>PDWJ01000427.1_pt1 | contig 63364 bp, 59 predicted proteins | sample 1430881 | NCBI WGS metagenome assembly PDWJ01 (sample SAMN01162460, study PRJNA174530) | Oral metagenome, whole genome shotgun sequencing project. | biome: Marine environment; feature: Marine mammal; material: Swab sample of the gingival sulcus; isolation source: swab sample of gingival sulcus... | reverse complement strand
TTGCAACAAGATACGACAAGTTGGCTACTTCTTATATGGCTTTCGTATACTTGGCTTCTATTCTCCTTTGGCTTACTTAATTGTCAACACGCCCTAGTATTTTTTTCTCTCTTTTGTGTACCTTGTTATCCATGAACCAGGCAATTGCCCAGGATGAAAATCTGGCCTTGGACAAAATGATCGTTACCGCAGAAAAAACAAAGGCTGATGCCCAGAATGTTGCAATTCCAATGACGGTGTTATCGCAAATAGACATCGAAGACCGGGGAATTGACCAGTTTGTTGATTTGACCGGAGACATTCCCAACCTCCACTTTCTTGGTGCTGCCCGCATGGGAGGAGGTTCTTTCAATTTCAGGGGACTTGGTATGTTCGGCATGAGTGTTGTTTCAGAAAAAAGTCCAGTGGTTATCAATTTCGACGGTATTCCCTGGGAAGGACGTTTTAGTCTCTTGTCCAACTTTAATGATGTTGAACGTGTTGAATTTCTTCGCGGCCCTCAGGGGAGCCTGTACGGGAAAAACGCCATGGGAGGTGTGTTAAATGTGACCACCATTCAGCCGGACAACCAGTTTCAGGGCAAGGTAGGACTTACCATGGCCGAAAACAACTCCTATGAAGCGACAGCCCGCTGCCAAGGCCCATTAGTCAACGACAAACTCTTTTATTTCGTGTCCGGTTCTTTGTACCAGACAGACGGCTGGCTTATCGATCACACTGTGGGCGGAGAAAAAAACTGGGCCCATGAAGAAAAACAGCAGATGTTAACCAAACTGGTTTATGCCCCTACAGACCGTTTTACCGCAGCCCTTCAGTACAGTTTTGGCAATGATGATGGCGGCAATGGCCCGTGGGTCCTGGGCCGAAAAGTTGTCTATGATGTTACTACCGGGTTTACAGACCCGGAATTTCATACCAGTTCCCACGATGCGGCTCTGAAAATGGATTATTCCTTTGACCAGATGACGTTGACCTCACTTTCAACCATGAGAATGACCCATACGGATTCCCTGCAGTATTTCGGTCTCCCGACCTCAGCGGGATTTGATGACATTGATGAAGACATATTCTCCCAGGAAATTCGACTGGCTTCCAATACCGGACCAGGCGAATGGAAGTGGCTGGGCGGCCTTTTTTATTCTCATGAACATATGAATCGCAAAACCACAGGCTACAACTATGATATGCGGGATATAGGCTTTGGATTCATTACCTACGATTATCCCACGGTTATTGATTCAGATAGTTACGCGCTCTTCGGACAGATTTCCATACCGCTGTTTAGTCCAAAGTTCATCCTGACGCTGGGCAGCCGGTATGAATACGTGAAGCGGAACATGAAACACAGATATAAAGAAAGTGATTATCTTACCGGTGCCCTGTATACAGAGCTTGGCTATTCACAGGCGGATAGCTGGGACAGTCTTCTGGGCAAGGCCGCTCTTTCCTGGCAATGCGCTCCCAATCTTATGATGTATGCCTCCGTGGCCCAGGGATATACACCTGGCGGCTTTAATTATCTGGAAAATAATCCTGAGTATGCCGCGTTTGACGAACAAAAATCACTGGATTACGAATTGGGACTCAAGACCATGCTGTGGGGTGGCAGGCTGATGTTCAATCCCAACATTTTTTATACCCAATATAAAGACCAGCAGATAACTGAAGAAGTGGCTAGTATGCAGTACAGTGTGGTCAATGCCGGTAAATCCCATGCGCAAGGCATTGAGATTGACTGGCGTGCCAGACTGTCTGATTCGCTCGAACTCTACGGTAGTCTTGGTGTGATTCAGGCCAAATATGATTATTACGAAGAATTAGGGCAAAATTACAACGGCAATACAATTGTCAACACCCCGGATTACACCTTAAATGTAGGCGCAACATACAGAAACAAAAATGGTTTGTTCGCCGCTGTTGATTTTCAAAGCCTGGGAAAAACCTATTTCAGCACCGATAATGCCCAGGCATTTCAACGCGACGCCTTTTCGCTCATGAATGGCAAGATCGGTTGGGAATTTGCTTCCGGTCTGGAAGCCTATGTATATGTCATCAATGCTCTGGATAAAGAATATTTTACCGAGACTGTCCAGGAATATGGAATGTATCTGGTTGGACAGCCCCGCACCTTTGGCATACAGGTGGCTTACCGTTTGTAATTCACCCAACGGCAGATTGTAATGATTGAAAAAAAACGGCCCTAAAAATCAGGGCCGTTTTTTTGGAGAACAAATCATATATTTTTGACAAGGAATATGTCCATATGAACAAGTGGTGGTGACCCATAACAACAAATCGGTGACCTGTTTGCAGCCCGTCAAAAAAAAGATTGGTTTCCCCATGTTGCACAAAGGCTCACTCTCTGTGTCTCTTCAGATTAACCTCTCAAACCTGTTGAAGATGTCTGGAAACACCTCATCTGATTTTTACCAACAGACGTTTACTAGCAGATTAAAAATGTTCTCTTTTCAGAATATGATGATTTACATTTAACGCAACTCGTTATGCCTTACAAATGTAGTTGAAATGGTTGACTTATGATAAACATCCTGAAATAATATAAAAATGTTTTATTCGATAGAAAAGAATAATACAGTGTAAGAAGCAATTGCTGGGATGTTTTAATTGCCCTGATGGATCTACGATGCAGAATTAGTTGTTTGCCATTATGAAAAAGAGATGGATTCTTCCTTTTTCGTGTGGATCCTCCGCTTTTCTACCCCTGATTTTTTGCTTTTAAGAAACGACACTAACACCTCTCCCTCACCCCAAAACCAACTAGGGAGAATCCTCCAGGAGCATCATCCCGTCATATCTTCTCTATAGTGTGTCCCCTATGTATCCTCCCTCTGAAACCTTTCGTGCCTACAGGGCCCACTCGACACCCCAGCGAGGAGAACACCTGTTCCAGGTGGTGGTTGAGCAGACCGACCTGTGCATTATCTGTGACCGTGATTTACGGGAATCCATTTTCGATCATGTCCACAAACGGCGCGGGCAGATCATGGCCTATGCTCAGCTGTATCCAGCATTTCTGACCTCCCTCACGCCCCTGTCTCTGGAAACAAAGGCCCCTGCATTCATCACCACCATGCTTGAGGCTGCCGCAGCCATGCGTATCGGTCCTATGGGTGCTGTGGCCGGAGCCATTGCCCAGGACGTGGCCGATACCTTTGGCCCTCTGTGCGGTGACATGCTGGTAGAAAACGGGGGGGATATTTTTGTCCGCTCAGGTGTTCCCAGAACCATTGGCATCCTGCCTGATCCAGAACATGAGATGACCCTGGGTCTTTATCTCAAGCCAGAGGATTGTCCCTGTGCGGTTTGTGCCTCATCCGCAACCATTGGACATTCCTTGAGCCTGGGGAAGGGAGAATTGGTGGTAGTCAGGGCACGTTCGGGTGCCCTGGCCGATGCGGCGGCAACAAGATTGTGCAATGAATTGAAAAACCGTGCTGATCTGCACAAGGTACTGGCCCTGGCAGAGTCCTTGCAACCCAGGGGCGTGCTCGGGGTGCTGGCCCAATGTCAGGGAAACATGGGTGTCTGGGGAGAACTCGAGTTGGTGGGATTGGGGTGAAGGGGTATATCTGGTTGCCCCATTGCAAACCATTTCTTTCTGACAGCACCCTACCATGCAGCAATGACCTGGCGAAAGGTTTCGTAAACATCGTCAAAGACCACAGGGATCCGTTCATGAAAGGTAGCAAGCAGGGGAAGCATGATCTGCCGGATCTGGGGGTGGGCAGACGAAGGGCAACGTAGGTGAAAGATATGACGCCATTCTCGCAGGTTGGCCGTGACCACGAGTTCGGTCTTGAGGCTGTTGGGCAGGACAGAGCGGGCTTCCTGTGGTTTGGCACCGGCCTTGAGCATGGCCAGATAGATTTCTTCGGCCTTGAGCATGGCCTCAAGCCACAAGGCATAGGCCGGTGAATCCTCGGCCCAGAAAAAAGGCCTGATCACGGTGATCTCCTTGCCGAATCTTTCCTTGGCATAGTTGGCGTACCTTGTGGACTCCTGAGAAAAGGAGGCAAGCCTGTGCCGAACGATTTCGTGGGAGATACCTCGGTCGCAGACAATACGTACACTGACGCTGGCATGTTCAAGTACGCTTTCATGCCTGACCTGTACAATGTTACGGATCAATTTTTTGGCAGAACCTTTGGCGATCTTGTCTTCGGATTTGTAGCAGGTGCGGGCTGCCCGTTCCAGATGTTCAAGCAGATGCTCCTGATCAGGCATGTACAGGATAGTGGCGGAGGGTTCAATAATACGCATAAGTATGAGCCTTTGGTAACGAGTTGTGGGTCATTTTCTCAAAGGATGTTCTTTGCACCGCAGGTTGGGGCACACCAGGATCATTCAGATGACTGTAGGCAATATTCTGTGCGCATCAAGCTCGTGGTGTACGTCAAAAAAGCTGCAACCACCATCCTTTTACGTTCCAGATCATCCGCAACAAGGTATGCCCAGATGGCGGTAGGCCTTTTCTGTGACCATTCTGCCACGCGGGGTTCGTTTGAGCAGACCTGATTGGATCAGATAGGGTTCATAAATCTCTTCAATGGTACGAACCTCTTCCGAGCAGGCTACAGCAATGGTTTTGACGCCTACGGGCCCACCGGAAAAATGGGAGATGATGCACGAGAGGATCTTGCGATCCATCTGATCCAGGCCGGCATCGTCCACATCCATCATATCCAGCCCCCTGGCAGCAACATCCCTGTCAATAACATCGCAGCCTTTGACATGGGCATAATCGCCCACCCTGCGCAAAAGCCGATTGGCAATACGCGGGGTGCCCCGTGATCGTCGTCCAATCTCAAGGGCACCTTCCTGGGTAAGGGACATTCCAAAGATACTTCCTGCACGGGTAACAATACGTGCCAAATCTTCCGGGGTATAAAACTCCAGGCGGCAGATGACCCCAAAGCGATCCCTGAGAGGTGAGGTCAAAAGCCCTATGCGGGTGGTGGCTCCCACCAGGGTAAAGGGTTCCAGATCAATTTTAACGGTTCTGGCCCCTGGCCCCTGGCCAATGATCAGGTCGAGCTTGAAATCTTCCATGCCCGGATACAGGATTTCCTCTACATGGGCGGGCATACGATGGATTTCGTCAATAAAGAGCAGGTCATTTTTTTTCAGATTGGTAACAATGGCTGCCAGATCGCCGGATCGTTCCAGCACCGGCCCCGATGTACTCACAAGATTCACCCCTAATTCCGAGGCCATGATCTGGGCCAGCGTGGTTTTACCCAGGCCAGGATTGCCGTACAGCAGCACATGATCAAGCTGCTGCCGCCGTTCTTTAGCGGCTTGCAGGTAGATACGCAGATTGGCCCTGACATCATCCTGTCCGATGAAGTCGTCCAAGGTTCCTGGGCGGATATGCTCATCCAATGGTGTCGTAGGTGGGGTCATCAGACAGACGCCTTAGAAGAGAGAAGTTTGAGGGCAACACGGATGGCCCCGCCCACATCCAGATCGGGTTCATCCTCCAACACCTTGTGAACCACGGGCCTTGCTTCGCGTTCGCTGTACCCCAGGGAAAGGAGGCCGCCCAGGGTATCCTCCACAAGCAGGCTGCCTGGTGCGGGTGACGGTGCTGGCGTCATGGCGGTGAAGCCCGCAAGTTTATCCTTGAGATCCAGAACGATTCGCTGGGCAGATTTGATACCAATTCCAGGCACACGGGTCAGGGCGTGGACATCCTCTGCCGCTACGCTGGCCACGAGTTCACTGGGCTCAAAGCAGGCAAGCATGGCCATGGCTGTCTTGGGGCCGAGCTTGGGAATCCCGATGAGAATGCCAAAAAGTTCCCGTTCCTCCCAGGTGACAAACCCGTAGAGGGCAAGAACATCCTCACGCACAATGGTCTGGGTGTACAACGACACATCCGTGGCAATATCGCCCAGCCGAGCCAGGGATTGTGGACTCATGCCGATCTCATACCCCACCCCGGAAGCTGTCAGGATAACACATCCGGTCTCTTTTTTCTGGAGCAAGGTGCCCTTAATACAGGCGATCATTTACAGACTCCCATACAACCGCTGATACCGTTGCTGATTGAGGTGGCAGATGGCAATGGCTAAGGCATCGCTGGCATCTGACGGCCATTTTGCCTGACATCCCAAAAGCTGGGCCACCATGAAAGCGACCTGGGATTTTTCAGCCCGTCCTGCTCCCACAAGGGTCTTTTTGACCTCTGTAGGCGCATAGCTATACACAGGGATATGCCGATGGGCGCAGGCCGTGAGCAAGGCTCCTCTGGCCTGACCGAGTTTTAAGGCAGATGAGGCGTTGCGGGCAACAAAGGCCTCTTCAACGGATGCCACGTGGGGCTTGTGTGTCTCAATGAGTTTGACCGTAGCGGCAAAAAGATACCCCAGGCGGGTACTCAAGGGTTCCTTGAGGGGCGGGCGGATAGTCCCGGTATCCACCAGGGAAAGCTGGCCTGATGACTCCCGGACCACACCGTACCCGCAGCAGCGTGATCCCGGATCAATTCCAAGAACAATGACCTCTTCACCGGCCAAGGCTGATTCTCCCGTCAGGCAGAAAAAAAGCCCTGACCAGGTGGTTCAGAACAGGTGTCATACTTATTCCTGCATCTCGGCCAGCAATTCGTCCGGCAGATCAAAATTGGCGTACACGTTCTGAACGTCTTCGTTTTCGTCCAGGGCGTCATAGAGCTTGAGGAGTTTGAGACCAGTGGGTTTGTCCACGGCAACGGTATTTTGGGGCAGCATGGTGATTTCGCTTGTTTCCGGTGTGATATCGGCCTTGGCAAAGGCATCGCTTACGGCTGTAAAATCTTCAGGTGCGCATTGAACCTGCCAGGTGTCGCCGTCATCAATAATATCTTCGGCTCCGGCTTCCAGACCGATTTCCAGAAGGTCCTCGTCGCTGTGTGCGTCCTTGGGGAAGGCAAAGATACCCTTTTTGTCAAACATCCAGGCAACACACCCGGATGCTCCCATAGAGCCGCCGCCCTTGCTCAGGATATGGCGAACCTCGGCAACGGTTCGATTCTTATTGTCTGTGGCTGCATCAACCAGGATGGCTACCCCACCAGGGCCATAGCCTTCGTACATCACCTCTTCAATAGACTCGGCAGCCAATTCGCCTGTACCCTTTTTGATAGCGGTTTCGATCTTGTCCTTGGGCAGGTTCACGGCCTTGGCCGCTTCAATGGCACTTTTAAGCCGGTTGTTGCCGGTGGGATCACCACCCCCGGCCTTGGCTGCGAGCATGATTTCCTTGGTTACCTTGGTGAATACCTTACCGCGAGCGGCATCCTGACGTCCTTTTCTGTGCTGGATATTGTGCCATTTACTATGTCCGGCCATGTAGGGTTTCCTCCTTTGGGGTGGAATGGTTGGTAAAGGGGGGTATTTCGGCGACAGCCCACGAAAGGCCCGTAAAAGATATTGTGTATTCCGTGGCTCCCAAGCACTTATGAGCCTTGGAGTTTGAATGCCTTGCCTATGATAAATATTTCCTTACTCTCAGAGCGGGAACTTTTGGGTTTGAAGGTCTTAACCTTGGCAAACCAGGGCCTGATACCCTGAATAAACCCGTGAACATCAGGCCCCTCAAAAATTTTGGCCACAAAGCATCCTTGTTCGGCCAGGCAGGCCCCTGCCAGGGCAAAGGCCTCTTCCACGAGTTCCAGAGACAGGGCCTGATCCTTGAACTTGATGCCTGAGGTCTTGGGGGCCATGTCGCTTATGACATGATCAAAGGGGGCCAGGCTGTCCAGCAGGGCCTGAAATTGGGGAGAACGGTTAAACACATCTTCTTGCAAAAACGTCACCTGGGGAGGAAAGGAGGTGTTGGCGGGATTGAGGTCAACCCCCAATACCTGCCCTTTATCTCCGACCTTTTTGGCGGCGTACAGCGTCCATGACCCAGGACTTGCGCCAAGATCAAGCACCTTCTGCCCTGGCCGTAAGAGATGAAATTGGTTGTCCATCTCCTGCAACTTATAGACGGACCTGGCAGGATACTGTTCCCGTTTGGCCCGTTTGAAATAATGATCTCTGTATGTTTTCATCTGTCCTTCCAAAAAAGAGGTAAATGATGCCAGCCCGCCCCACGCGTGTAAAGATTAAAAATGAACTGGGAAAAACCAGGACATTGCCCGACACCGTAACCTCCTTTCAACAGACCGGACAGGGCAAGGAACATCTTGTTCTGGGGCTTGGCCCTGAACCGGACATGCTGCCAGCAATCCTTGGTCATCCTTCCAGGGTCTGGTTCGTGGAACATGACCTGTTCGCACAACAGATGGGGCAGGACTGGGAGGCACGTATCCCCGCATCCTTCCAGCGCATACCAGTCCATGCCCTGACCCGTGAACGCCTGGCCGCATCTACCTTGTGGACGTACACGCCGGGCCTTCGTCTTTTTCCATCGTTTTGGGGACCCATTCTGGCACGAATCCGTCTTCTGGGCAGGACCGTTTTCCAACCTTCCCGGCCCCCTGTTGTCCTGCTTCCGGCGCAGAACAACGCTCTTATCGTCCCGGAATTGGCCAGGGCCTTTGAGCAGGCAGGTTGGCGGCCTTTATTCATACCAGACAACCTTGCCGTGAAGCAGATGGAAGACCTGCTCCTTCAGGTTGCACCAACACTCTGCCTCAGCCTCAATCTGGCAGGGCTTGATGGGTATGGAGAGACGCACCATCTCCTGCGGGAAGCTGGGGTGAATGTGGTGGTCTGGATGGTGGATAATCCCTTTCATATTCTGAGTCGGTGTCAGGGCCATTTTTGGAAGGATATTCCCCTGGGGGTCACTGATGACTGGTTTATGAAGCCCTTGCAGGCCCTTGGAGGACAAGCTTTTCATCTTCCCCTGGCAACAGACCCCTTTGTCTTCCATCCCTCCCGTCATGAACATCCCCAGAACTCCTCCCCGGCTGTTACCTTTGTGGGGCGGACCTCCTTTCCCCGTAAACAGCAATTTTTTGCCGGGGTCTCAGTGGATGCCTCGCTTCTCAACCTTGCCAAACAGGGGATACCACAGGGCAGACGCAGGGATTTTGCCTGGTGGACGGACCAGCTGGACATTCCCTCTTTCTGGCCTGAAAAGGCCATCCGCAAGGCCGGACTGGGAGCAGAGGAAACCGCCCTGGCATGGCGTCTGGCCTGTCTTCAAGAGGCAGCTTCGTGCTGTGAGTTGACCCTTGTGGGGGACAGTGCCTGGCATAACCTGCTTTCCCGCCCCGTTACCCTGCATCCGCCTCTGGATTACTATACGACCCTGGGCGACTGGTACGCCAGGGCGTCCATCACCTTGAATATGACCAGTATGCTTCTGCCCCACGGTCTGACCCAACGCCATTTTGATGTCTGGGCTGCTGGCGGCTTTCTCCTGACCGATACCACACCTGGGCTGAGGATATTTCCTGAAGCATTATATGAACCTGTTGCGTTTCGTGAACCCGACCGGCTCCCCGCCCTCATCCAGAGGTTTCAACACGACTCCCGGAAAAAACATGACCTTTGCCAGGCGTGGCAGGAGGAGATTTTTGCTTCACACACCTATGCTCACCGTGTTCAGAAAATTCTTGAAATCTCCCATAAATGAACATAAGGAGTTCTCTTCTCACTTGGGGGCGTAGCTCAGCTGGGAGAGCGCAGCGTTCGCAACGCTGAGGTCGAGAGTTCAATCCTCTTCGCCTCCACCAAAAAAACAGGCACTTAGGAAAAACTAAGTGCCTTTTCTTTTTTGCTGTGCACATGATTTGTGCACACGAAGTTCACTCGATTCAACCTTCAGCAAATCGTACTCCTCAATCAAAATCCGCCAGCAGCCCGCCCACATGGGTTGTTTCTGTCAGGGAAATCTGCTGGTACTTTTTACGGATATTCCACTGGGCCTGCTGCAATTGGTCGTTGGAAATCCCGTTCCTGGTAGCGGTATAAGCTTCGATAAAGGCGGCCAGATCATCACAAATCTTGAGCATAAAACCGTCCTTGGGATCCCACTCATCACTATTATAGGAGGTCTGAAGCTGTTCCCATGTTACCTCACGGGTATCGCCATTGCGTGAAATAGTTGAAGTGAATTCAGAACCAACATCCACCCCCAGAAAATATTTCAGCCGTTTGGAAAGTTCAAAATATCCGCCCTGCTCCAGGGTACTGAAAATCTTGGACTCCAATTCCTTCAACTCATATTCCTTGATAAGATCCCCGATGCGCTTCACCGAACTCTTGACCGGCGAGATAATATCTCTGGTCAAAAGTTCGGGAATATCATGGAATAATCCAGAAAAAAAATTATTCACCCGTCTGGCCTTGCAGGCCCCTACAGTCAGACTGAAAAAATATCCATAACACGCCACAATAAACATATGCCCAAGGACAGCGGTTTCAGGGATACGCGGGGTCTGAGACCATCGTTTCTGGAACCGAAGCTGGCCGCATAACTGGGCAAATCGTCCCAAAGGCGACTTCCTTCCCTGCATGAGTTCACGCACCCCCACAAGATCTTGGAAGCCCAGGATGCCCTGAATAAAATTGGCTTCAATATCGTCCATTTCCTCGTCTTTGGGATTCAAGTCCTTGATAAGATGAAATTCCCATTGACTGGCTAAAAGATGGGCTGCCTCCAGAATCCTGACAGCCAGATCATCCCTGGAAGAACCGTCTTCATAGTAGTCGCAGATACCCTTCCAAAAGGAATCTCCCAGAGATTGCAGCCGTGGCTTGAGCTGTTCAAGAACCCAGCGTGTGAGCTGCCGATAGTGGGCAGGATTGGCCTTGATCTGGTAAAAAACTGGCGGCTTGATGTCTGTAATCACCAGCCGATACAGATAGTCATACATGCCTCCCCGAACGATATGATCGCCCAGGGTGATGCGTTCACGGGTCTCCATCTCCGAGGAATTAAGCATATACAGCATCCAGGCCATGATCATTTTATGGGCCTGTTTATCCACTTCCATAAGCTCCACAGGACGCATCTTATCGTTCCAGCGTTTCATAGAAGTTCCTGAAAAAACCAATTGGAGCAAACTCTTACGAATATTAGGCATGGCAGCGACCTCATCTGTCTTGCATGGGGAAACATTGCTAGGGATACCCCTTGGCATACAAGCGGTACCCTGTATCTGCAAACCATGAACGGTATAAAAAAAATCCTGGGGTAACAATGATTTTCCTGCTTGAATTTTGCCAGCAAACCCCTTATCAGCCTTTGTGCTTCTTCTATGAATCTTTCCCACGATTCCCCGCCTTCACGTCCATTCGGACGTTGTACCCAGGCCATCCATTCTAAGATGGCTGAACATACCCCACAACCAGCCCAGGCTGGTAAATAGCCTGCAAGGCAGCCTCCAGAACTATGTCATTATGCTTGACAGAGTTCGTGAGTTGACCTAGCTGGTCTGTTTTTACGTTTGTCACAGGAGCTCATAGTATGAAAACATATAGTCCCAAAGCGAGTGAATTACAGCATAAGTGGTATGTTGTGGATGCCACGGACAAGGTTCTCGGTCGTCTGGCAACAGAAGTGGCCGTGTACCTGCGAGGCAAGCATAAGCCTGAATTTGCTCCCCACATGGATAACGGCGATTTCGTCATCGTGGTCAATGCTGACAAAATCAAGGTGACAGGCAACAAGCTTGCCCAGAAAAAATACTACCGCCACTCCGGCTATCCCGGCGGTCTCAAAGAAACCGATCTGCGCAGCCTGCTTGCTTCCAAGCCCGAACGGGTCATTGAGCATGCGGTCAAGGGTATGCTTCCCAAAAATGCGCTGGGACGGGCCGTCTTTAAGAAACTCAAGGTCTATGCCGGCCCTGAGCATCCCCATGCGGCCCAGAAGCCTGTTTCCCTTGCTATCTAACTATTCTGCACTTCGGAGAACACAATGAGTCACGATTTCTTTTATGGCACAGGACGCCGGAAAAGCTCGGTCTCCCGTACCAGATTGTACACAGGCAGCGGCCAGATCATTGTCAACGGTCGTTCCATTGATGATTATTTTCCCAGGGCCACCTTACAGCTCATCATCCGTCAGCCCCTTAAACTGACCAAGACTGTGGATAAATTTGACATCAAGATCCGGGTTGCAGGAGGCGGGCTCACCGGCCAGGCCCAGGCCGTTCGCCACGGTATCAGCCGCGCCCTGCTTGACTATGATCCTGAATTACGCCCTGCCCTGAAAAAGGCTGGCTTTCTCACCCGCGATCCCAGGAAGAAAGAACGAAAAAAGTACGGTTTGCGTGGTGCCCGTGCCCGTTTCCAGTATTCCAAGCGTTAAGCGGCTGCCTACAGACGTCACCGGCCCCTATGGCCTGGTTGCCCACAAGCCCTCTTATCTGGTTACTTCAACGAATGGCCTTACACGTGGGAGAACCGTCACAAACCCTGGGCATGACGTTGTGTAAACAGCCCGGAATCCTGTATGCCGAAGGGTTCTGTTTATCTCCTACCATTATTATCTTACCGCTAGCAAAAAAGGCAGGGCACATGCCCTGCCTTTTTTGCGTTGCCACAGCAATCATCCAGCATCATTGTCTCTCATGGCCAAACAACATATCGCCCCCCGTGCCTTGGTCGCTGATACAAACGGCCAGGTATACGACCATCCCCACCTTCTTATGGTGTGTCGGCGGGGCAATCAGATAACCCTGCCCCGACCCGATGAACTCATTCCCCTTCCTCCGGCAAGCGACCTCTACCTGCTGCCGGGGCGGGATGCCCTGGGGTTTGATCCTGAAACTGGAAGCATAGAGCGATTGGATGAGGGAAATGCTGTTGCCGGTTTTGTCTGCCCCTCCTACACCCTTTCGGCCACAACCGCCTACCATGCAAACGATCATGCACCAGTCCTGCCCTTATTTGCTTATGGGGCCATAGGCTATGCCCAGGGTACATTGTGGGTTACCGCCAAACAGGTTGATACAGACAAACGCCAGGTCTTCTCCAACATTCCCTGCAAAAAGATTGAAGCCGGGGCCAGAAAACTCATGAAAACCTTTCCAGACAACCGTCTGGTGACTCATCTGGCCAAATGCGCCCTGACCTATGGATGTCCGGCCGCTAAAAACTTTGCCCTGGGCCGTTTCGAGGCCCCCCTGCCCACCTCCCAGGCCTGCAATGCCCGATGTGTGGGATGTATCTCCCTCCAGCCCCAGGACGCTGGGTTCCCTTCCTCACAAAACAGGATCACCTTCCGACCTACGGTGCAGGAAATCTGTCAGGTCATGCTCCACCATAACGCACGGGAAAAACGGGCCGTATATTCGTTTGGCCAGGGATGTGAGGGCGAACCTCTCACTGAGGCCAAACTCATCCAGCAATCCATTGCCAGATTCAGGGCCAAAGGGGGCAAAGGCACGGTGAATATCAACACCAACGGCAGCCTTCCCCACACCATAGAAGGCCTTGCCCATGCTGGCCTTTCATCTATTCGTGTCAGCCTCAATTCTGTACGTACCGACCTTTACAACGCCTACTACCGCCCTGCCTCCTTTACCTTTGCTGACGTCACAACAACCATCTGTCAGGCCAAGGCTCACGGCCTGTACGTTTCTCTCAACTACCTGTTTTTCCCCGGCATCAACGATACTGAAGCCGAACTTGATGCCTTGCTGGGCTTTCTTGAACAGACCAGGCCTGACTTTATCCAAATGCGCAACCTGAGCCTGGATCCAGACATCTACCTTGCCCGCCTTCCCAACCAAGTGGAACCCAGTCCCAGCATGGGACTTACCAACTTGATGAAACGGATCAAAAAAAACTGTCCCTGGATCACGTTTGGATACTTCAATCCCTATGTGGGCGGATAGGATCAGCAGGGCACGCAAAGCATAGCCCGCAGAAAGGCCCTGGATCCCTAGAGATACACGGAAGTATCTGGATGTTTCCGTGTCGTTCCGTGTCTTTTGTGAGCCTCATAACCGATCTGTTGTTGGATGATGACACGCTAATCAAGCACATCAAACTTCTCAAAGGTCATGGAAAGCCCGGCCCTTCCCTGGGTGGCAGAGCGCAGGGCCGTTGCAAAGCCAAACATCGTGCGAAGCGGGGCCTGGGCCTGCACGATTTTTTGTCCGGCACGATCCAACATAGCTTCAATCCGTGCCCCCTTCATCCCTAAAAGAGAGATGCAATCCCCGACAAAGGCTTCAGGCACACCGATTTCCACGGCCATAATGGGCTCCAGCATCATGGGATCAGCTGCGTTCACGGCCTGTTTAAGGGCAGCCACCCCAGCCATCCGCAATCCAACCTCGGTACATCCCTTGTCCCCATCGGCGATGTCCAAAATCCTCACACAGACATCCTGGATGGGATAGCCCTTGAGCACACCGCAAAGCAGCCCGTCCTCAATGCCCTGCACAACCGCGTCCAGCCATGCCGTGGAGCAGGTCGCCTCGACTTCCTGGCTGAGAAGCTCATTGCCGCTGCCGCGTTTGCGGGAAGCCACAGCCAGACGTACACGGCCATAATGCCAAGTATCTCCCAATTCCTTTTCAAAGACAGCCTCAGCTTCGCCCTGCCCCCCAATGGTTTCATGAAACACAACCTGGGGCTTGCCCGCACGCATATCCACCTTAAAAGCACGTCTAAGGCGTTCTAACACCACTTCCAGATGCAGCTCACCCATACCAGAAAGAATAATCTGCTGGGTATCCTTGTCCCTGTCTGCCACCAGGGTTGGGTCTTCCTGAACAAGGATGTCCAGGGCCTGGGTAAGCTTTTCCTCTTCACTGGCATTCTTGGGTTCCAGGGCCAGCGAGATCACAGGCTTGTACGCGCTGATTGCCTCCAGGAGGATCGGGGTATTGCGCAAGCACAGGGTATCTCCTGTTCGGGTATGTTTCATACCTGTAACAGCCACGATCTGACCGGCCTTGGCCTGGGGCAAGGCCTCCTTGTGATCAGCATGAAGGATGTATAAACGCCCTGCCCGCTCTTCCATCTCCCTGGTGGCGTTGTACACGATCTGACCCGCCTCCAGAGTTCCTGAATAGATACGCAGAAGAACAGTCTTGCGGCCTCCATCCATGCTCACCTTAAAGGCAAGGGCGGCAAGGGGTTCCTGGGATGAGGGCTTCAATTCCCTGGCGGTTTCGGCTCTGGTATCCATTCCCTGAACAACAGCAAGATGCATGGGAGAAGGCAGATAACGATTCACCGCGTCCAGCAAGGGCTGAACCCCCATATTCCTGAGAGCTGATCCTGCAAAGACAGGCACATAATCCAGGGCCAGGGTGCCCTTGCGAATGGCATCATACAGCCTTGCTGCGGGTATATCCTCCCCGCCAAGATAGGCCTCCATAATCGCATCATCCCGTTCGGCAAGCCTTTCAAGCAGCATGTCCCGCCAGGGCATGGCCAGTTCCAATTCTTCATGGGTCAGGGGCTCAAGGGTATAGTGCTCGCCCTGGGTGTCCTGATCAAAGAGAATGGCTCGCATCTCAACGACATCAATGACAGCCCTGAAATCGCTTCCCTGACCTACGGGTATCTGCACTGGCAGAGGAATGATACCCAACCTGCTTTGCATGGATTCCAGGACTCCAGCGAAATCCGCACCAGGCCGATCCATCTTGTTCACAAAGGCGAGTTTTGGGATATTGTACCTGGAGGATTGCCGCCATACGGTCTCACTTTGGGGCTCTACCCCGCCCACGGCACAGAACACGCCAACGGCACCGTCCAGCACCCGCAGGCACCTGTCCACCTCAATAGTAAAATCCACATGGCCTGGGGTATCAATGATGTTGATGACATGATCCCCCCATTGGCACGAGGTACACGCCGAGGCAATGGTGATTCCATGCTCCTGCTCTTCAGGCATAAAATCCATAGTCGCACTGCCGTCATGCACCTCGCCCATACGGTGGATGCGACCGGTATAGAAGAGGATACGTTCCGTTAAGGTGGTCTTACCCGCATCAATATGGGCAATGATACCAATGTTGCGGAGCTTGTTCAGATACGCATCATGGGAGGCCAAGGGAATCCTCCTTGGGTTGGGTGTCCTGGGCGTGCCAGACCACGGTGGTTCGGGTACATGTCTGGGGGGTGATCCCTGGCCAGAGCCAGCCTCCTTCCTGGCCAGGCCCAAAGGTCGAGGCCGCTGGGAGAAGGGCAGGATCATGGGTGTTGGGAAGATAAAAGGCCCCAAAATCATGTTGAAGAAAGGCCTGCAAGGACTCCTCATGTACAGTGCAGGGCATGGGCAGGTTGTCGGGAACCTCTCCCCCCACATGAAAGACACTGCCTTGCAATGTCCAGGCAATGGTTGGCAGATCCCAGGCAGTCTCCGAGGTACACCATATTCCGACCTCTTGTGGGGCGGGTGCAGACCAGAGGTCCACCTCAGGCAGGCAAGCCCTGCAACGAGTTGCAAGAACAGGGCTTCCCAACCCCAGGATCATGCCCTGGGAGCCATATCGTTCTGGTAGATGTTCAACCACCCGGGCAAGACGATCCGGGTCTGCTGCCAGGACATCTTCCTGGCCGGCCAGCTCCAGGCCCACGAGCAGGGAAACGGGAAAATCCCCCTCAGCCTCTCTGGCCACAATGACCCGCCTGGTTCCCGAAAGAAGCACCGGCATAATCACAGCCAGAAGCTGGGTTGGTGAGGCAAAGGTCTCACCAAGGAGGATAAGCGACCAGTCAAGGGGGCGGGTAACCGCCGTGGTGATTACGCCTTGATGCCAGCGGATGGTCTCTGACCGCTCCTCTGACCGGTTCCTTTCCCAGAAAAGATAGAGGTGAGCGATCCATTTTTTAAGGACACTCCGCCTCACGGCATCTAACGAGGCATAGGCCCTGGCAAAGACATCGTCGTCAACCTGTAAGGCGTCCACATCATGCGATATATCCATAGGTTATTTCCTGCCGGGTTGTTTAACAAAAAATAGCGGCTTTCGCCGCTATTTTGTAGTGTTCTTCTGGATACTCCATCAATGAATACCTCTCCAGCCTGTATCCTGTGCTGTGCCTGCTACAACCAGTCAAACCATTGCTTCCAGCTCTTTTGTTCCTTTTCCCATGCCCGTGTGGACAGGGTTTCCTGATACCGGACATAGGACTGGCTGGCCATAGCTTGGGCATACGCGACAATTTCAGGAAGATCAGAAAAATGCCTGATCACGTAATCATAGCGCATCCAAGCAGATTGATAGCGTTCACTCCGCCAATAAAAATCCGCCACAAGGATCTCATGTTCGGCAATATAGCGTTTGCATTTCAGGATATAGGTATCAGCCTTAGCGGCATACTCAGTTTCAGGGTATGCCGACCTGACCCGCCGGAAATATTCCAGGGCTTCGACAATATTGTCCTGGGGCAGATCAAGGGATTCAAATTGATTATAATCAGATACCCCGATCTGTAACAGCACATAGGCAATGGACTCGTGACGAGGATGCAGGGACTCAAATTCCTTATAACTCTCTGAGGCGGCCAGGTATTGTTCGTCCAGAAAGTAGGCGTCTGCAAGACTCAATTCCGCAGCCGTTGTAAAGGGGCTGAAGGGATAGCGATCCCGGAGCTTCTGAAACGCCTCAATGGCATCGCCATAGTCCTTTTCCTGCATGGCCTCATTACCCAGTTCTGCCAGTTCCTGAGCCGTATCTTCTGGAGGGGCAAGCAAAAAGGAATCAAGCATGCCGCAGCCGGAACTCAGCATGAGAAAGAGGCACACAACCAACCATTGCGAGCATCGTTTACGCATTGAGTTTTTCCAGATAAAGAATTGCACTGTGGGCCGCTGTGGCCCCATCACCCACAGCGGTGGCGACTTGACGACAGGTCTTGGCACAGATGTCACCTGCCGCAAATATACCAGGCACATTGGTGGCCATGAGCATATCTGTAACAAGAAAACCGCCCTGGTCACGCTTGATCTCTGCAGGCAGAAAATCCGCAACAGGCTCCAGACCGATAAAAATAAAGGTTCCGGCTACGGGCAGGGTCTTTGTGGCACCGGTCTTCACATCTTTGACAACAAGCCCTTCCAACCCGTCATCCCCCTCAAAGGAGATGGGCTGGGCATTCAACACCAGCTCAATGTTGGGATGATTCATTACCTTGTCCTGGTAGATACGATCCCCCCGAAAGGAGTCCCTTCGGTGTACCAGGTATACCTTGTTGACGATCTTGGTCAGGTAGAGGGATTCTTCCAGGGCTGTATTGCCGCCGCCGACACAGGCCACATCCTGACCACGAAAAAAATTCCCATCACAGAGAGCGCAATAGGAAACCCCCTTGCCGGTCAAACGTTCTTCACCCTCAATATGCAGCTTACGCCATTTGGCACCGGCACAGATGATGATAGTCTTTGCTGCGATCCACTTCTCCCCTACCTTGATCTGATGGTTGCCGACCTCGGGTTTGATCTCAAGAACCTCGTCATGCAAGTGATCCAAATCATACCCGTCCAAATGGGCGGCAAAGAGATCGGCGAGTTCATATCCCTGAATACCTTTGGGAAACCCAGGATAATTGTCGATCATTTCCGTATTAAGCACCTGGCCTCCAGGGGCCAATTGCTCAACCAAGGCCAGGGAAGCACCTGACCGGGCAAGATAAAGGGCGGCCGTAACACCTGCCGGACCGCCCCCAATGACGACTGCGTCATAGATTGTCATGGCTAGAAGGCCTTATCCTCAATCATCTGTTTAAGACTTGTTTTAGAAACAGCGCCTGTAACCTGTTCGACCACTTCACCGCCCTTAAAAAGGATCAGGGTAGGGATGGCCCGGATACCGTATTTACCGGGAGTCGAAGGATTATCATCCACATTCATTTTTACAATGGACAGCTTGCCTTCATATTCTTCGGCAAGTTCTTCTACAACCGGGCCAATAGCTCGGCAGGGGCCGCACCAGGGGGCCCAGAAATCAACCAAGACCGGCAGATCGTTATGCAATACGTCCGCTTCAAAGGTACTGTCTGCTACCTGTTTTGCCATGTCATTCTCCTTTGCTGTGAGGCTGCCCGCACAAGGCGGATGGCAGCATTACGGTTTTGGTTCAACAAGAAGCATTTCAATTAGTGACCCGCTACCTTCCTGTCAACTCCCCATAGTCCCAGGGAATGGGTTTGCCACGAGGAATGGCCTCAAGTTCCAGGTCATGAACACATCCTGCCTCACCCAGGATCTCTCCATAGAAACCGATCATGGCGGCGTTATCCGTGCAGAGTCCAGGCGAGGGCAAAAGCAAGGTAACGCCCCTTTGTGCGGCCAGTTCCCCCATAACCTCTCGCACCACGGTATTGGCAGCCACCCCGCCAGCCACATACAGGCCCTTGGCATCAGGACATTGACCCAAGGCACGTGCCGTCTTGACCCGCAGGGTCTCGGCAACCGTCCAGGTAAAAGAAGAACAGAGTCGGGCCAGATCAGGCTCTGGTTCGTACCCAGGCGCAAGAATCGTGTCCATAGACGCCCTGACCAAGTCAGGATGCTCCTGCACATAATACGAAACAGCGGTCTTCAGACCGCTGAAACTGAAATCAAGATTGGTATTGCGCAGGTACGGGCAGGGAAAAAGAGTCGTATCAGGTGCTGCCCCCTGGCCCAGGGCGTCAAGATGTCTGCCCCCGGGATAGGGAAAATTAAGCAGCTTGGCCACCTTATCAAAGGCCTCGCCAGCAGCATCGTCAAGGGTTCGGCCCAAAAGCTGGATGTCCAGAGGAGAACGCATGGCATACAGATGGGTATGGCCTCCAGAGACAAGCAGGCCCACAGCCGGAAAGATCAATTCCCGTTCCATACCCACGGCCAAAAGATGGGCCATAAGATGGTTCACCCCGATAAGGGGTATTCCCCGACCATAGGCCAATCCCTTGGCAAATCCCAGGCCTGTCAGCAGACTGCCCAGCAACCCCGGCCCTCGTGCCACAGCCACGCATTGGATGTCTGCCATCACAGCACCTGTTGCTTCCAGGAGATCATCCAGAAGGGGATACAGCCACCGCAGGTGCTCTCTGGAGGCAAGCTCTGGCACAACCCCGCCAAACACAGCGTGCATATCTACCTGGGAAACAATACGCTGACCAAGCAATACCCCATCCTGAACCAGGGCCATAGCGGTCTCGTCACAGGAACTTTCAATACCGAGACAGAGCATGATTACGAGGCTGCTCCCGCATGTTTGGCATAGATTTCCTGTACTTTGAGGACTTCATTACGAGAGCCCACAATCAGGGGAACCCGTTCATGAATCTCCTCGGGCTCAATGTCTAAAATGCGTCTGGAGCCGTCAATGGCCATGCCCCCGGCCTGTTCCGCGATCATGGCCATGGGCGCGGCCTCTACCAGATACCTGAGTTTGCCCCGAGATTTTTTGGGGTCCCGATTGTCCTTGGGATAGAGAAAGATCCCTCCATACAGGAGGTTTCGGTGAAAATCCGAAACCAGGGAACCGATATACCGCATGGAATAGACCTTGCCATTGTGATTGGCCGATGACTTAAAATACTGAACAGCTTCCTGGGTTGGTGCATCCCAGAAATCCCAATACCCTTCATTCACAGAATAAATCTTCCCTTCATTCGGGATCTGAATATTGGGATGGGAGAGGAGAAATTCTCCTACGCTGGGATCAAGGGTAAACCCGTTCACCCCATTGCCTGCCGTGTACACGAGCATGGTGGAAGAGCCGTAAATAACATACCCGGCAGCCACCTGCTCAGCACCTTTTTGCAAGACCTGACTCAAGGTAACATTTCGGCCACGACCACCCTTGCGGCGATAGATGCCAAAAATCGTCCCTATACTCACATTGGCGTCGATATTCGATGAGCCGTCGAGAGGATCAAAGGCCAGAAAATAGTCTCCCACCGGAAAGGTCTCAGGGATCTCAATAAGATCAGCATTCTCTTCCGAGGCCATAGCGCAAAGCACCCCGGCTCGTTCCAGACGATGGATGAGCACACGGTTGGCATAGTCATCCATCTTGCGCACTTCCTCTCCCTGAACATTCACCTCTCCTGTCTTACCAAGGATATTGAGCAGACCCGCCTTGGTTACATCCCTGGAAATCAGCTTAGCCGAAAGGATGATCTCGTTGAGCAAACGGGTAAAACGGCCTGTGGCCATATCTGACTCCCGCTGGTGCACAAGAAGATGTTCCGTTACCGTGATCTGACGCATAATCCCTCCTCATCCCGTGATTTCAGACGTATAGATCAGCCAGGTTCCAAAAAAGAAACGACCAAGCCAGAAAAATCGTTTGTCATGTATCTCATATTCTCCACGAACATCATCTTTTAAGCGATCCTTCCAGGGCTGTTCAGCCATAGCGTCAAGCAGGGTGCCATAGCGTCCTCCCCATAAGATACTCCCCTGAGCATCAAGAAGGGCAAGCTCCCTGGAAGAGCCAGCATCTTGTATCAACGTGTCGCAGGCAAACACCGCCACAAGACATCCCTTCCAAATGTTCTCCTTGAAAAAAGGCATACTCAAGGCAATCCTTGTTTCTGAAGAACCCTGCAGCAAATAGGCCTTAGGCATCCTGTCTTCGATATCACCGTGAAGCAGGGAGAGATAGTCAATGGTCGTGTCTTCGGCTTCCAAAGAATGCGTGCGTTTGGCGAGAATATCACCGTGAATAGTAACGGCCACCATACTATGAAGCCAGGCGTGTCTCGCCCAAAAGGCATCAAACCATCTGTCGTCAGGATAGCTGTCCTGGGTGGAAAGATCCCTACCCAATCGTTCAAGCTTTGTATCAATGAGCACAAACGAGGCTGGAAATCCCTGAGGCCCACATTCCTGATCGGCCTGAATTGTCAGATCCACCTGGGGCGTGGGATTAATAGAATCCCTGTACCACCTGGTCATGGTCTTGAGAGGCGAACACCCCCAGCACCACACCAGACAACAAATAAGAACCAAAACCTTGTGCATAGACAAAAAAAACCTCCGTTGCGACGCTAAATGATTTGCTTATTAAGCAATGGTCTTGTAGAGACCTGAGTCGATTCTAGGAACTGAGACCCATCACCTGAATCATCTAAGTCTGTTTGATAAAAAGACATCTGGGATCAGCTACAGGCAGAAAACAACGCTGTTTCCCAGAAATAAACCACAACCAGACTTCTACAGGCTTTAGAATCTCACATTCCACCGTACAACAATACAGTATTTCTATAGCACCAATTTATCAACCATAACAATAGAGCTTACTTGCTATGATTATCCTGTATATTTCTCTAATCCTTCTCTTATTCGGCGTCATTGACGCATTTCTCCTGCGCTATATACGTCAATGGGAATCCCGTAAACTCAAAGAACTACAGCAACAGGATACCGCTTTAGACCTTGCGTACAAAAATATGGTCAAGGAAACCCAACAACTCAAGGCCAAAGTCGAATCCATCCAGCACCAACATGCGGCCTCCCATGACAAACCAAGCGAGGAACCCAAGGAACGATCTCTGCCTTCACCTCAAATCGACATAGTAACGCAGTTAGTGCAGCATGGTGCCATCACACAAGAACAAGTCAACAAGGCTCGACAATATCAAAAAGGCATAGATCCCAGTAGATCCATAGAAGAAATTCTTATTTTTCTGGGCTCGCTTGATCAGAAAACCCTGGAAAAATACACACGTTCATAATCCCCTATGGGGTGATCCGATCATGCTATCACCCCCTTTTGCCATTGCCGTACAACCCAAGGAATCCCCCATGGAGATACTCATCATTGTCGTCATCCTTGCCCTGCTCATATCCGTATGGGGCTTAGGTTCTCTCTTCATCTCAGCCAAGGAGAACATCCTGCGTCACACAACCTGGCACACCCAAAAAAAACAGGACATGGATCATAAACTCCAAGCGCTTAAAGAGCAGCAGGCACTTTACCTGGAAGAACTTAAACGATTGGCGGAAGAACGTTGAGGTTGGAGAACAATCAGCCCGACAACATACCGCTTAAACCAAAGCCCTCTCTCAAGGGTTACTTCCTGGCTCGTTCATCCAGCCGGTCTGCCAGGGAGGAGAGGGTTTTCACCATCTCGTCTCTTTCCCCCTCCTGGACATCTCCTTCTTCATCAGAGGATGCAGGTTCCACGACCTCATGCTCTGGTACGGCCATCTGTCCCTGAACCTTCTCTATGGTCTCCATAATATGCTGACGATCTGAGGCATCCTCACAAGTCTCAAGCAAACGCTGATACACCGCAAGGGCCTGCTCATACTCTTCCTGCTCCACCAGCAAATCCGCCATCGTTCTTGTGCTCACGTCGGGATCAAGGGAGATGTCTGCCACTTCATCGGCATCCTGATCAGTAGCAGGTTGCTCTTCCAATCCGTCCAGCTTGTCTGTCTCTTCTAAAGATGCCAAAGGCGTATCCCCTGCTGCCTCAATATCTTCGTGTATTGGCGCCTCAGACAGACCACTCTCCCCCTCCTCCTCATACAAGGATGCGTCCAGCTCTTCAGCAACCATACTCTCCATGTCTTCACTCTTGGTGACAGAGACAGTTTCCACGGACTCCGTGTGAGATGCTTGCGTTACAACCTGTTCACATCCTTTTGCAAACACATCCATCCAGCGCAAGGGAGTTCCCTGCAAACCGCTGGTGAGAAAACGCAGAGCCAGGAGAGAATCCATATCATTCTCCCTGGCAAGCAAGGTTTCCCAAGACTTCCAAAATCCCTGATGTGCGTTCAACATCTGGATGACGTGACGGGTTTCATCCAAAACACGTTCGTCCTGGCCCAGCTTGTCCAGCACATCCACCAAAAGCAAACGTGCTTCCATAAATTCGGGATGGATCGCAAGTCCCTTGGTGAGGACTTCCTCGGCATTGCCGTACTCTTCTGCGGCTACAAGCATTTCAGCCAAAGGGAAAAAAAGTTTGGAGCCAGGCTCCAGCTTCAGCATCTCTTGGTACAATGTGATCTTTTCCTGCATGACTATCTCCTGTTTCTATGATCCTGTAAAAGAACCTAGGGGTATGATGACCGCTCACTCAACCGCTTCTGAGACAGGGCCCTTATGCGTTGGCAACTCGAAAAGATAAAGGATCTCATCCTGGGCAGCAAGATTAAAAGCGGCCTTGGCCATCTGTTGATTATAGACTGGGCTTTTTTTGAGAAGACGGATCTCATGGCTTAATGCCACGTTCTGAAGGGTAACAGCATCCACCTGTCCAGCCAGGTGATCACGAGTCCGACAAAGGCGTAGATAGTTGACAGCTCCCTTGTCGCCAGCAATCAACTGAACAGCCAAGACACCATTAAGTATGCACAACATACCAAAAAGTATGCGAATCCAGATCATGGCAAGCCTGTTTCAACCTGGGGCAGCAACGCCCATCTCTTGCAGGTTATTGTCAGTTTAAACGGTGCGAACCTTCGCATATCCCCATACGTTTCCAAGTTGAGAACCCTATGTCTCACGACTCCACGGCCTCTGATTCCGCAGCCTTTCTCCAAGGCATACGCGTGGACTCGTACTCCTTGAGACAGGACGTCAGCAGTTCCTCCTTTCTTTCCTCATCCTGCAAGGCCAGACAAGCGTTCACTCCCCGCACAAAGGCTTCTTCAGCCATCAGACTCACAGCATCCTCAATCAGACAAATGACATTGCGCTCGCGGCGGTCAAGCCCACGCCAGGAGTGGATGATGTCCCAAAGAGGCTTGCAGGCCTCATCGTCCTGAATAAGAATCACGTCATGGTGCTGCAGGGTCAGCTTACGGCTGGCAATTGCAACAGATTCGGGAAGTACAAGATAATACCCTTGTTTCCTGAAAAAATCCTCAGCCCCCTGGCACCATCCAGCATGAGACACCATAATCAGCGCCACGTCAGTCCCCGGAGGAATGGCATCGGGTTCCACCACAGGAGAAGTCTCCTCCACAACCCGTTCAGACTCCTTGGGCGGTTCTGGGACAGGGGTCTGGTCTGAGGCAGACGGCTCAGAGGCTTCCACCCGCACCCGTTCACGGCAATACGGACAGGTAAAGGAAAACGAGGCAGCCTGAGGTACCTTTGAGTCGGGTATATCAATCACCTTATTGCAGGCATTGCATTGGACATCCATAAACCAGTTCCTCTTCCATCAGTTACCATTGTTTGCCATACTCGGTATCAAGCTCCAATCCCTTGATATCGGTAACCTTTTCTCCCTTTTCTGACTTGATCCTGTCCAGCATCTGTCCCAGGCGGGATGTATCCGACCCGGAAAGCATGGCCGCTTCTTCGTCAATAAGGCCTTTCTTGTACAAAGAGATCAGATATTGATCAAAGGTGACCATGCCATAGGTAGCACCTTGCTCCAGGATGGAATAAAAGGTCTTTTCCTCGGTCTCGCCATGGGTGATGATATCCTTGATCCTGAGATTATTGCGCAAAATCTCAAACGCGGCCACCCGTCCACCTCCCTGTCGGGGTAAAAGCCGCTGGGAAACAACGAATTTCAGACTCTCGCACAGCCTGGAACGGATCAATCGTTCCTCTGAAAGATCAAACATACCGATAATGCGGTTGATGGTCTGCCCGGCATCACTGGTATGCAGAGTGCCAAGGACTAAATGTCCTGTCTCAGCGGCCTCCAGAGCAATCTGCACGGTTTCTCGGTCACGGATCTCACCCACCAGGATGACCTTGGAAGCCTGCCGCAGGGCCGCACGCAGACCAGAGGCAAAGGAATCAAAATCCACCCCCATTTCACGCTGGTTCACGGTTCCTTTCTTGTGGGGATGCACGTATTCGATGGGATCTTCCAGGGTGATGATATGCTTGGCATAGGTCTCGTTGATGGTATTGATAAGGGCGGCCAGGGAGGTCGATTTTCCTGTACCCGTCCCCCCTGTGACCAGAATCATGCCGTATTTTTCCCGGGACATCTGGGTGAAAATCTCCGGCAATCCTAGTTGCTCAAGGGTTGGCACATCCATAGAGAGTTTGCGCATGACAATGGCCAGGGAGCCGCGCTGTCCCAGGATATTCACCCGAAACCGAAACCGTCCTGGCAGCTCATAGGACAGATCACAGGATCCGGTTGTCACCTGATCGTTGAAAAGACGCATATTGGAACCCATCATACACGTGGCAATGGATTCTATCTGAAAGGGATTAAGCGAACCCAGATCAGGTGTCGTCACAGCGTCTTTCAATTCTCCGTGTACCTCGGTCTGAATGGGCTTACCCACAGTAAAAATAATATCAGACGTGGCCGGGGCATTGGTCATAATCTGCGCCACAAGGCCATCAAGCTGGGAGCGTTGCATGGGCTTTTCCTCTACATTTCCGTGATGTCAGTAGGGGGCTCTGGTAAAAGCTCTCTGAACTTGGACTTATTGACTGCTTTGGTATAGGCCTCCCGGGGATCAACGATACGGTCTTCTACTAATTTCATAATGGCATCGTCCAAGGCCTGCATACCGAATTTGCGTCCGGTTTCAATAACCGAGTTGATCTGAAAATTTTTGTTCTCACGGATGAGATTACGGACAGCCGGGGTGGCAACAAGGATCTCCAGGGCCGCTATACGGCCTGGCGTATCAATCCGCTTAAACAGGGATTGGGCAATAACAGCTCGCAGGGAATCCGCTAAACTCGAACGGATCTGGCCTTGCAGTTCTCCAGGAAAGACTTCAATAACACGGTCGATGGTCTTGGAAGCAGAAATGGTATGCAGGGTGCCAAAAACAAGATGACCGGTTTCCGCTGCTTCCAAGGCAAGCTGAATAGTCTCCAGATCACGCATTTCACCCACAAGGATAACATCAGGATCCTCACGCAAGGCCCCGCGCAAGGCCGCCTGGAAACTTTTGGTATCCCTTCCCACCTCACGCTGATTGATAAGACAATTGATGGGCTCGTGGACAAATTCAATGGGATCTTCGATTGTCAGGATATGATCCTTACGAACCTTGTTCGCGTAATCCACAATAGCAGCCAGGGTCGTGGACTTACCACTTCCGGTAGGGCCTGTGACCAGTACAAGGCCCTTGGGAAGCATGGCCAGATGCCGCAAAATTTCTGGAAGTCTGAGATCTTCCAGGGTCATGATCTTCTGGGGAATCTCCCTGAAGACCGCACCCATGCCTCGGCGCTGCAGAAAAAAATTCGCCCTGTACCTGGCCATACCCGGAACCTCATAGGAAAAATCAATATCTCCGGTCTCCTCAAACTGCTTGACCTTGGCCTCGGGGCAGATTTCGTACAGCATGGCTTTGAGTTCTTCATGCTCAAGGGATTTGTACTTGATCCGCTGCATATCCCCATGCAGCCGGATAATAGGCTGAGATCCAGCAGAAAGATGCAGATCCGATGCCCCGATCTTGTGCATCATCTCAAAAAATGCGTCTATCTGAGCCATACTCTTCTCCTTGTGGGCAAGACACCGAAACAAGCCCCTTGAACGTGTTTGAAGGTCAAAACTGTGGCCACATGCCACCCCCTGATCCCCATGCTCACGGCACCCCTGCAAGGGATTACGACATCCACACCTTGTAAAAATTCCTGAAGTAATTCACCCCTGACAGCACGGTGAGCACCAGGGCCAGATACAAAAGCCCCATGCCCAGGGGCACGGGATCAAAACCAAACCAGGGGTAGTGAAGCATAAGCGGCCCTAATGCGAACATCTGGGTCAATGTCTTGGCCTTGCCGAGTTTGTCTGCGGCAATGACCTTCCCCTGATCTGCGGCAATGGCCCGAAGGCCGGTAACAAGAATTTCGCGACTGATAACGACAATGGCAATCCATGCCGGCAGCCAATGCAAGTAGGCGAGCATGATCAACACGGCTGCAATAAGAATTTTGTCAGCAATGGGATCCATAAATTTGCCCACATTGGTCACGAGATTATACTTTCTGGCAACAACGCCATCTATATAATCAGTAAAACCTGCAAGAGCGAACAATACCAAGGCTATGAAGCAAGTAATTTTTCCTGGAAAATAAAGGATAATAATAAGAAGTGGAGCAACACCAATACGTGCCAAAGTGAGTATATTTGCAACATTGATCATAATCATTTCTCTACAAGGTTACCAAGCGCATTCTTTCCTTCAACATTCCCTTGCCATGCAGGAGAAGCAAGCAGGCCAGACTTGTCACGCCTCCCTCTTGTGGGATGTTCATACCATGCCGTGGCCTACAAAGTTTCAATCCTTTATGAGCTGCAATTCGGCATACATTACCACCTAAAACCTAACACCTAACACCTAAAACCTACCGTTTCAATCCTTTGCGAGCTGAAGTTTGGCATACATGGTCAGGACATCTTCAATATATTGCCGTGTCTCTGGAAAGGGAGGAATGCCCTGATATTTGTCCACGTGTCCAGGCCCGGCATTATAGGCTGCCAAGGCGAGCCGGACATCTTCAAAACGATCCAGCATGCGTTTGAAATACCGAATCCCAGCCTCCACATTGGCGGCAGGATCAAGCGGGGTAGAAAGGCCCAATTCTTTCTGGGTCTCCGGCATAATCTGCATGACCCCCTGGGCACCAGTCCTGGATATAGCCTTGGCATCATAGCGGGATTCCACATGGGCCAAGGCCAAAACCAGGTTCTCATTCACCCCATAATAAGAGGCGTATTTCTTGATAAGCCGCTTGATCCGTTGTTTGGCCTCACCCGTGGCATTCCCCCAGAAAACAAAGGCCTTGTACTTCTGATCCAGGGGTATATCCGTAAAATGAAGTACCCCGTCGGATCCTTCATAATAATAGATGGTTCCGGCTCCTGCCATGCCCCAGCTTCCCCCAATGGCAAGCATGAGCAAAAGGGCAAGGATCATCTTCATAACAGCCTCTTGATCTTCTCAAGCTGGAATTATTTATGGACAGAGGCAACCGATTCAAAACATTCCTCAGCCTTGGTACTGATGGTATCTGCAAGGGCGAGAAAGGCCTTTTTGGCAGGCACTTCTTCCTCCAGAAACACCACAGGCGTCCCAAGGTCACCTGCCACCACAGTGGCCGGATCCAGGGGAATGGCTCCGAGAAAATCCAACCCGTACCTGTCAGCCAGCTCCTTGCCCCCCCCCTTCTTGAACAGGTCAATCTCTTTCTGACAATAAGGACAGATAAGGCCGCTCATATTCTCAACGACCCCAAGGATATTCGCCTGAGCATACTGCAAAAAATTGATGGATTTGCGCACATCGGCCAGGGATATTTCCTGGGGCGTGGTCACCACCACACTCAGGGCATCGGGCACGGTCTTTAAGACGGTCATGGGCTCATCACCGGTTCCTGGAGGTGAATCAATCACCAAAAAATCCAGGGCACCCCATTGGACATCCGCGATAAACTGCCGAATGGCACTGGTCTTCATGGGTCCTCGCCAGAGTACGGCCTGGTCTGGATCTTTGAGCAGGGATTCCATGGAGATAACTGCGAGATTGTCGTTGTATTGCTTAGGCTTGAGAATATTTCCCCGATCAACATCCAAAAGGCCCTTAATGCCCAAAAGATGAGGAACGCTTGGGCCGTGAATATCCACATCCAGAAGCCCGACCCGAAAACCTCGTGCGGAAAGGGCTGCTGCCAGATTGGTTGCCAAGGAGCTCTTACCCACCCCCCCCTTACCACTCATCACAAAAAGCTTGTACCGTATTTTGGACAGGGTTGACGAGATCATCTGATCCTGGATCATACTGGAAGGATTGGGAGTCCCGCTTCCCTTGCCCGAACTGGGGCATGAACCTTGTTCAGCCATGATATGATTCTCCTGCATGGTTGTCATAACGTTTGGATTTTAAGAAACTGTTAGAGATATTTTACACCAACGAAACCCAGGATAACGAGGATACAGGCGGCTGTCATCACCAAGTTAAAATGGTTTTCAAGAAAGGTACGTGCGGTCTCCCCAAAAAAGAAGATCAAGGCGGCTATAGCAAAAAAACGTATGCCTCGGCTGATGGTCGAGGCAATGAGAAACACAGGCCAATTGATGGCAAAGGCTCCTGCCGTGAGCGTGCAAAGTTTGTAGGGGATGGGAGTAAGTCCGGCCAAACTCACCGCCCAGGCATTATAGGTCTCATACCAGACCTGAATCCTGGTATATTGGGCCTCCAAACCGTAGAACCGGATAATGGGATCGCCAATGATTTCCATAAAAAAATAACCAATGCCGTATCCCACCACACCACCAAGCAGAGAAAACGTCAAACAGATCAAGGCCAGACGAAAGACCTTCTTCCTGTTGGCAAGCCCCATAGGAAGCAGCAGCAAATCAGGGGGAAGCGGAAAAAAAATGGCCTCGGTAAACGACACGGCCATGAGCACCCGAACAGCCCCTTTTCGAGAGGCCATATCCCACAGTCTGTCAAACAGGTTCTGCATGATAGTCATACAACGTCCATCTCACCAGCCATGTGTACCTACCAAATCCACAAAGGCAGCCTGACCGCAATCTTCACTAACCACCTGACCATCAGCCTTGCACACTTTCACCATACGCTGTTTACGCTTTTCCCCGCCCACAGGCAGCACCATACATCCAGGATCAGCCAATTGCTCCACCAAAGGCATGGGAATCTCAGGCCCGCCTGCCGTGACAATGATCCTGTCAAACGGGGCCTCTTCAGGCCAGCCCATTGTCCCGTCGTCCAGCTTGCAATGGATGTCGTAACACCCCATGAAGAGCAAACGCTTCCGCACGGCAACGAAAAGCGGCTTGACTCTTTCCACTGTGTACACACGGGCCCCAAGCTGTTCAAGCACAGCGGCCTGATAGCCCGAACCTGTCCCAATCTCCAGAACCTTCATCCCTGCTTCCACACCGAGCAAGCTGCTCATCTTGGCTACGGTATAGGGGTGAGAAAGGGTCTGGCCATGTCCAATGGGCACGGCGTAATCCTCATAGGACTGGGCTTGCAAGGCTTCTTCCACAAAAAGATGTCTGGGAACCTGCCACATGGCCTGAAGCACTCTTTGGTCTGAGATGCCACGGGCCATGATTTGCTCCTTGATCATCCGTTCACGATTTCGCTTATAGTCGGAAGAACCTGCAACGCGTTTATGCAAGGCTTGAGTTCTCACTATGCGACATATTCCTCATCCGAATATTCGGTTTCTGGTGAACATGACTGGTTAGAGGGCAACGAGATGCAGCCCATACTTGCCAAGATTGAGAAGGCTTCACCCTCTTGCCCCTGTTACTCTTTTAGGCCATAATCCATAGATTGCGTGTCCTTCACAAATCACAGCCCATCAGGAGGTTCTTTATGCTCAAGGTTAAGGACATCATGTCAATAGAAGTCATCACCCTCACCCCTGAAGACACTCTCAAAACAGCCCGGAAAATTATGCGTCTGGCACATATCCGTCACCTGCCCATCGTGGACCCTTGCAGCCGTTTCTGTGGCCTGATCACCCACCGCGACATCCTCTCGGCCACGGTTTCCCAATTGGCAGGCATTGATAATGCAACCCAGGAAGAAATCGACGCCGGTATCCCCATACGAGAAGTGATGCGCCAAGACACCCAGGTGGTCACAGGCGAGGAACCCCTTACCAAGGTGGCTGAGACGCTTCTTACCAATAAATACGGTTGTCTGCCTGTGGTTGAACACGACAAGCTCATTGGCATCGTCACTGAGGCCGATTTCATCAAGCTTGCCATCCGTCTCATGGAAAACCAGGAGCAAGCATCACCCCAAGTCTGAGGAACAGGCGTGGATCTTTGCGGCCTGCGATCCTGATTTCCAGTGCCTTTTTTCACGACTCACAGGCCGCCTTCCTCACCACCTGCACCTACAGCAAAAACATACCTGCCATACTCAAAAAAACAAAAAAGCCCATGCTGTCGGTGAGGGTGGTCAAAAAAATACTTGATGCCTGGGCCGGATCACGCCCTAATTCTTTGAGAATAAGGGGAATAGAAGCTCCAGCCACAGCCCCCAGCAGCATGTCAAAAAGCAGGGCCAGGGCCATAACGCCTGCAAGAAGGGGTCGCTGGAAGACCAGGATGACGCCCCCAAAGGTCGCCAGACCAATGATGAGTCCATTAACCAGGCCGATCTTGGCCTCTCTGGCAACCGCCATCCACACCTTCCTGCGGTCGAACCGTTCCATGGCCAGTTGACGGATCATAACCGCCAGAGATTGCTGCCCGGTATTCCCTGCCTGGTTGGCCACAATGGGCATAAGAACGGCCAGAATGGCCATCTGTTCAATAGAGCCCTCAAAAAGATGCACCACCCAGGCAGAAACCGCTGAATTAAGCAGATTAACAAAGAGCCAAGGCATACGCATCCGCAAGGAATAGCTCCAGGGCGAATCAATGGTCTCGTCAGCACCGGCACCCACCATCTGCTGCATGTCTTCACTGGCCTCTTCCTGAATAATGTCAATAACATCATCCACAGTGACGGTTCCCAAGATACGCTGTCCGTGATCCACAACAGGCAGGGCCAGAAAATTGTATCGGTCAATGAGTTTGGCCACCTCTTCTTTGTCCGTATCAAAGGTTACGGCAATAAGGTTTTGCTCGACCAGCAATTCCTTGAGCTTTTTGCCGACCGGACTCACCATAATATCCCGCAGAGAAAGCACCCCTTTTAAGTGGCGGTATTCATCGACCATATAGGCATAATAAGGAATTTCCGATTCTTCCACCTGCCTTCGGATTATGGTAACAGCCTGATCTGCCGTTAGATTTTCATCCAGAACCAGGATCTCGGTATTCATAACCCCGCCAGCCGAATCAGGGTCATACATGAGCAGGGACTTGATCTCTGCCGCGTCTTCCTGATCAAGTTCTCTAAAAATGGCCTTGCGGATCTCCGGCTGGAGCTCAGCCACAAGGTCGGCGGCATCGTCCGGTGACATAAGGGTCAGGATATCGGCGGCCAGTTGGGGCCTCAGCCTGGTCATCAAGGACACACGATCAAGGGAATCCATCTCAGCAATGGAACTGGCTGCATCCTCTGGCGAAAGGCTGCACACCATGACCACCTGTTCCTCAAGGGTCAGGTTCTCCAGATGATCGGCAGCATCGGCAGGATGCAGCTGGTCAAAAAAATCATCCTGGATGCTGTCAGAATCGTTTGACGGGTGATCGTGGGGCATATCAACCATTATCCTTGTACCTTACAGCACATCCACTATTTCCACCAAACCGGCCTTTTCCCGGGCCTCTGCAATCCCTTCTGCTGAGCCCAAAACAGCAACAAAGCCCTGGTGAACACATTGGCCAAGGGTGGCGGCAAAGGCCCTGAAATGGCTCTCATCCGTGGCCAGAATCTCATCCCTGATCTTTTGACGTTCTTCATCTGTGACCCCTGTCAAAAAGCGGATCATGGACGAAAACCCTTTAGCGTCAGGCAATTGGTACTGATCCATCCCACCGATGGCCCCAATAATCCCCTTGTCGATCTCGGCCTGATCCAAGGGTGCTTCAGCCAAAAAGGCAGCACATTTGTCAAAGGCCTCCAGGGTGGCAAGCAGGTTGGGATCGCGGTAGGAACCAAAGGTCATCAATCCGGTCTGACGGTCAAATCCACAAAAGCCCCCATAGGCACCCCCAAGCACCCGAACCTGCTCCCAGAGCCAAGAGGTGCGCAGGTATTTGGTGATCACGCTGACAGACCCATGATACGTATATCCTCCAGCATAGAGATCCATGCCCTTGGCCACATAATTGACCCTGGTGGGCATGGTTAAGCCCTCGCTCTCCTGAGAGCAGACAGGCAGCCAGGTATTGGGGCTGAGTCCTTTTTCAGGCATCTCCAGGAGAAAACCCTCCACATATGGGCGAACATCCTTCCAGACCCCAGATGAGGTGGTCACATTCACGAGCATAGAGGCCGTATCCACTAAGGCGAACTGGATCTGGCGCAGGCTTCCCAAAACCGTGTCCCAATCGGTGTCAATCGTATCCAGCAGAAACCGCAGGAAAAAAAGATAGCTGATACCTCCCATCTGTTCCTGGGCCCAATCGGCTTCATGGAAGCGCGAACGGACTCGCAAGGTTGCCAGGGCATGGCCCGAAGGCACCAATGCCCGCTCCAGGGCCACCTTTTCCTCAATAACAATCTGCCGAAACCGTTCCTTGTCATCCAGGTTGACCCGCAACAGGGCATCCCTGACAATGTCCATGAGATCACCTGTATGATCGGCCATAGCCTTGCCCCGAAGGATCAATTTGCAACAACCATCACGCTGTCCCTGTACGGCTGCCGAAAAGGGAGAGGCCCCTATGCCGCCAGTCGTCCGCCTGATCCTTTTGCCAAACTCCACATAATCTTCCAAATCCGTACCCATCTCAAACAAGGCCCGCCCGAACAGGGGAACATAGGGAAGATATTTTTGCACCATATGGTGCAAATCCAGAGCTATATCCACATAGACAATCCCGCTTGTTGCCAGATCGTGGAACAAAACCGTGGCTCCCTGCATGGTCTCTTTTTCCAGGGGCACGGTCTTGACCCGTGGTTCAAGCTCGCCCTTGGTGAGAAAGGGAAGGGTCGCCAGATCCTCTGGGGCATCAGGCATGGCCTGTAATTCCTTGAGGTGGGCGGTACGGGCAATAACGGCCTGGATGTCCTGGTCAGTCATAGCCTGTTTGACGGCAGCCAACCGCTTTGCTTCAGCCGCTTCAAGGGCCTTGCCCAGTTGCTGATCCGGGGTAAGGACGACCTGCACCTGATGGGGATTGTCCAAAAACCAGGAGGTGATGAGGTCTTCAAAGATCCTTTCTCCCCTGGCAAGGGCTTCCTTGATAGAGGTCAGGGCTGATTCAAAGCAGACGACCTCAAGCGGATCTCCATCATACAACCAGGTGGACAAACTGCGAAGCATAACCAAAAGCCCCCTGGGATAGGAACCTGTATTGTTTTCCCGTAGGGCAAACTCAATGGTGTTGAGTCCTGCCTCCACAAGATCCCTGCCCATACCCTGGTCACGAATATCCCGCAGGGTGGCAAGGATGAGTTCTTTGACCCTGCCAGCCTTTGCAGGATCAATTCCCTTGAGACCCAGGGAAAACATCATCTGGCGCAGTTCGTCTTCCAGCCCAAAGCCAGCCAAATCCTCACCAAGACCCGAATCAATCAGGGCCTTGCGCAAGGGAGAGCCAGGCATACCCACCAAGATATGTTCCAGGATATGCAGGGAGAGATTTTCCCGGACATCAACGGCCTCACACAAGAGCCAGTTCACCGTGGTCATACCCTTGATTTGGTCTGCTCCTGCAGCAAAGGGGTAGGTGAGGGCATCACCGCCCTGAATAGTCGGCTGTAACGGGATAGAGGAAGTAACCTCTTTGGCCGAAAAATCATCCAGATAGGCGGCAAGTAGTTCCAGACGCTTACCTGGGTCGTCATCCCCGTAAAAATAAATCCATGCGTTGGAGGGATGATAGTAGGTGGTATGAAATTCCTTAAACGCCTCGTAGGTCAATTCCGGGATATGTTCTGGATGACCTCCTGATTCGAGTCCGTACAGGGTATGAGGAAAAAGTGCGTGCTGGGAATATTCAGCAAGCAGACTGTCGGGAGAGGAATACACCCCTTTCATCTCATTAAAGACCACGCCCTTATAAATGAGGGGATCTTCAGGTCGTTCAAGTTCGTAATGCCAGCCCTCTTGTTCAAAGATCTCTGGAGTGATCCTGGGGTAGAAGACCGCATCCAGATACACATCAATAAGGTGGTAAAAATCCTGAACATTCTGACTAGCCACAGGGTAGCAGGTTTTGTCAGGAAAGGTCATGGCGTTCAAAAAGGTTTGCAGCGACCCTTTGAGCAATTCGACAAAGGGCTCCTTGACAGGATATTTACGAGAACCGCATAACACCGAATGTTCGAGGATATGAGCCACGCCCGTGGAATCCTTGGGCGGCGTCCGAAAGGTGATGCCGAACACCTTGTTTTCATCGTCATTCACGATAGAGAGCACCCGTGCTCCGGTCTTTTCGTGTTCATATATAAAGGCATCTGAGGCTATTTCTTCAATGCGCCGTTCTTCTTTGAGAACAAATCCTTGGGCCACGGTTATATCCTCCTTACTGCTCACACCAATCCTCCTGGGCTGAAACGTTATCAGCCTCATATTCTCTGTGCCCGCAAGGCACAGGAACAAGGATGTTTTTTCCTGCCAGAACAAGGGTCACGTAGACCGGTTCTACCTTTCAAAATTCCCGAAAGATGGCAAGGACGAAGAACCTTGCGCTGACCAACACATGATGGTTCGTGAACAGTTTGCCTTCCCACATCTTGACTTTGTCTGTTCCATCGACAAAACAATCCCGCACAGAAAAGCCTCTGGGATTACATGGCCTGACACCAGAGATCAAACAAGGAGAAAAAACACGGTATGAATGGCATGCTCTTTTTCATCGCCCCGGTGGTGTCTTCCTTTATTGGCTGGTTGACCAACTATCTTGCAGTCAAGATGCTCTTTCACCCCAGAAAACCCATTACATTTCTCTCGGTGACCATCCAGGGTATTTTTCCCAAGCGTCAAAAAGAATTGGCTGCCAATCTCGCTATGATGATTCAGGATAATCTCATTTCAACCAAGGATGTCTCGGCCGTGATCACCTCGCCAGAGTTTGCAGAGCGTTTCAAAGCCATGCTGCAAGAGGGAATTGAGACCTTTATCCAGGAAAAATTGGTCGGACTGCATCCAATGGTAGCCATGTTCTTACATGATGAAATGATGGAAAAGGTGCGGGGCTTGTTGGTTACCCAGCTCAATGAAATAGTGCCTGGATTGCTGGCACGAGGTGCCCAGGAGGTGGAAGACCGTTTTGATGTGGCTGCCTTGGTTCGGGACAAGATAGAAGGTTTTTCTATGGATCAGCTTGAACTGCTTCTTTTCTCCATTATGAAGCAGGAATTTCGGTTTATTGAGCTGGTAGGCGCGGTTTTAGGCTTTGTCATCGGTGTTGTTCAATCTCTTCTTTTTCTGATAGGCGGAAGCCTCTAACATGGCTCCCCTACGTGTACCTTTTCGCCCAGGAAGTTCATTGCCATGATTCTGAATGCCAGCCAATTAAGTGCGCTCAGGCAGCGCAATGACGAGGAACTCCGTAAGGGTAAATACGCCAAATACGGGTATCCAGCCCATACGATTCAGGATCTCCTGCAAACCGTTGAGGCCATCAAAAAAGAAAAGAAAAAATGGCAGCGCCTGGCCCAGGAGCGGGGCAATACCCTCCGCACAATCGGAGACCTGGCAAACAGAAAACCTGAAATATAGCAGAACATGCCAGGGATGATAGCCGTATCCATCAAAAAAGCCTGCAACAGATACGTTGCAGGCTTTTTTGGGTTATCGTTGTGCGTTGGTCGTTACAAGGGATTCTCGAATCAGTTTTCTATTTGCTGGATACCTTCAAGCACCCAGTTCGATCCTGAGGTATTCTCGTATTTGCTGAAATGCCAGACCTCTCGAACCTGTTCGGTATCCTGACTGGAGGGATCTTCGCGCATGAGGACATCAAAATAGACCGTTGCCACAGTCTGATTGCCAATGGTTTTGACTTCAAGAAGTTCGCCATTGATAAGCAGAATCTCCGTGGTACCTAATGTTGGATCCTTGTCGCATTGCTCTTTGATAAAGGCATACACCTCGGGCGAGGTAAAGGTGCGAATATCCTCCATATCCCGCTTATCCCAGGAGGCCTGCAATCGCTGATACACGGTCTTGGCTCCCTTCATAAAGTCCTGTTGGTCAAAGTCGGGCGGGATCGTTGCTCGGGTGGTTCCTGTGGAAGAACCGCCGGGTGTCTGCAGATTCTCCCATGCCGAACCACCTGAAGAGGTATTTGTATAGGCATGGGTGGAATCATGTGTCATGGTAAAGGGATTGCCGCCGGATGAGGCTGCTCCGGCAGAGACCTCACGCCGTTTGCGCAAAAAACGCATGAGAAGAAAGATGCCGCCTCCAATAAGCAGAAAATCCAGCAGATTGGGCCCCATAAAATGGCCGCCCCCAAACATGGAACCCAGCAGTCCTCCCAGGAGCATACCTCCCAAAAGCCCGCCAAACATACCGCCCCAGCGACTCCGATTGGGCATCTGCCCGACATTATTGCGGGTACGCTGCTGGCCGACCTGCTTGGAGGGTGTGGCACGCGAATAGCCCTTGGAATAGGATGATCGGCCTCCAAAGGAGCGGCCCCCGCCAAAACGTTTGGCAGAAACCGTCTCAGTCATGGCCACAAGGGTCAGGATAGCAAGCAGAACAGGAAGCAGAAAAAACATCTGATGACGACGCATGATGGCTCCGGGTTCTTGGGTTATGCGGTCAGGCTTATGGCCTGAACGCTTCGTATAAAAAGAAGTGGTACAGATAAGAAACGCGGCACGATATGATGTCGTGTCATGCAATCAAGGAAGGCTGATCCATACACGAACAGGGACGTCTCAAGAGACGCCCCTGTTAGAGAAGCCGGGCACCCAGGAGGAACTGTTACCGCTGCTCCCTCTCGGGCCTGACGGGGTTGGCAGCACTCCTGCCGCCCGGCTTCACTCTGTGTCTGAGATGGGAAGAGAAAGAGCAGAAAAAAATGGCGGAGAGGAGAGGATTCGAACCTCCGGTACCCGGTTAGGGTACACACGCTTTCCAGGCGTGCGCCTTCAGCCAGACTCGGCCACCTCTCCGCAAAGGAAATGAGGACGTATACAAAACCCATGCGCTTGGCAAGAGAAAAACAAGGGGAAAACAGACCCGCATCAGATACCCATAATATGATACCCGGCATCCACATAGATGACCTCTCCCGTGGTGCCAGAAGAAAGGTCTGATGCCAGGTACAGGGCTGCCTTACCCACGTCTTCCTGGGTGACATTGCTGTGCAAGGGAGCGCGTTCCTCAATGGTGTGCAAGATACTCTTAAAACCTGAAATACCCGAAGCGGCCAGGGTCTTGATGGGGCCCGCACTCAGGGCATTCACCCGCACACCGCTGGCACCTAAATCCACGGCCAGGTAGCGGATGCTGGCTTCCAGACTCGCCTTGGCCACGCCCATAACATTATAATTGGCAACAACCTTTTCCGAACCATAATAGGTCATGGCCATGACAGATCCGCCCCTGTTCATCAACGGTTCAAAGGCCTTGCACATGGCCACCAGGGAATAGGCAGAAATATTCTGGGCCAGCAAAAAGCCCTCCCTGGAGGTGTCAATGAATCTCCCCTTGAGATCCTCACGGTTGGCAAAGGCTACAGAGTGAACCAGGATGTCCAGATCACCCCATTGGTCCTGCACCGTGCTGGCACATTGGGCGATCTCCTCGTCATTGGTCACGTCGCAGGAAACCAGATAGTCTGCCTCTAAATGTTCGGCAATGGGCTTAATGCGTTTGGTAATGGCTCCACCTGCATAGCTCAAGGCCAGCCTGGCCCCATGTTGTTTCATAAGCGAGGCTATGCCGTAGGCAATGCTGCGTTCATTGGCTATGCCAACAATCAGGGCCTTTTTTCCTTGTAACAGCATGGATCATTCCTCATTGGTTGCTCAGGAGGTCGTCCTCCAGGATGATGGCTCTCGTGCAATAGGTAGTTGTGTGTATCAACATCTCAGGCTGATCGGACGGCTCAAGATCAACCAGGGTCAATCAACTGGTAAAGGGTTTTGGAAACACATGGTGGTCTAAGGAAGCTCAAGCTCCTGTCCGGTAAGTAAGCGATAGGCTTCAAGATATTTTTCCTGGGTCTTGGCAATGACCGTATCGGGCAGGGTGGGGGCAGGCGGGGTCGTGTCCCAGCCCGTACCTGCCAGCCAATCTCTGAGATATTGTTTATCAAAACTGGGTTGGCCCTTGCCCGGCTCATAACCCTGGGCTGGCCAAAACCTGGAGGAATCTGGGGTGAGCACCTCATCAATGAGCAGGAGTTCCTTGCCCTGGAGACCAAATTCAAACTTGGTGTCCGCAATAAGAATATCCCGTTCGCGTGCATAGGCTGAGGCCTGGTCATAAAGGGTCAGAGCAACCTCTTCCACTTTTTTGACCAACCCTTCTCCGGTGAGTTCCCTGGCCTCACCCATGGTGATGTTTTCATCGTGTTCACCGAGTTGAGCCTTGGTGGACGGGGTAAAAAGGGGTTTGGGAAGGTTCTGGGATTCCTTGAGATCTGACGGAAGTTCATACCCGCAAACCTTACCGGAACGCTGATAATCCTTCCAGCCGGAACCCGTTATATACCCGCGCACAATACATTCAATAGGCAGGGGTTTGGCCTTTTTAACCAGCACGGAACGTCCTTCAAGCTCGTCTGCATAGGGAGCCAGAGGCTTGGGGAAATCGTGTATCTCGGTCGCCAGAAGGTGGTTGGCAATGATGCTGCTGAATCGGTGCATCCAAAAAAGGGTGATCTGATTGAGAATAACACCCTTGTACGGGATGGGTTCATTCATGATCACATCAAAGGCACTCATCCTGTCTGTGGTCACGATAAGAAGAGTGGAGGGATCAATCTCATAGATGTCCCGCACCTTGCCGCGCGAGACAAGGGGATATTCCTTGATAGTGGTCTGGGAAACAATGTGCATAAGGGCCTCGGGAAAATTGTGGGTGTGGTAAGCAAAGTATGGCGTCAGGATCAATGATCGCCCCAGTCTAATCAGCTAACATCTGAGCCAATGGTCGTTATTCAACCGTCTCAAAAATGCCTTGATGAGTCTGTTTACCTTTGCATCCGCTGCTCCATGCTCCTGGCATGGGCCTCAAGCTGCTCCATGCGGGCGAGACGAGCGATTTTGGCGCCGTGTTCCTGGATATAGGTATCACTGGCAGCAAGGATACTTGTCTTTTTACAAAAGGTGTCCACAGAAAGGGGCGAGGAAAAACGCGCAGTAGAAAGGGTGGGCAGGACATGATTGGGGCCGGCAAAATAATCTCCCACAGGTTCTGGGGTGTGGTGGCCCATAAAAACAGCCCCGGCGTTTCTGACCTTGCCAAGCATGGACCAGGGGTCGTTCACACAGAGTTCAAAATGTTCCGGGGCTATCTTGTTCACCAGTTCCAGGCCAGTATCCATGTCAGGAACCTGGATCAAGGCACTCCAATCCTTGAGACAGGCCGTTGCAATATCCTTACGGGGCAGATCCGCAAGCTGCTGTTCCAAGGCTTGGCGTGTCTGTTCCAAAAGGGTTGTGTCCGGTGAAATAAGCAGGCTTGAGGCCAGGGTATCGTGTTCCGCCTGGGAAAGGAGATCAGCGGCAAGCCATTGGGGGGTGGCGGACTCATCAGCCAGAATGGCGATTTCACTGGGGCCGGCAATCATATCAATACCCACCTCACCCACCAGCAACCGCTTGGCAGTGGTCACAAAGATATTGCCTGGCCCTGCGATCACGTCCACCTGTGGGACGGTGGCTGTTCCATAGGCCATAGCAGCAATGGCCCAGGCACTGCCAACCCGAAAAATACGTTTTATCCCCAAAATGTCCGCAGCCGCCAGGATGGAGGGGTTAAGGCTGCCGTCTTTCCTGGGAGGGGAAACCAATACAATATCTTTGACACCGGCTACCTGGGCAGGAATAGCGTTCATAAGCAGACTGGAAATCAGCGGGGTTTCTCCTCCCTGTCCGCCAGGGACGTACAACCCAGCCCGATCCACTGCCGTGACCATCTGGCCCAGAATAGTCCCGTTTTTCTGGGTGACCATCCATGATTTTTGCTGCTGGTGTTCGTGAAAAGAACGGATATTATCGGCAGCCTCCTGGATAATGGCCTTGTCCCTGGAGGCAACCTGAGCACACCCATGAGCGATTTCCTCTGGGGTGATGGCAATGTCGGCTGGAGAAAAGCCTGGGGCATCAAAGCGGGAGGTGTATTCCGCAAGGGCATCATCACCACGGGTCTTGACCGCTTCAAGAATGGCAATGACGGGCTCTTCCACAGTTTGTTCAGGGCCTTTACGCCCTGCCAGCCATTGGTTGATGGCAGGCCAATCAGATGCCTGGGTATAGCGTATAGTACGACACGGCATAAAGGACTCCTTGATACGGCAAACAATAGGGGAGATCAGAGCCAGAAAACGATGGCTCGGCATAACGAAACAAAACGGATAAATAGGGCAGCAAGGGATGTCAATTAACGGCAACCAGGTTGTTCTGCTGCGCGAAAAGGCCATAAAGGGACGCAAGGTATATACCTTGCTTGGCACGACACTATTTCCCAAAGGTACAACGGGGGAAATGACAGGTCTCACAAGTAAGGCAAAGTCCCCCTTCTCCCATACGGGCCAAATCATCGCGTGTTATTGCAACATCTGCCAGCAATCTGGGAAGGAGCAAGTCCATGCTGGTGCGTTTGAAGAACAGCGCACAGGCAGGTACGCCTAAGAGACAGGCATTGCCTATCTTTCCAATGAGGGTCATGGCACCGGGCAGAATGGGGATTCCATAGAGCAGATCCCTGGCACCTGCATCCACAAGACCATGCCTGGTGACATCGCCTGGATCCACCGACAGTCCTGCGGTGGTAATAATCAGATCACAGCCTTCGTTCACAAGGGTTTGTGCGGCATCACGAATGGCTTCACGCTTATCCGGGACAAAGATGGTTTTGTGGTGGATACACCCCAGTTCAGACAACTTCTTCTGAATAATTCCCTCAAAGCGATCTTCAATGGTACCATTGTACACCTCATCGCCAGTGATGAGTACTCCAGTCGAGGCCTTGAGCATGGGCAAAACATCAAAAATGGGGCCCTGTTCAAGGGTTTGGCACGCCTTGGTAAAAAGGGAACGTTCCAGGTACAGGGGGATGGCACGTGTGCCTGCGATTTCTTCACCTTGCTTAACCAGGGTCCATCCTTTGCGGCTGGCAGCCATAACTCCTTGGCACGAGTTAAAGGCATAGAGTTCTTCCCCCTTGACTCGCAAAAGGCCGTCATGGGCTGCCCGAAGGGTCATCTTTCCTTCACTCGGTTCCCCGTGACACAGCACTCCTTGCCCGGCCATAGCCTTAGCAAAGGCCTTGGCACACTCATTCTCATGCACCCATTCTTCACCAGCCTCCCCCTCTGCCACATACACATGATTACGACCCATCTTCTGGAGACGACACAGATCGCCTATATCAAAATGATCGCCCTTATGAAAAACAGCCCCTTTGCTTTTTCCCGGTTCGATACGGGTCATATCATGCACGATTTGCTGGCCGTGAGCCTCTTCCGTAGGCAGGGTATGAAGATTTCGGGGCAAGGGATACAGAATGGTCTCTTGGGAAGAGGCCGACGGGGTGTAGGGGGATTGTCCCGCACATGACCTGCACACGGAACCGTGCACGATCGGATATGCCTCCTTGCAGAGGGGACATACGGCAATGCTCCCCTTGGTGCGCTTGCCTAAAAGATCCTCTCGCACCTGAATGGGGGTGACCGACAGGATAGCGCTTCCGGCCATGCCAATCTCATGACGAAGCAGGGGGGAATCCTGATCCTTTTTGGGCTTGAGCTTGAGATACCAGGTGCGAATTTCAGAATCAGGATCAATCTTGTCCAGATCCAGCCAGACCCGTACCCCTTTACCCGTGTATTTATCATAGAGACTTAACGCATAGACCCCAAAATCATAGACATGCATCCAGCCATTGCCACTGGTGCACGGGGTGAGCATCTGAATAGCATCAGGCAGGCACCAGGATGTCTCGGAAATGGCTTCGTACAAGGTTCCTTCAGACATGTGGCTCATGGCCGTGGCCGTCATGTAACCACCTATAAGCAGACCTGGAGCAGGATAATTGTGAAACAGGGTCGCCATGTCGATAAAGGCTTCAAAGGTGTGGGTACCGATTTTGTGATAGTCGTGAACCGCTGCGGAAGAGAAGTGCTGCGGCTGCGCATTGGGACCATTCATGAGGGCGCTCCTTGGATTACGGATCGGTTGGGAAACAATGCAGCAACAACGCAGGTAGTGATTTTGCAATGCCTGCTACGCGCCAAATTCAAGGCGATTTTTATGCAGGAAAAGGCATATACCAAGTTCAATATATGTCAAGAGGAAAAACCCAGACGGGCCACAAGGTATCTATCCTACCAGATTACGTACGATAGATACCCGATGGCCTATGGGTTTGGGAAGAGCTAAATAGCAGGAGATCAGCCTGGACACAAAAAAAATTCCAGGCCTCCTGGTATGAGTGGTTATGTTTCTGAGGAAGGAGGACTGCTTGTCAACACAGGGTTCGTTGTGATGTTGCATTAAACACATGTATCTTAGAGACATCAAAGATAAGCGGTATGGTATCTCCCTGAGCGATAGTGGTGGTTCCCTCGGTTCTGACCAAAAACGAACGGTCCTGAATGGTGACGTGCAGATAGGTCTCACTGCCCAGTGGTTCCACAAAATCCACCAAGGCCTTCATTTTCCAGGCATCAGGCAGATGCGCCTGAGCCTCTGTACAGACACTCAGGTTTTCGGGTCGGATACCAAGGATGACATCCTTAGCATCTGTTCCGTTGTTACGCAGGATATGTGCCTTGTCGTCCGGGAGAGGGAGGGAAAAGGAATCCTGGCAGGAAATCTGAGTGCCATCGTTTTCCAGAGTGCAGGGGATCAGATTCATGGGGGGATTGCCAATAAATCCTGCCACAAAGGTATTAACCGGATGCAGGAACAATTCAACAGGACTTCCCACCTGCTCAATAGAGCCATTGTGCATGACCACAATCCGGTCGGCCAAAGTCATGGCTTCGACCTGATCATGCGTCACATATACAATGGTGGATTGAACCTTGTGGTGCAGGCGTTTGATCTCGGCACGCATCTGGGTTCTGAGCTTGGCGTCCAGGTTGGAGAGGGGTTCGTCAAAAAGAAAAACTGCTGGTTTGCGGACAATGGCTCGGCCCATAGCCACACGCTGGCGCTGCCCCCCTGAGAGTTCATAGGGTTTGCGTTTGAGCAGTTCGGTAAGCCCCAGGATCTCTGCCGCTTCCTTAACCCTGCTCTGAATAATCTCTTTGGGATGTTTTTTGAGTTTGAGGCCAAAGGACATATTGTCATACACATTCATATGGGGATAGAGGGCGTAGTTCTGGAAGACCATTGCAACGCTTCGGTCTTTGGGGGGCAGGTCGTTGATAATCCTGTCCCCGATACGCATGGTCCCGGAAGAAATGGTTTCCAATCCCGCTATCATCCGCAAGGTCGTGGACTTGCCACACCCTGAAGGCCCTACAAAAACGATGAATTCCTTGTCCTTGATGTCCAGGTTGATGCCGTGAATCGCTTCCACGTTGCCGTAATTTTTGTATACATCAGAAATCACAACTCCTGCCATGCTTGTCTCCCTATCGTTTATCAGGCTGCCCTCAAAGCAGCCTTATCCAGGAAATGGCACATAGTTCAAGCTTACGAAAACGACAAGGATGGAGAAGGGGGCCATCTGGAAAAACAACACACGTGTTGTCACAGAACAAAGGCCCGCCAGGGAAAAGTGGCTTGACCAATAGCCCATGTCGCTCTACTCTCCCCATCCAGTTATCCTCAACCCGTCCAACGACACTACAACGGAGGCAGAAACCATGTATGGTAAACGAATTGTTGCGGCCCTGCTGACCGCGTTGATGCTATGTATGGCCAGTAACGCTATGGCCAAAAAAATTGAGATCCACTGGTGGCATGCCATGCGTAGCGCCAGGGGAGAGGTCTGCAAGGCCCTGATCGACAAATTCAACAAATCGCAAGATACCTATGTGGTTATTGGCACGAACAAGGGGAACTACGACGAGGTGCTCAATGCAGGTATCGCAGCCATCAGAGCTCACAAACAGCCACACATCCTTCAGAGCTTTGAAGTTGGCACCCAGACCATGATGCTCTCGCGGGCTATCTATCCAGTCTATAAGCTTATGGCTGATGCCGGCTACAACATCAATTGGAACGACTACCTCCAGGCCGTGCTGTCCTATTATATGAATAAGGATGGCAAGCTTATGTCCATGCCGTTTAATTCCTCCACCCCTGTCATGTATTACAACGTGGATATGTTCAAGAAGGCAGGCATAGCCTTGCCTTCAAAATCCAAACCCCTCACCTGGGATGAACTGGGTACCATCTTAAAAGCCCTGATTGCCAAAAAAATCGCCCCAGGCGGTCTGGTGGCGGCCTGGCAGTCCTGGACGCAGATTGAAAATTTCTGTGCCATTCAGAATCTCCCCTTTGCCTCCAAGGCTGACGGGTATGATGGTTTGGACTGTGTCCTGGAATTTAACAGTCCCCAGGTAGTGGCCCATATTACCCGGCTGAAAAATTGGATGAAGGACAAACGTTTTGTGTACGGCGGCCAGAAGTATCAAGGCCCCAAGGCCGAGTTCATCGCCCAGAATGCGGCAGTCTATATTGATTCCATCAGCGGGATCGCCAAGCTGAAAAAGGCGGTGAAGGATTTCACCTGGGATGTGGCCCCCCTGCCTGTTGAGGCCTGGATGACCAAGCCGCAAAACTCCATCATCGGCGGGGCATCCAACTGGGTGCTGCTGGGACACTCTCAAAAGGAGTACAAAGGCGTTGCCGCCTTTCTTGCTTTTTTGGCTCAGCCAGAGCAACAGATCTTCTGGCATAAGCAGACAGGCTATTTTCCCATCACCCTTACAGCCTATAACGAACTCAAAAAGCAGGGATACTACAAGGAACAGCCCTATCAGGAAGTGGGTATCAACCAGCTCAACCGAGCCATTCCTACCAAAAATTCCCGTGGCCTGCGCCTGGGCTATTTTGTCCAGATCCGCAACATCATCAATGAGGAACTTGAAAAGGTCTGGAACGACACCAAGACCCCCAGGCAGGCCCTGGATGATGCTGTCAAACGTGGTGACCGGGAGCTGCGTTCCTTTGAAAAAATTTATAAGTAACCTTCATGCTTGAAAAAGCGTAATCCATACCGTCCCGGTGATCCTGGGACGGTATGGATTTTTTTCGCATTTTCACGACGAGTCTGCCATGATCAAGCGATCCCTTTTTACCAATAGGTATCTTCCCTATGTGTTGATCCTGCCCCAATTGCTTGTTACCCTGACATTTTTCTACTGGCCAGCAGTCAACGGGCTGATCAACGCCATGCTCCTGAGCGATCCCTTTGGGTTACACACCAATTTTGTCTGGTTTGATAACTTTGTGGACCTCTTCAGTGACCCCCTTTACCTCAAGTCCATTGGCATCACAGCTATTTTTTCTCTGGCAACGGCTATAACCTCCATTTCCCTTGGGCTCTTTATTGCCACATTAGGCAACCGCGCCCTCAAGGCCAAAGCGGTCATACGAACCATGCTTATCTGGCCCTATGCCGTGGCCCCAGCCATTTCAGGCATCTTGTGGCTTTTTTTACTCCATCCCTCCTATGGGGTAGTGGCCCTGGCCATCAAAAACATTTTGGGCGTGGATTGGAATCCTGTGCTGCATGGAACCGATGCCCTTATCATGGTTACTATGGCCAGTGCCTGGAAGGAAATCAGTTACAATTTTGTGTTTTTTATCGCTGGTATGCAGGCCATTCCCACCTCGCTCATAGAGGCGGCAGCCATGGACGGGGCCAGCCCCTTCAGGCGGTTCTGGAATATCACCCTGCCCCTGCTTTCGCCCACGCTCTTTTTTCTTATGGTCATGAATATCATTTATTCGTTTTTCGAGACCTTTGGGGTCATTCATACCATGACCCAGGGAGGCCCTGGCGGGTCCACCAATATCCTGGTCTACAAAGTGTATCAGGATGGTTTTATCGGACTCAACCTTGGTTCCTCATCGGCTCAATCTGTGGTTCTTATGACGATCATCATCCTCGTCACCGTCCTCCAGTTCAAATATGTCGAGAAAAAAGTCCAATATACGGGATAGATCATGGTAGAAAAGACACCCATCCTTGATGCACTGACCTATATTTTTCTGATCCTGGGGATTCTGCTTGTAGGATTTCCCATTATCTATGCCCTTATCGCAGCAACCCTGCCCATTGAAGAAGTTTCCAAGGTTCCCATGCCCCTGATCCCAGGGGATCAATTTCTGGTGAATATCAAAGAGGCCTGGATCAAAGGGGATCTGGGAACCCAACTCACCAATTCATTTATCATGGCTTCGGGCATTACCCTTGGTAAAATCATTGTCTCCCTGCTGGGGGCCTTTTCCATTGTGTATTTTGATTACAGGCTGCGCAAAGTCGCCTTTATTTCAGTGTTCTGTACCCTGATGCTTCCGGTGGAAGTGCGTATCCTGCCAACCTATGAAATGGCGGCCAACCTGCTTGGCCCAGTTCAGTCCCTGGTGAACCTCCTCCACCTAAATGGGCTGATCCAATGGTTCACCACCCATGATATTGCCATCAGCATGGAATTAAGCCTCCTGGACACTTACCCAGGTCTCATCCTCCCCCTGGTGGCCTCGGCAACCTGTACCTTTCTTTTCAGACAGTTTTTTCTGACCATTCCCGAAGAACTCTGCGAGGCTGCCAAGATGGACGGGGCCTCGGCCATGACCTTTTTCAGGAAGATTCTCCTGCCCCTGTCCAAAACCAACATTGCTGCCCTGGTGGTCATTGAATTTGTATATGGCTGGAACCAATACCTCTGGCCCCTTTTGATCACCACCAACCCCAAAATGATGACTGCGGTCATCGGCCTTCAAAATATCATCCCCCAGGCAGATGACCTGCCTTTCTGGAATGTGGCCATGGCCGGTTCGCTCATCGTCATGCTCCCGCCGGTACTGGTGGTCTTGATGATGCAGCGCTGGTTCGTCAAAGGACTTGTAGATCCTGAGAAATAGGCGATAGACAGCATAGTCCCATACAATCAGAAGGGGCAGGAAAACCTTATATGCAGCGGTTTCCTGCCCCTTCTTGTTGGAGAAAAACAGACTTGTAAAGAGACCAACGGAAAGTTTCCGTGTATCCCTTGTGTTCTGTGTTGAATCAGATTGATTTCGTGGTATGCTACTATGCTACGACATGTATTCTTCACTCCATCAAAAATAAACATCAAAATCCTTCATTGTAGTTACCAGAGAACTTGAGCATACCTTATTCTTACCGCTTGTTTTTGCTTTGTAGAGTGCAGCATCTGCCCTTTCTATAAATTTTTCAATAGTTTCACAGGGTGTATATGAGCTACAGCCAATACTGACGGTGATCCTGGGAATATCCTTACATACTGTCTCAGCTATTTTTTCTCGCAATTTGTTCGCCAGATTCAAGGCTTGCTCTCCATCCACCTGGGGAACAAGCACGGTAAATTCTTCTCCACCAAATCGCGCAACAATATCATTTTGCCGCAGCGAATGTGACAAGGTCGCCCCCAATGTTTTCAGCACAGCATCACCAACCAGATGACCATAGGTGTCATTAACCTGCTTGAAATCATCAACATCAATGATGAAGAGGGTCAATGAATAGTCAAGCATGACGCTCCTTTTGACTTCATTTTCCAATAAGTCCATAAAGGTGGCTTTGTTAAAAATTTGTGTCAGGTCATCAATACGTGATTTTTTCTTATAATATTCGAGATTGGAAGCAAGATGACGATTTTTAAGGAACTGACTACGCGCATGGCGTAACCCAACGACACGTTCCTGATAATCTCTTAGCATACGTATAAGAAGAACCTGATGCTCACCGTATGTTACCGCTTTAGCAATTAATCCTGTTTCTTCTGTGGTTTTTCCATCTTCTTGCCATATATCGGATGTAAGTTCTCCTGTTTTTTTCTCCTCAAAAAAAGATTCTACATCATCCAAAAAAAAATCAAGCATAGGTGACAAATTCCACGGCTCACAGCTTGGCTGACCAGTTTCATCACAAAACATATCATAATAAAAATCAGGAAGATTACCAACAAGTTGATAAGTTCTCGGAGCAAGTCGTTTAAGGACAGCTATATCCATAGACTTCAAAATGTCACAGGCAAGCATATCTTCTTTCATATTACTCTCCGCACATATCCCGACCTAGTAGAGTAAAAGCCTCTTCCACACCCATTCCTGTTTTGGCGCTGGTCATAAGGATTTTAATACCTTGTGCCTTAAGGGTATCAATCATTGTAGCTGTAATTTCCCATTCATCCTTCAAATCTGCCTTGTTCAGAAGAAAATAGTAGGGAAGATTGCCAATCTTCTTCTTGATAATATTGTGCAGGCTCAACGCAAAAGGATAAGTTTCTTCACGCAGACCATCAAGAACGATAAAATATCCCATTGCTCCACGTAAAAAAGCCGTATTGATATTTGCATACAAATCCTGGCCTTCCATATCCCAAAGTATAAGGGTCACAACCTGATCGTCCAAGGTTATGTTTTTTTTACTGATCTTCACACCAACTGTGGATAGATAGTCATCATTAAATATTGAGTGGACAAATCGTTCGACAAGTGAGGTTTTGCCTACAGAAAAAGCACCAAGCATACATATTTTCTTGCTTATCATAACATCCTTTCTTTGTTTCAGGACACAATTATTTGCTCTCAAAAAAACTATCCGCAGAGACAGCTCTCGAAAGGCTAACACGCAGTTCAATTTTTCTGCTGGCCTGATCTCCTAGATGTACTTTTTCTAAAGAACAGGATTTGCTAAATGTTGAGCCCATACCATATAAAGAGATAAGGATACTGGAGCCCCTGGCATACAGCCCTGCTGCAACTGTTTTTGCACGAGCTTGACTGACTTCATAATTTCTTTTTTCAGAACCAACAGAGTCTGCATGGCCATAAATGGATAAAGATACTGCTAAATTATTTTTTCTTGCAATATTTTCCAATTGAACAAGATTGTCAATGGCCTCCTCCAATTTGACCAATTCATTCCCAACAGGAACGGCCTTTCCCAATGGAAATTGAATACATGTCCTATTAATATTCTCCACTAAACCCATCACCTGTTCAAGAAGTGGATCGTACAGTCCAGAGACATCCACATGTTTTATACCAGGAAGTGATTTGGCCACATCACGAGCATGAAGTATCCAATTCATGGGGGCCGTTCCAGATAAAACAAGGGTACCATTTTGATTGAGAGCTATACTGACAGTATCCGGAGGAGAAATTGCATTTTTTACTCGACGTACAATAATAGAAACATCGTAAGAAATAAACGGAACCGTCTTGAAATCAAGCAAAGCAGACGAAAAACCTTTGCTCTGCAAGATGTCCTCAGGCTGAGGGGCAAGAGCGTCTTTGAAGGTGAGTACTTCCCAAGGACGGTCTGTATGTTCAGTCACATTGGTCACGATAATACCAGGGTATCCTTTCAAGGAAAGCACAGCATCCTTTAACAAAGCATTTCTGGTAAATGTTGTATACCCAACATACCCCCCCCAGCAGAGGATAACAAACAGACAAACAACAGGAATGATCTTTGCCCACAAGGGAATAGCTCGTTCTTCCTCGGCGTGACGCGATAAGAGAAGTGGCTCTAAGTAGCGGACAGCGGTTACAAAAGGTGCCGTGTCGCCGGAAAAATCAGCAAGGGGTTTCGCATATTTCACAAGCATCATATCAAACGAATCCTGCAAAAATATGCGAAAATTGGCCGGAAGGGTTCCACGCACCACGCAGGCCACATAAGCCACATCATTTTTTTCAATGATCAGCGAAATATCTCCTATACGCAAAGAATGGAGGCTGTCGTCCTGGCTTCCAGAAAAACTGTCCTTCACAAAGTCCTGAATAGCGGTGAGCATTGCTGAAACCATATCCGCATCCTGGACAGGAACCTCTTCACTCACGACATGGGAAAGCAGCAAACCTGTTTCACTATGAATGAAAAAGACCTGCTCCACTCGGTATACCACAGTGTGCAGCAGGACAATCTCATTAAAAGGCTTTCCCGAACGCCAGGATTCAAATCGCCACTGCAACCCTCGCCAGGAAAAGGCGACCTCCAGGCTCTGACTGACATTGCCCAGCATGGAAAAAAATGTTTCCGTAATAGATTTGCGGACAACAGGCCCGATAAGCGGGAACAGAAGGTTGACAAAATCATTTTTCCGGCGGTTCAAAGATGCCTTTAAGATATCATCTACAACCGGTTCTAATGCGATATTAAGCTGACGATCTTTTTCAGCTCGCAGAATGATGGACTCTGCAAGCACGTCACTCACCCTTTCTATATTAAACTTCTTTGCCTCTTGATTCCGAGCAACTTCTTCAAGCAGGGCAAGCTCCCGTGCAAAAAGCATCTGCCGCAAGCTCTCAAGTTCGTTATCATGGAATGTGTCCGAGATACCGGAAGCATCAGCAATATGTTCAGGAGGATCTTTTGGGTCACCGGACAGACTTTCTTGAGAAAGAAAGTTACTCATATCTAGGACTCGTTCTTGCCTTCCGTTTGAGCGGGTGTCTTTTCTGCTGGCGTAGACTTGGTATATTTCTGAGGATCTTCTATTTCTGTTGCAGATTCAGAAAAACGAACAGCTGCCTCGGCAAACATAGCAGAAATCTGAGAACGGGCAACAACATCATGGCGAATTTGTGCGTCCGTATTGGCAAGCCGCTCCATGACCTTCTGGTATCGTTCTTCAAGGGTCTGGGTAAGGCGGGTATATTCAGAGAGTACCAATTCACGCAGCCCCTTCTCCGAAGCATCTAAAGAGGAAGATACAGATACAAACTTTCGTTCTATCTCTTTTTCTTTGGATGCAAGGTCCTGCTCAAGACTCTTAAAGGCTTGCTCACGATCTTTTTTCTCTTCTTTTAAGCTATTGAATCGCTCTTTTCTTTCGGAACGAATCGCTTCAGTACGTTCACGATGCTCATTTTTCAACAAAGAGGAACGTTCATCCTTTTCTTCCTGCAACCTGCGTAACAAGGAAGCAAACTCATTTTTCATAAAATTCTCAAGGGAATCCACACGATTTTGCATGTCATCACGCAACTTGGCTATCTCGCGGAGAAACATTTCTTCTTGACGTTTCATGCGGATTCCCATGTCTTTCAAATGGGTTCCCATCAGCAATTCCCGAACCTGATCCATTGACGAATTTTGGCACTCTTTGTTGGACATATTGCCCTCCTGGAATAAATGACCCTCGACCTAACAGGCTGACTCAAAAGTATAACGTGTACACTTCGCAGTTGCTTCAAAGTGTTTAAGCTCTCGCGTACCTCAGATATATTTCGAGAACTTCACTTCAACCTTAAAGATGTTAAGTCCTTTTCTCTTGCTCTTTTGAACAGCCTAAAATTACGAATTATTCAACAATCAACTATAGCTACGATTTCCTGCGTAAGACAGTGACTCAAAACCTTACATTCTGTCGGACATTCCCTATAAAAAAAACGTCCTTTTTTCAATAGATTTTTTAGTATATTTCTTGGCTTCACCAGGTGGTTTCATGAGCTACATATTTAATCAGCTCTTCAATACAAGAAAGGATCTTTAATGAAAAAAATATAAAAATATTGTAATGTTGTTAAAAAATTATGATATATATATATATATATATATATCGATTTCAAAATACATATCAAAAAAATCCTTACAAACAACAGAATACATGTATTTTCATTTTTTATTATTTAAAAAATGTTCATAATAATATGTAATAAAATAACAAATATCTTTATATTTGAATAATAAATCCATACTATTATTTCGCTAGTCAATTTTCAACCGCTCTTCTAAGGATTCGTCCATAGGAACCAACAAACATTTTTCCATTTGCTGGACACGCACCTGCCCCCATGCAGCCCCCTTCATGGTGCGGACATTTTTCACCTGGGCGAAGATAACCTGTGCCTTGGGGGCCTGTTTTTGCCAGCTTGACCTGGCCGCAATAATGGCCGCCTGTTCAAGGCTGGTTCTGGGAACCTTCTGGGAGCTGAAATCCCGTTTCAGAATCACATGAGCTCCAGGCCCATCCTGGGCATGGAACCAATAGTCGTGAGAACCGGCAAGCTGGCTTAAAAGCTGGTGATTGGCCTTTTGGTTCCTGCCCCTTATGAGTAAAAATCCATCACTGGTTCGATAAAGATTAACGGCAATCCGTCGGTATTTTTCAGGAATCCCAGAACCAGGAGTGGCAGCAGGGTTATGCTCAGACTGTTCAGAAATATGGCCGGACACTTCCGCCCTGCGTAGCTCTTCCTGAAGGGCCAGCTTTCGGGCCTGGACAATGGGCAGTCCCCGCTCTCCCTTTTTGGCCTTGGCAAAGAATCTGGCCATATTTTCAAGAACAGTGCGGCGTGGATCAAGCTGCAGGCAGCAAGGTTCACCTGTTGCATCATACAGATCAAGGTGGGCAAGCCTGGCTGATCCGTCCAAATGGTAGAGATTGGCCTGAAGCAAACGGCCATATTCTTTGCCGGTAATCATGGTTTGGAGTCTGCTCTGGTCACGCTCAACCCGTTTCAGGGCCTTGTTGAGATGACGGATTCTTTTGGACACAAGCTGCTTCTGCTCCTTGTCACGGTTGACCATACCGGCCACCAGCACAGAACCATAGCGTTCAGCCGCAGCAAGGGCTGTCTCAAAGGCTGTGGCATCTTTGGAACCGTCATCCCAGAGTCCCAGACGGCTTCTTCCCTTGGCCCCCAGCACCCAATACCTGTCCCAGGGCCTTTCCTGCTGCAATCTTGCAAGCAGGGCCTGGCCTTGTTGCGTATCCATCCTCAGCAGGGCGTGACGCACTGGGGGAGTTATATGTGGATAGGTCTCCCAAATACGTTCCATTGTTCCGATTTCTTCCAGGGTCGGCCAACCAGGGGCTTTTCCGAAATCGGGTGGTAGTTCGTTGACCAGGGAGATACCCTTATGCAGATCAAGCAGCATATACAGGGGAGGATTATTCCCTATGAGCCAGGCCATCTGACGGACAGGCCAATCCAGGAAGAGTTGGAGAATACGGCGAGAACGTGTCCTCTTGCGAAGCCACATCACCTGTCCAGAAGGCCGGTATTTGTTGTCCGGTTTCGTGGGAGAGAGAAAAAAAAATCCCCGTGAAGGGGATACGTGGAGGATGAGATAGCCTGGTGAGCCCAGATCAATGGTAAAGGTTCCAGACGCGGGATTGAAGATTTTTTCAATACGCATTCCAGTAATACGTGCCGCAAGTTCCTTGGCAGCATATCTAAAAAAATTGGCTTCCATAGGTGGATACACTCCTTAGATGCAGACAGCCATAATAGAGAAGAGGAAAAAAAGCAGTCCTATGGGCATCGAGATTGTCTTTGCAGGGGACAAGCAGCAGGGACAATCTCCCTGATGTCATGGCCTTTTTTCCGAGCACGTATGCAGTGGATGCCCCCAGATCTGGTTAATCACCCCGCATCTTTTCTTCTTCTTCCTGCCTGCTCTTGCAGGCAATGCACAGTGTTGTCACAGGCCGTGCTTTGAGACGAGCAGTACCTATATCTTCGCCGCAGTCTTCACATACACCGAAGGTCCCCTCTTCAAGCCGCTGCAATGCCTCCTCAACCTTTGTGACCAGTTTGCGATCCCTGTCCCTGAGCCTGAGCGTGAACGTGCGGTCGGATTCAGCAGAGGCTCGGTCTGCAGGGTCGGCATAGGATTCTCGATTCTCAGACATATCCTCAAGGGTATCCTCGCCCTGTTGCAAAATACCATCAAGCATCTCATTGAGATGGTTGCGAAAAAATTCCATATCTTGTGCATTCATGGGTGTAACCTTTTAGTAACAGACTGTTCAAGATGGTTTGTACTGTTCATCAGTCAGATATGTTCAACCTGAACCCTTCAATCAGGGGCTGATATATTCCAAAGCTATGGCAAAAAGTAAAGCAGATGGTTTCTTCTGAAAAATCATTGTAATACATTGAAATACATAAATTTTATAGATCGAAACACTCAATCACGATTTTAAGCAACATACTATCAATGCCAAAACTGGCAGATATTCCATCCTTGAAATTGCCCAGGCTGTGAGCTACTTCACCCCATCCCATGCAGTGCAGCTTGCAAGAGGTTCTGCGGCAAGGCTCTTTGTCATACCTTGCTGAGTTCTCCTCAAGGGCCGCAAACCTCTTCCAGCCAAGATCTCTCGGCAGACTATCAACCGACCGGACAGTCTCTATTTCCCCACGGCTCACCACCACGCATGGAACAACAGCCATGCGTCAGATCGCTCGATCCAAACCGACCAGGAGACATATATGCACAGACAAGCCCTCTTTCTTCGTGTCATGTTGGGCTCCCTCTTTCTAGGGGCTGCCCTGGCCTTGTTACTTTGGCCGCACAAGGACCAGCCCACAGCCTCTTCTTCCTTTCGCCAGCACATCACCACGGTTCAGGTAGCCAGGGTGGAACAGGTCACTACCAAGCGGACGATCCGATTTTCCGGGATTACCAGGGCGGCCAGGCGTGCCATGCTGGCCTTTTCCATTCCTGGCCGACTCCTCACGCGACCCGTGGAAGTGGGTTCCCGCGTCCCAAAGGGGTTTGAGATCGCCAGCATTGATGTTCGAGAATACCAGAACATGGTGAACATGGCCCAGGCACGGGTGGGAGAATTGCAGATTCGTGCAGCCCAGGCCATAAGAGACCAGCAGCGGATCCAGCAATTGGCAGAAGAACGGGTGGCACCAACAGAAAATCTGGAGCAGGCAACGGCTGCAACAGATGCCCTCCATGCCTCCCTTGCAGCGGCCAAGGCCCAATTAGACGAGGCCAGACGAGCAGTGAAAGAGACAAGCCTCAAGGCCCCTTTTTCCGGAACCATAACAGCTGTTTTCCTCGAACCAGACGAGTATGCCTCACCGGGCAAGCCGATAGCGTCCCTGGCTGGCGACGGTGGGATCGAATTGCAGGTGGAGGTTCCAGAAAACATGGTGTCAACCCTGACAGAGGGCGACCCTGTTCGGGTGTTCCTTCCCATAGCCGATGGCAAGGAGGTCACCGGACGGATAACATCCGTAGCACATGCTGCAGACCCAGCGAAAGGACTCTTTCTTGTTGTAGTAACTCTCGACCCCCTGCCTGAACTTGTCCCCGGAATGACCACAGAAGTGATCCTGGAAGTAACGCGAAAAGGCGAACTTACACTACCTGTCACAGCAATCCTTAATCCAGGATCAAGCCGCCCCTATGTCTTTGCCGTCCACAATAAGGTAGTTCACCGTGTACCTGTGGTACTCAGGTCCTTTTCCGGTGACCGCATTGTTGTTCAGGGCAGCCTGTCCCCAGGAGACGCAGTCGTGGTTTCCGGCCATACCATGCTGACCGACGGAGACACAGTACAGGTGGCATCATGAAATGCATTGACGCCATCCTGAACCAACGCAGACTCATTCTGACCCTGGCCGGCCTTCTCTCGCTGGTGGGGGCGTTTATGTGGTCAACCATGACCCGTCAGGAAGACCCGCGTCTTCCTGATTTTTGGGGACAGATCGTGGCGGTGTATCCGGGAGGAGACGCAGAAACCGTGGAACGTCTTGTTCTGGAGCCTATGGAAGATGCCCTGGCCGAGGTATCTGCTATCAAAAAAATTGAGGCCACAGCCTATGACGAGGTGGCGGTGGTCATTGTGGAACTGAGGGGAAGTACAACCGACTTTTCCGGGGCCTGGGATGACGTGCGGGAGGCCCTTGCCAAGGCACATAGGGACTTCCCCGAAGGAGCCCCCCTGCCGACCCTGGATGATGACGTGATGGATCAGGATTCCGTAGTACTGGCCGTATCGGGTTCTCCTGATCCCCTGGTGCTTCTTAAAGCGGCCCGGAAACTCAAAGACAGCTTACTTGCCCTTTCCATGGTGAGCCAGGTGGAAATCGTTGCTGATCCCGGCGAACAGGTCACTGTGGATTTGGATGATGCAGTGGCTCGGCGCATTGGCATTGATGCGGTACAAATGGCGCACCGGCTCAAGGCCCGCAACCGGATCATTGCCGGTGGCTCCCTCCGGCTGGGAGATAAGACCGTGCGTCTGCGGCCCCTGTCGGACTTTGCCTCGGTGGAGGAAATTGCCCAGACCCAGATCACCCTTGCATCAGGCAGCTCTGTGCCTTTGGGAGAAATCGCCCGTGTGCATCTGGGGCCGGAAGAACCCACCACGTCTCGGATGCGTGTCAACGGCGAAACCACCCTGGGAATCGCTGTGGTTCCCCGTCGGGACATCAATCTTGTGGATTTTGGACAAGCTGTTCGGGAGAAGGTCAAGGCCATCGTCCCCAGCCTGAATCCCCTTACTGTCCAAGAGGTAACCTTTCAGCCAAAGCGTACTGAGGCACGACTTAGTGAACTCAGCACCTCCCTCTTCCTTGGCATCCTTATTGTGGGCGGTATTCTGATCCTTGTCATGGGGGTACGCATGGGGCTGGTGACCGCCTCGGTGATCCCCCTGGTCACCTTATCTTCCCTGGCCATTTTTGCCTGGGGGGGCGGGGTGCTGCATCAGATTTCCATTGCCGCATTGGTGCTGGCCCTGGGGATGCTCGTGGACAACGCCATTGTGGTAGCTGAAAATATCCAATGGCGTCTGGATCAGGGGGCCTCAGCCAGAGAGGCCGCCACAGGAGCGGTTCGGGAATTGGCCGTACCCCTGGCCGGAGCCACTGCCACCACCATGGCCGCCTTTGTTCCCATGCTCATTGCCAAAGGCCCTACGGCCGCCTTTACCCAGACCATTCCCGTTGTCATCATGCTGACCCTGTCAACAAGCTATGTGTTTGCCCTCCTGGTAACGCCGGTACTTTCCCGAACCTTTCTCAAGCCCCAACCCTCCTCCAAGGTGCTGCTCACCAAACGGCTGGGGTTGCAGCTAGCCCGTTTTGCTGTCCAGCGATCTGGCTGGGTGATCCTGGCCGCCTTACTAGCCGTGGCCGGTTCCTTCACTGGAACCAGATGGGTGGATCAACAATTTTTTCCAACTTCGGATCGGAATCAATGTCTCATGGATCTGAAACTGATTGAAGGCTCCCACCTGGACGCCACAGATGCTGCATCACGTCAATTGGAACAGGGACTGTTGTCCCGTCCAGAGGTGGTCAAGGTCACGGCCCTGATTGGACGAAGCGTTCCCAGGTTCTACTACAACATCACTCGAATTCCCTATAGTCCCCATCTGGCCCAGCTCATTGTGGAAACTCGGCATACCAACGACCTGACAGCCTTGCTGGAGTGGGCCCGAAACTATGTCACAACCCAGCTTCCAGGGGTGGAATTGGTGGCTCGGAAGCTGGAACAGGGACCGCCCATAGGGGCTCCGGTCGAGGTTCGGATATACGGGAATGATCTGGAAGACCTGAACACCACGGCAGCAATGGTTGCCAAAACATTACAGACCATCAATGGTGTCACAGATATTCGCCACGATCTTGGCCCGGGCGCGCCAACCATCCGGTTCACCATCAATGACGCTGCTGCCTCTCGCTATGGTATCTCCAGGGCAAACCTGGCCCAATCCCTCTATGGCCGGACGCGCGGGCTGCCCATTGGCGAATTGCATATGGGCGACGATCCCATCCCGGTGGTGATCCGCTCCTCTGCTGGAGAAAATCTGCCTGTGGATGATCTGGAATCTATCTCTGTGGCAGCTCCAGACGGGCGACTCATTCCCCTGGCTCAGGTGGCAACCCTGGAAACAGCCTGGCGGCCCGCTGCCCTCCAGCATTGGAACAGCCGCCGAGTGGTAACCGTTTCATCCCAACTCATGGAGGGATATACCTTTAGCGGTATTCTGTCACAATTGGCACCCAAAATCAGGGCATTGGATCTTCCCCCAGGCGTGGACATCGGGTTTGGCGGAGAGGCTGAAGGCTCTGGCGAGGCCAATACGGCCCTTCTCAAGACCCTTCCCATCGGCCTGCTGCTTTTGCTGGCCGTGCTCCTGGCTGAATTTAATTCCTTCCGCCGCGTGCTTATTATTCTGGTAACAGTCCCCCTTGCTGCGGCAGGGGTTGTACCCGGTCTGCTTATTGGCAACCAGCCCTTTGGCTTCATGTCCATGCTTGGGGTCATCGCCCTGATAGGTATTGTGGTGAATAACGCCATTGTCCTGCTGGAAGTGGTGGAAGACCGGCGGCGTGCAGGAGCCGATATTGCCAGGGCCCTTGAAGATGCCGTATCCCGCCGCATCCGTCCCATCCTGCTGACCACCGCCACAACCGTGGCAGGACTCTTTCCCCTGGCCATATCCTCATCCACCCTGTGGCTCCCCCTGGCCTCAGCCATGATCTCAGGCCTGTTGGCCTCCACCCTGCTGACCCTGGTTGTGATTCCGGCCTTGTATCGGCTTTTGTTCAGGTCATTTCCCAGCCAAAAGAGTGCAGTACATTAACGGGTTGCCCAAATGTGGGGTAACCCATTTCACGGTATTGGACTTTACTACAAAAGCCCCGGTTTCCGGGGCTTTTGTAGTCGATGCTGCTTGCTTACAGCGGTTTGAAGTTTTTCAAGTACCGAAACAGGCATCTTTCTCATAAGTCGCTGTTAGTTCGTTCTTTGCCGCCGCATTTTGGGCAGACCAAGACCGGCAAGGAGCAGCAGCCACTCCAGACCATGTCCTGTTCCAGGGGCAAGGGTACATCCGCCGTTGCTGGTTCCGTCATCCACAACAGCTACGCCCACGGGGTCAGCGAGTCTTCCCACAGCAGGATCTTCGTCGTAGGGGCTGTTGTCTTGAAGAGTGAAATATACATAGTAGCCTGTTCCCTTGCTGACGGTATGGCTGTCCTTCACATAGGTATCGTCTGCGGCCCTGGTCAGCCACCACTTGCCACCAGGGATGCCTGGTTTGTCCGCTGTTTCGGCCTGGTCTGCATAGTCATGGGTATCATAGTGGGTTGCTACCTTCCCGTTGCTGTAGCATTTTAACAGAACCACATCAGATACCTTACCTGTGGGAAGACTATGGGTAAGAAATCTGAACACCCCCACGGATTGTGTGGGGTCTGTTATGGTTGCATTGAAGCAGAACAATTTGCTCAGCACATCATAGCCCTGGTTCGCGGCATCAGACCAGGCTGCATCCCTGGTTCGGGTGTCCGTAATGGTAACATACGGCACACAAGCTGCTGCTCCCGGCAGCCGTCCGGTATGCGCATTGTTCTGTCGAAACATGGGCCAGGATGTGTCGGCAAGGCCGCCGGATGCGCCTTCAAAGGCATAGAGCCTTGAGTCCGTGGACCCAATATAAAGGGTTCCATCCGGTCCAATAGCAGGGGACGAGACTATCTCGTCCTTTGTTGCGGCGTTCCATTTCTGAGTACCGTCGGGAGAGAAGGCGTAGAGTCTGGCATCAACTGAACCCACATAAATGGTCCCATCCGCCCCAATGGCCGGGGATGAAAGGACCCTTCCCTGTGTGGTGGCATTCCACTTCTGGATACCGTCAGAAGAGAAGGCGTAGAGATGTTTGTCCTCTGATCCCACATAAATGGTCCCATCAGGCCCAATGGCGGGGGAGGAGTAGTGAATGGGGCCTTGTGTGGTGGCGTTCCATTTCTGGGTACCGTTTGGATACAAGGCGAACACATAACTGCTCAATGACCCAACATAGATGGTTCCATCGGATCCAATGGCGGGAGAGGACGCTATGTACCTTTCCGTTGTAGTATTCCACTTGCATGTGCCGTTGGGATAGAAGGCGTACAAACCGGCCCTGGAACCCACATACACTGTTTCATCAGGCCCAACCGCAGGGGAGGACACGATGGAGCCTTGTGTGGTGGCGTTCCATTTTTGGGTACCATTTGGATGAAAGGCATACAGGTTACGATCCTTTGTCCCAATATAGATGGTATCATCCCCTCCAATGGCAGGAGAGGATATGAGGGTTGACCTCCCCGCTGTGGCATTCCACTTCTGGGTACCGTTTGGATGAAAGGCGTACAATTCGTTCGCCCCACCTATATAAATGGTCTCATCCCTTCCAATGGCAGGGGAAGAAAAAGATATCCAGGCTTTTGTGGGGGCCTTCCACTTGTGGGTGCCGTTTGGATAGAAGGCGTAGAGATGTTTGTCCTCTGAGCCCACATAAATGGTCCCATCTGCTCCAATGGCGGGAGAGGAGAAAAGTGAGCTTTCCGTTGTGACATTCCACAGCATATCGCCAGGCTGGGCATGGACAGCAGAGACAATCAGCAAGAAGTCGGTGGTGAAAAAACAGAGTATGCTTCCGCACAGGAGACATACAAAACGTGGTACGCTCAATAACCAACTCATAGCAGCCTCTCCCTTTGTTCGTGTTGTCTTGCCTCCTCCACCTTATCCTGAGTTACAGGATGCCTGCATCAAAGAGGGGCAAAGGGCATGAAGATGGATAGTCCATCTGTGCAAAAAAGCACTCTCCTTATAGAGGATCAAGAAAATACATTTCCAAGGATAATTCGGATTTACTATCCGGGTTTATCACTTTCGGCGGCGTCAGTCGAACCGGTGACATAACCCTATAACTTATTAAATTATTTATGATTACAATTTTTTTTCCTATACCACTTTCTATACCACTTTTTCACTGGCTGTCAAAGGAAGGGAGTGGAGGCGGGCGGACTTCAAAAAAGAGAAAGTCCAGGTTTTCCAATAGTTTTTGGAAGAACCTGGACTTTAACAGAACTCTCAGTGGTGGAGGCGGCGGGAATCGAACCCGCGTCCGAAAATGTACGGCTCAAAGCTTCTACAGGCTTAGGACAGATAGTGATCTCAATTTCAGGCCAGCCTCTGCCCCGGCATCCCAAAATCCAGTCTGAGTAACATCTTATTGCCGATCCCTAAGACGTGAACCGACAACCAGCCTGATGAGATGGCGCCCCGTTCAGCCTATCAGGCGTCAACCGGCGGGACGTGGCAGCCGAAGCTGCCAGTGTTACGAATGGTTGCTAGGCAGCCATTGCGTAAGCGTAATTGTCATTGTTGGCAATTAAAGTTTTGCTGCGTGTTTAACGAGGACCTCACAGCACCTCGACCTGCGACTTTGGCCCCAACTATCCCCGTCGAAACCAGTGCGCCCCCTTTCAAAGAACATTGTTGCGGTCGTGTATCGTGTAAGAAGAAGGTTTGGCAAGAAGTTTATCTGGACATCCCAAACAACGTAGTTGCGTTGTTATCCTCCCAAAAAATCAGGATGTTATTCGACTTAACCGGTCTTTCATACTGCAGTTTTTATATTCTCCATCCAATAGTTTTTGACCAGCACCAGCAGCCGAGTCTTCCCCCAGACTTCTCTGCCTCCAGTCCAAGGTCAAAAGGCCCCTGCAGCGTTTGCTGGAGGGGCCTTTTTTTGAGAGATAAAGTCCTGGCGACGACCTAGTTTCCCACGGTTATGACCGCAGTATCATCGGCGCTGGAGGGCTTAACTTCCGAGTTCGAGATGGTATCGGGTGTGGCCCCTCCGCCTTGGTCACCAGGACAAATATATGAGAAAAATAGAGCGATTTGCAAAGAAGACGCTCGGTCTATTAGTACCGGTCAGCTAAACATATTACTATGCTTACACACCCGGCCTATCTACCTTGTAGTCTTCAAGGGACCTTCTGTCATCCGAAGATGAGGGATATCTTATCTTGAGGAGGGTTT
>PDWJ01000448.1_pt1 | contig 63366 bp, 54 predicted proteins | sample 1430881 | NCBI WGS metagenome assembly PDWJ01 (sample SAMN01162460, study PRJNA174530) | Oral metagenome, whole genome shotgun sequencing project. | biome: Marine environment; feature: Marine mammal; material: Swab sample of the gingival sulcus; isolation source: swab sample of gingival sulcus... | reverse complement strand
AGATCGATAAACAGAAAGGTCATAATCCGATTATCGGTGATGACATTCCATTTTGATCTGTAGGACATAATACCTACCGGACATAGACCCTCATTTCAGGTTCCATAATTTTCTCCCTGAAGGGGTTACGAGGAGGAAAAGGCCCCCAAAAGTTCTGGATTTCACTATCCTGCACTGGATTGGATGGACAACAGAAAAAGGAAAAGGCCTGCAAAAACAGGCCTTTTAGGACAGTATCGGACGATACTGGAATGTCTCATGGTGGCGATGCAGGGACTTGAACCCCGGACACCACGGATATGAGCCGTGCGCTCTAACCAGCTGAGCTACATCGCCAATGTATAGAAAAACGGTTATCTTTGAACCGTGCTACTATTCAAAATTTCCGTCCTTTTGTCAACAAGAAAAAGAACTTTTCCACCTGTCATTAACCTGTAACAAGTTCCATAATAAACGCTCCATTTTCAACAAGATAGCTTGAAAATGGAGCGTATAAAACATAAGCGTAGAGGTTATGGGTTGTTCATTACATCATGCCGCCCATACCACCCATGCCACCCATGCCGCCTGGAGGCATTGCAGGCATACCGCCCTTATCATCTTCAGGCTCTTCTGCAATCATGCATTCGGTGGTCAGCAGAAGACCGGAAACGGAGGCCGCGTTCTGCAGCGCAGAACGGGTAACCTTTGCAGGATCAATGACGCCAGCGGCGATGAGGTCTTCGTACTCTTCGGTAGCCGCGTTGAAGCCATTTGGACCTTCCAGGTTTTTCACGTGCTCAACGATTACACTGCCCTCACGACCTGCGTTAGCTGCGATCTGCCGAACAGGCTCTTCCAGGGCACGCAGAATGATATTTTTACCCAGTTGCTGTTCGCCATCGAGTTCCAGGGACTCAAGCACTTTAAGGCAGCGCAGATATGCAACACCACCACCAGGGACCACACCTTCTTCAACCGCAGCACGGGTTGCATTCAGCGCATCTTCAACGCGTGCTTTTTTCTCTTTCATTTCAACCTCGGTAGCTGCACCGACGTTGATAACAGCCACGCCGCCGATCAATTTGGCAAGTCGCTCCTGCAATTTCTCGCGATCATAGTCAGAAGTGGTATCGTCAATCTGAGTGCGGATCTGCTTGACGCGGGCTTCGAGCTGCTCTTTGTCGCCTGCACCATCAATGATGGTGGTGTTGTCCTTATCGACAACAATACGTTTTGCCGTCCCCAAGTCATTGACCGTAATGTTCTCGAGCTTTATTCCCAAATCTTCGGTGATAACCTGGCCGCCGGTAAGAATTGCGATATCTTCCAGCATTGCCTTGCGACGGTCACCAAAACCAGGCGCCTTGACAGCCGCGACATTCAACGTGCCGCGCAGTTTGTTGACAACCAGAGTCGCCAATGCTTCACCGTCCACATCTTCAGCGATGATAAACAGCGGCTTGCCCATTTTGGCTACAGATTCCAGGATAGGAAGCAGGTCTTTCATGTTGGAAATCTTTTTCTCATTAATGAGAATCAGAGGATCTTCCATGTTGACTTCCATGCGATCCGGGTCGGTTACAAAGTAGGGGGACAGATAACCGCGATCAAACTGCATCCCTTCAACCACGTCCAAAGAGGTTTCCATGGATTTGGCTTCCTCTACGGTGATGACACCCTCTTTGCCAACCTTATCCATGGCCTCGGCAATGATATTGCCGATGGTGGTATCGTTGTTGGCGGAGATGGTACCAACCTGGGCAATCTCTTTCTGCTCTTTGGTGGGGCTGGCAATCGATTTCAGTTCGGCAACGACAGCGTCAACGCTTGCGTCGATACCACGCTTGATCTCCATGGGGTTGGAGCCGGCAGCCACCAGTTTTGCGCCTTCTCTAAATATTCCCTGGGCCAAAACAGTGGCTGTGGTCGTCCCGTCACCAGCAACATCCGAGGTCTTGGAAGCGACTTCCTTGACCATCTGGGCACCCATATTCTCGAATTTGTCTTTCAATTCAATCTCTTTGGCCACAGTTACACCGTCTTTCGTGATAACAGGCGCACCAAATGATTTCTCAATCAGCACGTTTCTTCCCTTGGGGCCCAGGGTTACTTTCACGGCATCAGCCAGTGCATTCACACCGGCGAGCATATTTTCGCGGGCTTTGCCACCATATTTTAACTCTTTCGCAGACATTTCATAATCTCCTTTATTACAAAGAACGGAAAGTTAAGTATCTCAATTATGCCTCAACAACACCAAGGATATCATCCTCACGCATAATCAGGTAATCCTCGCCATCCAGTTTTACGTCGGTTCCCCCGTATTTAGAAAAGAGGACACGATCTCCGACAGCCACATCCATGGCAACACGCTCACCGTTATCCCCCAGTTTACCTGGACCGACTGCAACGATCTCACCTTCCGCCGGTTTCTCTTTAGCTGAATCGGGAATAATGATTCCACCGGCGGTCTTTTCCTCTCCTTCCAATCGTTTCACCAGAATACGATCATTCAACGGACGAATGTTCATGAATAAATCCTCCTGTTAAATAATAAAAAATACGCTCTTATTTTATCTGTAGCCAAATAGACGTCTCAATTGCCGTAAAACGGCAGGCTCTATCTGAAAAAGCAAGGGATCACAAGGGAATTGCCTTTCGAACTGCGCAAAACAATAGTGACGGTTTTTGAAAAATCAAGGGGAAGGGACGGAAAAAAACACCCATCCAACATGCCGGAATAACAAGAAAAAAACCTGCCAACGAGAAACAGTTCTTTTTTCAGCACACGGAAACAACCCATTCATGAGTATCTTCCCGCGCTCCAAACTGAATACCCTGAATAGCATCATAGAAGCGCTGCGCCAACGGTCCAATTCTGCCGTCGCCGATGGTATAGGCCGCTGCACGATAGTTCAGCTCGCCTATGGGAGAAATAACAGCAGCAGTGCCTGTACCGAAACTTTCCTGCAGTGAGCCGTCTTCTGCAGCTTTGATCACTTCAACAATGCTCAGGCGCCGTTCCTCAACGGGGATATCCCACTCCCTGGCCAGCTCAATAACCGAATCTCTGGTCACCCCAGGAAGGATCGACCCCCCCAGAGGTGGCGTGATCAGCACGTCGTTGATCACAAAAAAGATATTGGACGTACCTACCTCTTCTATATACGTATGTTCAATTGCATCGAGCCAGAGAACCTGGGTAAACCCCTTCTCATGTGCTTCGACTTGAGCCTTCAGGCTGGCCGCATAGTTCCCCGATGTTTTGGCAAACCCGACACCACCAGGCACGGCACGAACAGAGGTCTCTTCCACATAGATTCTGGTCGGGCTAAAGCCTTCCGAATAATACGCACCAACCGGTGAGTTGATAATATAAAACAGATACTCCTCTGCAGCTCTCAGGCCCAAATGCGGTTCGGTGGCGATCATTGTCGGTCGAACATACAGCGTCGCACCAGGCTCGGACGGTACCCAATCCTGATCCAGATACACAAGCGCCTTAAGCGCCTGCAACACCTTCTCTTCAGGAAATCGAGGCATACACATACGCAGGGCAGATTGATTCATTCTCGCAAAATTATCCTGAGGCCGAAAAAGGAAAATATGCCCGTCTTGCGACCGGTATACTTTCATACCTTCGAAGATTGCCTGCCCATAATGAAAAACCATGGCCGCAGGATCAAGCGCGATATTGGCGTACGGCTGGATTTGCGCATCATGCCAGCCATGCTCCCTGTTCCAGCGCATGCTGAACATGTGGTCGGCATAATACTGACCAAAACCTAATTGATCCTGGGCCGGTTTCTCCTTGCGCTGTTCTTCCGGTACTTTATTGACAGCGATCTCAAATTCTTTGTGTAACATTGTTTCCTCTCTGGTACGTAAATCCAATTTCAATGTATACGAATACCGTATACCTATACACTCTCTTCAATCAAGCTTACCATACGCCCGCCCAGGCCAACCAAAACAGCAGAACAGCAACAAAGACCTAACCCAGTACAGGTAGAGACGGTGCAAAGGGCTCTTGCCGAGGACGGCCTCCCGCCTGATCTGCCTGCTGATCACCCCTCCTGTTTTTGTCCTGCTGGATGGAATCAATATGGTATATCCCCCATAAGAATGCAGGTCCCCTGATCCTTTGTGTGGGAACAATCTTCTTAGAGGCGTTTCACCCGAATTTCAGGCAAACAGTGGAAAGCATAAAAATATAATATAAAAACAAGAGGTTACAAAGTAAACCTTTTTCATCCTTTTCCTCAAAAATATATCCAAAATCAGCACAGGAAGCAGCGTCTTCGGCAGTGTTGTGACAGCAAAAAAGCATTCTACTGCACTGCCAAAACCGTTACATCTAGAACCGCCTGAACTGATGAGGGATGAGGAATTCAGGGTACGCCTCTTCAACCTCGGCATAAACCGTACTGTACTGCTCAAATTGCAGCAAGTCATCCAAAATAATTGCCATCTCCACCAGAGCAGACAAGGCACACTCGAATACGGGATAGACTTTGCTCCCTTGCAGACGTCGCCCCAAATTTCTCTTGAGCATTTCGTGAAAACGCAAAAAATAAAACACAAAAACAATGAGTTGGTAAATAATACCCGACCCATGTCACCAAAATATTCATGAGAAATTCGAATTCAGGGGTAATACAGGCCCGGTGATGAAAAAACACAGGCCTTCACCAGGTGCTGCCTGAAAAAGGCAACCACCTGGCCAGACTATTTTCTCATACAAAAGACAGAGACAAGATACGGTCCGGCAATAAGCAGGAAGATACCGCCAAAAAGAATGGAAACTCCCAGCCACTCGCCACGACTCAGTTGCTCGTGGAGGAGCAATACCCCCAGACAAGAGGCGGTCACCGGCTCGGCAAGACTCAGAGTCGCAGCCATACGTACGGGGACCTGTTTCAAACCGGCTGCAAAAAGCCAATAGGACACCGCCGTCGTGACCAGACCAAGGTGTAGTGCAACCAGGAATCCTGCCGGACTCAACAGCCAGTGCTGATCGAAAAACACGAAAAACGGCATAAGCAAAACTGCGCCAAGGGAAAATATCAAAGCGACAACAGCCTCAGCCGCATGGGTATCCAGCAATTTTTTGGTTCCCACAGCATAGGCTGCATAAGAGAACCCTGCTCCCAGGGCCAAGAGGATACCGGTTAAACCACCCTGAACCTCACCTCCGAAAACGGCAAGTACAAGGCAGCCGCAGATAGCCATGCCTGTTGCCGAGCCCCACAACAGACCCGGTCGCTCTCCTCTAAAGCAATAATCCAGGACACCGGCAAATATTGGTGAACTGCCAAGGGCTGTCATGGTACCCACAGCAACACCGGTTTGAGCGACCCCAAGAAAAAAGCATCCCTGGTAAGAGGCCACGAAAAATGCAGTCAGCAACACAAGCATTCTGGGCCAGCGGGTCTGGCCTGCAAAAGTGCCCCGCACGAGGGAAACCAGCAACAGGAAACCGCCACCGATCAGTAGCCGTACGGCCCCGACTGATAAGGGATGGGCGCTGAAGGGCGCAAGAGCCTGGGCAGTTCCTGTTGTTCCCCAAAGCAGGGCTGCGGCTAAAATCAACCACACGCCGCCTGGTGTAACACTTTCTCGAGTGGTCATCAACGCTCCTTATCTTGCCAAAAGACCAAGGGGTTCTGACCAGCTCCAAGAGGTACTGGCAATGAACATCTTTTCCCCCGGACCCCCTTGACATTCCAACAGCTGTATGTACAATACGTACCAATCCGGGTGTCCCCGGAAATCCAAATATACCTTCATGAAAACAGGACATATCGTTCGTTCTGCCATTGGAGCACCAGAAAGGGCGAGGCCCACACCATTCAGGTGCGCGATGGTAAGAAAACTCCAAGGGGCAGTTCTGATCGCTTACCATACGTTCCATGCAACAGACAACCCCTTTCATGAAGCCCAACACAGCTATGTTGAAAAACATTGGACAGACTCACCCAAGGAGAACCAGCTTATGATTCAAGTTGATCACCTGACCCGCACCTATGATGACTGCACGGCCGTTGACGATGTATCCTTCTCCATATCACAAGGAGAAATCGTCGGGCTGCTCGGTCACAACGGCGCAGGAAAAACGACGATCATGAAAATGCTCACTGGATACCTGGAACCAACAACCGGAAGCATCGTCATCAACGGAAAAGATATTGGCCCCAACCGTAAAAAAATCCAATCCATGATCGGGTACCTACCTGAAAACTGCCCTGTCTATCCAGAAATGCATGTTATTGATTATCTGGATTATTCAGCCGCTCTGCATGGCATTCCTTTCCACGACAGGCCAACCCTTATCAGCCGGGTGCTCAAACAGACGGGTTTGATGGAAAAAGCCATACAGCCGATCTCAACCTTGTCCCGTGGTTACCGGCAGCGAACAGGTGTTGCCCAGGCCATCCTCCACAAGCCAAAAATCATCATTCTTGATGAACCGACCAACGGTCTTGACCCAACCCAGATTCAGCACATGCGGGCATTGATCAGGGAACTGGCCAGCGAGGCGACCGTCATTATCTCCACCCATATTCTGCAGGAGGTCCAGGCGGTCTGCGACCGTGTCATTATTATGAAAGACGGCTGCAAAGTCCTGGACAAAGGACTGGACGAACTCCAATCCGGGAGGACCCTGCTCGTCGAGACATCCGCAGACGCACAAAAATTTACCGACTCAATCAGCGTGCTTTCCGGTGTTGAGTCTATCCAATCGAGCGTACCGGAGAAAGGAAAAGGATATGCCCATGCCGTCAATCTCGGGGACAAGACAGACCCACATGAGCTGGCCGCGCTGATTGCACAAAAGGTTTTAGAAAACGACTGGCAACTCTACCAGATGCACTTTGAGACCAGAACCCTGGAAACAGTTTTTGCAGAGCTGAGCGCACGGTAAGGAGGAACACAGCATGAAGACAATTTTTCGAGTTGCCAAAAAAGAATTCGCAACCTTTTTCAGCTCACCCATTGCCTATCTATTCATAGGGGCCTTTCTGGGCATCAACTTATTTATATTCTTCTGGGTAGAAACTTTTTTTTCTTCAAACATCGCAGAGATACGGCCTCTCTTTTCCTGGATGCCCATCCTGCTCATTTTTCTCACCTCAGCGGTGACCATGCGGATGTGGGCCGAAGAGCACCGGGCAGGTACCCTGGAATTCCTGCTGACCGCACCGGTCAACCCCCTGAGCCTGACGTTGGGTAAATTTTTCGCCTGCCTCGCTCTGGTCGTTCTTTCCCTGATGTTGACACTGCCTCTGCCCTTTACGGTTGGCTTTCTGGGCGATCTGGACTGGGGGCCAGTACTGGGCGGTTATGTGGCCACCCTGTTTCTGGCTGCCGCCTATATTGCCATCGGTTTGTTTGTCAGTATCAAGTCGGGCAACCAAATTGTCAGCTTGATTGTCACGGTCCTGGTATGCGGTTTTTTCTACCTGATCGGCTCAGATACCCTGCTGGCATTTTTTGGCAACCAGAGCACAGAATTCCTCCAGCTCCTTGGCTCAGGCTCCAGGTTTGATTCCATAACTCGAGGGGTTATTGATCTGCGCGATCTGTATTATTATCTCTCCATTACCGCTCTTTTCCTCTCTCTCAACCTGTACGGCCTGGAACAAATCCGCTGGAGCAATAACCAGCCAAATGTCCACCACAAGATGTGGCAGCTGGCGACCATCCTGGTCATGGCCAACTTTGTGGCTGCAAACTTCTGGCTTTTTTCCATGGGTAATCTGCGCGCGGACCTCACCCAGGGACGGATCTACTCTATTTCCGATGCCACCCGCAGCTATCTGGAGCAGCTCAAAGAACCACTGCTCATCCGCGGCTATTTCAGCGCCCAAACCCACCCGCTGCTGGCCCCCCTGGTCCCGCGTCTGCAGGATCTACTGGAAGAATACGGGGTTGTTGGCGGTAAAAAGGTCCGGGTAGAATTTGTCGATCCCCTGGAAAACCCGGAACTGGAACAGGAGGCGGGACAAAAATACGGCATCCGCCCCATCCCTTTCCAGACTGCGAGTAAATATCAGGCATCGGTCACCAACTCCTATTTCGATATCCTTATCCGGTATGGGGATCAGTTTGAGACCCTGAGCTTCCGTGACCTAATAGAAGTCAAGGTCCGCAGCGAACAGGATATGGATGTGGAGCTGCGAAACCCCGAATACGACATCACCAGGGCCATAAAGAAAGTCCTTTATACCTATCAGGGCGGCGGCGATATTTTTGCAGGCATTGATCATCCGGTCAACTTCACCGGCTACATCTCACCGGACAACCGCCTACCGGCAGAACTGGTTGCTCTCAAGGCAGACCTGCAACAGATACTCGCTGCAATGCAGCAGAAGGTGGGGGACCAGCTCCAGGTGGCCATGGTTGATCCAGAAACAGAAAACGGCAAAATCGCTGACCAGTTGACACAAGAGTATGGATTCCGCCCCATGGCAGCTAGCCTGTTTGGCACCAACACCTTCTGGTTCTACATGGTGGCCAAGAGCGGGGAACAGACCATCGAAATCCCCCTGCCCGAGGATCTCGAGAAGGAAAGTCTCAAACGAGCTGTCCAGGCAGGACTCAAGCGTTTTGCAGCAGGCTTCTCCAAGACCGTCGTCCTGAGCACACCCTTTGCCGCACCGGCCATGGCGCAGTTCGGCATGCCTGCCCGGGGACCGCAGTTCAATATGGTACGCGAACTCCTTTCTCAGGAGCATGTCATTTCCCAAGCTGACCTGAACACCGGCCAGGTGCCCGCTGACGCGGAGTTGCTCATGATTATCGCACCCGACCAACTCAATGACAAACAGCTCTTTGCCATGGACCAATTCCTTATGCAGGGGGGAACCGTGGTACTGGCCACCTCACCATACAGCATTGATCTGCAGGGCGGTCTGCTGCTCTCCGAGCACACCTCCGGTCTTGAAGAATGGCTGAAATTCCAGGGCATCACCATTGAAAAAGCCATGGTACTCGATCCTAAAAACAGCGCCTTTCCGATACCGGTGGAACGCAACGTGGGCGGTTTTACCATTCAAGAAACCCATATGGTCAACTATCCTTTTTTTGTTGATATTCGCCCCGAAACAGGCGGAAACCAGATCGATATTCTCAGCGGCATCCCCCAGGTAACACTCAACTGGGCATCACCCATACTTATCGATGCAGACCAGAACAAAGAGCGGACCGTAACACCTCTGCTGAGAAGTTCTGCCAAGAGTTGGCTGAGCAACGACACCAACCTGCAGCCTGATTTTGAGCGTTATGGCAAAGCAGGATTTCCCATGGGAGAGGAAAAAGACAGATACCTCCTTGCGGCAAGCATTGAGGGGCGCTTCTCTTCCTTTTTTATCGGCAAGCCTTCTCCGCTGCTGGAACAGGATTCTTCGGAAGAGCAACAGCCCCCTGCTTCAGAGCAGACCGAAGAAAAGGAAGCCAAACAGGTTATCAGTCGGCAGGTGGACAAATCCGTTGATTCTGCCCGCATCATCATCTTTGCCTCTAACAGTTTTCTCAGGGATATGGTGCTCAATATCGGCGCCAGCGTGATGCGCACCAACAACCTCGCCCCCGTACAGGTCCTGGCTAACACCATCGACTGGTCTTTGGAGGACCGGGCTCTGCTTGGCATTCGGGGTCGCAGCCACTTCTCACGACCTCTGGCACCCCTGAACAAGAATATGCGAATTTTCTGGGAATATCTTAACTACGGTCTGGCCTGTATCGGCCTGCTGCTGGTCTGGTTTTGCGCCCAAGTCCTGCAAAAACGGTCTCAAAGGCACTATGCCCAACTGATTGCACGTATCAATGGAGGTGAGCAGGCATGAACAAAATAATACTTCCTGCCATTGTGTTACTGATTGCCCAGATAGGGTTTACCATCAACCTGCGAATGAAAGCAGCCCAATACGCAGCCTTTACACCAGATGCTCCTTTTGTGTCCGTGGATACGTATGACCTTGATCAGTTCATCGTGGTCGGCAGAGAAGGCAATACGGTACGCCTAATCCGAGAGGGAGGGAAGTGGATTCTCCCTGATTATTTCAATGCAGACGCCAACGGAAATCAGGTTGCTAAGATACTCAAAAACATCACTGACGCCCGGCAGGGTCTGGCTGTCGCCACCAGCGAATCTGGTCTGCAACGTTTCCACGTGGCTGATGACGACTTTGAACGTCATGTAGCATTGCACAGTGAGGGACAGAAGGTGGCAGGCTTTTACCTAGGCTCTGCCGCCGGCTTACGAAAAAGCCATGCCAGAACGGAAAACAGCCGGGAAGTCATTACCGTGAATCTGAGCACCCTCGACTTTGGGAGTACCCCGGAAGACTGGCTGGACAAAACTCTTGTTCAAATAGACAAGAACACGGTGCATCGCATCGACTTTAAGGAGTTCTCCCTGCTCAAAAAAGAGAACGCCTGGCTGATTGAGCAAGAGGGCGCTCAAACCCCCGCCCTGCAGGAAGAGGTCAATGCCCTGCTCAACACCCTCAACACCATCAGCATCGAAGGTATCCTTGCCCCGGATGAGGCTCAAAAAGAAGGCTTGGCAACCCCGGCGCTGGAATTCTCTGTACAGTATGGCAAGGATTCTGAACAGGTCTACACTCTGTTCAAGCCTGAACAGGAGGGTGACTACACACTACAGGTGACAGGACACAAGAACCTGTTCAAGGTGCCGACCTGGCAGCTTGAACAACTGGCTGGCAAAACGCCTGAACACTATGCTCCCACCCCTGCTCCCCAACCGGAAGAGACTTCCATGGAGGCCATGGAACAGGCTCAGGGAGGAAAACAGGCCCTTGAGTCGGATAAGAACGGCGATATCCAATAATTCTGCCACCAAAAGGGTCGGGCTCTCTTTGACGGAACCAACAGATTGCGGAACAATGCAACAAAAGTCAAAGAAAGCTCTGACCCTCTATCTTATATTGCAGGTACTCATGGGGATAGCATCATGACGGTTTCTTACGCCCTTTGAATACCTGCGCACTGTGTTCCAGATTGTGGCAAGCGCAGTTTTCCGGGCCAGCTCACATTTCTCATGGCGGTGGGGAACATTTTCCCGGAGTTTGAGCCTGCTCACGGAGCAGCTCATCAATGTATTATTTTGTGTGTTTTTTTCTCAAACAAGACCCAATGCTCATGGGATATTCAAGTGAGCATAATCCGACAATACGCTGACCAGTCCACGGCTCCCCCCATGACTCTGGCTGCTGATGCCTACAAACCTGGCCACTGCCCAAGCAGATGGATATACCCTGAGCGAGCAAGGGTCTTCGGGTTCATCTCCTGCGGGAATCATACCTGCCGCCATTGGCGGCCCCACAAAAGAGCCGCATCTTATGGCCTATGTTGGTGCACCAGAATAAGCAAGGCAACAGGTCATGCAAGGTAAATGACGTCTTTACCCCTGTTGCGCTTCAGGAAAAGAGAACGACCGCATCAATGCCTCATCCCTCAATCAGGTACACGGTTACCAGACATGCCCCATCATGGCCGCTCTGATGGTCTTGCCCTCACCATTTTCAGATGTGTTCCTCCTGGAAGAAATTGACAAATACCCTGTATCCGGGTAAGCAAACAGAGTGCACATAGCATTTCTCCTGCCTTTCCTGCTTGATGAGGCAACCTGTTTGCATCCTCTTGGCATTCAGGGTTCCATGTTGTACGACCCAAAGAGTGACTGATGTTTATCCACAAGCAGAACAGTCCTCTTGAGGTCACAAGGCTTGTCCGCAGGCTCTTTCTTGCAGGACGCTTGCAGATACACGCCCTGCACCGTGATCCGTGCAAGCTTTTTTTAAGAAATCCGGTTTCAAACCAATACATAAACAGCTTTGTTTCCGCTTGCCCTGCTGAGTGGAAACAACAGGAAAGCCAACATGCATAAACGAGGATATATAGGGCGTAAGATGCGGCAGCCCAAATTACAGGAAAAGCCCGCCATAGTTATTGCTGCCTTTGGTAGTACCAAACGCAACAAAAGCGTGCTTGAGGTCTTTCAACAAGAGCTGGAAAAACGGTTTTCCTCTCATGCCACATACTGGGCCTACACCTCTGAGATTATTCGAAAGAAGTTGCAGTTACCCAGCCTGCAGCAGACCCTTGCCCAGGTTGAGTCTGATGGCTACCGCAAGGCCGTCATTCAGCCTCTGCTCCTTTTTCCAGGGACAGAGTATACCCAGTTGGCGGAGACCTGTGAATTCTTTCCGGGCATGAACCTGTTTTTCAGTGAAACCCTGCTCCATCGCTGGGATTTCATCAAAGAACTCATTGCGTTAATCGAACCAGAATTTCTTGGACCAGAGGAGGGCTTCAACCTGTTGGCATTGCACGGAACCCCCTTGGCCGCAGATCCGGTTAACACCATATACCTGGGAATCGACAGCCTGCTTACCACCATGTACCCCAACGTCCTTACCGCTACAGTAGAAGGCGTCCCGGACCATGAGGCCCTGCTGGCAAAAATTGAGCGGGAAAGGTGGCACACCATCTACTCTAAAGTGAAAATCATCCCTCTCATGTATTACGCCGGTCTCCACGCGGAAGAAGACCTCATGGGAGAGGAAGACAGCTGGAGTACAACTCTCCGCGCCTTGGGATTGCATGTAGAATGCCCGAAGATAACGGTGAACGGACAGTCTACGTTCAAGGGGCTGGCCCATTACCCCGAAGTCAACCAGGGTTTTCTGGATCGCTTGCAGCGAACCTTGGACCTCGCCAGGTACTACTGATTTCCGACCGCATCCGTAGGAGTTGACCAGGGTAATGGTGCATGCCTCTGCCAGTGCATCCAGCAACCAAAATCTGGGCTAAGCGGAAGCCGCCACCCTGTACGAACAATCCAACACCTTGAATGGATAAAAAAGAACTTACGGATTATATCAAAAATCAGGCTGTGCATCTTGGCTTTGCTGCCTGCGGCATAGCCCGAGCCGAGCCTCTGCAGGAAGACTCAAAACGTCTTAAAAAATGGTTGCAAGACGGTTTCCACGGCAACATGAGGTATATGGCCAATTATGCCGAATTACGGGAAAACCCGCAAACCATACTGGAAGGTGCCCGTTCTGTCATCTGTACCCTCACCAACTACTATCCTTCCAAACAGCTCAAAGCTGGTTACCGTATCGCCAAATATGCCTATGGAAAAGATTACCACCATGTGCTCAAAGACAAACTCCGACAACTGGAAAAGTGTATTCAAGATAAAAACAGCACCCTGGTTTCACGAAGTTTTGTCGATACAGCCCCGCTTTTCGAACGGGCGCTGGCGGTCAAAGCCGGTTTAGGATGGATTGGCAAAAATAATCTGCTGATCAACAAAGAACATGGTTCCTTCACCTTTATCGGCCTTATTGTCTGCAACCTCGATTTGGAATATGACACCCCGGTCCGTGATGCTTGCGGCAGGTGCAGCAAATGCCTTCAAGCCTGCCCCACCAATGCTTTGGTTGGACCTCGCCTGCTCGACAGCAATAAATGTATATCATACCATACCATTGAAAACAGGGGAACTCTTCCCGAAGAGCTCCGAGGCGCATTCCAGGGGTGGATATTCGGGTGCGACATCTGCCAGGATGTCTGCCCCTGGAACGCTCGCGCCAAGCCAAACAGTACCGAGGATTTTAAACCCCACCCAGAACTCACCCAGATGAGCAGGGAACAATGGCTGGACCTGGATGAAGACACCTACCGCGAACTCTTCAGACGATCAGCCGTCAAACGAGCCAAATTTCCCCTGTTGAAAAGAAACATCAACTTTCAACAAAAAACTCAAACAGGGAAGGAAGAGCAATTCGCCACCAACAGTCATCATCTCCATAAAACAGTATCATACGGAAAAGAACAGGAAGATATGGATTCTGTCATCCAGGTACAGCAGTTAGCCCACACCTATGGGAAACAGGTCATTTATGAGGATCTTAATTTCACGGTTTCGCCAGGGAAGGTGGTCGGCCTCCTGGGAAAAAACGGCGTGGGCAAGACCACATTAATCAAGATCCTTATGGGGTTCCTGCGTCCCTCATCTGGATACTGCAAAGTTTTTGGTGAAGATTCCCACAAAATTTCTCCCCAGACCAGAAGCCGGATCGGCCTGCTCTTTGAAGGGCATCTCACTTATGACAAATTCATGACTATCGAGCAGCTTGAGCACTTTTACGCACCCTTTTATCCCAACTGGAACAGGGAGTATTACTACCAACTTATCGAACTTCTGGGCCTCCCCTATACCCGAAAGGTCGGCTCCATGTCCTGTGGCCAGCGATCCCAGGTTGTCCTGGGGTTACTCATGGCCCAGCAAGCGGAGCTCCTAATACTGGATGATTATTCCATGGGCCTTGATGCCGGCTATCGCCGCCTGTTTCTGGACTATATGCAGGAATACCTGCGAAACGGAAACAAAACAGTTTTTTTGACCTCACACGTCATCCAGGATATGGAGCGATTTGTGGACGAGGTGATCTTTTTAGAGCGGGGCGGCAAACTTCTGTGCACCTCCTTACAAACATTCATAAAGACGTTCAAATGCTTTCACCTCCCAATCCAGAGCCACAAGAAGCTCAGGAAAGATGAACACCCCCTAGCTGCTGGCTGCATTAAAAACATTGAAACACATCCAGATCATTATCAGTGCTTTTCCTTTTCTTCCCTAAATCTTGTGGCTGCTGAGCTGGCAGCCCAGGGATTTGATTCGTCTGCACTTGAGCAGGTTCCCATGAACCTCGAAGATGCGTTTATCGGCTATACAGGGAGGTACTGAAGATGATCAAATCCATACTCTTAAAAGAGTACTGCAAGATTCGTACACCCTGGTTGACGCTCTTCGTGCTCCATTGTTGTATCACCGGCTATATTTTTATTGATATTAGGCATTTGTTTATAGTCTACAGGCCAGAAATGGTCTGGTACCAGGTCATGCACCTTGGTCAGATACATCATTATGAGGTGTTTAAGTATATTCCCACCGTGGTAGGGGTACTGCTTGCCTGTGCGCAATTCTTTCCAGAAATGCGAGACGAACGTCTCAGGCTTACCCTCCACCTGCCCGTTTCCCCCCACCGGCTGATTATGGCCCATATTCTTATTGGCCTCCTTGCCACCAGTGCTATTGTTCTTCCCAATCTCCTAGCCCTGGTGCTGATCACAACCCTTTATTTCCCGCCTGAAGTAGGCCTCATGACCCTGGGCACTGCTACCCCCTGGGTCTATGCCGGTTGTACTGCCTACCTAGGGGGCTCTGCTGCACTGCTTGAACCCGGGAACAAACTGCGATTATGCACTGTCGGTATAACCGCCGGTGTCACCGGATTGTTTCTCTTTCCTGCCGGACCAGGAGGGTACAACAACCTCCTCCTGATCCTGCTGATCCCGCTGTTGCTGATGTTTTTCTCAGTATTGCTTCCCGCCTATCATTTTCGCTTCAGGAAGGTATCCGAATGAAGCACTCCAGAGAGCACTTCTCCATCCACCTAGTTGCCACCGTCACAATGGTGGTTCTTGCCATTGGTGCTATGGCTGTATACCTGCCCATGCTGTATGAAAAGCTCTATATGCAGCAGACGGGAAAAACCCATCTCCTTTTCAGTCCCGTGACCAAGAGGTTTATCTATAGAGAAAAAATAGTCGGAACCATTCCCGCTGAGTCCTATGCAAAAGCGACTGACCACAGCCCAGAATATGCGTACAGGGATCAAAATGGCAGCTGGTACACACGGGTTGAGTTTGAAAAACGGCTGCCGTTTATCTATTACAAGAACATGGAGTTGTGGGGTTTGCTTCCAATAACAATTGATAACCAGACCTTTGATAAGGAGACCATAAAAAAGCATCGCCAGGTTTGGGAATTGAAACAAGCTGAGGTCAACGGGAGCAAGCTCACAGAACCTTTATACCCTCTGCTGGAGTCCAATCCCGGCCAGGTACGTCTGTCTTTCCCTGAAGACCGATTCAGAATGACCGCAGAGCGAATGGAATTTGTCAACGCCCGTACGAACAGGGTGGATGACACATTGAGTACGCTTTTCACCAACGCCCTGAAGGCAGAAGGTTTCCAGTTCCCTGCTCGTTCCGTTCATGGAAAATTCTCCATCCTCAAGCCCTTTGACGAAGGGGTCTTTATGGTTGATAAGAGCTATCACATTTTCCATCTCAAACGGATCAAGGGAATGCCTAAAGTTGTAAAAACCCCAATAGATCCGAGGCTAAAAACCAGACACATCAAAGTATCGGAGAAAAACAGCAAAGCATTCTATGGACTCCTTCTCAGTGGGACAGGCGTGCTCCATCTCATACGCTATGACAACTACGGGTTGATTCCGCTGCCTCTTCAGGGCTACGACGCTGCAACCATGGATATCAAGCTGGTCATGAATCCCTTGTATACAACCGCTGTCTACTCTGATGAACTGACTGTACATGGCGTGACCATGCAGCGTGATTGGACACCTGTTACCCAGTATCGGCATCAGATGTCCAGAGCAAAAAAAACACTTGCTGATTCCATACACGCAGCTCTTTTTCCCTTTTGTCTCAGACTAAACAATACGGATGGGCAGACCCATGTCAAGGTTACCTGCACATTGGGTGGGGCGCTCTCCCTCTGGGGGATTGGCGTCAGCCTTTTATGTCTCTTTTTCTGGCACCAGCTGCGATACAGGAAAAGCCCCCCCAAAATTGCATTCCTCCTTGTTGCCTTGACAGGGGTCTATGGCTTGATTGTGCTGCTTTGTCTCGACAAAAGAAGTTGAGTTCGATGTCCAAATGGATACGGCTGCCTTTATCCAGGCTCACGGACATCCTGCGCAAGCAGGATAAATTGCACAATCGGGTCAGATAAAACCTCTGCCGAAGGTCTGATTAAAAAACAAAAGAGGCTCAATGGCGACTACGCAGGGTGGATACAACCACCCTCCTATCCGGTTTATTTCGACTGCGGAGGCATGGACATTGGAAACGGTCTGGGCTGAGAGACCGGTTGCTGCTGGACCAGAAGTTCACTGGTCTCCACCAGCCGATAAAATTCCGCCCGATATCCTTCCCTGTCCTGCCCCCGGCCCGAACGGGCCATCTGTAAACATTTTTCCCAGGAAAAACTCCCCAGATGTTTGCTCTTGGTTAGCAGCATGCCATAGCCCGCTACTGCCGCGGCAAACTGAAAATCAGCACTGTTTGTATCCGACAGAATAGCGGATACTGCAAGGCTCATTTCCTGGGACACCTTCTGCCCAAGGGGCTTGTACCGTACTTTCACGGTCAGCAATTCAGCAGAGACCTCCCCGGCTCTTGGCTGAGTGCTCTGATATTTCAACGGATCAACAGATGGCACAGAGGCATGCCCGGCAGGAATCAGTTCATAGAGGGCGGTCACCCGGTGGCCAACACCTATCTCTCCGGCATCCTTGCTGTCATCACGAAAGTCTTCGTCTGCCAAAGCGCGGTTCTCATACCCCAAAAGTCGATACGCTCCCACCTGGGCAGGGTTAAACTCCACCTGAATTTTAACATCATTGGCCAGGGTAAACAGGGTGCCGCTCATTTCCTTGACCATAACTTTTTTGGCCTCCAGCAGGGTATCAATATAGGCATAGTTGCCATTGCCCTTATCAGCTAGGATCTCCATGGTATCGTCATGGTAATTCCCCATGCCAAACCCCAGCACAGTGAGATATACCCCGCTTGCACCTTCGGCCTCAATCATCTTCTGTAATTCACCTCTGCTGGTTACTCCAACGTTGAAATCGCCATCGGAAGCGAGGACCACCCGATTGTTGCCCGTGGGCATAAAACTCTGACGGGCCAGGGCATAGGCCGTGCGGATACCGCTGGATGCATGCGTGGACCCACCCGGCTGCAACATATCTATGGCCTGCATAATTTTTCCTTTTTCATTTGCCGCTGTAGGCTGCAACACAACCCTGTCACTGCCGGCATAGACAACAATGGCAATACGGTCGCGGGCTCCCATCTGCTGCACCAACAGCTTCATCGACTGTTTCAGCAGCGGCAGTTTGTTGGCCGCCTGCATGGATCCGGAAACATCAATCAAAAAGACCAGATTGGAAGGCGGCATCTGCCGGGGATCCAAATCCTTGGTATTCAAACCGATGCGCACCAGCCGATATCCATCATGATACGGGCTGGGACCGACCTCAGCATTAATGCGCATATCCTTGCCCTGCTCAGGCTGTGGGTAGTCATAGGAAAAATAGTTCACCATTTCCTCAATGCGTACGGCACCGACAGGGGGGAGCATACCATCGGTAATCATCCGTCGCACATTGGCATATCCTGCAGTATCCACATCTATGCTGAATGTGGAAAGAGGATCATTGGCTGTGGTAATAAAACCACTCTCCTCGTTGGCATTGTACGATTCTCTGTTCCATTGGGCCTGCGGCAAGGATACAGTAGAGTTAGATATGGGGAATGTCGCTCCAAAGGGAGCCAGCCGCCTCTGCGATATTGATCCCTTATCTTGGTCAACGCTTCTCAACGATTTCAGACCATCCTCCTTTGCTTGGACTTCCAAAGGAGGAACAAATGTGGCTTGAGCTGAGCCACTCTTTCTACCTTTTTCCTGCGCAACACCTGGTTTACCCTTGGCATTGTCAACCGCTTCCGATTCCTCCCGGCTTGCTGTCACGGATTGTGTTTTGTCTTGTTGATCACGCTCTGTCTGAGGTGAGCATCCCCAGCCCAGAAACAGAACCACCAGAATAATTACGGTCAATGATCTCACCATGTCCTCCTTAAAGACTGTATTTGTTGGCACCCTTCTTTTGAAACCTTATCTGCATGGACGGACCCGGAAAACCACTGTGTCGTCTAAAAAAATCTTTTTTTAAACCTGTATCGGGAGCGTCCTGCATACCGGAGATAAAGCATACGCAAACACCTTCATTCCCGGTATGACAATACTGTTTTTATGGATATCCAATCCTCCATATTGTATGGTATTTTTTCTTCTATCATGCCTCCTTGATTATGGTTCTATGATGGAAAGATACAGGTGTATCATCCATCCGGATTTCTCATCCGCATTTTATAGGAATACAATACTACAATACAAAAAGCTCTTGACTGGGGAAAAATCAAGAAAACTACGACAAAAAGAGGGAACATCACCTGGGGTAACCGGTGAAACTGTGCAAGCCTCGTGAACACCTGGAACCGGACAGTACTGGCAGAATGGGAAAGAATCAACCGTCTAGCCACAAAACGCTTTCGCTCTGAATCGCTTGCCGAAGAAGCGGCGCTCTTTGTCATAGATGGGCTGGCAGAAGAGAATTGGCGACGTGTACGGGCCTTCAACGGCAGCAGTTCGCCCGGCACCTATATCGCGGCCCTCACCCACCGATTACTGGAAGATTTTGCCCGCAAACGATTCGGTCGGATCAGGCCCCCTGCCTGGGTGCGTCGGCTCGGCGGTATCTGGATGGCTCTCTTTCAACTGCTCTGTCTGGAACGTCACTCTCCCGATGAAGCCGTGGCTATTATCAAAGATCGGCAGTCGGCTGCCGTTACAACTCTCCAGGATGCAGCCTATACCCTTCTCGGTGAAATACCCTCATGTGGAGAGCGTCGAGGCGAAACAACGGAATATACGGACAATACCACCTTGCAACCAGAGGAGGGCCTCGGTTCCTGGCAGCAGGAGCAGCTTGAGCAACAAGAACGGGAGCAACTGCTCGCCCTTCTTGGACGCCTATTCTTTGGCATGGATACAAGCGCTCCTACCGATACGACTCTTTTTATTAAACACATACAGGCCATCTCCTTTGATCTGACTCCAGAAGAAACCCTGCTGCTGCAGCTCTGTTACCGTGACGGAGTTCCCGTGGCAGAGGCTGGGCGTATGCTCGGTATGAACAGATACCAGGTGCATGGTAGAGTACGTAGGCTCTTGCAGCGAATTCGCGGGCAAATACGTGATGCAGGCCTGGAACAGGACTTTCGGCAGTTCTTGTAACCAGACTCAGGGCACAATGACGATGCAGGTCCGTCTCTTCGTTTGAGGCTCCAGAAAAGCGGATGCACTTCTCATGCCCTGTCTTCCTCCCCTTGGCGGGATCTGTATGTATGGCCCGGATTTCTCATGAACATTTGGTCTCATTCGAATGAAGTGAGAACAACAGATGGATGTGCTTGTCTTGTGTAATGTCACATTCCAACAAAATGTTTATCAAAGGTCAGTCCAGGCGGCACCGTCTTCGGTAGTATTTTGGCAACACATAGCCCCAAGTAGAATGGGCTGCCCAAGGCCGCCGAACCTGGCACCGCCTGAACTGATAGAAAAGGTGGGAGAGGAAAAAAACTTTCTTATTGGCCAAATACAGACTGTTTTTCTCAGACACGAGAATAGTTAATGACAAGCGGACCCAAAAAGCAGCAGAAACCAAGCATGTTCAAGACAACGCCGGACATACAACAAAAGCACGAAGCTGACCGCAAGCTCGCTCTGCTGGTCCTGGCCAACAAGCAATCAGCTGCTGCCGACAACTGCCTAAGTGAAGAGCAAATGGCCGCTCTTGTGGAAGGAAAAGCCTCTGCACAACAGACTGCCCGCCACTTGTCACACCTTGCTGGCTGCAATGATTGCTATTCATCATGGCAGTTCTTCCACAGGGTACGGCAGGAAGAGAGGGGGAACAGACCTCCAGTCCGCCTGCTTCGATTTTTCCTGCGGCCAAAATCTTTGGCCGCAGCCGGCTCCCTGCTGGCAGCGGCGGCCAGTATCATGGTTTTTCTCAATATCAGTGTGGACGAAAGCTCGCTCCTGCACCTACAAACATCGGAAACCGTATCCCTAGATTCCATACCTGCCATGGAAAATGAAATCCTGGACATACAAACAAAAACCTCCTCGCTGGAATCCTTAGCAGATGCCTCCCTGTCCGAATGTGTAGAAAAAGAGTCAGCACAGCTTCTCTCTGAGCCCTCCCCTCAGAGCTGGCACCCAGAAGACAACTCGTATGCACCAAATGATACCACTGACACCAAGACCAATCTTTCTGCGGCAGTGGCAAAGCGTAAAGCCCTCCCAAAGGCAAAAACAACACCCTGGAGTCTGTCCGATACCGAACCAGCTTTCGCAAGAGACAAAAGAGCTTTCAAAGCCATGCGTACGGAAGCTTATATGGGCAGCATGCTGCCGTCCCGACTCTGGCTGCTCAGGGTGGAGGAGAGCTGCAAACTGCAGCAACCGCCCCCTGAACAAATAGAGCAGATTATCCGCCAGGGAGAACAATTGCTTAAACGGCAAACCGCAGACGCCACTAGACAGAAGCAAGACAGCCAAGTGGAGCAGATTATCCATATATTCAAGCAAGACCAAATAAGTCTTCACGACAAGTGCTTGGCAATACGCAGCCTCTTGACGGGTCAATGAGAGGTCGGAACAAACGAACCCAACCGAGACAATCTGCTCCCTGCAAGGTCCTGCACCTCCATACAGCAAGGATTAGCATGCAAAGACGGCTTGAGGAAACGGCTGACTGCTCCTGGCACGCTCCCCTTGTCTGTTGGCAGCCAATGCCACAGGGCGGATGCAGTTATTCTCCCGCAGACTCAGTAAAAACACGCTTGCCCATTTCCATGTCCATAGCAAACATGCCCGCCGAAGTGTTGTCAACAAGCTTCATCCTGTCAACAATTTCGCCTACACTGGCCTCCTCTTCCACCTGCTCTTCAACATACCATTGCAAAAATATATTGGAGGCATGATCCCGGTCCTCCAGGGCACAGTCAACCAGCTTGTTTATCAAATCAGTTACATATGCTTCATGCTCAGCCACCTGTTCAATGACCTCAAGGGGTGATTCCCAATCAATTTGCGGCTTCTCAATGCGTTCCAAATTGACATTTCCGCCTCGCTCAAGCAGATAATCAAACATTTTCATAGCATGGAACTCTTCTTCCTTGGCCTGGACCCGCATCCAACTGGCAAATCCCGGCAGCCCTTTTGCGCTGAACCAGGCAGACATGGAAAGATAGAGGTATGCTGAAAACAGTTCGGCGTTGATCTGTCCATTAAAGGCATCATTCATTTTTGGCGATATCATTGTTATACGTCCTCCTGTACAAGTATAAAGGTCTCTTTAATCCGTATGGGGTTAGCCCGGATCAAAGCATTTTTTCATCTCTTTTCGCAGCCCAAGACATGTTACCGGGGTACAAGTGCCCGGAGATGCCTGATGCATCAATGTCCCGGCTGCATTCACATGCGGGGCCGCCATAAAGGGATCTGTCATGGCAGCCAAGGCAATATACACGCCTGATGCCAAAGAGTCGACAGTGGAATGACTTTTGGAAAGCCTGGCACAAGGTCCCGCTTACAGGATTCCAGATGCGCTGTCTCCGCCTACCTCGTTCGATATCAGACGAACTCCGCTCAATACTCCCTTCGCCGACCCCTCCAGAAAAGGAACAGCCCCGAACGCCCCATATCTCCCGCATCATCCTGCCTGGAGCTAGCTCGTGTACACAGCCCAAATACCAATAAAAAGGACACCAGGACGACGCCTCCCCCCCAGGCAATAAGCAGCAGGACATCAAAGAACGCCACGCCTTGGCCGACGAGCGTCTTGCGTACCAGTCCGGCCACAAAACTCATCCCTGAAAGCAGTACCACGACCTGGTACAAAATGGCAGAAAACAAAAACAGAATTGCTCCCGGTTCCATGGCTCCAGCCTTGGTCTCTGACTTGAAGTCGGCAAAATACATCCCAAACCCCAGGGCCAGCCCTAAAGTGGTCCAGGTGCTCACCAAGCCAATACAGACCGAAACCCAATGCATGGGGCCCTGGATCTGCAACAGATGGTTGGAGATTATGATCAGCCCAAGGCTAAGCAGGGTAAAAGGTGGACAGTAAAACTGGTATTTATACCAGAGATAGCGTCTCCAGGAAAGAGGCGAGACAGCGATTAGATAATAGGCACCCTGCTCTGCCGAGATGGACGGATAGACAAAACGGGCTGCCAGCGAAGCGGCCAGGAATCCAGACAGCCCGATATTGGCAAATGCTATCAGGTTGCTGACAAACTCCATGGGCATAGGGGCACGATCCAGCGGCAACACCTTGAAGTTATAGAGATACACCACAATCAGGGCAGCGATCATAAAAAATTGCGACCATTCACTGGAGTCACGCAAAAAATATTTCAATTCCTTACGGAATATCCAGACTTTGGTCGAGTGAAAACGGCGAACGGGGCGGAAAGCCTGATGGCCCCCAAACGATTCCTGGGATTTGGAATACCCGACGATAAATAACCGCTCCATCAGCCATTGTCCTAAGAAAAAAAGGACCATAGGGGTGGTAATAAGAAGTCCGGCGAGCAGCAGGTCGACCTGCCTATCCAGGAGATATGAGGAAATCATATTCGCCGCCCATCCCGCTGGCAGCCAGGGACCGACCGGGGCGGACACCGCAGAAAAATAATCAATAAACTGCCCGTATTTCTCAGGATTCACAAGTTCTTCGGGCCGGATCATGCGAAAAACCAGGTAGAGAAACACACCAAAACAAAGGGAAAGATAGAGGACAATATCTTTGGTTCGGCGGGCCGGGAAATACGAAACAACCACCACGGTCAGAACTGTGGCAACACCTGTGGCAATCAAGGTGACCGCCGGGACCGCCACCACCAGGAGAGGCCAGAACAAGGGACCAGCATCAAAAATCTTCCCATACGCTCCGAACACCGGTAGGGAGAAGACCAGGATCATCCAAGAGGTGTTGATCGTTGTTGTCAGAAAACGCATCAGGTAGATCTCTGAGGGATGCAGCGGAGAGCTGAGCAGGATTTCGTTATCCTCCGCCAGGTAAAAGGCCGAGACAGCGGCAATCATGGAGGAAAAAATGAGCATGGCGAAAATCATGACCCAGGCCATTTGAAAAATTTTCAGGCTGAGAATGATGCCAAGCTCATTCTGGCTGTGAAAGTATTGCAATACCTTGGCGGTCACCACATAAATGGCCGTACAGCCGCCGAGACCAGCCAGCAGAATGCCCCCTGCGTTACGACCAAACTGTTTTCCAGGGAAAAGCCGATTCAGGCTGCTGCGCAGCCAGGGCGCCAGGAGACGCATCCCTTCCATGTCAATCTCCTGCACCCGCTACGGGGGAAGTACGCAGGGCCTTGATGACCTCCTGCAGTTCAAAGGTGCCGGTCAGTTGCAGAAAGATATCTTCAAGGTGGGCATCACCGCGGCCTGCTTCCCGGCGTAGCTCGCCCATGCTTCCCACCGCCCGGATTTGGCCGTTGACAAGAATACCGATCCGATCGCAGAGTTCCTCAGCTATTTCCATGGAGTGGGTGGAAAGAAAAATGGTAGTGCCGCGTTGCGCCTTCTGCCGAAACAGCTCCTTGACCACCCTGGCGCTCTTGGGATCCAGGCCTACCATAGGTTCGTCGACAATGATCAGATCCTGGCCCAGCATCAAGATTGAACTCATGATCAGTTTCTGCCGCATGCCGTGGGAATACCCCTCTATCAGATGGTGTCGCCATGGCCCCAGGTCAAACAGATCAAGGTATCTGGCGGCATGTTCATAGGCTTTTCCCTTGACGGCATCAGGATAAAGACTGCAGATAAAACGCAGGTATTCATCACCGGTCAGCTTCTCATAGAGAAAAGGTCTATCCGGAATATAGCCGGTCATCTTTTTGCATTCCAGAGGATGAAGAGCCATGTCCATCCCCCCTATGACAATAGTTCCCGCTGTGGGCTTCAGCAGTCCCACCAACATCTTAATGGTGGTGGTTTTGCCAGCTCCATTGGGTCCGAGAAAACCAAAGATCTCTCCCCGATGGACGCAGAGATCCAGGCCCTGTACCGCCTCGAAACCGGCAAAGGACTTGGAAAGATTGCGGGTGATCAGCAGATTTTGGGTCATATGGGGCCTCAGTCTATACAGCGCTTTTCAGGGAGTGGTTCAATGCTGAGCCTGCCGAGAAGGGCGCCTACCTGCACCTGCTCATCAAACTCACCACGTAAAAACCTCAGGTGTGTCAGGTCGGCCGGGACCTGGTTAGTGGTGGTGTCCAGGGATAACAGCATATTATTTACACAGACCTCGTTCCAGGCGTGGTAATAAAAGGCATCCTTATGATGGACCACTCCAGCAGCGATATAGGTTGGGATACCAATACTCCGCGCCAGGGCCGCAAAAAGGGCGGCGTGCTCGTTGCAATCCCCGATCCTGGCGTCCAAAGTGCTCAGGGCATCGGGGTATCCGATGACAGGCCGTTTTTCAATATTTTCATGGACCCAGGTGCTGAGCTTTCGGACCTGCTGGACAGCGTCCTCCTCCCCTGCGATGATTTTCTCTGCCAACGCAACAATGCGAGGGGCATGGGCCTGGACATAGGCTGTAGCTTGACACGCCCCCCTCATATCCCCGCACCCGGCAGATGCATCTGTCTTCCGAACGGTCTCCATGGTCACTGTCAAAATGGGGTCTGCAAAACGCTGGCGGCCGCCGGAGAGTTCAAAGGTGCCTTCCGGCAATCCCAGCCTGTACTGCATCCGCTTGCACCCTGTAAGATCCGGCATATCGCCTGTGACCGAAACCGAAGAGAACAGTTCTTCACCGCCCTTGCCCATGGCCAGGGCTTTAAATTTTGGTTCCTTGACAAAGACAAACCCGGCGGGTGACTCCTCCTTGACCACATCCCCTGTATCATTGAGCCAAAAATTGATGCCAACACCGCTGAACATCTCGGTAAATTTATGCAACTGCAGAACCCTCCCATTGATCAGCACCTTGTCCCGACCCTTGTAGACAATCACTGTCTCCTTGGCAGTGAGACGCAAAGGATCAAACGAGGGAAGCCGTACCTTGTCTCCGGGTTGGATTTCCCCTCGCAGCAGATATCCTCTCCTGGCTGTAGGCAGTACCGGCGGTCTGTCCACGACCACCTGATTGCGGATGGTTGCACTGCCAGTTTGCAACTCGAAGGCAACGATCTTGCCGGTGACGGTCCCTCTCGCTTGCATCCTGTAAAAAGGGGAATCGAAAGAAAAAGTAAAATTTTTCAGACTGTTGTCTGCAAGTACATCTGCCTGCAGCCGCAAGACAATACGCTGCTCCATCTCTGCAACCTGCAAGCGCATAACCGCCTGCTGATTAATACGCAGAGTCGTATCCCCCCGGGCGTCGTACTGGTTGATGACATATCCTATCTTGGCATGTTTGAAATAGATGGCCTGGTATACCTCGTTTTCCGCCTGGCTGAGCAGAGCGCGCTCATCAGCGGTTATCGAGGTAATAAAGACGTCCCGTCGAAGCAGGCCGACCACAAGCCCCACCCAGACAACGACAATACTTATTTTGCAGATGAGACGGATTCTTCCTTGCATTGATTCTCCCATCATAAACCTGAATTCCTAACCTGAATTTCTCATGAACATTTTGTGTCATTTGAATAGAAATACATACAAACAGTTATATGTGATGTCCGTGATCGATTTAACATTACAACAAAATGTGCACTAAAGGTCAGTGAAGAGAGTATCATCTTCGACAATTTTTTGGCAACACATATACCCACCTATAATGAGGTACCCAAAACTACCGAACCTGACACCACCTGCGCTGAGGATACATCCAGGCGCATTGCTACAAGATAAATCCCATTCCATAGGTATATAGGTGCTATCCGCTCCCCAAACTAGATTTGCTCAGTTCATGGTCAACCAGAACCTTTCGTTGTGTTGAATTGTCGTCAGAGTTACTTTGGCCTTGCTTTTTGAACTGTGCGTTGTACGTTTCTTTTCTATTATCCGCGCCTCCTATTTTTTGAATCTGGCCTCTTGCCTGGATTTCTCATGAACATTTTGTCTTATTTGAAAAAAAAGACAAAGAAAGATGGGTGTGCTGTTCGTGAGCAGACTCAAATTTCGGTAAACTGTGCACCAAAAATCAGCCCAGGCGGTACCATCTTCGGCGGTGTTTTGGCAACACATATTCCCACCTATAATGAAGTACCAAAAACTACCGAACCTGACACCACCTGAACAAAGGAGGCATCCGGGCTAGCTAAACACGTTATCCACTTTCAGGGGGCCGCCGCCCCCTGAAAGAACATATAGTTTCCTTTTTTATCCAGGAGAATACACATGCCCAAATCAATACCGCAGGCCATTGGCCAAAACTTTTTGGGAAACGCTCCCACATGGTACAAACTTACCATCATCGCTTTTCTTGTCATCAACCCCATACTGCTGTATACGATCGGCCCTTTTGTTACCGGCTGGATACTGATCGGAGAATTCATCTTCACCCTGGCCATGGCCCTCAAATGCTACCCCCTCCCCTCAGGAGGTCTGCTTGCCATCGAGGCTGTAGCCCTGGGAATGACCCATCCAGAAACCGTCTACCATGAAGCGCTCAACAATTTTGAGGTCATTCTGCTACTGATCTTCATGGTGGCTGGCATTTTTTTCATGAAGGATTTCCTACAGTTTACCTTCACCCGTATCCTGGTTCGGGTCCAGTCTAAAATCATTATTTCTCTGCTCTTCTGCTTTGCAGGCGCCTTTCTCTCGGCTTTTCTTGATGCCCTGACCGTCACCGCTGTCATCATAGCCGTTGCCTACGGCTTCTATGACGTGTACCACCGATATGTCTCAGGGAAAGACCCGCATACCAGCCACGACCTGACCAGTGACCTGGCGGCTCAGGAAACAGAGCGGGAAGAACTTCGTCAATTTCGAATTTTTCTCCGTAACCTGATGATGCACGGTGCTGTGGGTACAGCCCTTGGTGGTGTGTGTACCCTGGTGGGTGAACCGCAGAACCTGCTCATCGGCCACATAATGGGTTGGACGTTCCCCTCTTTTTTTATCGAGGTAGCCCCTGTATCCCTGCCTGTGCTTGTCTTTGGTCTACTCACCTGCTTTTTTCTGGAAAAGAAAAAATGGTTCAGCTATGGGGCTGAAATGCCAGGAAACATTCGTTCCCACCTTCTGGAGACAGAAATTGCCATGGAGCAACAGCGCGGCCATGTAGGCCGGGCTAAACTGATTATTCAGGCACTGGTTGGCATCTGGCTGATTATCGCGCTTGCCTTTCATCTGGCAGCAGTAGGTCTCATAGGGCTTTCCGTTATCGTGCTACTGACCTCACTCACTGGCATCGTTGCCGAGCACCAGACCGGCAAAGCCTTTGAAGAGGCCCTGCCGTTTACTGCGCTGCTGGTCGTCTTTTTTGCCATTGTGGCCGTCATCCACGACCAGCACCTGTTTAAACCGGTCATAGATTATGTCCTCAGTCTGGAAGGGCACAGCCAGCTTGGGGCCTATTACATCGCAAACGGTCTCCTCTCCATGATTTCAGACAATGTCTTCGTGGCTACGGTCTATATCACCGAAACCAAAATTCACTTTGTGGAACAGTTGGCCGCGATTCCCGATATCGGCATAAGCGGGGCGGACTTGATGGCCAGGCTCACTGATTCCCATATCCCCAGAAGTGAAGTCCTCGCAGCCCTTCCCCAGGCGGCGGCAGAACAGGCCAAGGAAATTATGACCCATTTCGATAAACTGGCCGTAGCAATCAATACAGGCACCAATATTCCGAGTGTGGCCACGCCAAACGGTCAGGCTGCTTTCCTTTTCCTGCTGACTTCGGCGCTGGCTCCGGTCATCCGGCTTTCTTACGGCCGAATGGTGTACCTGGCGCTACCATACACCATCATTATGTCAGTGGTCGGTCTAGTGTCTACCTATTTCTTCCTCTAACCCAAAGTCTTCATGAACAGTTTGCAGGAATACAACAATACACTCCAAAAACAATCCGAGTGAAAAAAATGATTATGTAACCAATTTTGGTACAACGTGTACCAACGCTCAGCACAGGCGGCACCAGCTCTGACAATGTTTTGGCAGCAAAGAGAAGATACTCGCATGCACTGCTAAAAAACCATGCTTCTGGCGCCGCCTGTGCTCATGAAAAAACCGGGCTAAATAGGGTCTGAATCCCCGATAGGGAAGAGCCTGTTTGTTCATGACCCTTTGGTCTACAGGATCAAAAAGAAGGCGGTGTGAATATCTCAGGCTTACCCCACTGTCCGACGGCTCCCCACAAGGGTGCCTCTCTCATAGCGCAATCCAGCTTGCACGGTGCAGCATGCCTCAGCGAAACCTGTCATTAATCGCCGATAATACGTCATTTCCGGGGCAGAGGTCTTGTTCATCCATGGCATTCAGAGGTCTTTTGGATGTATGCAGTATCTCGTGAGTGTCGTTACCTTCAGGGTCTATATAGAGAATACCAGTGAGGATACGCCCCCTTTTCTTGTGATGTTCAAGGGCCTCCATGGCGAGACACCTGTCCGTCACCTGCTCGTGCTCCGCTTCTTTATACAGATAAATAACCGAGGCATCATGCAAAGTGACTTTCTCGGTCTGCCCCCCACCATATTCCGTAGTTATTTCCTGCCTGAAAGGAACGAAATCAAAGGTGGCCGTTGCTTCACGGTGTTCCCGCACCCAATGATAACTCTTGGTTGATCCCGGAGTATTGTTAAAGGTGACACAGGGAGAGATTACGTCCAGAAAAGACATGCCCTCATAGGACATGGCCGCCTTGAGCATGGGCACAAGCTGCTGTTTGTCTCCGGAAAAACTGCGCCCAACAAAACCGGCTCCCAGCTGAATGGCCAGCTCGCACAAATCTATGGACTCCAGCATGTTGGGATCACCTTTTTTGCCCACTGAGCCCTTGTCTGCTGTGGCGGAATACTGCCCCTTGGTCAATCCATAACATCCATTATTCATGACAATGTAGACCATATTGAGATTCCGGCGCACGGTATGAATAAACTGTCCTATCCCTATGGAAGCAGTATCGCCATCACCGGATACCCCCAGGTACAGCAGATCCCGATTGGCCATGTTTGCCCCTGTGGCAAGAGAGGGCATCCTGCCATGCACAGTATTAAATCCATGCGACTTGCCCAGAAAATAGGCGGGACTCTTTGAAGAGCAGCCGATACCCGACAATTTCACCACCTTATGCGGAGCGATGGAGAGTTCAAAACAGGCACGGATAATGGCGGCATTGACGGAATCATGGCCACATCCGGCACACAGAGTAGAAAGTCCTCCCTCATAATCCTTAAACGTATAACCAGCTGCATTGGGCTCCAGATCAGGATGCCTGAAACCTGGTTTAAGAAACGTCATCTAAAATCTCCTTGCTGCGGCACAGTTCTTGGTATTGCTTTTTCACTGCTGAACAGCATCCAGCAGTGCTTTGTATATCCTTCTTGATGCAAGGGGGAGCCCGTCATAGCAAACAATGGATACCAGTTTGTCCGGTGGAGCCCCACACGTATCAAGCAGCAGGGTGCGAAGCTGGCCGTCCCTGTTCTGTTCCAGGACAAAAATCCGCTCATGCCGGGTAATAAACTCGCTCACGTCCTGATGAAAGGGAAAGGCACGCACGCGCAGGCCATGTATACAGATCCCCTGTCTGCTGAGCCTATCCAGACATTCCTCTGCCGTATGCCTGCTGGTGCCGAAATAGATCAGTCCTGTTTTGCTTGTCTGCCGATCACCGAAAGGGACAGGCTCCGGCAGCAGGGAGACAGCGGCCTCCATCTTACGCACCAGGCGCTGCATGTTCTGTTCATATACCGTAGCATCTTCCGAGTATACGGCATATTCATCATGGGCTGAACCCCGGGTAAAATAAGCTCCGACCTGATCACTGGTCCCTGGATAGGTTCGATAGCAGATGCCATCATTGTCCATATCCAAATACCGCCCCCATCGTTTTTGCAGTTGCAGCAGTGCTTCCTCGTCCAGGACTTTTCCTCGATCGTAGACCCGGTTATCATCCCAGTGTAAAGGGGGACTCAGATGTTCATTCATACCAAGGTCCAGGTCAGAGAGGACAATGACCGGTGTTTGTAATCGATCGGCCAGATCAAAGGCATCGGCCGTCATCTGAAAACACTCGTACGGCGTACTTGGAAACAGCAGGACATGCTTGCTGTCGCCGTGGGAGGCGTAGGCACAGCACAACAAATCAGACTGCTGGGTTCTGGTCGGCAATCCTGTGGAAGGACCGGCTCGCTGCACATCAATCAAAACAGCTGGAATCTCTGCATAGTAGGCCAGACCGAGGAATTCACTCATCAGGGATATTCCCGGGCCGCTGGTGGCAGTAAAGGCGCGGGCGCCGTTCCAGGCTGCCCCGATTACAACCCCCAGGGCAGCCAACTCATCCTCTGCCTGCACTATGGCAGCCTTTATCCGGCCACTGTCCTCCTCGGTACGCAGCTCTTGGGCGTATTGAGCAAAGGATTCAATGACAGAAGTTGATGGCGTGATGGGATACCAGCCCACCACGGTTGCCCCGCCATAGATTGCTCCCAGGGCTGCTGCAGTATTGCCTCCCATCAAGACGGCATCTCCGACCCTGTCCCGACGTTCGACTCGAAGAAGGCAGACACCTGCATGGTGCTCGCCTGCATAGGTATAGCCCATCTGGAGAGCCTTGAGATTGGACTCCAACAATGCAGCCTTGCCTTGAAACTGTTTTTCCACAGATGCAACCAGCACCCCAAATTCCATATCCAGCAGGTAGGCCAGCGCTCCCACATAGACGATGTTTTTCAGCAGGGACTGCATGCGGGGATTGTCAAAGGCGTCACGACATAAGGTGGTCAGCGGCAGGCCTATGACAACCACATCCTCACGCTTGTAATCATCAGGAAGCCGACGGGAAGAGTCATAGACAAAATAACCGCCTGGAAGCAACCCCTCATAATCCTGGCGCATGGTCTGACCATTCATGGCCACCACCATATCCACATCTCCCCTGCGTCCGGTATACCCCTGGTCGTTTATCCGCACCTCATACCAGGTAGGCAGGCCCTGGATATTGGAAGGAAAAATATTTTTCGGACTGACCGATACCCCCATCCGGTATACCGCCCTGGCAAACAGATTGTTCGCGCTGGCAGATCCCGATCCGTTGATATTGGCAAATTGAACCACACAATCATTGATGCTTGCAATCGGTTTCATTTTTGTCCCGCCTGTGGCGAATGATATAAAAACTTCTGCATCTGCCATGCCGAAGTCGGGCACCGCTCTGCACAAAGACCGCAATGCAGACAGACATTCTCGTCCTTGACCATGACCCGGCCCGTGGGCAGCAGATTGGATATATATAGCCCTTGATCAAGCCTCAGGGCAGGCGCCAGCAGGCGTGAACGGATCTCTTCCTCGGTTCCATTGGAAACAAAATTGATGCACTTTTCAGGACAGACGTCCACGCAGGCATCGCATTCTATACACTCCTGAAAATAAAAAACGGTCTGTACATCACAATTGAGACAGCGCAGAGCCTCGGTATGTCCCACTTCTCTGTCATATCCCAACTCCACTTCAACGAGCCTATCCTTCAAAGTTTTTACCTTGTCCACAGTGGGAACCACCCGTCGCTCCTCCTCGCTGACCCAATTGTCATACAGCCAATCGTGAATCCCCATCTTCTGGCCAGCACATTGAACATGGGGTGCAGGCCTGTTCTCGAGCGGAAGGCCGCGCAGAAAAAGATCGATGGAGATGGCCGCCTGATGGCCGTGGGCGACGGCAGTAATGATGTTCTTGGGTCCAAAAGCCGCGTCACCGCCGAAGAAAACATGTTGGAGCGTAGACTGCAAAGTGGCCTCATTCAACACCGGCAATCCCCATTGATCAAACGCAATACCAAGATCCTTCTCTATCCAGGGAAAAGAGTTCACCTGGCCAACGGCCAAAAGCACCTCGTCGCATTCCATAAACACCGGAGGTTCCCCTGAGGGCACCAACTTCCGGCGCCCCCGGTCATCATATTGTGCAGTGACTTTGTCAAAAAGCATCCCGGTCAATTGCCCTTCCTTGACCACAAATTCTTTGGGAACGTGATTATCATACAGCGGAATATCTTCATGGAGGGCATCCTCAATTTCCCAAGGTGATGCCTTCATCTCGGCCTGTGGGCTGCGGACAACAATACGGACATCCTCTCCGCCCATGCGTCGTGCTGTACGGCAACAGTCCATGGCTGTGTTCCCGCCACCAATGACCAGCACCTTTTTGCCCACGCTCTGCACATGCCCAAAAACCACTCCGGCCAGCCAGTCTATACCGATATGGATGTCGGCATCAGCCTCTTTTCTGCCAGGCAAATGAGGGAGATCCCGCCCCCTGGGGGCACCGGTTCCCACAAAAACGGCATCATATTTTTTCTCCAGGAAAGCCTGCATGGAGGAAACATAGGTGTTGAAGACTGTATGCACACCCATATTGAGAATCTGTTCGATTTCCTGATCCAGTACCTTTTCGGGCAAACGAAAAGACGGTACCTGGCTCCGCATGAAGCCGCCCCCTTTTGCCTGATCATCGTAAAGATCAACAGTGTAGCCCAAGGGCAGCAAGTCACGGGCGACGGTCAACGATGCGGGACCTGCGCCGATCAAAGCTATTTTCCAGCCATTCTTTTTCTTTGGAATTTCCGGAAATCGTTTTGCGATATCCGGTGAGCAATAGTCTGCAGCCAGTCGTTTCAACCGACAGATGGCTACAGGTTCCTTTTCCACCCGCCCTCTTCTACAGGCGGGTTCACAGGGACGATCACAAACTCGCCCCAGGACACCGGGAAAAACATTGGATCTCCAGTTGACCATGTAGGCATCATCATAGCGTTTTTCACTCAGCAGACGAATGTACTCTGGCACAGGCGTATGTGCTGGACAGGCATACTGGCAATCTATAACCTTATGAAAATATTCAGGATTATCTATATTTGTCGGGTTCAAAAAACGTACTCCAGCTTGGATTTTGAGGAAAGGCAAACAATTGTACATCGTAACAATTATTCCGGGTACAAACTTTTTCAATTATAAAAAGCAACGGGAGGCGTTGTTCTTGTCTACCACCAGAATCTGCGGCAAATTGAAGTGCAAACCTCGACCAAAAGGAGGAACGTTAACCCTGCCAAACTAGCCCGGATTTCTCATCAGCTCAGGTTGAGCCAGGTTCGACGTTTTTTAATCACCTCTTCTGCTTGGATCATAGAGCTGCTTTTATCTTTTTTTGCTCAAAGAAAAAAACGGGCTAGCAGGGGTCTAGGGTACACTGCTAGCAACACCCATGGCATCCGCAGCCGGGCTGCTGGTAGTTAAAAAATACAGGGAGAAAAAAAACTTTACAGAATGAGCACGGTACGGTTTTATTCCGTGCTCCTGCACTCGGACACCCCTAACAAAACGGCCATGTACAACAACTCCAACCCTGGCACCATACCGGTACGATCTCTATGCACTCTCCTCAAACCCATCAGATACCCGGCAAGTCCCTCCGGAACTTATTGGTTCGGCTGAAGAAAGAGGAAATCAATGCCTTACCCCTGGCCAGATGGGAAGGCCCCATCCATATTGTCAGCAACCAAACCCAACTGCAGGCTGCGGTGAAAACCTTGCGTACAACCAACCTACTTGGCTTTGACACAGAAACCCGGCCCACATTCCGTAAGGGACAATCATACCCTCCTGCTCTTCTCCAGCTTGCTGACGGTCAAAGCGTCTTTCTTTTCAAGCTGTACCAGCTGGGCATCCCCAAAGCGCTTACGGATATCCTCAGCAACCAACAGACAATAAAAGTAGGTGTTGCAGTAGGCTTTGACACGGTCCAACTGCAACAGATACACCCCTTTCTGCCCCAAGGGTTCATAGACCTCGCCGATATCAGCAGGCACCTGGGCATGCAGCACCACGGTCTGCGGGGCCTGGCTGCTGTCACCTTGGGTATACGTATCTCAAAAAGTGTCCGAACCACCAACTGGGCAGCCCCAGACCTGAGCGCAAAGCAAATCAGGTATGCAGCCACCGATGCTTGGATCAGCAGAGCTGTATACAGCAGGCTCATGGAGATACATCATGGCGATATTGCCGATGACACTCCACCCTTCAGCCACGACTCATAACCTTCTTTCCTGCTCACCCTGGATGATCTGCATCTGGTCGTTCAGATCCCGTATTTCCTTGAGCCAGTACTCCCGGGTTGCAAAATCCGGGACAAGGGCGGCCGTGCCGTCGGCATGCATCTGATAAGCGCACCAGGCGGTATAATGAATAAAACGCATAGCCCGCAACGGTTCTATGAGCCGAAGACTGGTGTAGTCGAAATCCCGAAAAATCTCGTACCCGTCAAGCAGTGCATTGAGCTCTGACTGCGACTGCAAACGATCCCCGGGCAGGAGCATCCAGAAATCCTGTACCGGGGGGCCCATGGCCATATCATCCAGGTCGATCAGGCAATACCCTTCTCCCGGCCTGAAAATTAGGTTCCCTGAATGGCAGTCAGCATGGATACGAATTTGTTCGACTTGTTCAAAAATGGGGGCGGCAATCTCAATAAAGGTTGATACGACCTGCTCATATTCCCTTTCCAGGTCTACGGCAACAAGTCCACTCTCCAGAATGTAGCCTACATGAGAGCGGGTGGATCGCTCAGGGTGAAGGACAGGTCGATGGGAGCAGGGTCTGTCAGCTCCTATCATATGGGCTCGCCCCAGGAGTCGGCCCAGCATCCCCCATTGCTCGTGATCCAGCTCATCAACGTATCGTCCCCCTTTTTTAGGAAACAGGGCAAAAGAGATGTTCTCCAGTCTGCCCAAGGTCCTGCCGTCTCCACCACAAAAGGGCGGGATCACCGGCACCTCACCCCGAGCCAACTCCAGCAGAAAATCGTGTTCTTCCTGAATTGCTTCCCCGGCCCATCGTCCAGGCCGGTAGAATTTGATAATAAGCCCCTCTCCATCTTCGTCTTCCAATTCGTAGACGCGATTAATATAACTGTTCAACGGCCGGCAAAGGTTGGATAAATACCTACCCAGAAAGTCCTCGGCCGCATTAAGGATGTTCTCCGGGGTAAGGCTTTGAAACAAAGATTGCGTCTGCCTATCCCTCTGTTGATCTCCGGCATGATCGTCTGGGATCAACGGGTTGTTCTCTCTCATTCTTACCGCTCTTGATATCGAATTTTTATGCAGTTGCAGGCTGCGCGCCTGGCACCCTTCCTTCACCTGCAGTTGAGACAGAGCAGGGGGAGTTCAAACTCCAGGCACTGGTAGCGCCAGCGCTGCAGGCGTATCAGATTCCTGATGACAGGGTAACTCTTTCTTGGTTTTCTTTCCCCATTCGGGGTAGATACTAAGGCGAAACACTCCCAGTCTTCCAATCTCCCTGCATTCAGGGCAGCCTGAAGCAAGAAGAGCCCGAATTGCTCATGGACATATAGAGAAAATTAAAATACAATATAAAAACAATCATTTATCAAGAAAACGATTGTATAGCCAATATCTCCAAAACATGTACCAAAAACCAGCCCCAAGCGGCACCAGCTTCCTCATTGTTTTGACAGCAAAAAGAGGGGGCTCTCATACCCTGCCAAGAAGGTTGCATCTGGCACCACCTGAGCTGATGAGAGATTCACAAGAGACCTCCAACATATGCAGCCAGAGTGCAAAATGCCCAGTGAGCAGGTCCATGCCAACAGAATCACTCTTTGCTGGAACCTACATCCATGACGGATTTAAAGAGAAGAAGATACCATGAAATTAGATCTGCGCATAGATATTGAAAAATGCATCAGATGTGGAATGTGTGTCGAAGACTGCCCTTATACCATCCTGCAGATGATTAACGGACAACCGACTGCCCGAGTTGAAAAGGCCGGTCAATGCATAGGGTGTCAGCACTGTCTGGCGGTCTGTCCGACAGGTGCCCTCTCCATATTTGGACTGAATCCGGATAACTCCCTTGTCCTCAAAAATAACCTCCCCACTCCTCAACAGGTTGAAACCCTGCTGCGTGGCAGACGCTCCGTACGCAGATATTGCGCCACCCCACTGGAGGCGGCAACCATCCAAAAACTCCTGACCATTGCCGGTAATGCCCCCACCGGTGTCAACAATTGTCAATGTCTCTTCACCGTAATTGAAGACCCAAAGGTGATGAACTCTGTCCGGGAAAAAACCATTGCAGGTATCAGAGAACGGGCCCTACAAGGTCGGTTACCCCAAGGACTGGAATATTTTGAAAAGATTATCCATGCCTGGGACAAGGGAAAGGATGTCCTGTTTCGCAACGCTCCACACATGCTGCTTGTTTCCGCCCCTGCAAGCGGCCCTACTCCCCAGGCAGATTGCGATATTGCCCTGACCTATTTTGAACTGATGTCGACCTCCATGGGTATCGGCACCCTGTGGGACGGACTGGCCAAATGGGCCTTTACCCTTATCCTCCCGGAGACCCTCAGGCATCTGGGGATACCAGAGGATCATCTACTCGGGTACGTTATGCTCTTTGGCAGACCTGCGGTCAGATACCACCGAACCGTGCAGCGTGACACCGTATCCATGAACAAGGTTAGGGCATTTTGATCAACCCCGATTTTTCATCATTGTGCTGCTGCTTGACGCAACCTGGGCAACAGATGGCTTATGGTGGTATTTTTTAATCGGAAAGTCGTATAGACCGGAACGATCATGACGAGCTGTCCAAAGAGCAACTTTCGGCTGCAACGGTCGGCAAAAAAGACCCCACAGGTTCGGTGGCGAAAAACAGAAAGAAACAAAGGACGACCACTTTACAGTTCACTTGAGCGTTTACAGACAGGCTAACAAAAACCTATGTTGAGAATTACCAGGGACCCCTGTACTGGTTCACCGGCACGGACAACTTTTCTCTAACCAACTGAAACAATACAGCACCGCTTTAACTGAGAAGGAATGCTGGACATTACGGTCGTTCAGAGATCAGGCGCCCTGAACGGAGACCTCCCATATGCATGAACATTCCGGGTTGACGCTCCCCCCTGGCTGATTGAAAAAACAGTTGAGATTCTTCCAAGGTCGTATTATCATAACGTCTTATTTTACCGTCTCATAGCCCTCCTGATACTGTCGGGGAGTATTCCGTTTTTCAGTGGTTTCTTGTACGTGCTCATGGGAGAGAGAACAGAGTGATAGCGAAGAACTCCCTTCCTGTGACTGATCAATGTCTTCCAGGTTTGGACAGGCACTACTGTACCCTGCAGCAGGCTTGTGCGGGCAATGGTTCCCGCTACACGATGAACGCTGTAAGAAGGTCTGGTTCCTGAATTCATTTCTCCAGCACCCCATCGAGGTAGACTTATGCGTATGCTACCTGTCTTTTCCCTGTTCCTCTGCTTTGTCCTCAACCAGGCTTTTGCCCAAGACAAGCGGCCTCCCGCACTGGTGGTGACGACCCCTGTACGCCATCAAGAGGTGGCGAAAACCAAACCATTTACCGGGATATTGTACTTTGACCGCGTCAGCCGGGTGTCCAGCGAGGTTGTCGGATTGGCAACCTCTGTCCGAGGACGTATCGGTGAGCATGTACGCAAGGGGCAGCCTCTGGTCCATCTCAACACCGACCTGCTTGATGCCGATATCCGGCTTATACAGACCAAGATACAACAAAGCGAACTGGAGGCAGATCTGGCTGAAAAAAATTTCCAGCGGCAAAAAAGTCTGCTCACAACCCGGGGAGCGAGTCAAAAAAACTACGATGATGCTTCGTTCAATCTCAACAACGCCCGTATGGAAAAGCAGGCAGCCCGGCAAAGGTTGGCAAAGCTTGAGCTGCAAAAAACAAAAAGCACCATATCTGCACCCTTTGACGGGGTGATCCTGGAGAAAAATGTTGAAGTCGGTGACTGGGTGCAACAGGGCAACCCGGTTATGACCATCGGGGCCACCGAGGACCTCTTTGTCAAGGTTCCTGTGGGTGAAACCCTCCTGCAGTTCATCCATGAAGGCCTGGAGGTCGATATCACCATTACCGCATACAGTAGGCAGGTGACTGGAACCGTGGCGACAATTGATCCCCGCGCAGACCAACGGACCAAAAACGTTTTTATCAAAATCCGAGTGCCCGCTCAGGAGGGAATAGCCGAAAACATGACTGCCTCTGTGCGCCTACCCATAAGCAGCAAGCAGGAACTGGCTGTCCTTCCAAGAGCAGCCCTGATACAATTCCAGGGCAAAAATTTCGTCTACACCATCAAGGATGGTACGGCGGCCATGCTGCCCGTACATATCGTCACCCACCTGGGCGACCAGATTGCTGCGGATAACCCATATCTTGTTCCGGGAATGCCTGTGATCATAGAAGGAAATGAACGGTTACGCCCCGATCAACCAGTCACCACAGACAAAGAGTAACGACCATGGATATCATCCGTTATGCTCTCACCAAGCCGGTCAGCATCGCTGTTGGTGTTATTCTGGTACTTATTTTCGGTTGCATCGGCCTCAACAGTCTGCCTGTGCAGCTGACGCCTGACGTTGAGGCCCCCAAAATTACGGTGAGCACCCACTGGAGCGGAGCCACCCCTTATGAAATAGAGAAAGACATCATTGAGAAACAGGAAGAAACTCTCAAGGGGTTGCGAGGGCTGACAAAGATGGAAAGCTCCAGCTACAATGCCATGGGAGAAATCACCCTCACCTTTCAGATAGGGACCGACCTGGATGATGCCCTGCTTCGGGTTTCCAACAAACTCAACGAAGTTTCCAGGTACCCCGATACGGCTGATAAACCTATTATAAAGGCTGCAGGAGCCCAAAGTTCCCCCGTTATCTGGATGATGCTCCGGCCCAAACCTAACAACGCAACCCCCATCAACCAGTACCGGACCTATTTTGAGGACAATATCCGTCAACATCTCGAACGGGTGGAGGGCGTTGGTTCCGTTGCCGTTTTCGGTGGCACCGAAGACCAGTTGGAAATTATCATTGATCCCCAAAAAATGGCCAGGCTTAAAGTTTCCATCAATCAGATAATCAAGGCAATCCGGCAGGCTAACAGCAATATTTCCGCCGGTATCCTGGGCATAGACCGGAAAAATTACCGGATACGTACAATCAGTCAGTTCCAGCGGCCGGAAGATCTGCTCTCTGTGATTATCTTTGCTGATGGCATCAGGCGTATCTCCCTGAGTGACGTGGCAACGGTCAAACTCGGCCACGCCAAGGAAGCGGTCTCTGTCCTCCATAACGGCGAGCAGGTCATCGTTATCGGTATACGAAGGGAGCCAGGAGCCAATGTCTTGGAGATGACCGACAAACTGCAGCAAGAGGTCAACCGTCTTAATGTGGAGCGACTTTCTGACCAGGACCTGTTCATAGACTGGGTATATGACCAAAGACCTTATATCAATACAGCCATCTCCCTGGTCAAAAAGAATGTCTTAGTCGGTGGACTGCTTGCCATCGGCGTACTACTCCTCTTTCTGCGCAGCGCCCGTTCCACTGCTGCGGTTGCCGTAGCCATACCCATTTCCGCCATAGGTGCATTTATCATGCTCTGGCTTGCTGATCGTAATCTGAACGTGGTCAGCCTCGCAGGGATCTCCTTTGCTGTGGGCATGCTGGTGGATAACTCCATTGTTGTTCTCGAAAACATCGACCGCCACCGCTCCCAGGGAAAGACAGCCTTTACAGCTGCATATGAGGGTACAAAAGAAGTATGGGGCGCTGTCCTGGCATCCACGGCCACCACGGTGGCGGTTTTCCTTCCCGTGGTCTTTATCCAAGAGGAGGCCGGACAACTATTTCGCGATATTGCCATTGCCATTACCTCCGCCATTGTTCTCAGCCTGGTTGTTTCCATTACAGTGATCCCTACCTTAATCAACCTGCTGTACCGTACCTCCTCGAGCAAGAAAAAAACCGGACGCTGGCAGAAATCAATCATAGGGCCGGCGCTGTCTTCCCTGATCATGAAGTTTTCCGACCTGTGTATGAAAAACCTGTTCTTCAGGAGCCTCTCCATATGTGTCTTCACCGGTTTGGCCGTGATCCTCTTCTTTAGCCTCCTACCTAACGCCGAATACCTGCCCCGGGGCAACCGCAACCTGCTACTTAATATCATTATCCCACCTCCTGGCTATTCAGTGCAAAAAAACAAAGAAATGGGGCGATATATTTACAACCAGACCCTTCCGTACATACATGAGGACAACAAGGACGGCATACCCCAGGTGAAGCAAATATTTTACGTGGCCGCAGATCGTTTAACCCTCTTCGGAGGCATTAGTGTCCACGAAAACAGGGCCAGAGAGATGATGCCCCTGTTCCGCCGCATCATGCACTCCATTCCCGGCATTTTCGGGGTCAGCACCCAGGCGAGTATCTTCGAGTCAGGGATTGGAAAAGGCAGAACCGTTGAAATCAACATTTCCGGCGAAAACATCAACGCCATTGTTGACGCAGCCCGCGCCCTCTATGGCATAACTGCCCAGAAAATCGCTGGCAGCCAAATCAGGCCAGTCCCCACCCTGGAAACCAGTTATCCGGAAGTCAAAATAATCCCGGACAAAGAGAAACTCCTGGCCAACGGACTCACCGAAACAGACTTGGGCATGTACGTGGACATCCTCATGGACGGCCGAACGATAGACCACTATCGCCCGGAAGGCACCAAACAGATTAATCTGGTGCTCAAAGGTGATGAGACAGTTTTTGTCTCTCCAGAAGACATCCTCAATGCCACGCTTGTTTCCGGGCACAACGATCTCATCCGCATAGGTGATGTGGCCGAGTTGGTATACACCCAGGGCATGCCCCAAATCAACCACCTGGAAAGAAACCGAACCATCACTCTGCAAGTTAACCCGCCCCATACATTGGCGCTGCAAAACGCCATGGACATCATTGAGAACGAGGTGATTGCTCCTTTACAACAAGCCGGGAAACTTGCCAATCTACAAATAAAGGTCGGCGGTAACGCCGACAAACTGACCGAAACCAGACAAGCATTGCAGTGGAATATGCTACTGGCCGTTGTCATTACCTATCTGCTTATGGCAGCCCTGTTTGAAAATTTTCTCTATCCCCTGATCATTCTCTGTACAGTGCCTCTGGCTGCCGCTGGTGGACTTATGGGACTACAAGCTGTGGATACCTTCATAACCCAACAGCCCCTGGACATTCTCAGCATGCTGGGGTTCATCATCCTCATCGGCACAGTGGTGAACAACGCTATCTTGATTGTCCATCAGTCGTTAAACAATATCCGCTATAACAGCATGGCAGGGATTGAGGCGATATCAGATGCCGTACGAACCAGGATCCGGCCCATCTTCATGAGTACGACGACAAGTATCCTGGCCATGTCTCCACTTGTCATGGCAACAGGTTCCGGGAGTGAACTCTACCGAGGACTGGGGTCCATTCTTCTGGGAGGCCTAGCTCTTTCTACCCTGTTCACCCTCTTTGTTATCCCGGCCTTGCTCTCGTTTGTCATCTTTCTGGAAAAGCCAAGAACCAGAAACGAACCCTGAATAAGGACTCTTTGCAAACCGACCCTCAATCCGTGCTGGATTGAGGGTCGGTTTACCCATGGCAACTCCCCGTCTGACCAGGCTGTGGCCATGGTCGACAAATAAGCAGCCCTGCAACTCCCATAACAGGCAAAGAAGGCCCACCTTCTCCCGGAAATCATGTACCCGGGCCATGGCCGCAAGCGGCTCATGCATCACGTCTGATTTTGGCAGTATCTGGTAGCATTCTGGTGCTCACACCCAATATACACGGGCCTATCTCGTCAGATGGTAAATAAGCGCCAAACGACCTACACCTTGCAGGAGTCTTTCTCAAGGGTTACATTCCACGGTAGCAGCGCAGTAGAATCGGCCAAAGTATTTACTGTAGGCAGTTGGGTAAAAATATGTCGGAGATAGGCGTAGGGCTCGAGGTTGTTGGCCTTTGCCATTTCAATCAGGCTAAAGAGCAAAGCAGAGGCTTGCGCACCCTCAGGAATACCTGAGAAAACAACCAGTTCTTTCTTTTAATCACAAAAAGGCGGATACTGTTTTGGCGGCATTATTGTCAAGAGCAAGGCGACCATCCTCCAGATACCCGATCAGACGGGGCGACAGGTTCGAGGTGTAAGTAACGGCTTTACCCAAGGCCGTCTTTGGTGGCACCTGCTGTTTTTTCCTATCAAGCCAACTTTCCAAGTCGTCCAATATCAGTTTAGAGTCATCACGGCACATCTTTTCGATCTTGTAACGTTTACTGAAAAAGGCGACCCCCTTATGTGCACTCACAGGTTTGGCTTTCTTGCCCTGGGCCTTGACGATATGGGCAAACTAATGCCAGGCATGGACAAAGCACCCGATATGATGAATGTCTTTGCGGCGATCAAGGAAGTCATACCCTGCATACCCATCAGTCTGCAGGTATCCCTTGAAATCGCGCACCACATCGCCGTTTTGGGTTGGATGATACTGATACAAAAGTACTTGTCTGTGCGAATCAGCTCGACGGAACACCCACATATAGGATAAGTAGTGGGGTCACGACCCGGCTTCTTTCCAACCTGCATCGTGGTTTCACCGATATTGATGTAATCACTGTCCACCAATTCATCCTGCAGCAGGTTTAACAGCAGCTGACAGGCAGAGACTACCTGCATGGCCCAGCCACTCATCAGTGCACGGGCAAGCTCAAGGCCCAACCGTTTGAACTGCTGTTACAAGCTGCTCAAAGACTTCCTCTCCGATCCTGGTTTGCTCACAGCCACAGCTTATCGGCCTCTTCAATCTCATGCACCTTTTCTACCCGGGGCTTCCTGCCACCCTCTTTGCAGGTATGGGATGGTACTTCGACCTCTTCTTCAGGAGCAGCGGTCTCGGGCATGTCAAACTGGGGAAGCAGGGTCACAGTTCTTTCCAGGGACAATTGTTTGTTCTTTCGCCCAAACAACTGCGCATGAAGATGCCGGGATAGAGGTTTTCCGATCAAAACGAGCCTCAGCGTGTTTCCTTTGATTCTCGACAAGTATCTGTTTCACAAGCGTGCTGTCGTCAGGTAATGTGGTCGTATCGATTTCTCAAGAGCCAGGAGGGCCTTCGCCCACAGATTGCGAGCACCTCTGCCTGGTTTTCTGGCCACGGGAAGCGATCTTTTTCCAACCGTTTATGCCACAGTCAAAAACTCTGACTGCAAAAGGCCAACAGGTTCGCTGACAAAGGATCGCGTCCAGCAGATCCACTACCAGCAGGGAAAACCCATTCATTGATTTTTGCAGGTCGGTGCTACCGGTGGCAATAGAGACCTTGGTGGCATGAAGCGGGAATATCATGGATAAACGCCCAGGGCAGATAACAGGGCAGAGAGTGTGTTTGTGGAGAAGTCGGTACCAACTTCTGCGGTGATGTCATTTGCCAGACGCAGCCTGAGGTCAGAATCCTGCCTGTCTGTTATCTTGGGAGATACACTCAGGGCAATAGAACCGGGACTAACGCTGAGCGATTCTGGGTGGGCGGCAGGTTTTTTGTTGATTTTTTGATCCAGTATGACAGGGCATGATACGAGAGATTATGCCGCCGCCAATATCCGGCACAACTCAAACCGCTTTGACGCTGTGCTTCTATGTGAACGTTCCAAGGGTTGCTCATGATCGAATCATGAGCTTGTGGTGTCTCCGGCATGGGATACCTCCATAAGCTAGGGTGAGTTGATGAGAAAAATCATCACGACTCATGCCTGTGAGAAAACGGAGTAGTACTTTATGAGACCCTTACGATGGTAACAACTCAGTGGTGATGCCATCCTTGACAGCTATCCGTGCCTTCAGGATTACGGATAAACCTCAGCTCTCTGTTATCCATAGCCGCCAGCGCCTTGCGCACGCCCATACCTGCGGCAGCATAACGGGTGACGCCCTCGTCTGCCAGGATATTAAAGGCTTTTTCGGTCAACTTCCCCGTCATAACTGCCTCGCAGCGATATTCCAGGATTTTTCGGGCCATATCCTCATCTGAGCCTGGAGCAACAACGTGGGCAATGGCTGTACACTCCATGGTGTCGACATTGACAATGAGTAGCCAAGGTGCCCCGGCAAATTCATAAAAAACCGTACTGTCCAGCGTAGAACCATCTGTGGTCAAAGCAATATTCATCTACGTTCCCTGTCCTTCTTTATTGGTATGCATTCCACCAGGCCGTCGGCTGATGGACTTTTTTGTCTTATTTGAGAACACTGAGTTCAACACACATGACCGAGGAGTTGGTCACCCCCGGGCATGATAATAGGTATACCCCACACTATCATGCAGCAAAAAGATGGAGTGGGACTTCATGGTCGAATACCTTATGGTGGTGTCAAGCCTGAGAGCTAAACGGACCCGGATTTGCGGCACGTACCCCCGATTTTGCCATACAGCTCAAAGGCATGGGACGCAGGGTAAAAAGACCTGCACCTTTTTGGTGGATGGCCACCCGGAAATCCAGTCCCATCCCATTGGTACACCCATTTAGCACTTCGGAGTTTATCATGAAAAATCCAATCGTCAAGAGGTGTGCAGGGCTGGATATCCACAAAATGAGAGTGGCTGCCACTCTTCAATTACTGTCGGAGGATGGTAATGTTGCTGAGGAAACCAGAAGTTTTGCAACTTTTCGCAAACACCGTCGGCAACTATGTCGTTGGCTCAAAAAGATCGATATTGAGCTGGTTGTCATGGCAAGTAGCGCAATTTTTTTCAAGAGCATCTATGAATCTCTGGAGAATGCCACCCATAGACGTTCGTGGTCAATGCGCGGCACGTTAAACAAATTCCTGGCCGGGAAACAGATGTTAAAGATACACTCAATGCTGAGACGAACAGACTGCATAAGGCATCTGATGATTCTGGGATTCGTCTCGGGGGAGTAGTCAGCGACATCAAGGGAGTTCGACCCAGGCCATGATTCCCGGGCTGATAGAAGGGAAGTCACCGAAAGAACTTGTCTGGTTTGCCCGAGGGCCTCTCAAATCGAAGGTTCAAGAATTATTCGATTCTCTTAATGAGCCTCTGGGAGAACGTCATCGTTTATTGCTGTCTACGATTCACCATCACATGGGTTTCTTAAGTGAAGAACTGCGTCATATTGATGAGTACGTCTTTGAGGCAATGGCCCCTTATCAACCTCAATGGGATATGTACAAACAGGGCCCGGAATCGCGTGGAATGAGCGGCCGGATTCACTGGAATACACAGCGCAGCCCTGCTCCTGATGGAAATAGGGGCGGACATGGAGCGTTTTGGCAGTAAAGAGAATTTACTGCCTCTAGGGCAGGAATGTGTCCAGGGAACAACGAAAGCGCGGGAAAAAGAAAAACAGACAAATTCTTCTGTATCAGTATCATCCTACCCGAAGCGGTGATGTGGTGGGCGATTTTCTCGGCAATTTCAAGGGATACGTACAGACCAATGGATATGCCGGGTATGATTTCCTTGATTACCGCGAAGACATTCAGCATATCGGGTGCATTGTCCATGCCCAGAAAGAAATTCGCCGATATCATCAAGGCCCAGGGCAAGAAAGCCAAACCAGGGAGTGCGCATAAAGGGCTTGCCTTCTTCAGTAACCTTTACAAGATCGAAAAGAGGTGCCGCGATGAAGACCATACCCCTGAAGAAATTTATCAACGGCGCCAGGGATACTCTCAACCTATATTGGACCACTGGAAAAGCTGGCTTGAGAAGAAAAAACAGCTGGTACCATCAAAGACGGCCTTAGGAAAAGCCGTTACTTACACCGTAAAGCGATGGCACCGTTTGATCGGGTACCTGGCGGATGGTCGCCTTGCCCCTGACAAGAACGACCTGTCCCTTGTCACTGAGGCTGTCCAATCAATTGAATCCATCTCCAAATTAATTTGACAAACAAACAAATATACGTATGCTGAAAGTAAGTCACCTACTATTTGAGTTCTCCTACCTTCTTGTGCCAATATGAGCAAAAAGCCTCATCTGCACCATAGCCACAGGTACCAAACAGAAGCAATTAACCTCATACTTCAAAGAGGCCGTCATGCTACTCGCAAGAAAATTGGGGCCTTTGCCCAAGGTCATTGCGTATAGTTTTATATAAATGCTGTTCCTCTCTTCCGCTCTAAGGAAGGATAACCATCAACAAAAGAGGGTATCGCGATGAAAGAAATCAAAGCTGCAGTGGTTAACGGTGTCAATGAAGACTATCAAATTGAGAGGGTGTACCTGGATCAACCAAATTCAAACGAGATATTGGTTAAGATTGTAGCAAGCGGCATTTGTCATTCTGATGAAGCATTTCGTCTGGGAGATGCCGCCTATAATTTACCTGCAATCTTTGGCCATGAAGGGGCTGGAATTGTCGAGGAAGTTGGAGATGCTGTCAAAACAGTTCAAGCAGGCGATCATGTTGTCCTCTCCCATTCATTTTGCGGACATTGCTATAATTGCCTTCACGGAAAACCTGCCAGCTGCTCCGATTGGCCTGCATTAAATGTGGTTGGCAGACGCGGAGATGGAACAGCAGTATTTTATAAAGAGGATAAGACCACACCAATCAGCAACTTTCTAGGTCAGTCATCGTTTGCAACCTATACAGTTGTTGATGAAAGCAATATTATTAAGGTTGATAAATCTATTGATCTGCGCATTGTCGGTCCGCTTGGTTGCGGGTTCTTGACCGGGAGTGGTACAGTTCTCAATGGATTTAATCCTCCGGTGGGATCAACCATAACGGTATTTGGCACAGGTACGGTTGGATTGGGGGCAATGATGGCATCCTGCATTTCATCATTCCCAATTGTTATTGCGGTTGATATTCATGACCATCGTCTGGAAATTTCCAAAAAAATGGGGTCAACACACACCATTAATTCCTTAAAAGTCGATGTCGTTGAAGAGATAAAGAAGATAACAAACGGCTTGGGAACCGATTATGTAATAGATACCACAGGAGTGTCTGAAGTCATGAAAGCGGCATTAGAAGTAACTGCCCAGGGTGGCGTATATGCACCTGTTGCCGTAACCAACAAAGAGTTTTCCATCTCGCCATTTATTGATCTGGTTGTCGGAACAAAAACAATAAAGGGTGTTCTTATGGGAGATGCTGTTCCCCAGACCTTTATTCCCCAGCTTATTGGCTTTCATAATCGAAACAAGTTCCCCTTTGATCAGGTTATCAAGCAATTTGACTTTGAGCAGATAAACGAAGCGGCAAATGCTTCAAACAGTGGGGAGGTTATCAAACCAGTTATCATCATTGATAAGGATTATACACCATAAAAGACCAGAAAGAAAAAAAAGTAAAAAATCCCGACAGAACTCTTTTCCGTCGGGATTTTTTTATATAACAAAGGCGGTGGCCCCCATTAATTGGACAGCCTGATGGGTGGGATAAGCCACAAGCCCTGAGATGAGAAAATTAAAAACTGGCATCAGGCAGCCTCGGCGAACGGGCAAGGCAAACCAAAGTAAACCTCATCCGGGGTTTTGTCCTCAAAAGAAGAATGGCCTCTTGCCAAATTGTAGTACCGGGTCCACTTGGCAAGTCCGAAGCGGAGCGACCTGCCGTTTTCAAATGAGTGTAGATAAATGTACTGGTGCTTGAGGGGCCAGCGCCCATTTGGATTCGTCACCGTATTGGGCAAGAAAATCTGTCAAGCTCAAACCTTTTTGATACTGAATTGGATTTTTGGCCATATCGTACTCTCCCGTTCATTTTGGTCTTGATTGATTATGACACAGTGGGTTAATTATATAATGACTAATCCCTAAAATAAATGTGCTGAACTTCAGTGGTAATCACTTTTTTCTTTGGCAGAAAAAAAATTACTTATTATAGTGGTTTGTGGTTTTTTTTGCGTTTATATAACCATTTTTCTTTAAATATTATCGATCTTTTTCTACACCTTCTTAAGTAAAGAAAGTATGAATGACCAATTATTCCACAAACAGTAACAGGCAAAGATCATAGTACCGTTTTGAAGCGATACTATTACAGTTAATTAAATAGAACGTTTTATAACCGTCCTTGGAGGATTTATTATGGCTCAACCCGAAGAAATGTATCAATGTCAAACGACAAATTGTGGATATATCTATAACCCTGACAAAGGTGATAGAAAAAGCAAAATACCTAAAGGTACAAGTTTTGAAGATCTTCCTGATGATTGGAGATGTCCAATTTGCGGTGCCAGTAAAAAAGCATTTAAGCCACTGGCAGGTCCAGGATCTGTAGCAGAAGGTGCTTAAATTGTATTAGTCAAGATCTGATCTGACAAACAACCAATTTTGATGAGGCGTTTGTCAGGTCAAGATCAGTTCAAATACTTCTCCTTCCACACAGTCTTTCCATCTTCCACACTTTTTATGGATGCTCTTCCTCAACACATTTTTCCTTGATGAGACCTTTCTCGTAATTGTACGAAGATAATCCATTCATCCAGATCATGTCGCAGTCCCTTGATAATTGAGTATATCTTTTTACGAAATGTGACCTGGTAGTCTGCCGGGTTGTGCTAATCTAAAATTGACCACCCTGAGCGTCCTTTCTTCCTGTTATGGTGAAGCAAAAACCCTAGCCCACAGGAGGAAAGGGGTTGCTCTCAATGGATCAATACGAATGTATCAGGACAGCCCGTCGTGTTTACGGCTAAATTATAAGAGAGTTATTCAGGATGACAGGGTATTCGAGGAACACTATAAAGGAAGCGATCCGTGCTGAACCATGGGCCTTCCATAAGCGCAAGAGACATCCCTTTCCTGCCCTCGGGTCTTACCTGACGATCATTGACGGCTTGTTGACAAAGGACAATTTCCATCAACTCGTCTTAGCTTAAGGAGGTATTCCATGCCTGATACACCACAAACTCATGATTCGATCTTGAGCAACCCTTGGAAAGTCCACATAGAAGCACGACGTCAAAGCGGTTTGAGTCGTGCCGAATAGTGGCTGCGGCATAATCTCTCGTATTATATCCTGTCATACTGGTCAAAAAATCAACAAAAACCGTGCCATCCACCCAGAATCGCTCAGCGTTAGTCGCGGTTTTTATTGCCCTGGCTGAGTATTCCAGGCTATTCCGGTCACTGATTTCACGCGAATCCGGCCACCTCAACTTGGAAGATGGCGACGTATGGAAACAATTGGTAGAAAAGTCCTTTTTGAAAATCATTCAAGGAGGGATTCCATACCCCAAAAGAGGTGTAACCCATCACAGGGTTGCGTTTAAGTGGCTCGCCTGATCCATTCCAGATCAGGCTTTTGATTTTTTGAAATATCAGTTAATGGCATCGACAGGTCTCCCTGGGCGAGAGAATTCGCTCCAGCCAGCGGTTTCCTTTTTCACTCCTGGTTCCCTGGCTTCGTCTTCCCCAGAGCCAGTTCAGCTTGCCGCCGCTTTTCCAGGTGGCTTATATCCTGACTCCTGGCCTTGTCCCTGATCGCATGGTAATGAGGCGTGATCGCGGCAGAAGCCCGGTCAAGAACCTTTTGGATGTCACCGAGACTGACAGGAACCCCAAGCGCCGAGGAGCAGAATGTCTGGATGGTTTCCCTGCTGTTGCCGCCAATTTCAGCAACAAGTGCGGAAAATCCGGGGGCCAAAGCCGGTGCTGAAATAGCCCTTGCTTACCTTGCCGTATTGCTCGCATTCACCCCAAGAAAGGATAAAATGACTGACCGTCATGACGATCCAGGGAAGCGCAAGCTTGGTAAAGAGCCAAACTCGGAGACCGTACCGGTCAATTGCGAGGTATTGTAAGTTTATTGCTTGCGGTCAGCCTTTTTGGGATACCGGAATGGTTCTCTTTTTCTTGGAGGCAGAGTGATTTCGCCTTTTTCCTCTGGTTTCAAAAGCATGACCCGGCAGGCTCGGTCTTTCAGGTTACCGTTTGCCTGATACCAGTTCCACTGGGTACAAAGGACCCTGGATAGAGCTGTTTTTCCCATGACAAGCTGAAAAAGTCAGGAAAAATGGGCTTCGTTCTATGACTCTGTTGTCCGCGATGGTGAGGCTGGCAGTGGGCACATTTCAAAATGTGCCATTTATGGACAGGCTCTAGCTAGATCATGCTGCTTGTTTGTTACTTTTCAACACTCGTAAGGTGTTCATGAGAAATCCGGGTTAGACGACTTTCAGGAAGCTCCAGATTCCACATCCTCACAACGCCAGAAGACACGAAGCGATCCAGGCAAGGACTACTGCAATAAGCGAAGAGCGTACCATAAGTGTACAGGCCTCCTCAATATGCTGCACCCCTGGAGGAAGAAACTGTTTGCCGATAAACGGTTTTTCCACCAGGATACCGCCGTAATAATTCGGCCCATTCAATTGCACCCCCAATGCACCCGCAAAGGCGGCTTCCGGATAGCCGGCATTGGGACTGGCGTGTTGTCTACCTTCCTGCAGCCCTGTTCTCCAGGCTCGCCTGCCTGTTTCCCAGGGCGGCAGCATGGCTGCCAACGTTATAATGGCCACGGCTATCCGGGCTGGAATCCAGTTGGCCAGATCATCAATCCGTGCAGCTGCACAACCAAAAAAACGATAACGCTCATTCTTATAACCAACCATGGAGTCCAGGGTGTTGATCATCTTATAGGTCAGCATCAACGGGCCACCGCCCATGACCCCATAAAAAAGCGGAGAAACAACCCCGTCAACGAAATTCTCCGCCACGGTTTCCACCGTTGCCCTGGCAATATCTTCTGCCTGGTATGACTGCACATCACGTCCCACGATCATGGCAACCTGCGTCCTGGCTTCATCGGTTTTCTTCTGCACAAGCAGCCGGTAAATATCCATGGCTGCATTTTTCAAAGATTGCACGGACAAACAATAAAAAACCATGGCCACCTCCAGCCCAAATTCTCCAAGGGGTGACCAGGAGGCGACCACATCCAGGATAAGCACAGAAAGCAGCCAACAACAGCTTATCAGAAAAACCGCAAACAAGGTACCAGCGAACAGCTCACCGGGAACATACCGCCTGAACACCGGTTCGCACCGGAGAATGGCCCATCCCATCCAACGTATGGGATGAGGCAGCCGAAGGGGATCTCCCAGAAGACGATCCAGCACAAACCCCAGGGGTAGGAGTAGAGGTATAGCCCACTGCCACAGGTCCATGCTCAGCCCTCCTCTACCTTCCGGCTTACCACCTGCCGGAGGTGCCGGGCAGCCCGGACATTGATTTCCGGAGTTTTCAGGGCAATGCGCACATATTGTTCATCAAGGCCGTAAAAATTGGCACAGTTACGAAGCAGCAGCCGCTCTTGAAGCATAGCGTCACACACACTTGCTGCGGTCAGATCTACAGGGAGGCGAATAAGCAGATAGGGTGTGACTGTGGGGTAGAGATGCACGGGCAGCCCCCGGAGATCCTGCTGAAACTCGTCAACCTGTTGCCGGGCAAACAGTGCGGACTGGTCGATAAATCGTAAGGTCTGCTCTTTCTGCTGGCCAAGAAAAACAACGGCTTCCTGGGCCAGAGTATTGGCTGACCAGGGTTGCATGAAACGGCTAAAACGTTCCAGTATGGATACTTCTGCTTCCAGAAAACCGGCCCGTAGTCCGGGAATACCGAAAATTTTCGAAATCGACCAAAGCACCACCACATTGTCCAAATGTTCATCGCTCATACCTTTTGCCTGCTCACCCAAGGCAAAAGGCAGATAGGATTCATCAACAACAAAGGTGGTATCCGTCTGGCTACGACAGAGATCCAGCAGTTCGTCACGCGGAATAATCCGGCCTGTGGGATTGTTGGGGTTACAGATAAATACAAGATCATACTTTTTCGCCCGGCTGGCCAACAAGGCGTGGTCCAACTGGAAATCATCCTCCGGACGGGCTAAAAAAAAATCCATTGGCACCCCGTACATGGCACAGGATGAGGCGTAATCAGCATAGGTGGGCCCCACTATCAGGACCCGCTCCGGCCGCAGGGCTGGACAGACGGTATAGATAAACTGGGTGGTGCCTGTTCCCATAAGCATCCTGCCCGGATCAATTCCCAAAAGACAAGCCATGGACCTCACAGCCTGCCCTGCGTCTGCTTCGGGCAGAGACACGATCTCTTCCAAACGACAACGGAGATGTTCAAGCAATCCGGGCGGCATACCCAGCGGATTGATATTACTGCTCATATCTACAATATCTTCCGGTCGACATCCCAGCACGGCTGCTGCTTCTCCTCTGTTGCCGCCATGACCAGTGATCATGAAAACATCCCCTGCCCTCTTGGCGCCAAAAGCTGTACAATCGCCTCCACATCCAGGTGATCGGTCGCATGCTCCGCGAGTTGATCATAGGCCTTGTCCCTGGCCGCAGGACCATAGCGCTGATCAACCTTGACCTGGCCCAGCCCGATGCACTGCAGCCATTTTTCGGTAATAGCGGGTGTATCGAACAGGCCATGCATATAGGTCCCCATCACCCTGGAGTCGATGCTTATACAGCCGTCAGTGTCGTTGCAGGGCTCCTGGTTTCTCCTTTCCACCTGCACCAGAGGAGAACAACCTTGGTGCCTAGTTTGCCCCATGTGGATCTCATACCCCTTTCCTTTGATACCCTGCCAACGGAAGTCGGTTAGCGTTGTTATTTTTGGGGCCTTGAGCACGGTTTCCGCCGGTAAAAGATCAAGACCCGGAGTCACCCCTGGGGCGCCTTCGATGCCATCAGGATCGTGCACTTGGGACCCGAGCATCTGGTAGCCACCACAGACCCCGAGAACATGTCCGCCGCCCGCAGCATAGGTACAAATTTCCTGTTTCCAGCCAGTGCTTTCCAACCACTGCAAATCACTGCATGTACTCTTTGATCCTGGCAGGATCACGGCCTGAAACCCTTTGAGACCCTGGAGTTGGGAAAGATAGACGACCTCTAGTTCCTCACAATGCAGCAGGGGATCGAAATCGGTAAAATTTGAAATGTGGGGAAGCTTAATCACCGCAATGGCTGGTTTACCTGTTGCTCCAGGATGGTGGCCGTGAGGCTTTTCTATGACCACAGCATCCTCTGCCTCAATATGAAAATGCTTAAACCAGGGCAGAACACCGAACACCTGTTTACCGGTTTTCTGCTCAATCCATGCAACACCGCTCTGAAACAGGGATAGGTCGCCCCTGAACCGGTTGATAACAAACCCGCTGATCAACTGCTGCTGCTCGGGACTGATACAGGCCAGGGTGCCGACAATCTGAGCAAAGACACCGCCTCGATCAATATCTGCCACCAAAATTACCGGGGCTTCTGCATACTGGGCGGCGCGAAGGTTGACAATGTCATTGGCCATCAGGTTGACCTCGGCACAGGAGCCTGCACCTTCCATGACAACAACATCATAGTTCCGTCGCAGCCTGTCAAGGGCGGCACAACTCTGTACAAACAAATACTCTTTTCGCTTGTAATACCCGCGAGAAGAGGCTTCCAGCCAAGCTTTACCGTTAAGAACCACCTGGGACCCAACATCACTGGTAGGTTTGAGCAGAACCGGGTTCATATCCACATGCGGCGGGATGCGACAGGCCTCGGCCTGGACAATCTGGGCCCGCCCCATTTCCATGCCCTCCGGAGTTACGCCAGAGTTGTTGGACATATTCTGGGCCTTGAATGGAGCCACACGCAGCCCCCTGTTCACCAGTATTCGACAAATGGCCGTTGTCACGATGGATTTCCCCACATCCGATCCTGTACCGAGGACAGCCAAACAGACAGCTTGCGTACCCATGCACCCCCTTCCAGATTGAAAAATGTCCCCTTCTTCTCTTACCTAATTGATATAGAGCGAATCCTCCCGGCCAGCAACAAATATAACCTGCACCCTGCAATTATCCATTGCACGAGCAAGACATCCGCTCAATGACGGCAGCCTGTCATCCCCATACAAACAGGCTGCACCTCCCGGATTTCTCCTGTATATTTTTTCTTATTTGAGAAATAAGAAAAAACAGAGGTATATTATGTCCGCAGGCAGGCAACATTACTTTTAACGGGTGTTTATAGTTTGCAGAAGCGGTATATTGTCCATTTCATAAGCTTCGCCTGGATTGCTCATCAAATACTCTGCTGTGCCCTTTGGAGCGTTCATCAAGCGGGTCTTCTTCCTCACCCTATTGACTGCAGGATGGAAAGCATGACAGAGTTGTCCTACTATGTGTTTGCCTGATCTCACCTGACGAACCGCATCAAGGCCGTCCCAAGGTAAACACGCCCTTGCCCATGATGCCAACACCCAAAATGAGCAAGGCGAAAAAAAAGCCCTTTGTAAACCGCTCTTTTGGAAGCGAATCCCGAATGCGCTGTCCAAGCAGCATACCCGCTCCCGCCGGAACCACCGCCAGAATGGACAGAACTCCCAGTTCCATTGTAAGCAGCCTACTTTTTTGCAACGCAATGGCCAACCCCAAGGTAGACACGGAAAACAACATTCCCATCGCCTGTACAAGCATGTTACGTGGCAGCCCGATGGCCTGCAGAAACATCACCCCAGGGACCACAAAAGATCCTGTCATCCCTGTAAGTATACCGTTTACGATCCCCAGAATCAGCCCGATGGTCTGTTCATGATCTGATTGTACGTTACAGGGGCAGCCCATGAAATGCAGCAAGCAATACACCACTACTACGGCCCCGAGCGACATGGTGAGATAGGCGGTGTTAACCGAGGTAAGGAGAATGGCCCCCACCCAAATTGAACCGCCCGCTCCAAGTAAAAATAACCAGATTCTTTGTACCAGCGCTCGGGCATGGCCGCCATGGGTCGCTTGCCAAAGATTGGTAAGCAGAGAGGGGACAAGCAGAAGAGCCATGGCTGTCGGCACATCAAAGCATGTGGCGAGCACCCCCACACTTACAGTCGGCAACCCAAAGCCGATCATTCCTTTGACCCCACCGGCCACAAAAAACGTTGCCCCGATAAGGAACAGGGCTACGACATCTGGCATGGGATGATTCATCTTTATCCTCTCTCATCAACATGGTACACTGCATAGATGTATAACCTGTTGCCCCTAAAGCCTCAACACTTGCCCACACGCTCTTCCTATGAAAATAGCGCAAATTGTCAGCCCGGACGGACACATCAGCACACTCCATGAAAAAAACGTAGACAGAAACATGCTACAGGCATGCTTCTCCTTTGTCGATCTGCCAGACTACATTCTAGGGGCCATGGGAGAGTCAAAACCCTTTCTTTTTTCCGCCCGAAGCGGAAACACCCAACTGGGCATCAAGGCCGACCTGCTTTCTCCAGATACCTTACCACAGATCGATGGCCGGGATATCCACCTGGACGGCAAGGTGGAAAATCTCAACCCCATGCTCGGCAACGTGCTGAGTCTGTTCACAACAGGGGATGAAATCGGCAGGTTGGTGGTCATGGACCCTGAACTCCGCATTCATGATGTCCGCCATTACCTGCACAAGCGTCTCTTTGTCGGCCGATCCGATGGCAAAGGCCGCTATAACGGCTTTCAGATCAAACGGGAGACAGATCCCTTGACCGGCAGGGAAAGCGACTATGTCCTCGCTGATCTTGAACCCTATCAATATTGTTTCGAGTCCGGGGCCATCACCGAGTCAAGCGTCAACGAAGTCATTAAAAAAGGCCGTGTTGCCCTGACCAAAATCCGCTCTCGCGTCTCTCTGCGCCTGGAACAGGCCATGCTTCGCCCCGGCGAACTCTTTATCGGCGCCATCAAAATCTCACTTGGCGACATCTACGGTATTATCGACGCAGTGACTGAACCGGAATCCTTTGGTATAGAGCACCTTCCGGCCCGAGTTCTGGACCCCTTCAGAACCTTCCGTAATCGGCAGGTTGAATTTTTTCATTTCGGCAAGGAGGCCGTGCCACTGAACCGGGTACAGGTAAAAATTCGTTTTTTCCGGGCCGAAAACCCTCTTACCGTGCCACTCTCCAAACAGAAGGTCAAGGACGGATACCGGCTGTACGATCTTCTGACGACCTCGGATGTCAGCAGTCTTTTTACTTTCATCCAAGAGCAATCACTTGGCATGATCCTCAATAAAAATACCGTCACCCAAATACCAAAGGCTCACGACCCTCTGAGTCGGGCTCAGCTGGAAATCATCCGTAACTCGGTTCAGAAAAGCACCATTCGCAGGCCGAAAAATAGCCTCTCCACAGAAAAACACCTTGAATTCGCCCAGACACTGAAAAAACTCTCTGTGCTCGGCGGCATCAACGGCAGGGTCTTTATCGGTGATGCTTTCCCCTCCACCGAAATCATAGATACGCTCCGACGGAGCGGCGTCAGGACTTTTCTCATCAACACGGAAAATCCGGCATTTACCGATGACTACGTCAAAAAAATGATCAGATTAAGCCACACCGCCACATCCGACTGTGAATTCCTTCGTTACGATGCTGCCACAGACAAGCTCTACACCTTCTACCATGGTTGCTTCATGGAGCCTGACGACCGCGATCGCTTCGATCTGGTCAGGTACTGGTTCGCCTTTTACGGCTCCCACACCAATGAAGCTGATAACCGTCTGACCATTGAGCTGATCAACAGGCTCGCCCTGTCATTTGGCAATGAGATGGGAATCGTTCACGGCGGAGGCCCCGGCCTGATGAAGGAAGCCAACGACCTTGCACGGCAACACAATATCATGAGCATCGGTGTGACCATCAACCTGGAAGGAGAACAGCAGGCCTCACTGACCACCTGCGACGGCCTGATCAAGTACAGGGAAGGGCTCCGCCTTGCCCGCCAGGACCATCTGCAGAAATTGAGCAATCTCCCTATTATCAACACGGGTGGCTACGGCAGCGCCGAGGAACTGTCCATCACCATCACCTCAATGAAACTCCATGAAAACCCTCTCGCTCCCATAATCCTGCTGGATCGAGACGACCTCTGGTCGCATACCCAACGACAGGTTGCGGCCATAGCAGACAAAAGCTTTGGCCCTGCATTTATACCCCGTCTGATCAAAGCATGCCGGAATGCCGATACCGCCCACGCGGAGCTGGTTCGGTTCTGCCAGGATCCGAATATCTGGTACGAGGAAAACCAGATACCGACCCCCAGTGTGCAACGCGCACAGATCAAGTCAGCACGTATCAGAAAAAAGACCTTTCACCAGCGCTCCATAGAGGCTTTCAAAAGACCCAACCAAAATTCCGGGTAAAACGAGTATGCTTTGCAGCATACTCCCTAGAATGCAATTCCGCCAATAACAGGAGGAGCGTAAAACGCATATACAATTTATCTCATGAACAACGTAACAACCAGACAGACACTGCACTCGCGCACTGTCTCAAAAATTGCTACTTGTTTATGAGAAATTCGGGATGGAGGCTACTCTCCGAGTCTTCGCTGATCTATGCACTGCCAAAATCTTTGCATCAGGTATCACCGACGCTGATGAACAATGCGGACGGGATCGGATTTTTCATCTTTATGCTTGCTTTTCAAAAAGCAAAGGCTTATGTTATTATTTTTTACATTCAATTTTAGTATAGATACTTCTGGCTGGCGGCGGGACAACCTCCTGTCTGTCCAGCAATGAGGCTTTCTCAATCAGTGCTTATTTTCATTCAGTTCAGGTAGGCACAGATTCTGAAAGCCCAAGTGTGAGCAGACACTCAAGAGTGTTCTGCAATAGCAAATTATCGATATTTTTTGTAAGCAGGGAGACTATTCTATGGCACGCTTTACTGGGCCAAAAGGCAAATTGGTAAGACGTTTCGGTATGAACGTGTTCGAATCGCCCAAATATGACCGTCTTTTAGCACGACGTACCAACCCGCCGGGACAACACGGTGACAAACAAATGCGCAAGAAACAATCCGATTATGCCTTGCAGCTCCAGGAAAAACAAAAAGTACGTCATATTTACGGCCTGCTTGAAAAACAATTCAGGCGAACATTTGACCAAGCGGCCAAGCAAAAAGGTGTCACTGGCACCAATCTGCTCGTTCTACTCGAACGCCGACTGGACAACGTGGTGTTCCGCGCAGGTTTTGCCGCCACTCGGATGCAGGCTCGACAAATGGTCAGCCACGGACACCTGCTGGTCAACGGTCGTCGGGTTGATATCCCTTCCTATAAAATCAAAGCAGATGATGTTGTCAGTGCCGCGCAGAAAAAGAAATCCAAGCAGCTCATTGCCGGTATTATTGAAGATAATCCGGTAGTACGATCTCCTGAATGGCTTTCGGTGGAGAAAGATCAACAACGTCTTACTGTGACGCGCCTGCCCATGCGGGATGACGTTACCAAGGATATTAACGAGCAGTTGATCGTTGAACTCTATTCCAAGTAACCGGTCGGCAACCTTACACTGCTGACAGGAACGGGCAATGCGGGGTTCCTGAATCAGATTTATCAGACAGCTTCAGCAAGAGGATCACCCCATCTTGGCACACTAGCCGCTCAGGCATAGAAGTCTTCACTCTTGTTGTCATATCAACGATATCTTCCGATTGCACGAACCCCTTTTTTTTTAAACAGCACTGTATATTTTTTTCAGGCTGGTCATATATCCCTCACCAATCAACAAGTCACCAAGAGGCCTTCCCCGAGCATGCGCCTTATCCGCTTGGCCTCCATTCTCTTGGTGGTGATCCCCTTTTTCTTTTTTCAGATCTCGTCTACCCACTCATGCTCACAAAAAGGTTGCTTGGCATGGTCGGTGCTTCCTTACATGGACCTCTCTTTGACTTTCGACAACCCCGGGATTAAGGTCTGAGTACTTCGGACGCCCTTGAGGGTACGCATGGAACGATAGGTGAACTCTGAAATCAATTCAGCATCAGAGGCCAGCAGATCTCTCTGCAGGGTGACCTTGACGACCATGTCTATGGAGCCATGCACAGAATGGATCTCATCTATTTCGGGTTGGGCATAGAGTTTATCCATAATCTGATCCTCATACCTGCCCTCCACATTGACAAGTACAAAAAAGGTGATTTCCCGTTTCATGTCGGGATATTGTGCTTCGGTGCGATTGATCATCAGCTCTCGAAAATCCTCCATATTCTTGGGGATAAGTTTATCAATACCAATACCATAACTCCTTTCCGCATTCTTTTCCCACTGAAAGGAGGAGATATAAAGATACAAATCATCCACGGTCCTGCCGGAAAAAGAATGCACCAGGCCACTTTTTTCAATCATGGCCTTCAAGGGCCTGTATATTGTTCGTGACCAGTCTGCCGCCGCCTGCTTGAAATCGACATCCTGCGTACCGTTCTCCTTCAGAAATTGCTGATGGTCAAGGATCTGCTTTTCCAGATGAACAAATTGTCCTGGCTCTGTCAGTTCCACGCTCTCTGTCTGTCCTGCCTTGTCCCTGAAAGCAGTTTTTTCTAAATAGAGGCGATTTTCAAGGCTGTCAGTCCCTGGAAGCAGCTCAACAATACAGGCTCTGATATGGGTATGTCCCAGTTCACGAGCCGCCGCGATTCTATGGTGTCCGTCGTAGATAAAATACTCTTCCTTGATCTGATACAGGGAAATCGGGGGCATCACCCGACCCTGCACCATAGCCCGCCTGATGCCCTCAAGCCGCGTATTCTCTCCTTCCCGCACCGGACGAAACTGATTGTCAAAATCATGATAGCGTCCTACTGTCCCGACAATATCATCCAGTGGGATGTCGCGCACACCGCGGTCGATGGATTCATAAGCCTGTTCATTTTCCTGCACCCTATCAAATCGCTGCAGGGGATTCTTCGGGCCGTCCATGTGACGGATTCCAAACAGCCTCCTGACAAACTTCAAAGGTTCAAACATACAGGACATACGCTCCGAAGCAGTTGATTATTTGGGTATTTTTCAGCCAGCTCTTTCGTTCATCATCCTTTTTGAAATCCTTATGAATATGTCCATGCAGGAAGTAGAGAGGCTGATACCGCTCCACAAAGCGACGAAACCCCAAAAACCCCCTGTGACATGGGTCTTCAGCATCCCCCACACCCCATGGGGGTGCATGGGTAAGAACCACATCCACTCCCCTATGGAGAAAAAGCGAAAGCCATAGTCCACGCAAAAACATCTGCATCTGGGATTCCCTGTATTGATTGGGACCGCCATTATACCACCGGGAACCGCCAAGGCCCATAAAGCGCACATTACGAAACGTCTGAATACGGCGATGGAGATGCTGGCACCCCGGTATATTTAAATTATCATGGCGAATATCGTGATTGCCAAGCACATAAAAAAGCGGCGCATCTGTTTTTCTGGACAAGAAATCCAGGTATTCCGGTGGGAGGTCTCCGCAGGAAAGCACCAAATCAACGCCACTGATCAAGTCGGTGCATAAACCAGCCTCTGTCAACTCAGGCACAATAATATCAGAGACAACAAGAAGTTTCATACGCCTGCTGCACATCAAAAATGAATCGCCCGAAAAGGGGTAGCCTAGGAGGCATTATAAAAAACACTCTTTCCATAGTACACTGTATACTGTGCACGACCCATTGGTCAAAAGCAATCCCTATATGCCGATTTTCAGATCAAATTGTATGGTTGTTTGCTCAAAACTCTCGAAACAACCTGAACTGCATCTGTATAAGCGCCAAACCCGCCTACACCTTGCAGGAGTCTTTCTCAAGGGTTACGTTCCACGGCAGCAGGGACCCGGCGTTGTTGGCCTTTGCCGTTTCAATCAGGCTAAAGAGCAAAGCAGAGGCTTCAGCACCCTCAGGAGTACCAGAAAACAACCAGTTCTCTCTCCCAATCACAAAGGGGCGGATACTGTTTTCGGCGGCATAATTGTCAGGAGCAAGGCGACCATCCTCCAGATACACGACCAGTCGACACCATTGTAACTAACTGTTTTTAAACAAATAATTTGCATTATTTTCAACGCCCTTATTCAGTCGGAGATGAAGTTTTAATAAAAATGGGTAAAATCCTTCGAAACACTATTCGAGTAACGGATATGGCTGGCAGATGGGGAAGAGAGGAATTCTGTATCATCATGCCGAAAACCAACGCTATTAATGCAATGTCGCTACTTCAAAGAATTCAACGAAATAGTAGTGAATATGATTTTGGTATAGCAAAAGAGATAACTTGTAGCTTATCCCACCCATCAGGCTGTCCAATTATTGGGGTCCACCGCCGGATTTGTTGGTCTGCTGCCACTGCTGGCGCAGCTTTTCAAAGCTTTTAACCTGCCCAATGGTGTTCAGGTCAGCCTGCAGCTCCTTCAGGTCAGACTGTCCTTCATACTGCGCAGCAATTTTAACGACGTATTTTTGAGCGCTGCTCATGGCAAGTTGACGCCCCCCGATTTCGATGTTATCATAAAGATATGAAGATCAATTTCAGAAAAAAATTCAAACACCTTGTTGCCAAGTGTGCTGCCTTGCGCGTTAAAGACCTGGCCCGCATTCAGGTCGGCAGCATATTTGTGGTCTGCCTGCTCTGTGATATATTTCCCACCTTCAACACCTATTATATTGTCGGGTCATTTTTTCTCTGGGTGTTTGGTTACCCGATTTATTTCTTCTTGGGTGAACCGGGCTGGGAGTAAAACTTTGTGGCATGATCGATTGCCTCCAAGAAATAGGAAAAACCATACTCCCAGGCCCGATGATGCCCCATCATGATGAGGAAGCTGGCGGCTTTCCGGATTGCTGCAGCCTGACCCCCGTTTCGACGAGCCTTTCCATCATGGCTGCGCAGCGAGGGTTTACCTCAGCCACCTTGTCGTAGAGGTTTTCAAGCTCCGAGGGGGCAACGTTCAAGTCAAAGTGTTTACCGTCTGTCCCCATGGAAAGAAAAACCACGCAGGCCGGCAGCTTGCGATCCGCCATAAGCGCGTCCAATACGTGGCCCTGATAGTGGCCTTTCTCCAGGTCACTCATCACCCTTTCTATCTCCAGAGCGCTCAGCTCTTTCAGCGGAAAATCTTTCCCGTTAAATTCTACAACAGTTGTCAGTCGTTTCATAAATGCGTGCCCTCCATTACTCAGAGTAATACTGCAGCGGAACACCGTTGATAGTGCCAGGTGAATCCTGGCCGCTTAGGGTTTCAAAAACCAGATCAAACTGGATATCATCAAAGTCACTGTCCGGATCAGAGATCAAGGTGATGTCCGTGTTGGTGGAAAGCACCACTGAGTCAAACGCAGCGGTTATCTCTTCACCATTCTCCAGGTTGGCCCCGTCAATCATGATGGCCACGCGGATCTGCGTCTGGGTGCCGATGGTCACCTTGTAGCCCGACTCGGCAGCATAACTGTAGGCCACAGAATTTTCTCCGGCGGTCAAGTTAGCCTGCATTTCTCATAAGACTAAAGCAAAAAGGCCATAAATGTTGCAAATTATCGTGTTCACAATACGATAACTCTAACAACAAAAATGGCCTATGAAAACAGAGTGTACTCAAGTTGAAGGTGGATTTCAAGCACTGGGTAAGCGGGAAATCAAAGCAAATTTTGACGGGGGCTCTATCACTTCTGACGGGGGAGCCCTTTTGCTGCGTGAGCTGGAAAGTCGTACAGCCATTCTCAAA
>PDWJ01001019.1_pt1 | contig 63376 bp, 46 predicted proteins | sample 1430881 | NCBI WGS metagenome assembly PDWJ01 (sample SAMN01162460, study PRJNA174530) | Oral metagenome, whole genome shotgun sequencing project. | biome: Marine environment; feature: Marine mammal; material: Swab sample of the gingival sulcus; isolation source: swab sample of gingival sulcus... | reverse complement strand
CGATGCAATTCGAGCCGAGATCGCGGAGCGAAAACGCAGCCATAGTGGTGCTACGGCGAGTTTGAGCGACAAAGAGCTCGGTTCGAAAGGCAAGCGTCGCGACGGGAGGGCTAGATCAACAGGCTGCTAGTGCGCGACGAAGGCGCCGGCGGCAACGCCGTAGCGAGCCTCGAGGGAAACGAGCACGATCGCGCCGCGACGACCGCCGCCGACCTGCAGCGTGCCGCTGAGCCGGGTGCCCCGGGTGAAGAGCCGGGTGTAGGATCCGCCTGCGAGCACCTGCCAGCCCACGCCACCATCGGAGAACCCCGACCCGGGCTGGTTGCTGATGCCTGCCTCGACGGTCGCCCCGATCGCCCCCAGCGGGTCGAAGGCGCGATTGTAGAGGTACCAGTGATAGAAGCTTCTGAAGCTGACGTTGTAGGTGTCCGGTGAGCCGAGGTGGCTCCAGTAGAAGCTCAGCCTCCCCCCGAGCTCGCGGGTGGTGCCGACCTGCCGCAGATACTCGACGTCTCCGAAGAGGAAGCCCAGGTCGTCGTCGCCGAGATCCTTGACCAGGGTGCGCGCGTAGCCGTAGCCGAGCCGGGCCATCAAGCCGTCGCGCCGTCCGATCAGCTGAGGATCATCCAGGATCCGCACCAGCCGATAGGCGGTGGCCGGATCGACCTTGGCTCCGAGCGCGCCGGCGCCCTCGAGGATCCGCAGGGTGTAGCCGAGCTGCGCGTAGGTGCCGATGGTGTTGCGCAGCTGATACCACAGCTGCATCAACGCGCGCCCGGTCGCTTCGTCGATGGCGTTGCCCTCGAGCAGGCCGGCGCGGCGCAGCACGCGCTCGACGCGGCGCAGCCGCAGGCGGGGCCCGATGTCGAGGATCCGTCCCCAGCCAGGGGCGACGGCGACCGAGAGTCGGGCGGCGAAGTCGACACGGTTCTCGAGTGAGTTGGCCGGTGAGGCGACGATCATCCCATAGCCGATGCCCGCGGTGATCTGGCCGAAGAGCTTCGCGGCGTCGTTTTGGAAGGGGTAGTAGCGCAGCTCGGGGTTGAGCTGCAGGGCGTGGTCGAAGAGCCAGGCGGTGTTGTCATCGCCAGGTGGGTTGTCGAGGCCGAAGCCGAGCTGTCCGCTGCCGTCGATGGTCAGGCCGAGCTTCGTGCGCTCGATCTGCAGCCGATAGCGCGTCGCGAGGGCGAGGCTGGCGGTGGTGCGCTCGCTGCCGCTATCCCAGCTGAACTCGCCGGTCGATCCGGCGAGCTCCAGCACGCTGGCTTTCGCCAGCACGTCATCGTCGGGGAGCTCGAGCTTCAGCTTGGGCAGCGCTCCGAAGAGGTAGCGGTTGTGGCTACCGACGGGCTCTTGGATCGGCTCGGTGGGCGTTTGAGGTTGCTTGGGGCGACGTGGGCGACGAGGCCTGCGCGGCGCGGTCTTCCGTCCCGCGCCGATCTTCTTTAGCGCGCTGGCGACCGCGTCGCGCACGTAGGCGTCGAGGGACGGGTCGTGGAGCAGCTTCTTCAGCGGTTCGGCGGCGCGCCTGTCGCGGATGTTTCCGAGCGCGTCGATGGCGATCTCCAAGATCACGTCGAAGCGCTCACGACGCACGATCTGGAGCAGCGCCGGGACCGCGCGCCGCTCGCGCAGCCTGCCGAGCTCGCGGGCGGCCTCGCGGCGCTGCGCACGCCAGGCGTCCTTGTTCAGCCCTGCTGGCTTCTTGCGCAGCAGCTCGAGCAGCTGCGCGCTGCTCTTCTTCGCCATCGCCGCCTGGGGCCAGACGAGGGTGAGCGCGAACACCGCGCACGTAAGCAGGCGGCCAAGCGGAGGGCAGTGTCGGGGGCTTAGTAGGCCAGCAGCCCGTGATCGCAGATGGTAGCGGTCCATATCTCGGTCTTGCCGTCAGCGCAGAAGAAGGCGTCGAAGTCGGGGCGTCGTGAAGTGCCCTGGTCTTTTTCGGATAGGGGGGCGCCGAGGACGCCGCAGGGGGTCGCGAGGATACACGAGATCGTGGCGCTGACCTCCTGCATGGAGTAGTGGCCGCCGACCGAGCAGCGTCGCTCGATCGGGGTGCGCAGCCGCTCGGTGCACCATCGGTAGTCGAGGTAGTGACGCCACTCATCGCCGCTCTTGACCTCGTGCTTGTCGGCGAGGATCCCGCAGGAGACCAGGTAGACGCAGGCGTCTTCAGGCCGCGCAGCCGAGCGCGACGACCCTGGCGTGGCAGGGCAGCCGAGCACCCCCGCCATCGGTGTGTCGCAGGGATCGGCCCAGCCCGGCACGGGCTTATCCGCGTGGTCCGGATCGTCGCCCTCCGCGCCGCAGGCCACGAGCGCCAGCGACATCGACAGGGCGAGCACGGGCAGGTGCACGAGTCTTATGAGCATGATCCACGATAGCGCCAGGCCCGGCGAAAGGTCAAAGGATGTCGGCGTGATCGTTTGCCGGCGCGAGCGGGGCGCTAGCGGAAGCCATGCCACAGCAGCGCTCCCACCGTGATGACGAACGAGCCTACGATCAACGCGAAGGTCGTCGGCTGCAGCACGCGACGCGCGTGGCCTCCCGCGCCGGGGCGATAGCCGCGCCAGAGCGAGAGGCTGGCCGTGGCCAACAGCACGCCCTGGAGCAACACGGGCAGGTCCGAGTCGGGAGAGGAGACGAGGATGCAGCAGAGGTAGGTCAGAAAGGCCGCGCCCAGGGCCGTGAGGGCGGCGACCAACGTCCAGAGCAGCGGCGCGAGGGCGAGGCGGGTCGCGTCGCCAGCCACGGGCATCAGCTGCACCGTGAGCTCGGAGCGCCGTCGATCGAGCGCGGTCAGCCGCAGCCGGTTGCGCTCGACGCCTGCCGAGAGGTGAGCACATTCGGCGCGGAGCGCGTCGAGGTCGCGGCGGTCTACCATCTACGCCCCCCGAGGGCGACGGTGAGGAGGATCTCGAGGATGGGCAGGGATCCGAGCAAGAAGCCCAAAACCGTGGCGAGGCGGTAGCGCAACCCATTTCGCCAGAACGGGAGCGCGATCAGCCCGGCGAGCCAGCCCGGGCTGCCGAGCCAGATCAGCGCTGGAATCACCGTGGGATCTTTGAAGATATAGCGTTGCCAGACCACCTCGAAGAAGATCCAGGGGAGGGCGGCGATCACCAGCGACCAGGCGGCGAAGGCGATGCGGTCGGTGCGGGGGTCTGCGGTGGTGCCGCTCTCCGGGCCGGCGTGCGCGAGCCGGCGCTCCAGCGAGGCGACCTCGGCCCCGCGGGCGTCGACCGCGCGCTCGAGCAGCGCCTGGGCCGCGCTCAGGCGCTGCTCTTCGGCTTGCCAGTGAGCGAACTCTTCCTGCAGGGCCGCATCATCGTCCCGGTAGGGCATCGCTGCATTGTACGATGATTGGGGGAGAAGACTTCCAGATCAGGGCGGGGGCTACTCGGCCTTGTCGTCGTCGGCCTTTTCTTCGGCCTTCTCGTCGGTTTTTGCTTTGGCTTCGGCCTTCGCTTCGGCCTCGGCCTTCGCTTCGGCCTCGGCCTTCGCTTCGGCCTCGGCCTTCGCTTCGGCCTTGGCCTTCGCTTCGGCCTTGGCCTTCGCTTCGGCCTTGGCCTTCTCTTCGGCCTCGCGCTTGGCCTCCTCTTCGGCCTCGCGCTTGGCCTTGGCCTCCTCATCTTCTTTCATCTTGATCGTCGCGCCGGTGGCCTTGGCGACGATCTGGGCGATGTCGAGGCAGCTGACCTCCTCGTCCTTGTCGAGGTTCTTCAGGCCGTCGTCGAGCATCGCGTTGCAGAAGGGGCAAGCCGTCCCGATCACCTTGGCGCCGGTCTCGACGGCCTCCTTGGTGCGGTTGACATTGACATAAGGCTCCTCCTCCTCAACCCAGAGCTTCGCCCCGCCAGCGCCACAGCAGAAGCTCTTGTCGCGGGTGCGCGTCATCTCCGTCGGCGCGCGGCCGGTCGCCGCCTGCAGCGTCTGCCGGGGTGCCTCGTACTCCTGGTTCCAGCGGCCGAGGTAACAAGGATCGTGGAAGACGACCTCGTCGGAGAACCCGGCGCTGGGCTTCAGCTTGCCCTTGGCGATCAGCTCGGGGATGAACTGCGAGTGGTGGATCACCTCGTAGTCGCCGCCGAAGGCCGGGTATTCGTTTTTGAAGCTGTGGTAGCAGTGTGGGCAGGAGGTGAGGATCTTCTTGATCCCATACTCGTTGAAGGTCTCGATGTTGGTCTCGGCCATCATCTGGAAGAGGAACTCGTTGCCGGCGCGTCGCGCGGCGTCGCCGGTGCAGCCCTCTTCGTCGCCGAGCACGGCGAAGTCGACGCCCGCCTGCTGCAGCAGCGCGACCCAGTCGCGGGCGATCTTCTGGCCGCGATCGTCGAAGGAGCCCGCGCAGCCGATCCAGACCAGGTACTCGGGGGTGTGGCCGGCCTCTTTGACCTCGGCCATCACGGGGATGTCGTAGCGCTTGGCCCACTCCATCCGCTGGTCCGAGCCGACGCCCCACGGGTTTTGGTTGTTCTCCATGCCGCGGAACATCCGCGCCCACTCGACGGGCTGCTTGCCTTGCTCGAGCACCAAGTTGGTGCGCATCTGCATGATCTTCATCGGGTGCTCGATGAAGACCGGGCAGACCTCTTCGCATTGGCCGCAGGTGGTGCAGGCCCAGAGCGTCTCTTCTTTGATGCGCCCACCGATCAGCGGTGGCATCGCCGCGAGCTCGGCCATCAGCTCACGGTCGCGAGTCGTGACGGCGTGCTCGTCGCCCAGCGGGTCGCCCGCCTCGATCGCCTCTCGGGCCACGGGGGTCAGGCGCACGAGGTGCTCACCGCGCTCGAACATCTCGTATTTGATGTCGTGGACCAGGTGCATCGGCGACAGCGGCTTGCCGGTGTTGTAGGCCGGGCAGTTGTTGGTGCAGCGCACGCACTCGGTGCAGGCGTAGCTGTCGAGGAGGGAGCGCCAGCCGAACTGCTCGTAGCGGCCCACACCCCAGGCGGACTCGTCTTCGAGGTCGACCTTGGGCATCACGCCCTTGGGCTCGTCTTTATGGCGCAGGAAGATGTTGGGCAGCGCGCCGAGCAGGTGGAGGTGCTTGGAGTAGGGGATGTAGTTGAGGAAGAAGAGGACGATCAGCACGTGGATCCAGTAGTTGATCGCCGACAGCGCGTGGGCGGTGTGGGTGCTCATCCAGCCGAAGATCGCGGGGACCGCCATCCCGCTGATCGGCATCCAGCCCGGATCGCCGCTGGGCCCATAGGACTCGGCGACGAAGCGCGGGTTGACGCCCTGGGCCGCGACGAAGTGCAGGCCGTGGGCGAGGAAATGGGAGAGGCAGAGCATCGAGATCATGCCGAGGATCAGCGCCGCGTCGAAGTTCATCGGGATCAGGTTCGGCTTGCGGAACACGCGGCGATGGACCGCGTAGCCCATCAGGCCGAGCACCGCGAAGTTGGTCAGGTCGAGCACCAGCTTGAAGGCGTTGTTGATCACCTTGCCGAACACCGCCTCGAAGCTGAACGCCGGGATGACGCCGTTGATGAGGATCTCCGCCGTCCCGACGGTGATGATCAAGAAGCCCCAGAAGATGAACATGTGGTGGCGGCTCGCCTTCTCGCGCGCCACAGAGCGTTGCCCGATGAAGTACTTCAGCACGTCCTTGATGCGGGTGCCGATCACCCCCAACACCTCGCGCAGGGTCAGATCTTGGCGACCTGCCGCGAGCACCAGCGTGAAGCGGCTCATCGTCCAGCCGAAGACCCCGAAGGCTACGGCGACCAGGTAGATGAAAACAACTTGGGGCAGAGTGATCTGCATGCTCCCCTCGACGGTTGCGAAAACTACACCTCAGGTCGGAGACGACGGCCTCCCGACCCCTTCGCTTGCACGCGCGCGAAACACTCTCGCCCGCCGCGCACTTGTCTCAGTGCGTCAATCTACACGTTCGGTGTGTCCCGGCAAAGCCCGAAATCGCTCGTTCGTGCAAACGACGCGTCGCTCGAAATGACCGTTCACGCAGGCGAATCAGCCACATGACCGCGGTTGAGTGGGCGTTGCGCCGGTGGCTCGGCTGTAGTACTCAGGGCCCATGAGCGGAGATCCACAGACGCCCAAGAGCTACGCCGAGGCGGGCGTGGACATCGACGCTGGAGCGGCGCTGGTCGAACGCATCGGCACGATCGTGCGAGCGACCCAGGGGCCCGAGGTCGTCGGCGGCGTCGGCGGCTTCGCCAGCCTGTACGCGCTGCCGAGCTCGGGCGGTGAGGAGCCGCTGCTGGTCTCGAGCTGCGACGGCGTGGGGACCAAGCTGAAGCTGGCGTTTCTCACGGGGCGCCATGACACCGTCGGCATCGACCTGGTGGCGATGAACGTCAACGATCTGCTCTGCACGGGCGCCCGGCCGCTGTTCTTTCTCGACTACTTCGCCTGCGGTCGGCTCGACGTCGGGGTGGCCGAGGCCGTGATCTCGGGGATCGCCGAGGGCTGTCGGCAGGCGGGCTGCGCGCTCGTCGGCGGAGAGACGGCGGAGATGCCCGGCTTCTACGCCGACGGCGAGTACGACCTGGCGGGGTTTTGTGTCGGCCTGGTCGACCGGCAGGCGATGGTCGACGGCAGTCGAGCCGAGGCCGGCGACAGCGTGCTGGCGCTGCCCTCGTCGGGGCTGCATTCCAACGGCTTCTCTTTGGCCCGGCGGGTCTTGCTCGGCGAAGAGGAGGCCGTCGATCTCGACGCCGTCGTGCCAGAGCTGGCGCGCAGCCTCGGTGAAGAGCTGCTCGAGCCGACGACGATCTATGTCGACGCGATCACCCGCCTGCGGCGGGATGTGGCGGTCAAGGCGCTGGTCCATGTCACCGGCGGAGGGCTGATCGAGAACCCGCCGCGGGTGCTCCCCGAAGCGCTGGCCTTCGAGCTCGATCGCGGCGCATGGGCGGTCCCGGCCGTGATGCGGCTGATCGCCGAGCGCGCAGAGATCCCGCCGCAGGAGATGCTGCGGACCTTCAACATGGGGATCGGGATGCTCGCGGTCGTGGGCGCCGAAGACGAGCGCGCGGCGATCGCCGCCTGCCCTTCGGCGCAGCGGGTGGGGCGCTTGGTGCTTCGGGGCGAGGGCGAGGCCGTGCGCTTCTTGGGCGAGAGCGCCTGATGCGCTTCGGTGTGCTCGTCTCCGGGGGCGGGAGCAACCTCCAGGCGATCCTCGACGCCCGCGCCTCTGGCGAGCTCGACGCCACCTGCGCGGTGGTGATCTCGAACAAGCGCAAGGCAGGGGCGCTCGCGCGGGCCGAACGCGCTGGTGTGCCGGCGGCGGTGATCCCCCATCGACGCTTTGACTCCCGCGAGGCGTTCGAGGACGCGTTGATCGACGAGCTTGGCCGTCACCAGGTCGATTGGGTGGTGCTGGCGGGCTTCATGCGCGTCCTCACTCCCCACTTCCTCGCAGCGTTTCCCGCCCGGGTCGTGAACATCCACCCCGCGCTGCTGCCTGCCTTCCCGGGTATTGACGCGCAGCGTCAGGCCTTCGAGTATGGCGTGAAGGTCGCGGGGTGTACCGTTCACCTCGTCGACGCGGGCACCGACACCGGGCCGATCCTCGCTCAGCGCACCGTGCCCGTGCTCGAAGACGACGACGTGGAGCGGCTGCGGAGGCGGATCCTCGCCGCTGAGCACGCGCTCTATCCCCAGGTGCTGCAGCGCCTCGCTGCAGGGGGGCTGACGATCGAGGGCCGGCGCGCTCGCCTTGGCTGAGCGATGCGGTCTCGCGCCAAAAACCCTTTCGCTTTCTAGCAGCAGCGGTTGACAAGCTGCTCCCATCCACATATGTTGCGCCGACTTTCCCACGAGAGGTTCGTCTGCCCGTGAGAGGGAATTTCAAAGGATCCGAAGGAGCTAAGCTAGTTCGACATGGTCGCCGTAGACAGCAACAACTCTAGTGTCGCCATCCCCGATGGCGAGAGCTTCGCAGCGCTCTTCGAGCGTTACGAGCAAGCGCGTCCCGCCTCCGACTTCAAAGAAGGAGAGATCGTCAAGGGCCGCGTGATTCAGATCGGCAAGGAATACGTCGTCGTCGATATCGGCTTCAAGAGCGAAGGCCAGATCCCGATTGGCGAATTCCTCGGCACCGACGGCGGTGTCCACGTCTCCGAGGGAGACGACGTGGAGGTGCTGCTCGAGAGCCGCGAGGACGAAGAGGGCTTGATCGTCCTGTCCAAGGAGAAGGCCGACAAGCTGAAGGTCTGGGACGAGATCAGCGCCGCCTGCGAGCGGGACGAGCTGATCGAGGGCACGATCACCCAGCGCGTGAAGGGCGGCCTCTCGGTCACCATTCGCGGCGGGGTCAAGGCCTTCCTCCCGGGCTCGCAGGTCGACCTCCGGCCGGTAAGGAACCTCGACTCCTTCATCAGCCAGACCCATAAGTTCAAGGTCATCAAGTTCAACAAGAAGCGCGGCAACATCGTCCTGTCGCGACGCGCGCTGCTCGAGAAGGAGCGCGCCGAGCTGAAGGAGGCCACGCTCGAGAAGCTCGCCGAAGGCAAGATCGTCGAGGGGGTGGTCAAGAACCTCACCGAGTACGGCGCCTTCATCGACCTCGGCGGCATCGACGGCCTGCTCCATATCACCGATATGTCCTGGGGCCGCGTCAACCACCCCTCGGAGCTCTTCCAGGTGGGCGACAAGGTCAAGGTCAAGGTGCTGAAGTACAACCCGGACACCGAGCGGGTGTCGCTGGGGCTGAAGCAGATCACCGAAGACCCGTGGACCAACGCCGAGGAGAAGTACGCCGTCGACTCGAAGGTCACCGGGCGCGTGGTCAGTCTCAAGGACTACGGCGCGTTCGTCGAGCTCGAGGAGGGCATCGAGGGCCTGATCCACGTCTCCGAGATGAGCTGGACGCGCCGGGTCAAGCACCCGTCGAAGGTCGTCTCCATCGGCGACAAGGTCGAGGCGATCGTGCTCGACGTCGACGCGAAGAACAACCGCATCAGCCTCGGCATGAAGCAGCTCGAGCCGAACCCCTACGACATGCTCACGGAGAAGTACCCGCTGGGCTCGATCGTCAACGGCCGGGTGCGCAACATCGCCGACTTCGGCATCTTCGTCGAGATCGAGGAGGGCATCGACGGCCTGGTCCACATCTCGGACCTCTCCTGGACCCAGCGGATCAAGCATCCGTCGGAGATGTTCCAGAAGGGCGACGATGTCGAGGCCGTGGTGCTCAACATCGACATGGACGGCGAGAAGCCGAAGATCAGCCTCGGCATCAAGCAGATCATCCCGGATCCGTGGGATCGCATCCCGTTGGATTACGCGGTCGGGACCGTCTGTGACGTCACCGTGCGCAAGGTCGTCGACTTTGGCGCCTTCGTCGAGCTCGAGAAGGGCATCGAGGGCCTGATCCACGTCTCCGAGTTCGCCGAGGAGCGGATCGAAGATCCCCGCACGATGGTCAAGCCCGGCGACGCCGTTCGCGCCGAGATCATCACCGTCGACCCCGACGACCGCAAGATCGCGCTCTCGATGCGCGGCGCGACCCGGCGTGACGAGCTGGCCGACGTCCAGGGCTACGCCCCCGGCGGCGAGCGCGCCACCCTCGGCGATGTCTTCAAAGACAAGCTGGCTGGTCTGAGCGTTGGCAGCGAAGAGGACGCCGAGGCCGAGGCAGCGCCGGTGGCCGAGGCCGACGACGAGTAGCCTCCGCCTCTCATGACGCCTTAAAGGGCCGCAGGATCATCCTGTGGCCCTTTTTCGTGTGTTGGCGCCGGCTTGTTTTTCGGCGCGGACGCAGACACTGAAGCTCGCTATTGCGTCGTCGATGGCGGGCGTTAGTCTCAAGGCATCGCCTCAAAGAATGAAAAGGATGAGCAGTCGTCAAGGATGAGCGAGAGCACCGAGACACCCCCTGAGGGGATCGAGCCGCCCCCCGCGCCGGTCGAGACCAGCCCCGCGCCGGTCGAGACCAGCCCCGCGCCGGTCGACACGGGCAACAGCGAGCGACCACAAAGCTCGCGACCTCAACGCTCGCGACCCGTGCTCGCCGGCGCGCTGATCTTCTTCGCCCTGCTCTTGTTCTGCTTCGCCTTCGTCGCGCTGCTGATGTCCTCCGAGGGCGGCAGCGAGGAGGGGCCGCAGATCGGCGTCGTGGAGGTGCGCGGGGTGATCACGGGCTCCAAGCGGACCCTCGAGACCCTGCGCGCCTTCCGCAAGAGCGAGCGGATCGCGGCCGTCGTGGTGCGGCTGAACACCCCAGGAGGCTCCGTAGGGCCCTCTCAGGAGGTCTTTCGCGAGATCGAGCGTACCCGCAAGGTCAAGCCCGTGGTCGCCTCCATGGGCACGGTGGCGGCCTCCGGCGGCTACTACATCGCGGCGGCCTGCCAGAAGATCGTCGCCAACCCGGGGACGCTCACCGGCAGCATCGGCGTGATCACGCAGACCACCGAGGTCTCCCAGCTGCTCGCCCTGGCGCGGGTCCAGGCGCATACGATGAAGAGCGGCCCCCATAAAGACGTCGGCTCGCCGCTACGGCCGCTCACAGACGAGGACCGACGGCTGCTTCAGCGGATGGTCGATCGGATCCACGCCCAGTTCGTCCGCGACGTGGCCAAGGGCAGGGCGCTCTCCGAGGCGGCCGTCCGCGAGGTCGCCACCGGGCGGCTGATCACCGGCGAAGAGGCCAAGACCGCCAAGCTCGTCGACCAGCTCGGCAACTTCAGCGACGCGCTGGATCTCGCCGCGAAGCTCGCCAAGGCCAGAGGCGAGCCCATCCCCGTCTACCGCCGCCGCTCCGGCGGGCTGCTCTCGAAGCTGCTCGAGGAGGCGACCAGCCGCGCCGCCGCGGTGCTGCGCAGCGAGCTGAGCCGGCGGCTCCGCGTCGAGGCCCGCCACCCCGGCCTGTAGCGCGGAGACTCGCTCGACGGGCCCTGAAGCGCGGAGACGCCCCGACTGAATTGCTCAGCTGACACCTGCGAGCTAGAGTCAGGCGAGGGAAGGCTCATGATTCACCGTCTCTATGTGCATCACTATCGTTGCCTGGAGAACTTCGAGCTCCGGCTTAAGGAGATGCCCTCATCTTTGTTGATCGGGGGAAACGGCTCTGGAAAATCGACCGTCGGCAGCGTGATCGAGCTGCTTCAGCGCGTCGGCAGGGGCAAGAATCGTGTCGGAGAGCTCGTCGAGGTCGCAGACTTCTGCCGAGGCTGCACAGATCGCCCTATCCGCTTCGAAGTGGACGTGGAGCTCTCGGGTCGCCTGTACTCGTACCTGCTAGCGCTCGAGCTTCCCCCCCACTTTCGCGAGCTGCGCATCTCCAAGGAGGCGTTGACCGTCGACGGCGAGGAGGTCTTCTCTCGGAATCAGGCGGAGCTCTCTCTCTTGCGCGCGGGGCGCACGATCCAGTTTCTCGTGGACTGGCATCTCGTGGCGCTGCCCGTGATCCAGGAGCAGTCTCCCGAAGACCCGCTGCTCGTCTTCAAGACGTGGCTCTCTAACGTGATCGTGCTGGCGCCGCTGCCGCAGCTGATCGGCGGAGAGTCGGAGACAGAGACGCTCCAACCCGAGCACGATGGGCAGAACTACGCCTCATGGTTGACGGGCCTGCTGGCGTTCTACCCCGCCAGCTACTCGACGATGGCGACGTACCTCGCCGGGGTGATGCCCGACTTGCTGGATTTTCGCAACGAGCGGACCGGCAAGAGCTCAAAGAGCTTGGTCACGCGCTTTCGGCGGGGGGGCACGACCCTCGAAGTGGACTTCGAGCGCTTGTCGGCTGGAGAGAAGTGCTACTTCATCTGCGCGGCGTTACTCGCGATGCACGAGCACCATGGTCCCCTCTTCTGCTTTTGGGATGAGCCCGACGCTCATCTCTCCCTCTCTGAGGTTGGCCAGCTCGTCGTGACGCTTCGCCGCGCCTTCAAGCGGAATGGCCAAGTCGTCCTGACCTCTCATGCGTCGGAAGCCGTCCGGCGTTTTTCGGACGAGAACACGCTCCTCCTCAGCCGCCGCAGCCACCTGGACCCGACGACAGTGCGGCCGATCAAGGACCTGAAGCTCGAGGGCGACCTGGTCGATGCGCTGATTCAGGGGGATCTGGACGATGGGGATCAATAAGTACCGGCCACATGTGCTGGTGTTGCCAGAAGACGACCACAGTCGTCAGTTTGCCAACGGCTTCATCCTACACGCGGCTGTCGCGCAGCGCTCACTTCAGATCCTGCCACCAGCCGGCGGTTGGATGAAGGCCGTCGAGCGTCTTGAGGGACACTATTTCAAGACGATGGAGCGGTACCCCGAGCGCCGGCTCGTCCTCGTCATCGACTTTGATGGCGAACCTGTGGGCCGCAGAACGCTGGTGCAGGACAAGACGCCAACGTCGTTGCGCCCGAGAGTGTTCGTGCTCGGCGCATATCAAGAGCCCGAGGTTCTCTGCGCGGCGCTCGGTCAGACGGCAGAGCAGGTTGGAGAAGGCCTCGCGCGTGGTTGCGCCGAGCAGGACCTGGAGCTCTGGCAACACGAGAGGCTCCGTCACAATGAAGGAGAGCGCCAGCGTCTCGACCAGCGCGTACGGGGGATCCTCTTCCCCGGCCTGTAGCGCGGAAACTCGCCCCTCCGCGGGCCGCCCCCTATAATCGCCGGGCGATGAGGCGTGGTCTGCGGATAGTCGTCTTCGGCGTGGTGTTCTTGCTGGTCGCCGCGGTGCTGGCCGTGGTGGCGGCCTTCGTCGCCGAGAACGGCAGCTGGGCGCTGGTCAAGGTGCCGGTGGTCGGCTCGTCTCTTGGAAAGCCGCTGAGCTGGATCGCGTACGAGGCTCATCAGGGCGGGCTGCTGGTCGGCTGCTTCGTCGCTGGCGTGGTCTCCGTGGTGCTCTTGCTGCTGATCCCCCTCTCGCTGCGGCGGGGCTACGAGCGCCGACGTCGAGAGCGCTTCATCGGCGCGCTCGAGGGGGAGCTCTCGGATCTCCGCAACCTGCCGCTGACGCAGCCGGCGCCCTACGAAGACATCGACGAGGCGCCGCCTTCGAACCCCTCGGGGCCGTCGGGATCGGCGGCCAAGGGACGCAAGCGGCGCCGCCTGATCGAAGACGACGACGAGGCGCTGCTGATCGCGGCGCTGCAAGAGCCCGACCGCAGCGCGACCTCCGGCGACATCGGGGGCGAGCGATGAACCTGGTGCTGCTGCTCGGCGGCGCCCTCTTTCTGCTGCTCGTCGGAGCGCTCCTGGGGCGCTACTACGCGCCAGACAAGCGCCCGCTGAAGCGCGCCGCGCGCGAAGGACAGTCTTACGTCCGCGGCCTGGTCGAGGTGCTCGAGGGCAAAGACGACGCGGCGATCGTCGAGATCAGCAAGGCGCTGCGCGAGAACACCAAGACCGTCGAGGCCTACTTCGCGCTGGGCGCGCTCTTTCGCAACCGGGGCGAGCACGAGCGGGCCGTGAGGGTGCATCAGACGATCCTCGTGCGCCGCGACATCGACAAGGCCACGCGGCTGCGCGTGCACTATCAACTCGCCCTCGACTTCCGCGGCGCCGGCTTCCCGCGGCGGGCGGTCAAGGCCCTCGAGTACGTGGTCGCCCACGACAAGAAGCATCGCGCCGCGCTGATCGACCTCGCCGAGCTCTACGAGCGGGGCGAGGCCTGGGAGCGGGCCGCGGCGGTGCAGCTCAGGCTGGGCAAGCTCGACAAGACGACGCGAGCGGAGCGCGATCGGCAGGTGGCGCACCTCTTCGCGCGCCGGGCCCAGGAGCTCGCCGAGCGGGACGAGCTGCGGGCGGCCCGCAAGATGCTCCGTCGCGCCGTCTCCACCGACGCCTCCTCGATACACGTGCTCCACGTGCTGGCCGACTACGAGCGCCGCGCGGGGAAGCTCGCCGCCGCGGTGGAGGCCTGGGAGAAGGCCCTCGACCGCGCCCCTGATCTGGCCGCGTTCTTCATGCCCCGCGTCGAGGCGGCGCTCTTCGAGATCGATCGCGTCGACGAGGTCGGCGCGCTGCTCTCGCGGCTCCTCCACCGCCACGGCGAGAGCGTCCACCTGCGGCTGGCGCAGGCCCGCTACACCGCCAAGCGCGATCCGGAGCGCGCCCTGTCGGCGCTGATGGGGCTGCTCGACGATCACCCGAACCTGCTGCCGGCGCGGCGTGAGGCGGCGCGGATCATGCTCGAGCAAGACGACACGCGGGCGATCCGCGGGGCCCTCGAGGAGCTCCTCGACGTGCTGGGCCGGGCTGACCGGGGCTACCGCTGCGGCGACTGCGGCTACGCCGAGCGCCAGATCTTCTGGCGCTGCGAGCGCTGCGGCAGCTGGGACTCGGTGCGCGTCGCCTGGGGCCGGCGCGCCGCCGAGCGCTAGAGCACGCAACCGACGAGCGACAACCGCCGTGATGTCGCAGGCCAGCGCGGCGACGGGAGGTCAGTTGGTCAGCGCTCTAGCAGTCAGCGGCAGACGTCACGGAGCAGCCGAAGACGCCGCCCCAGGACACCTACGCTTGAAACGGTTTCGCAGCCTCGTCCCCTCTGCTAGCGTTCTGACGCATGGCCGAGGACACGTCATCCGAAGAGGGCAGGGGCGAGAGCGAAAGCCAAGGCGAGGAGCTGGTCGAGCTCCCCCACGCCGACCCGCGCGCCGCGAACGTCGAAGCGGGGAGGCCCCGGCGGGCCGACGTCACCCAGCCGGCCGTCCGCAAGGCCCGCGGCGAGACCCTCTTCGGCTGGCTGCGCAACACAGCGCGGCTCTGGGGCTTCATCGCCTTTCTGCTGCTGATCGTCGTGCTCTTTCGGCAGGTGGTGCTGCCTTTTCTGCTCGCCCTGCTCGTGACCTACGTGCTGGCGCCGGTGCTCAACGCCCTGTGCAGGCTGCGGATCAAGGGGCGCGCCTTGCCGCGCTTCGTCTGGCTGATCGCCCTGTATGTGGTGCTCCTCGGCATGCTGGCGCTCTTCTTCACGCTCTTCGTGCCGCGGGTGACGCGGGACTTCAAGCGCGTGGTCTCCGAGGCGCCGCAGCTGGCCAAGAAGGTCCGCGACCGCTGGGTGCCCGCGGTGGAGGCCTGGGTCGAGCGCAACTTCAACGAGAAGGTCGCGCCCGCCGAGGTCGCGCCGAAGGCCGCCACGCCGCCGCCGAAGTTCACCGTGCGCAAGCTCCCCGACGGCCGCTTCGAGGTCGAAGCCAAGCAGCTGCGCCTCGAGCTGCGCCAGACCGCCGACAAGCGCTGGGTGATCCAGGTGCCCTCGGGCAAAGAAGACGTCGGCGAGAGCGAGGTCAAGCGCTACCTCGCGAAGATCACCGGCAGCTCGCCGGTGAAGATGAAGCAGGTGCTCACGGCAGGGCAGCGGGTCGTCGGCGGCCTGCTGAAGATGGTCACGACGTTTATCCTGGTGCTGATGATCAGCGCCTTTCTGCTGCTCGACACGCGCCGCATCCTCGACTGGGCGGGCACCCTGGTGCCGCTCGAATACCGGCAAGACTACGATAACGTGCTGGTGTTGATCGACAAGGCCCTCGGCGGAGCGATCCGCGGCCAGCTCTTGATCTGTCTGGTCAACGGCGTGCTCACGGGCATCGGCCTGGTGCTGATCGGGGTGAAGTACGCCTTCCTGCTGGCGCTGCTGGCGGCCGTGATGAGCCTGATCCCGATCTTCGGCTCGATCCTCTCGTCGATCCCGATCGTGATCGTCGCGCTGGTCAGCGGCCAGCAGGGCGTCGACGTGCTCAGCGGCGTGATGGTGCTGGCCTGGATCATCGGGATCCACCTCATCGAGGCCAACCTGCTCAACCCGAAGATCATCGGCACCGCGGCGAAGATCCACCCCGTGATCGTGATCTTCGCCGTCGTCGCTGGCGAGCGCACCTACGGCGCCGTCGGCGCGCTCCTCGCCGTGCCGATCGTCAGCGCCGTGCAGGCGATGTTCGTCTACATCCGCGCCAAGGCTCGCGGCGAGATCGAGATCGAGCTCGACGGCGACCAGCTGCGCGTCACCGGCCCCGTCCCGGCAGCGGACGGATCGGCTAAAGCCGCTGAAGCCGAGGGCGACGCGCGCCTCGCCCCGTGATCTCGGCGGCGAGCTGATGGGCGGCTGAGATTGACTGTTCCCCGCGGACCCTCATGATTCACCGTTGGCGTTGGATCGACGAGTCCTTGACAACGCCGCTCGCACCACCAGCAATGCCAAGGCTAACGACGCAGGCCCTATGACGTCTTGTGTGCGCGTGGCCATCGCCTTTGCCGCCACGACATGGGCTTCATTTGGCCTCGCCGCCGTCGACGTGGCCATGAGCATTTCGGGAACAAGAGAGACAACGACAACGACGCAGACCAAAAGCGAGCTACCCAGGAAACCGTCAACCAACGAGGTCATGGCTTGGAGGCGATCGTTTCTCTTACGGTAGGCCGATGTGAGCCCAAGAACCCCGCTACCGATCGCCATGAGGATCGCCGCTAAATAGGGTGGGTTCATTCCCAAAGCAGACATCGTCAAAGGCATCCAGAACGTTTGGCCTTTGGCGCCGGCGGCGATGTACTTCAAGGCAAAAGACGCCCCAGAATACGCCCCGACCATACTCAGTACCAAGCATAAGAGCAGCGCCCATATCGCCCATTTGGCCAAATCTCGTCGAGCGTTCGATGCGGCCAGCCCAATGCCCGCAAGGCCTGCGAGGGCCAGGGGATACATCCAAAACCCACCCTCGACAACTAACGTGGCAATAGACCTCTGCATCCGTCGGTGACTCCCTTGAAAAAACCTAGAGCGCAGACCAGCTTACCTCCCGTCGCCGCGCTGGTCTGCGACATCACGGCGGTCGTCGCTCGTCGGTTGCGTGCTACCAGCAGGCGCCCTGCTCGCGCCTTCGCCGTGACTCCGCATCCTTCGCGCAGCTCCGTCCAGGAAGCGAATCAAGCTCCTAGGCCGAGAGTAGGCGCTCGAAGGAGCGGCTGAAGTTGAAGTAGCTGGCGAGGATCTTTAGCAGCGCCATCAGCGGGGCGGCGAGGAACATCCCGGGCAGGCCCCAGAGGAAGCCCCAGAAGATCAGGCCGAGCATCAGGGCCACCGGGTTTACGGCGAGCCTGTCGCCCATCATCTTCGGCTCGAGGACGTTGCCGAGCACGAACTGGACGGCGACCATCGTCACGGCGAAGGCGACGGCGAGGCCGGTAGAGTCGAGCTGGATGAAGGCCAGCAGCAACGGGGGTACGGTGGCGATGATCGAGCCGATGCTGGGGATGAAGTTGAGCAAGAAGCCGAGGGTCGCCCAAAAGAGGGCGAAGTCGACGCCGAAGGCCCAGCAGACCAAGGCGATGCAGAGCCCCGTGCCGAAGCTGATCATTGCCTTGATGCTGATGTAGGCGCTGATCTTCTCGTTCATCTCCTGGAGGATCCCGCGATAGGAAAACGACGAGAAGACCAAGAAGCCGACGAAGACGACCACCAAGAAGAAGTCGCCGAGGAAGTCGAAAAGCGAGCTGAAGAAGCCCGAGAGGGTCTTGCCCACCGGCAGCTTCTCCAGCTCTTTGGCCAGCTCGCTGTTTTCGGGCCAGGGGATGTTCTTGGCGACGGCCCAGTCGTGCAGACCCGCCAGCGTCTTGGAGATCTTGGCCTGGTAGTAGGGCGCCCGGCGGGCGATGTCCTTGCCCGAGCTGACCGCGGCCATCACCACGCCGAAGAGCACGCCGAGGATCACCACCATCGCGGCGATCTTGTTGACCCAGCGGAGGCCCCCGCGCAGCTTCAGCCCGCGGGCGACGACGCTCTCGACCTTGTTGATGATCATCGTGATGAAGAGCGCCACCACCAAAGGCACGATCACCGTGCGCGTGAAGTAGAGCATGAAGCCCAGGGCGAGCAGGCCGATGATCGCGGTGAAGGTGTCGTTGATCGAGAACACCGAGTTGATGATCGCGTCGGCCTCTGTGTCCTCGATCCCGAGGCGCTCGGAGATGTCGAGGATGTTCTCGTACTCGGCGTCGCTGATCGACCCCTTGGACTTGCAGAGCTGCGCCAGGTTGTAGACAAAGCGCCGCTTCTCCGGCGTCGTCAGCTTCATCGCCGCTCGATCGACCAGGCGGCTGTGGAGCTTGGGTTGAGGACCGGACTCGAGCAGGCGGTCCAGCGTGGGCTCGAGGTCCGGGCGGTCGGCGTGGCGCAAAAAGCGCTTGATCCAGACCAGCTCACGGCGCTCGATGTGGCGGTCCGCTTCGGTCAGCGAGACAAAGCTGTGGATGTGGAAAAGACCCCACCAGTCGTCGAGGTCGTCGGCGTCGGTCGGGCTCTTGGGAGCACCGCTACAACGTCCTCCCGTCGCCGGGTATCGCATGGCCGGCCGCTTTCTAGGCCTCAGAGAGCTCGCCGTACTACCCGTATGGCTCGGTTCGGCTGGGCTCTCCGCCGTCTCGAGCGCGCCAACCGCCGCGGCGCCCACGTCGTCTGTCGACGGCGCCTCGATCTCCATCGAGATCTCGTCGGCGCGCTGCTCGGGGGCGTCCGCGCCTGGTGGCTTGCTCGCTGGCTTGCTCGCTGGAGCCTTGGGGCCCGTCTCGCTCATCGTCGGCTCCTGTCGGGGTGCGGAGGGCATGCTACCGGAGCCTGCGGGGTGGCGGCAATCCGGCGCGCAACCCAGCGCGCGACACCCAGGTGCGACGCGGCCGTCGCGCGCCTCGTCGATGGTGGACGCTCACGGCCGCGCTCGTGGGCGTCGTCGCGTGTCAGCGCAGACCTCGGCAACGACGCCTGGAGCTTCGCGACCCCGTAAGAGCCCGCCAAAGCCTTGCGGAGCAGCCGCGGGTAGCGTCGCTACCAGGGCAGGATGTCGCCGTTTTGATGCCAGAAGGTGCCGCTGGTCTCGAGGGTCAGGGCCTCGAGGCGAGCGAGCAGGCCGCGGGCGGACTCGTCGGCGTCGATCAGGCCCTGTTGGTTGGTCATCTCCGTGCGGACGAAGCCGGGATGGAGGATCGCCACGGCGATCCCGCGGTGTCTCAGATCGTGGGCCAGCGAGACCCCGGCGATGTTCAGCGCGGCCTTCGACATCCGGTAGCCGTAGCGGCTGCCCGAGGTGTTGTCGGCGATCGAGCCCATGCGGCTGGTCACCAGGCCCACCTTGCTGCCCTCGCCGAGGTTCGTGAGCAGCGCGTGGGTCACGCGGAGCGGGCCGAGGCTGTTGACCTCGAACTGCTCGACCATGCTCTCGAAGCTCATCTCGTCGAGGCTCTCGCGGCGGAGGATGCCGGCGTTGTTGATCAAGAGATCGATCCGCGTGGCGCCGAGGCGCTCGGCCAGAGAGGCCACGCCCTCGGCGGCGCTGACGTCCACCCCGGCCTCGACTCGCACGCCGAGGGCCTGAAGCTCGGCCGACGGGGTCCGACAGACCGCGATGACCTGGTGGCCGCTGGCTTTCAGTTGTTTGCAGAGCTCGAGGCCGATGCCACGATTAGCGCCAGTGACACATGCAGTACCCATATTGATGACTCCTCGTTCGAACCACAGGTCGTAGGCTGAGGTTCGTAGGGTGTTGGGATGTGGTCCGTAGGGACGTGGTTCGTAGGGGTGAGAAGGTGACGCACCGTCGCGGTCGAGGCCAGCGCTCAGCGCTCCCGCGTGGAGAAAAGCGCACGCTCCGTGTGCTGGCGAGCGAAGCGAAGCGGCCTCTCGCCGACGTCGTCGCCGGCCGCCTCGGGCTCGCGATCGTCGACGCGCGGACGCTCTGCGACGCGGGATCGGTCTGGCTCGACGGTCGTCGCCAGCGCGACGCGAGCCGCGCGCTGCGCGTCGGGCAGAGGGTCGTGGTCCATCTCCCCGCCGCGCCTCCCAACCCAGCGAGCCTCGCGGACCGCCGAGACGCCAGAGGCGGAGGCTTCGAGCTGGCCTGGCGCGACGCGCAGCTGGCCGTGGTGGTCAAGCCCGCCGGCCTGCCCTCGATCCCCCCGCGGGAGGGGGGCCCCAGCCTCGCTGGCGGGCTCCGCGGGCGCTTCGGCGACGCCGCGACGTTGCTGCATCGCCTCGACCGTGAGGCCTCTGGCCTGCTCCTCGTCAGCCTCGGCGACCCCGAGAGCCGCGAGCGCCTGGCCAGGCAGGTGCGCGAGCATCGCCTCGAGAGGGGCTACCTCGCGATCGCCACGGGGATCCTCGCGGCCGGCGAGGCCGACGACGAGCGGCTGATCGACCAGCCCATCGCCGCCCGCCGTGGTCAGGCCGTCGTCGCGAAGGGGCCTGGATCCAAGGCGGCGCGGACCCGGATCCGCGTGTTGGCCAGGGGAGCCGAGCGCAGCCTGCTGGCGGTCGAGCTCGACACCGGGCGCCTACACCAGATCCGCGCTCACCTGGCCCACCTCGGGCATCCGCTCCTCGGCGACGCGCGCTATGGCGGCCCGGAGGCCCCACGCCTCGCGCTCCACGCCCACCGGCTCGGGGTCGCGCATCCGAGCACGGGCGAGCGCCTCGAGATCCATAGCCCGCTGCCGGCGGCGCTGCGCCAGCTCCTGCCGCGCGCTTACGGGGAGCGGCGGTAGAGCGCTGACCAACTTACCTCCCGTCGCTGCGCTGGTCTGCCGGTTGCTTGCTACCAGCAGGCGCCCTCCTCGCTCCTACGCCGTGATTCCGCATCCTTCGCGCAGCTCGGTCCGGTAAGCTGATCAGCGCTCTAGCAGACGAGCCCAGAGCGAGTGTCAGGGTACGGCGAGCGTTCTGAAGCTTAGGGCTGCTCTTAGGGAGGCTTAGGGCTGCTCTTAGGGCAGCTTAGGGCTGCTCTTAGGGCAGAGGGCGCAGACAGAGCAGCCGGTACTCGGCGGCGTTCCAGGGCGGCCCCCCGGCTGCGCTTTGGGGCTCGAGGCGGAGGTGTAGCGACGACCGCCCCGCCGTGACCGACGCGGGCAGAAACACGCCGCGCTCGGCCCAGGCCCGCGACGCGTTGCCCTCGGCGACGTACCAGTCGCGCAGCGCTCTGCCGTCGACGGACAACGTGGCGCGCTGGCGCCCCCGCGTCTGGTCGTAGAGCCGCCGCAGCCAGCAGCCGCGGTTTCGCGGCGGCAGGCGGAGACGGAAGCTGATCGCGCCCCGGTGGATGTAGGTCTTGGCCGTAAAGGGGCGCAGGTAGTCCTCCCCCTCGAAGGCGCTCTCGAGGGTCAAGACATCGACGCTCCCCTCGACCTCGACCTCGTGGAGGCGTCGCGACGCCCTGCTCGCCAGGCGCAGGAGGTCGGCCTCTCTCAGCGCCGGAGGTCCGGGGCGCCGGTAGTAGAAGACGAGCCCACGGTAGCGGGCCGCGACCGTGTTCTGGTTGCCGTGCTCGAAGCCATGGCGGAGCTGCTGGGAGAAGACGATCCCCGGCCAGAGCCGATAGAGCGAGATCTCGGCGTTATGCTGCAGCCCCTGCTCTTCGATCAGGCGGCTGATCGGCGCGCCGTGGAGGGGCAGCGAGAAGGGGTTGGCAAAGAGCGTGTTCGACCAGCCCGCGAGGTGGTCGTCTTCCATCCCCGTGCCGTGGATCCCCGGGGTGCGGCGGCCGTCGGCGTAGGAGCGCAGGTCGCCCTCCCACCAGCGCTTGACGTGCTTGGCCGGCCGCACGGCGACGACGGTGCCGACGAGCTTGCCCTCGCCGTGGATCTCGGCCATCAGCACGTCCTGGTCGACCCGCGGGCGAGGCTCGGCGAAGGCGCGGGCGTGGAGGTGGCCTGCGTTTCGCGGCGAGAAGCGCGGTGGCGCGATGGCGAGCTCGAGCTTGCCGGCGATGCCCTCGACCTCGAGGGTAAAACCACGCCAGAAGGGCATCGGGTAGGTGTTCGTGTAGGGGCCGCCGGGGCGCATCGAGAAGGCCAGCGCGGAGACCTGGCCTTCGCCGAGGCCGCTGCCAAAGAAGAGATCCAGCGGGGCGTCGATCGCTGCTCGCTGAGACGTTGTGGTAGGGTGCTCCGCTGAGCGCCGGCTCGGCTTCTCCGCGTGGCTCGATGACGCGTCCCAGCGGATCCGGATCCGGGCGGCGGCGAGGACGCTCGCCGTCGGGCGGGTGGCCGGCGTGAAGCGCAGCCCGACCAGGGTGCCCGCGCCGCGGTGGCGATGGGTCAGCGGGACGGTCTCCCAGCGGCGGGGTTCGGCCCCGAGGCGGCGACGTCGCAGGCGGTCGGCGAGGCGCGCCACGTCGCGGCGCCAGCCGGCGCTGCCCGTGATGGCCGGCATCGGCGTGCCGGTGGGCAGCCGCTCGAGGTGGGCGGCGAGGAAGCGCGGCTCCTTCTCGGTGGTGACGATCAGCCGCTCGGCGAAGGGCAGGGGGACCCAGCTGACGAAGGCGCCGGAGCTCTGCTCGTTGTGGCTGACCAGCGGTCGCCGAAAGGGCTCGGGGCCCGCGCCGCAGAAGATCTCCCGCTGGCTCAGCGCCAAGGTCGGGCGACCCGCCCGGGCGGCCCCGTCGACGTAGACACGGAGCGTGCCGAGGTCGAGCCCCTCGCCGCCCTCGTCGGGGCCGGTGAACCAGAGCGTGCGGAGCACGCCCGGCCCGAGGCTGTCGACGATCACGTGCTCTCGGCGCCCCGCCACCTGGCGGATGTAGAGCGTGGCGTAGGTCCCCTCGAAGCCGTCGGCGTTGCCCCCGCTGCGGTCGAAGCTGGTCTGGGCGCGAGTCTCGACCCCCGGCCCCAGCTGGGGCCAGCTCGCGAAGGGCTCGGCGATCCAGCGATGGGCGCGCCGCGCTGCGTCAAGTTGGGCTCGTGGCGGGCGCGGACGCAGCTCCTCGCGACACCCCGCGGCCAGCGCCCCGAGGGTCAGCCCCAAGAGCAGCACCGTGGTATGGCGACGCGCTGGCCAGGCGTTCGAGGGCATCGGTAGAGGGTACCAGAAGCGGGCCGGCGATGAGCTGATGCCTGTGATTTGAAGACCTTTTCCGTTGACACCCGCCGCTCGCTTGCCTAGTAAAGCCAGACGGTGGGCGCCTGTCCGCCGATGAGAAGGCCGATGAGAAGTCTGTCGGAGATGGCTGTCGGAGATGGCTGTCGCTCGGGCGTTTTCGCAAGCCGATGGGTGTGGGCGCTGCGTCTCGTCCGCCGGCGCTGGAGGTCTGCCCTAAGCCATGCGCGCCCTGGCGGATAGGCTCTCTAGGATCGTGCTGGGCCGCCCGGTCCTCACGGTCGCGCTCTTCCTCTGCCTGGGGGCGATCTCGGCCAGCGTCGCCTCCCAGCTCCACTTCGACACCGCCTTCGACGCGCTGCTCGCCCCCGACACGCCGGAGCTGAAAGAGGTCCGCGCGCTCTTGAAGAAGGCCGGCGGCAACGTGCGGCTGATGATCGCGTTGGGCGGCAAGAAGGAGGGGCGGCTGCCCTTCGCCAAGAAGGTCGTCGCCGCCCTCCGGGCCAAGCCGTTCATCCGCTACGCCGACGTCGAGTACCCCGTCGACTTCATCATCGATCGGCGGATCTACTTCGCGCCGCTGGCCAAGCTGAAGGCGTTGAAGGAGGAGCTCGACCGCGAGGTGGAGAGGGCGCGGGCGCGGGCCAATCCGCTCTACGTCGACCTCGAGGGCGACGAGGGCGGCACGAAGAGGGATTGGGAGCGCCTCGAGAGGCTCGAGAAGGAGAACGCCGCCGAGCTCGAGCTGAAGCGCGTCTTTTCGTCTCCCGACGGCAACTACCTCTACCTCCAGGCCAAGCCGGCGGGCACCAGCTACGACATGGCGGCGGGCAAGGTGCTCCTCGACGCGATCAAGGCCGTGGTCCAGCGGCAGGATCCAGAGGCCTTCGGCGTCACCGTGCGCTACGCCGGCGCGCTGCCGATGAACCAGGAGCAGCACACCAAGATGAACGAGGACCTGCGGCGAGCCTCGCTGATCGCGTTGGTGCTGATCCTCGGGCTGATGACGCTCTACGTACGTCAGCTGGCGGCGCCGCTGATCCTCGCGCTCCCGCTGCTCACGGGCGTGGCGGCGACCCTGGCGGTGGTCCAGCTGATCTTCGGCCAGCTCAACCTCGTCTCGGGCTTCTTGGTCAGCGCGCTGCTCGGTCTCGGCATCGACTACGAGATCCACCTCTATCTGCGCTACCTCGAGGAGCTGCAGCAGGGGCGCAGGCCCCGGGCGGCGATGGAGGTGGCGCTGCGGCGCACCCTCGGCAGCAACGTCACCGCCGCGCTGACCACCGCCGCCGCCTTCTTCGCGATCGCCATCGCCAACTTCCGCGGCTTCCGCGAGTACGGCCTGATCGCCGGGATGGGCGTCCTGATCACGCTGGTCGTGGCCTGCACGATGCTTCCGCCGCTGGCCTTCATGCTCAGCCGCCGCGGCAAGCGCGGGCTGCGCCTCTTTCGGATGGACGCCTTCCGCCGCCGCTTTGCCTGGCCGATGATCGCCGTCGGCACCGCGGCGCTGTTCTACTCGGTGCTCATCGCCGCGCCGCAGGTGCGCTGGAACTCGAACTTCAAGAAGCTCCGCGGCACCTCCGAGGTCGTGGACTTCACCTTCTACACCGAGCGCGTGCTCGGTGGATCGCTCTCGCCGGCGGCCATCTACGTCGAGACCATGGCTCAGGCTCGCGCCGTGCGGCGCTACCTCCGGGCGCTGCAGAAGCGCGAGAGCCCCGACAAGGCGTCGGGGGTGCTGCGCTCGCTCTCGCTGGCGGATCTGGTGCCCGAGCATCTCGAGGAGAAGGCGAAGCTGGTCGCGGCGATGCGCAAGAGCCTCGTGTCGGTCGCCGAAGAGGACCTCGAGCCCGACGACCGCGCGCGGGTGGAGAAGGCGCTGAAGCTGACCAAGGCCAAGCCCTGGACGCTGGCCGAGGTGCCGGAGGTCTTTCAGCGCCCGTTTCGCACCATCGACGGCGAAGGGCAGTTCGTCATCGTCTGGCCTCGCTCGGAGATGGTCGACGAGCCGGAGATCGTCGCCTGGGGGACAGCGCTGACCACGATCCGCGCCGACCTGCGCAAGCAGGGGATCCCGGCGCGGATCCTCGGCGAGAACCGCATCGGCGCGCGGGTGCTGCGAGAGATGCGGGCCGAGGCGCCGCTGATCCTCTCGGCCGCGGGGATCGCCGTGGTCCTGATCCTGATCATGAACACCCGCAGCGCCACCAAGGTGGTGCTGATCACCGGCGCCCTCGGCGTCGGGCTGGCCTGGATGCTCGGCGTGATGCAGCTGGTGTCGCTGGAGATCAACGTCTTCAATATGGCGGTGCTGGCGACGATCATCGGGCTCGGCCTGGATAACGCGGTGCATATCCAGCACCGCTACTCGGAGGAAGGGCGGGGCTCGCTGCCGAAGGTGGTGGCGACGACCGGCGGGGCCTCCTTTCTCGCCTCGGCGACCACGGCGATCGGCTTCGGCGCCGCGGTCACGGCGCACCATAACGGCGTGCAGACGCTGGGCTGGCTCGCGCTGATTGGGTTTACGTCGACCTTCGTGGCTTCGACGATATTCTTCCCCGCGGTGCTGCGCGTGCTCGAGGGCGCGCAGCCCCAGGGCGTGGAGAGCGATGATGACCGACGCCAGCCGTAAGGGCGCGACCTCTCGCTCGCGGCGACTCCGCGAGCTCTTTACCTCATCGGAGACGACGATCCTGATGGAGGCCCACGATGGGCTCTCGGCCAAGCTGGCGGCGGAGGCGGGCTTCCCCGCGCTCTGGGGCAGCGGGCTGGCGATCTCGGCGGCCCTCGGGGTGCGGGACGCCAACGAGGCCAGCTGGACCGACGTGCTCAACGTGCTCGAGTTCATGGCCGACGCGGCGAGCTTGCCGATCCTGCTCGACGGCGACACGGGCTACGGCAACTTTAACAACGTCCGTCGGCTGGTGCGCAAGCTCGAGCAGCGGCAGGTGGCTGGCGTCTGCCTCGAGGACAAGCTCTTCCCCAAGACCAACAGCTTCATCGACGGCGAGAAGCAGGCGCTGGCGCAGGTCGATGAGTTCTCCGGCAAGCTCCGCGCCGCCAAGGACACGCAGAGCGATCCGGACTTCTTCGTCGTCGCCCGCACCGAGGCCTTCATCGCCGGCTGGGGCCTCGAGGAGGCGCTGCTCCGCGCCACGGCCTACGCCGAGGCCGGGGCCGACGCGATCCTGGTCCACTCCAAGCGCAAAGACAGCCAGGATATCGTCAGCTTCATGGCGCATTGGACCCTCGACGTCCCGGTCGTGATCGTGCCGACGAAGTATCCAACGGAGCCGCTCGAGACCTTCGAGCAGCTCGGCATCACCAACTTCATCTTCGCCAACCACAGCATCCGCTCGGTGATCACGGCGCTGCAGCGCAACCTGGCCAAGCTGGCCGAGACCCGCGACCTGATGTCCATCGAGCACGACATCGCCCCGGTAGACGAGATCTTCCGCCTCCAGGACGTGAAGGAGCTCAAGGCCTCGGAGAAGCGCTACCTCCCGGCGCCGGCGGAGGACACGCGGGCGCTGATCCTCGCGGCGACCCAGGGCGACTTCGGCGAGCTGGTGAAAGACAAGCCCAAGGCGATGCTCTATCTCCACGGCAAGCCGATCCTCGCCTGGCATCTGGAGGCCTTCCGGCGCCAGGGCATCAAGCGCATCGGCGTGGTGCGGGGCTTCGCCAAAGAGACCATCGACCTCGGCGGCCTCGACACCTTCGACAACGACCAGTGGGCCGAGACCGGCGAGATCTACTCGCTCTACACCGCGCGAGAGTACCTCGAGGGCAACGTGCTGGTCACCTACGGCGACGTACTCTTCGACGACTTCATCGTGCAGAAGCTGCTCGACAACGACGTCTCCCAGGTGAGCATCGCCGTCGACGCCGGCTGGAAGCTCCGCGGCCGCAGCGACCCGGTGCGGGACCTGGTGATCACCGAGGGGATCGACGATCCCCTCGGCAACCGCTGTACGCTGCGCCGGGCAGGCCGCTCGGTCTCCCTCGACGAGGCGACCGGGGAGTGGATCGGGCTGCTCTTCATCGGCGCTGAGCAAGCCCCCGTGGTCAAGGCGCTGCTCGAAGAGCTCGCCGAGAAGGAGCCTCGGGTGTTGAGGAGCGCCGGCCTGCCGGAGCTTCTGACCCGGCTGACGGCCGCCGGCACCACGGTGACCGTGATGCAGACCTTCGGCCATTGGCGCGACCTCGATGAAGAGAAGGACCTCCTCGCGGCGCGGGAGCGCTGAGCCGCAGAGGATGAAGAGGGGAAGAGGAGTAGACGCATGCTGATCGACGACTTCGGGGCGATCCTGCGCGAAGAGGGCCTCTGCGCCGGCGCGGGCGTGCCCTGCAGCTACTTCACGCCGCTGGTCAACTACATGAGCGTCGATCCGCAGCTCGACTACCTCGGCGCGGCGTCGGAGGGCGAGGCCGTGGCGATCGGCGCTGGCCTCGTCGCGGGGGGCAAGCCGGCCTTCGCCCTGATGCAGAACTCGGGGCTGGGCAACGCGGTCAACCCGATCACCTCGCTGCTCTACGTCTACGACATCCCGCTCGTGCTGCTGGTCTCCCATCGCGGCCAGCCGGGGCTGAAAGACGAGCCGCAGCACGAGCTGATGGGGCGGATCAGCGAAGACCTGGCGCGGCTCTGCGAGCTGGACACGCGGGTGATGGACCCCGGCGACTTTCGCGCGCAGCTGAAGGCCGCGCGGGCGGCCAACAAGCCGGCGGCGTTCATCGTGCAAAAGGGCAGCCTCGAGGGCGGCCCGAAGGCGCCGCCGATCGATCTCGAGCTGCGCAGCGCCTCGGTGGGCCCCCACAGCGCCGGCGTGTTTCGCCCGCAGATGGCGCGGGAGCAGGCGCTGGTGCGGGTCGCGCCCCTGCTCAACGTCGGCCTCGAGAGCGGGCGCGCCCCCGCGGTGATCGCCACCACCGGCAAGCTCTCGCGCGAGCTCTACGAGCTCGATGATCGCGACCACGACAAACCTAACCGCTTCTACATGGTCGGCTCGATGGGCTGCGCGGCGGGCTTCGGGCTCGGCGTGGCGCGGGCGCAGCCCTGGCGCAAGACGATCGTCCTCGACGGCGACGGCGCGCTGCTGATGAAGCTCGGCACGCTGGTCACGGCGGGGCGGCTGGGCCTGACGAACTTCCACCACGTGGTCTTCGACAACGGCGCCCACGACTCGACAGGGGGCCAGCCCACGGCGTCGCCGGGCGCCGACTTCGCCACGATGGCGCTGGCCTGCGGCTATCGCGCGGCGGAGACCGTCTCGACGCCGGAGGCCCTCGAGGAGGCGCTGCCGCGGCAGCTGTCGACGCCCGGGCCGACGTTTCTGCGCGTGGCCGTGCGCACGGGGGCGCGCAAGGACCTCGGGCGACCCAAGCGGACGCCCCAAGAGGGCTGGCGCTGGTTTACCGAGTACCTGCGGCGCTGGCAGGGCGAGGCCTGAGGAGAGCACGAGATGGTCGCTGCGGTTGATAGAGCGAGGCCCTATGAGGCGGTGATTCTGGCGGCGGGCCGCGGCTCGCGGCTCTCGGAGAAGACCGGCGAGGTGCCCAAGGCGCTGCTGCCGATCGGCCCGCGTTCGGCCGCCGATCCCACCGAGACGACCTTCCTGCGCCGACAGGTCGAGCTCTGCTATGAGCTCGGCGTCGAGCGGGTGGTGGTGGTCGTCGGCTACCTCCGGGAGCTGATCGAGGCCGACGTCGCGACCTGGGAGCGCGAGCCCGAGCTGGTCGTCAACACCACCCCGGACATCGGCGTGTCGGGGAGCCTCCATAGCTTCCAGTTCGCCGTGCGGGCGGGGCTCGGGGTGCTCTCCGGCAGCCACCAGACGCTCGTGATGGACGCCGATATCGTCTACCACCGCGCCGTGCTGCAGACCCTCCTCGAGGCGCCGGAGGCCTCGACGATCCTGATCAGCCCGACGACCGTGGATGATCAAGAGGAGGTGTTGGTCTGGGGTGAGCTCGCGGCGCCGCGCTTTCTCGGCAAGGGGTTGACCCCGGCGCTCACCGGCGGTCTGCCGCTGCTCGGGGAGGCCACCGGGATCGTCAAGCTCGCGCCGGCCGATCATGCGCTCGCCCGGGAGGCGATGGACTGGATGCTCGGCGACCCGGACGCTCCCCAGGGCTCGCTGCCCCATAAGGGGTTCGGCCCGGCGAAGCGCGCCACCGAGCATGAAGAGCTGACTCAGCGGCTGATGCTGCTCGGCAGGGTGCGAGGGCTCTGCTTCGACGGGGCGCTGCCCTTCATGGAGGTCGACAGCCCCGAGGAGTATGCCGAGCTTCGCCAGCGCTTCTATCCGGCGCTCCTCGGCTCCTGAGCGCCGCGGACCTCGACGGTCGTTCGCTGTATCCCGTAAGGGCAAAGGATCCTCACGCCTTGATCGGCCGTGGGGCCAATCGGCGACCCCGACGTGACGAGACGCCTCCCCGACACGTCGCGCACGATTGCCGCCGATACTTCGAGCACGATTGACGCTTTTGGGTCAGACTCGTATGTGTGTCGAGGACAGACGAAGGCGTCCAGGTCCTTGCAAGGGAGAGCCTCTTTGCCACGTAAGCTCTACATGCTAGACAAGACGCCGAGGTAGCGCGCCAATGGCGGCCAACAAGACCCAAAACCAGCGCGAGGCGATCTTTCAGCCGGAGGTCAACTCGACCTTCGAGCCTTGGCTGGTCGGCAAGGCCTTCGCCCCGATCCTCGAGCGCCTCCCCCAGAGCCTCGCGCCGAACTCCATCACCCTGATAGGACACGTGATCTGCTGGAGCGCGGGGTTCTGCGCCTGGGCCTCGACCTATCTGCCGCCGCTCTACAAGGCGCTGGCGCTGGTCGGCACCGGCGTGCTGATGTTCATGGCCACCGCGGCGGACTGCCTCGACGGCATGCAGGCCCGTCGCACCGGGCGGACGAGCAAGCTCGGTGAGCTCCTCGACCACTGGCTCGACGCGATCCACGTGCCGATCGTCAGCGCCAGCCTGGTGCTCGCCCTGGGGGTGGACCCCTGGGTCGTCGTCGCTGTCCACGTGACCAACGCCGCGATCTACAACGCCCAGCTGGTGCTCTATCACCACACGGGGCGCTTCGTGCACACGCCGACCTCCGGCGTCGACGCGCAGTTCGGCACCTCCATTGGCTTCGTCGCGATGGCGATCTACCTCGGGGTGTTCGGCCCGATCGCGTGGCTGAACATCGCCCTCGGCGTGGTGGCCACCCTGGTCCAGCTCAAGCTGAACGTCTTCTACTGGCGACGCATGAGCCTGGCCCAGGCGCTGCCGCATATCCTCTTTTTCCTCTTCTGCGCGGCCTTCGCGGGGCTCTACCTCCTGGGGATGATGAGCACGCTGGTCTTCGTGCTCTCGATCATCTTTCTTTCGTTCCGCATCACCGGCACCTTCGTGCTCCGGACCGTGCTCGATCGCCCCTACGACGGCTGGGACGCGGGGATCATCTTCTGGCTGCTGGCGATCCCGGCCGGGCATTTCTTCCTCGACCCGGTGGTCGTGCGAGGCTACCGCGTCGACCAGCTGATCCCCCATCTGGCGATCCTCTACATGGCCGGGCGCAACCTGATCGACCTCGCCCGCAACTTCGAGGCGCTCGCCCCCGCCGGCCACGACGTGGCGCACCCTTAGGAGCACCCCCACATATGCCTCCCGTCGCCGGGTACAGCACCGCCGGCCGCTTTCTAGGCCTCAGAACGCTCGCCGTACCACCGGCATGGCTCATGTCTTCGGCTACGAGATCGGCTCGGCAGCTCAGCGCCCGGCTCGGTCCCGAACGTCTAGGGACGCTCTTAGCGCCCTGTGCTCTGCTTTGAAGACCTCGCGCACCTGGATCATCGGCGACATCCAAGGTTGCTTCGACTCACTCTCGACGCTGCTCGAGCTGCTCGAGGTCGACCCGGCGCGCGACCGCCTGTGGCTCGCGGGCGATCTGGTCAACCGCGGTCCTCGGTCGCTGGAGGTGCTGCGCTGGGCGCGGGAGCAGCAGCAGCGACGAGGAGAGCGCGGGCTGGCGGCGGTGCTGGGCAACCATGACCTCCACCTGCTGGCGTGCGCGGCCGGCGCGGTCGCTGCGCGGGGCAAGGATACGTTCCAGCCGGTGCTGGCCTTGCCCGAGGCCGAGCGCGAGGCGCTGATCGGCTGGCTGCGCAGGCGGCCCTTCGTGCTGCGCGAGGGCAGGGCGCTGATGGTCCACGCCGGTCTCTGGCCGAGCTGGAGCTACGATGAGGCGGTGCAGCGCGCGGCCGAGCTCGAGGTAGTGATGCGCGGCGAGGCCTGGGGGGAGCTCCTAGCCGCCTGGCGTCGGCCGCGGCGCGAGCGCCCCGAGGGCTGGGCGAGCCGCTGGCGTGATGGGCTGCGGGGCGAAGAGCGGCTGGTGACGCTGCTCGAGGTCTTCACCCGGATGCGCTGTCTCGACGCGGGGGGCAGGTTGGCGATGAACTACGCCGGCCCGCCCTCGCTGCGCCCCGCTGGCCTCGAGCCCTGGTACGCGGCGCGCGACGGCGCCGAGGGGACGGTGTACTTCGGCCACTGGGCCGCCCACGGCTACCAGCGCGGCGACGGCTGGGTCGCCCTCGACTCGGGCTGCGTCTGGGGCGGCGCGCTGACGGCCCATGGTCTCGAGGACGGCCGCGTCATCCAGCAGCCGGCCGTCGAGGCTTAGGAGCTTCCCCACACGTTTGGGACTGAGCCGGGTGCTGAGAGCTGCCGAGCCGATCTCGTAGCCGAAGACATGAGCCATACGGGCGGTACGGCGAACACCCTGAGGTCTAAGAAGCGGCCGGCAGTGCGGTGCCCGGCGACGGGAGGCATGTGTGGGGAAGCTCTTAGGCGCATCCCCACAAAACGGGAGGAAGGCGTGGCGGCTCGTTGGTCAGCCGAAGGCGACAATGAGCACCACCAAGAGCACGACGAAGCCGGCCCCGATCGCCCACGGGAGCCAGGCCGGCTCGCGCTGGCCGGGCTCGCGCTGGCCCGGCTCGCCGCGGGGCGCTGGCGTCCAGCTGGCGTCGGTGAGCTTCACCGTGATGTAGAGGTCGCCGGCCCGCTTGATCCCTTCGCGCTCGGGATCCCCCGGGCCCAGGGCGCCGAGGCCGCGGAGGCGCAGGGTCGCCCCACCGGGGTGGTGCGTCGCGAGGTTCGCGGGGAGGTTCAGCGGCACGCGGGCGCCGTCTCCATGGGGGTCGGCGCGGCGCTGACCGCCGAGGGTCAGCGGGACCTCGGCGTAGAAGGGATCGCCGCTCTGCAGCGCCCCCCGGGGGACGTCCACGGTGACGCGCAGGTCGTCTCCGCGCCCACCTGCTCTGGCGCCGTGACCGCGCCTGTCGTCAGCGTTGCCCGTAGCGTCACGGTCACCGAGGGCGTCGTAGATGTTGCCGAGCTTGGCCACGTCTCATCTTCGCGTTTTCGACTCTGGGTTCTCGCCGCGTTCTCGACGCTGGGGTCTCGACTCTGGGTTAGGCTACAGGAGGTGCGCTCCGATGAACGCGTCGACGTCGGCCCAGAAGCGTCGCACCGTCTCGGGCTTGCGCCAGCCGTGCCCCTCGCCCTCGTAGAGGTGGTAGGCGTAGGGCACGCCGCGCTGGCGCAGGCTGGCGACGATCGCCTCGGCCTGATCTCGCGGCACCACGCGATCCTCGCTGCCCTGAAAGATCGCCACCGGATCCTCGATCGTGTCGGCAGAAAAGAGCGGCGATCGCTCGCGATAGCGCGCGGCGGCCTGGGGCAGCGGGCCGATCAGGCGATCGAGGTAGCGCGACTCGAACTTATGCGTCCTGGCGGCGAACGTGAGCAGGTTGCCGATGCCATAGAGGCTCAGCCCCGCGGCGAAGAGGCCCGGATGCTCCGTGAGGGTGCGGAGCACCGTGTAGCCCCCGGCGCTGCCGCCTATGATCGCGACGCGAGCCGGATCGGCGATGCCCTCGGCCTCGAGCCAGCGGCGCCCCGCCACGGCGTCGGCGACATCGAGCACACCCCAGCGTCCCGCGAGGGCCTCGCGGTAGGCCCGCCCGTAGCCGCTGCTGCCGCGGTGGTTGACCTCGAGGACGGCGACGCCGCGGGTGGCGAAGTACTGCGCGCGGAGGTTGAAGGTGCGCGTCGCTTGGCCGGTGGGACCGCCGTGGATCGACACCAGCGCCGGCGGCAACCCCTCGCTCTCGAACGCGAGGCTATGGGGGCGGTAGAGCAGGCCGTGGGCCTCCTCGCCGTCGTCTGCGCGGAAGCTCACGGCCTCGGGCTCGGCCAGCGCGTCTTCGGGGATCCGCTCCGCCGTCGCGCGGCGCACGACCCGCGCGGGGCCGGAGCCGCCGATGGAGAGCACCCGCGGGGTCAGGGTCGACGACGCCCCGATCAGCGCGATCCCGCCCCCTCTGCCCGGGCGAGGGCTCGGCTTGCCCAGCGCCGTGTACGCCTCGAGCCCGGGCACGCGCTCAGCGTGACCGTCGCGGACGGCGATCGACCAGAGCAGGCTTCGCGCCTCGCGGTTTTCAATCGCGACGATACGCGCGCCGTCGCTCGAGAAGCAGAAGCTGCGCTGCCCCTGAGCCCAAGCGGGCTGGTCGAGCTCGCCCGGGAACTCCGAGAGCTTGCGCGTCGCGCCGCCCTCGAGGTCGTAGAGATAGAGCTCGCCGCGGCCGGTGGCGTCGCTGGTGTAGGCGAGGGTGCGGCCGTCGGGGGAGAAGGTCGGCTGGAAGATCGCCGTCTGCTCGTCTCCGGCCACCCGCAGCGTCTCCTTGCCCACGCAGGTCTGCTCGGCGAAGCGCAGCGTCGCCATCACCAGGCGCGTGCCGTCCCAGGGCATATTCGGGTGGTCCCATTCGATCCAGGCGACGCGTTCGCCGTCGGGATGCCAGCAGGGCTGCATGTAGAAGTCGGCGCCGCTGACCAGCCGCTGGGGCCAGCGCTCGCCGCGGGTGTCGACCAGCGCCAGGCTGTCGACATCGTCGGCTCGGTGGACGTAGAGCAGCCAGCGCCCATCCGGGCTTGGTGTCGGCGCCGCGGTCTCGCCGTGCCTCGGGATCAAGCGGCGCGCGGGGCCGTGGGCGAGGGGCAGCGCGAAGAGGCCGCCGCTCTCGTCGCTGTAATACGCCTCATCGCGCCCGAGGGCCACAGCACCGCCGCCGTAGCCGACCCGCCCGCGGAGGTTGGCTCCCTCCGTCAAGTCTCGATGACCCTCTACCAGCATCCCGGCGTCGTCGACGCGCTGCTCGACCAGCGTGTTGACGCCGGCTCGCGACTCCAGCCAGAGCAGCGCCCCCCCGTCGTGGCGCCAGAGCACCTCCTCGAAGCCCATCGCCGCGGCCATCGCGTCGCCGGTGAGCTGAGAGTCCCAGCGGCCGTAGGGGCGCTTCGTCTTGCCCTTCTGCATCGAACCTCCGTCGTCGGCGCCGCAGGAGAGGCGACCGCGCGCCCTCCCGTCGCGACTAGCAACTCGAAACGAGCGCTTCGTCGCTCAACCTCGCCGTAGCACCACTAGCACCACTATGCTGCGTTTTCGATCCCCGATCTTGGCCCGAATTCTGACGCCTCGCTCGGTCCGGGCTAAGAGCACCCCTACAGATCCCTCCTGTCGCCGGGCACGGCGCTGCCGGCCGCTGTCTATGCCTCAGAACGTTCGCCGCCTCAGAACGTTCGCCGTAGCACCGGTAGGGCTCATGTCTTCGGCTACGAACTCGGCTCGGCAGCTCAGCACCCGGCTCGGTCCCGAAGGTGTAGGGGTGCTCCTAGAGCGCTAGAGCGCTGATCAGCTTACCGGACCGAGCTGCGCGAAGGATGCGGAATCACGGCGTAGGAGCGAGGAGGGCGCCTGCTCTTAGCAAGCAACCGACGAGCAACAACCGCCGTGATTTCGCAGACCAGCGCAGCGACGGGAGGTAAGTTGGTCAGCGCTCTAGTGGGCGTCGGCCCAGGTGGCGCCCCAGGCGATGTCGACGACCAGGGGGACCTTCAGCGCATAGACCCCTGCCATCGCCTCGCGGACGACCTCGGCGACGCGCTCCGCCTGCTCGGGGAGCACCTCGAAGACCAGCTCGTCGTGGACCGTGAGGATCATCGGCGCGTCGAGATCGGTGGCCTGGAGCGCGGCATGTGCGCGGATCATCGCCAGCTTCAGCAGATCGGCGGCGGTGCCCTGGATCGGGGTGTTGCGAGCGACGCGCTCGGCGTAGCTGCGGGCGGCCCAGCGGCGGGCGTTGATCTCGGGCAGCGGGCGGCGGCGGCCCAGGAGGGTCCGCACGACGCGCTCATTCTTGGCCTCGGCGATGGTGCGCTCCATGAAGGCCTTCACCCCAGCGTAGCGCTCGAAGTAGCCCTCGATGTAGCGGCCCGCTTCGCCCTTGGAGATCTGCAGCTGGCGGGCGAGGCCCCAGTCGGTCTGGCCATAGACCACGCCGAAGTTGACCGCCTTGGCCACCCGTCGTTGTTCGGCGTCGACCTCGTCGGCGGCGAGGCCGAAGACCTCCGCGGCGGTGCGGGTGTGCACGTCTTGATCGCGCTGGAAGGCGTCGATCAGCACCGGATCTTCCGAGAGGTGCGCGAGCACCCGGAGCTCGATCTGCGAGTAGTCTGCTGAGAGCAGCAGCCGCCCTTCGGGGGCGATGAAGGCCTGGCGGATCCGCCTGCCGACCTCGGTGCGCACCGGGATGTTCTGCATGTTCGGCTCGGAGCTGGAGAGCCTCCCGGTGGCTGTGACCGCCTGGTTGTAGAAGGTGTGGACGCGGCCGGTCTTGCGGTTGACCAGGGAGGGCAGGGCGTCGAGGTAGCCGCTCTTCAGCTTGGCGATGCCGCGATACGCTTCGATCTGGGCGGCGATGGGGTGCTCGATGGCGAGGTCTGCGAGCACGTCCGCGTCGGTGGAGAAGCCCGTCTTGGTCTTGCGACCGGTGGTCAGGCCGAGCTGCTCGAAGAGGAGCTTCTGCAGCTGCTTGGGCGAGTTGATGTTGATCGGCCAGCCGGCTTGAGCGTGGACCTCGGCCTCTATCGCCGCCAGCGCCGCGGCGAGCTCGTGGGAGAGCGCTCGCAGCGGATCAACGTCGATGAGGCAGCCGCGAGCCTCCATCTCGGCGAGGATCCGCGCCAGCGGCAGCTCGATCTCGTCGACCAGCGGCGCCAACTCGGGATCGTCATCGAGGGCAGCTTGCAGGTGGTCTCCGACGTCGAGCAGCGCCTGGGCGCGCTCGGCGGCGACGCGGGCCACGATCTCCACGGGGGCCTCATCTGCGCGCCGTGACCCGGTCTCGCGCTTGCGCTTGAGCATCGTATGGCCGAGCTGATCGAGGGCGAGGCGTGACAGCTCGTGGGTCTCGCGCTGAGGGTCGAGGACGTAGGAGAAGAGCAAGGCGTCGCGGATCCTCGCCTTGATCTGAACCCCGCCGCGAGCGAGCAAGGCGCCGGCGAGCTTGCTGTCCTCGAGGGTCAGCTCGAGGTCTTCACGGGCGAGGAGCGGACCGAGGCGCTCGAGACAGTCTGTCTCCCGCAGCTGCGCTGGCACGCCGAGGTAGCGATGCGAGAGGGGGATGTAGCAGCACCCGCGCTCCGGTGTCGCGCCCGCCTCCCCTGGCGCCGCCAGACCGGCGCCGGGGGCCCAACAGAGGCCGAGCCCCACGATGGCGGCGTCGACAGGGTGGCGGCTGGTCAGCTCGAGGGCTAGGGCTAGCCGACCGCTCGCGCCGATCGCCGCGACGACGCGGTCGAGGGCCTCGAGGTTGTCGACGAGCTCGAAGGCCTCGAGGTCGTAGACGTTGCTCGGGGCGACCTTGGAGCGGAGGCGGCCGAACTCGAGCTCGCCAAAGAGCCGCCACAGCGCGCCCTTGTCGGGCGCTTGGCGACGCAGCTCGCCCAGCGCTGTGGGCAGCGGCGCCTCCCGCTGCAGCTCGACGAGCTGCCGGGAGAGCCGGGCCTGATCGGCGAACGCCTGCAGGTTGGCGCTGACCTTCTTGCCCTTGACCTGCTCAGCGCGGCTCAGCAGGGTCTCCAGGTCGCCGTGCTCGCCGAGCAGCTTGGTCGCGGTCTTGGCGCCGACGCCGGGGACGCCAGGGACGTTATCCGAGCTGTCGCCGACCAGCGCCAGCCAGTCGCCGAGCTGCGTCGGTGCGACGCCGAACTTCTCTTTCACGCCGGCGACGTCGTAGACCTTGTCCTTCATCGTGTCGAGCAGCCGCACGTCGTCACCGACGAGCTGCATCAGGTCCTTGTCGCTGCTGACCACCGTGACCTTCAGCCCGGCCGCCCGCGCGCGCTCAGCGAGGGTCGCGATGAGATCGTCGGCCTCAAAGGTGTCGAGCATCAGGTGAGGGATCCGGAAACCGTCGAGCACCCGCTTGACCAGCGGGAATTGGGCTATCAGGTCGTCGGGAGGCGTCGGGCGGTTGGCCTTGTACTCAGGAAAGACGCTGCGCCGGAAGCTCGCCGCGCGGCCGCTGTCGAAGACCGCCGCGAGATAGTCGGGCTGGTGTTCCTCGAGCAGCCGAACGATCATATTGGTGAAGCCGTAGACGGCGCCCGTCGGTATGCCGCGAGCGTTCGTCAACGGGGGCAAGGCGTGATATGCCCGAAAGACGAAGCCGGAGCTGTCGATCAGATAGAGGGTCTCGCCCGCTCGTGGGGCGTCGCTTTTGCTCGTCTCTTTCACCATGAACGCCTGCTTTAGAGCACCTCCACACCTTCCTCCCGTCGCCGGGCACAGCACTGCCGGCCGCTTTTTCGGCCTCAGAAAGCTCGCCGTACCACCCGTATGGCTCATGTCTTCGGCGACGAAAGCGGCTCGGCAGCTCAGCACCCGGCTCGGTCCCGAAGGTGTGTGGAAGCTCTTAACACCTTTTGCTCGCGCTCGCATCGCCGCCGATAGGGCTCTGGCGAGGGGCGCTCGTTGGGTGCCGGCGCTGCTGATGACGCTCATGGTCTGCGCGCTGGCCGCCACCGGCTGCGCCCGGTCTGCGGCTCCGGCGCAGCGGGAGCGCGATCCGACGCTCGCGGCCCTCGATCGAATCATCGCCCGCGGCGATCGCGGCGCCGACCGCGCGACCTGCCTCCGCGAGCTCGAGCGGCGCGGGCTATGCGAGCCCTCCGCGGCGGCGCCCTCGCGGGAGATCGCGGTCCGGATCTCCCTCGATCCGCGCTATCGCCAATGGCCCAACTGGCGCCAGCGGCTAGCGTCGACCTTCCGCTGCGCCAACGCGATCTATGAGCGCAGCGGCGTGCGCTGGCGGATCCGGGACATCCTGCCTTGGGATCCGGGGGCGGAGCGCCACGCGCTCTACGCGCTGCTGGCCCGGCTGCGCCGCGAGGTGCCCGGTGACCATCGCTCACTGCGGCTCGGGATCACGGTCTGGGAGCCGCGGATGATCTTCCGTCTCGCCGGCGGGAAGATCGGGCTCTCACAGGCCGGCGCCTGTGTGGTGCCCTCCTGGCCGCGAGTGGAAAACGACTGCGTGATCTTGGCCCATGAGCTCGGTCACCTGATCGGCGCCAAACATGTGCCCGGCAAGCAGTGGGTGATGGGCTGGGCCGCGCGACCTTTCCATTTGCCCGCGAAGGACCCGCTGGCGCGAGTGATCGCGACCTATCGCTTCCATCCACGGAACCTGGCGGCGATCCGCGCCCACCTGAGCGCGAGCGTCACCCCCCGCGGGCTGAAGCCGACGCTGGCCTGTCGAGAGCGGCTGCGGATCCTAGACCGCTGCTACGGCCTGTAGCCGGGTTGATGAGCGCCCCGACCCATTCCTCCCATCGCCGGGAGGGCTCGACGCGAGACGGGTTGTATGTCGGACCTCGCCAGGCGTAGACTCGGCTCGGCAGACCAGACCGTGGATACTCAGGGTACCAGCACAGAGGAGCAGGCCCTCGAGCGCGCTCGAGGCGACCTGGCGCGGGAACGACAGAAGTTCCGGGCGATCCAGCAGATCGCCCACGCCGTGGGCTCCACGCTCGACATCGACGAGCTGCTGCGGCTGATCGTCTCCACGGTGACCGAGCAGATGCGCGCCGAACGGTCATCGCTCTTCCTGCTCACCGACGATCGCAGAGAGCTATGGACCCGGGTGCTGGAGGCCGACGAGGTGCAAGAGATCCGCCTCGAGGTCGGGACCGGGGTCGCCGGCTGGGTCGCCGAGAGGGGCGAGGCGGTGAACATCGCCGACGCCTACGACGACGAGCGCTTCTCTCGGGAGGTCGACCAGACGACGGGCTACCGAACGCGCTCGATCCTCTGCGTGCCGATGCGGGATCCGCTCGGTCAGATCACCGGCGTCGTCCAGGTGCTGAACAAGCGAGAGGGGCCGTTCAGCGACGACGATCAAGACCTCTTGGTGACGCTGGCCAGCCAGGCTGCGATCGCGGTCGAGAACAGCAAGCTCTACCAGTCGGTGGTGCGCAAGAACCAGCAGCTGCTCACCGCTCAGACTGCGCTCGAGCGGCGGATGCGGGAGCGCGACCTGCTGCTCGAGATGCAGCAGCAGATCAACGCCGCGACCTTCCTCGACGAGCTCCTCGAGCGGCTGCTGCAGCGCACCAGCGAGCTCGTCGGCGCGCAGGCTGCGGGGATCCTGCTGCGCGACGCCGACTCGGGCCGGCTGTTTTTCCGCAGCGCCCTGGGCGAGCGCGGCGAAGAGGTGCGGCGGGTCATGATCGAGGAGGGGCAGGGCGTCGCGGGCTGGGTCACCCAAAACGGCGAGCCCGCCCGGGTCAACGATCCGCTGGCCGACGTGCGGCATTGCCAAGACCTCGCCGATCAGCTGCGCTTTCGACCTCGCAACATCCTCTGCGTGCCGCTGATCGGCCAAGACGAGGTGCTCGGCGCCATCGAGCTGCTCTCGAAGGTCGGCGGCGGTGACTTCGACGACGACGACGAGCGGCTCCTCTCGTTGATCGCCGGGAGCGTCGCCCAGGCCATCGAGCTGGCGCGCTACAAGGAGCAGCGGATCCAGGAGGGGCGGCTGGCGGCGATCGGCCAGATGCTCTCCGGCGTGCTCCACGACCTCAAGACGCCGATGACGGTGATCTCGGGCTACGCCCAGCTGATGGCGGCCAACGACTCGCCAGAGGTGCGCAGCGAGTACGTCGAGCAGATCCTGCGGCAGTTCGACCTGATGGCGGCGATGACCCGTGAGGTGCTGGCCTTCGCCCGCGGGGAATCGAACGTGCTGATCCGCAAGGTCTACCTGCATAAGTATCTCGCCGAGATCGAGCAGAGCTTGCGCCACGAGCTCGCGGGCAAGAAGATCGAGCTCGTGGTCGATATCCACTACCGCGGCGTGGCCTTCTTCGACGAAAAGAAGTTTCGGCGCGTCTTTCACAACATCGCGCGCAACGCCGCCCAGGCGATGCCCGACGGTGGCCAGTTCCGTATCGAGGTCGCAACGCGGGGAGATCGGCTGGTGCTCACCTTCTCGGACACCGGCGCGGGCGTGCCCGAGGAGATCGCCGGGTGCCTCTTTCAGGCCTTCGCCACCCACGGGAAAAAAGACGGCACCGGCCTCGGGCTGGCGATCGTACACAAGATCGTCACCGAGCACGCGGGCGACATCAGCTACACCTCCGAGCCGGGGCAGGGGACGACGTTCACGATCACCCTGCCGCTGACGCGCACCGGCGCCACGGGAGAGGTCTCCCTTGCGGCTGCAAGCTAGGCAGAAGACAAAGACCGCTCTGCTGGCGATAGCGGTCGTGATCGCCATGGGCTCGTGGCTCACGTTGCCGGCCTGCACCAAAGACAGCGGCCGGCGAGGCGAGCGAGGGCGGGTCGACACGAGCAAGAGAACCCGAGGCAAGAGGCCCAAGCCCCCCAAGAAGGTCCCCGACCTGCCAGCGCGCGGGCCGCTGGCGCAGCGGGTGCTCTATCAGCAGGCGAAAGGGCTGCTCAAGGCCGGCCGCGCCGACAAGGCGATCGTGGTGTTTCGCCGCGCGGCGGCGGCGCATCAAGGGGGGCTCGAAGCGAGCTGCTATCTCGGCCTCGGTTCGGCCCTCGCCGAGGCCGGCCAGAAGCAGGAGGCTGTCGAGGCGTTTCAAAAGGTCGTGCGCCTGCGCCCGAGCGACGCCACGGCCTACCAGATGCTGGCGATCGGGCTGCGCGACGCGGGCAAGCTGGCGCAGGCGGCGGCGGCCCTCGAGCAGGCCTCTGCCCTGGAGCCGGATCGCCTCTCGACCTACCAGGATCTGATGGCGCTGCGCCTCGAGACCAAGGACACCCCCAGCGCTCAACAGGTCTACGCCCGCTACGAGGCGCGAAGGAAGCTGCTGATCCAGCGTCTCGGCGCTCCGCTGGCGGGCAAGCGCGAAGACGCCGCCGCCGCGCTCGGCCAGGCTCGCGATGACGAGACCGCCAAGGCGCTGATCACGGCGCTCGGAGACCAGAGCGCCTCGGTGCGAATGGCGGTGATCCGCGCCCTCGGGCAGCAAGGCTTGCCGGTCGCCCAGAAGCCCCTCGAGGCGCTCTTGAAGAGGAGCAAACACCCTCACGAGCGGCGCGCTATCAAGCGCTCCCTCGACGCGATCAAGAACGCCCCTCCAGCGCCGACGGTGCAGACCGTGCCAGGCAAGCAGACGCCCAAGCAGACGCCCGAGCAGACCGCAGGGGAGAAGGCGGCCAAAGCGATCCCATGAGCCCGATGGTGCAGGTCCAGGGGCTGGCCAAGCGCTTCGGCCCCACCTCGGCCCTGGGCGGGATCAGCTTCGACATCGCCAAAGGGGAGCTGGTGGGGCTGCTCGGTCCCAACGGCGCGGGCAAGACGACCTGCCTGCGGATCCTCTGCGGCTACCTCGCCCCGAGCGCCGGAGCGGCCAGCGTCGGGGGTGCGGACGTCGTCGAGCGCAGCCGCGCCGTGCGCCGCAAGGTCGGCTACCTCCCCGAGGGGGCACCGCTCCATGGCGAGCTGCGGGTCAGCGAGCAGCTTCGCTTCGCGGCTCAGATCCGGGGGCTGCGGGGCAAGCAGCTGAGGGCCGAGATCGCCACGCAGGTCGAGCGCTGCGACATCGGCGACGTGCAGCGTCGGATCGTCTCACAGCTCTCCAAGGGCTACAGGCAGCGCGTGGGGCTGGCCTGCGCGCTCCTCGGTGGCCCCGAGCTGCTGGTCCTCGACGAGCCCACCGCCGGTCTCGATCCGAATCAGATCCGCGACGTCCGGTCGCTGCTGCGCGATCTGGCCGGCGAGCAGACGATCATCTTCTCGAGCCATATCCTCAGCCAGGTGGAGGCGCTCTGTGAGCGCGTGCTGATCCTCGACCGAGGCGAGCTGGTCGCCGATGGCGCGGTCTCCGAGGTCTGCGGCGGCGGGGCGCTGCTGCTCGAGGTTCGCGGAGAGGAGCAGGCGCTCCTCGATCTCCTCTCTGCGTTGCCCGACGTCGACACGGTCACCCTGTTGGGTTTGAAGGCTGACGAAGGTCTCGAAGCCGAGACCCTGCGGCTGCGCGTCGAGGGGGATTTCGAGGGCGAGCAGGTCGAGGGGCTGGCGAAGGCGATCCACGAGGCCGGCTTCGGCCTGCGCGCCCTTGGCCCCGAGCACGCCGCGCTCGAGCATGTCTTCGCTCGGCTCACGGGGCGAGAGGAGGGATCGGTGTCGTGAGCGGGGCCTGGACGATCTGTCGCCGGGAGCTTCTGGCCTATCTCGCCTCTCCGCTGGGCTGGCTCCTCGGCACGTTCTTTCTGCTGATCCAGGGCTACAGCTTCTATCTCTTCGTCGGCCTGCTCTCACGTCCCGACAGCCCCCACGGGGCGGTGATGCAGCTCTACTTTGGCGGCACGCTGATCTATTGGCTCTTTCTGATCGCGGTGGTGTCGCTCTTGAGCATGCGGCTGATCGCCCAAGAGCGCAGGAGCGGGACGCTCGAGACGCTGCTGACCTCGCCGCTGACGGAGGGCGCGATCGTCTGTGGCAAGTACCTCGCGGCGTTGCTCTTCTATGTCGCGCTCTGGCTGCCTACTGGGGTCTATGTGGCGCTGCTCTGGGCGCTGGCGGGGTCCGGCGCGGGGATCGACCCGGGCCCGGTCGCTGCTGGCTACCTGGGGACCGTCCTGGTCGGTGCCTCGGCCCTGGCTGTGGGGGTGCTCGCGTCGACGCTGGCGCCGAGCCAGATCGTCTCCGCGCTGGCGAGCTTCGCGTCGCTGGCGCTGCTGGTCCTGCTCGGGCTCTTCGAGCTGCTGACCTCCAGCGGCTGGATCAAGGCGACGCTGCGATATGTCAATCTCTTTGAGCAGATGGATGACTTTGCGCGGGGCATCGTCGATAGTCGGCCGTTGGTCTTTCATGGCAGCCTGGTTCTTTTCTGCCTGCTCAGCGCCACGATCGCGCTGGGCCGACAGCGGGTGCCGTCCGTCCGGGCGGGGTGGGGAGGGCCGCTGCGCTCGCTGGTCACGCCGGCGGGGATCGGGCTGCTGATCGTGATCGTCGCCCTCTGCAACGTCCTCTCGGCGCGCCACTACCAGCGCAGCGACTGGACGCGGGGGCGGGTCTACTCGCTCTCCTCCAAGGCCAAGGCGGTGCTCGCGCAGCTGAAACACCCCGTGCGGATCACGCTGCTGATGGCCGAGCCCGGGCGCTCTTCGGGGAGCATCTACCCTGAACTCTCGGAGCTGCTGGCGCGGATGGGCCGCAGCTCGAGGCAGGTCTCTGTCGAGCGGGTCGAGCCCGATCTGGCCCCGGCGCGAGCCGAGGTGTTGGCCAAGCAGCATAACATCGGCCGCGCGGAGCTGCGCGAGGGCGTGGTGATCATCGCGGCGGGCAAGCGAGTAAAGGTCGTCCCGGCGCGGGCGCTGGCCGAGTACGAGGTCAGCCGCGAGGGGCGTCGACTCTCGGCGTTCAGGGGTGAGACCGTGCTGCTCACGGCGCTGCTCTCGGCGACCCGCGGCGAGGCGCCGATGGTCTGTTTCTCGAGCGGCCACGGCGAGGCGGCGATCGACAGCTACGCCGCCGCGGGCTACGGCTACCTCGCCGATGAGGTCCGCCGTGATGGTTATCGCGTGCAGAAGCTCAGCGAAAAGGCGCTCCTCGCGCCCAACGCCAAGAAGCTCGTCAGGCGTTGCAAGGTGATCGTGATCGGTGGCCCAAGCCGCGCCTTCGCGGCGGTGGAGCTCGACGGCCTCGACCGCTACCTGCGGGCGCTCGGGCGGGTCTTTCTGCTCGTCGGGCCGACTCTCGACCGGGGGGTCACACGCTACGGAGAGCTCGGCCTCGAGAAGCTCACGGCGCGCTGGGGGGTGGCGTTACCCAAGACGATCGTCCTCGATCCGGTGGGGATCCCCGGTGAGCAGCCGCTGATGACCTGGGCCACTCGCGAAGGCTACGGCGCCCATCCCGTAGGCCGCGCGCTGAGCGGCAAGCTGACGGTCTGGCCGCTTTCGCGCCAGGTCGCCCCACGCCAGGTGTCGACACCCGGTCTGAAGGTCACGCCGCTGGTCTCGACCAGCGCCAAGGGCTGGGCCGAGAGCGACCTCGCCTCGCTGAAGGGTGAGCGGCCGCTGAGCTTCGACGCGGCGCTCGATCGCCGCGGTCCTGTGGCCGTCGCCGCGGCGGTCTCGCTGCTAGGCCCGCGGATGGTCGTCTTCGGCAGCGAGCGGGGCCTCTTGAACCGCCGACTCGGCGCGACCACCGTCCGCGACTTCAACCGGGACCTCTTTCTCGCCTCGCTGGCCTGGCTGAGTGAGGATCTGGCGCTGGTCAACATCGGGCCCAAGACCCCAGAGCACCTGCGCCTGGCGCTCGATGACAAGCAGCTCGGGCGGACGTTCTTGGTCACGGTGGTGGCGCTGCCGCTGATCGCGCTCTTCGCCGGCGTGGTCGCCTGGTGGCGGAGGCGTCGCTGATGCGTGGGCGCACGGTGATCGTGCTGGCGGTGATCGCCGCGGGGCTAGGGCTCGCGGTGCTGCTCGACGGCGGCGACGCCGCGCGACGGGGTGATAAGCGCCTGCTCCCTGGATTGAATACCGAGCGCATCATCGAGTTGACGATCTCGGGCGCGGGGCGCGACACGCTCAGTCTGCGGCGCGCAGCGTCCGGGTTCGAGGTCGTGGAGGGCGTCGGCAAGGGAGGTAAGAGCGTCGCCGATCTTGCGGCCACGAGGAAGCTGCTGTCGACCTTGGAGTTTCTCGAGCCGCGGCGCGAGCTGCCCCGGGGGCGGGGCCTGCGGCAGCTGGGCTTGGCGCCGCCGCGGCTGAAGGTCAGCCTCCGTCTGCGGGGCCGCAAAGCGCGCCTGGAGCTCACGCTCGGCGCGGTCGACCCCTCCGGCACGGGTGTCTACGCCCGGGCGGGCGCGTCGACGCCCGTGGTGCTGGACAAGGAGGTCTTCGAGGCCTTCGACGTCGACGCCCAGGAGCTCCGCGATCGGGAGCTCGTGCCCTTCTCCGCCGCCCAGATCGAGCGCCTCGTGTGGCGAGCTTCGACGACCCCGGCGGTCGAGGTCGCGCGGGGCGCGGACGGCCGCTGGTGGCTCGGAGGGAGGCTCCTGGCGCAGACCCGCGCGGTCGAGCGTCTCGCTGGCGCCGCTGCGGCCTTGCGCGCCACGCGCTTCATCGCGCCGCGGGGGGCGGAGAGGCTGAGACGGACGCTGACCGTCTCGGCGGGCGAGCGATCGGTGACGGTGCGCGTCGGTGGGGGCTGTCCCGGCCGCGCTGGCGAGCTTCGGATCGAGCGAGACAAGACCGCTGGGATCGCCGCGCTGCGAGGCTGCGTCGCCGCGTCGGCGCTCGCCGCCTTCGACGCGCTGAAGCGCAAGGAGGCGCTCCGCGAGCGAGCCCCGCTGCGCCTGCGCCCGGCCGACATCGAGCGGGTCGAGCTGCACCAAGGTTCCGCCGCGCTGAAGCTCTCGCGGTCCGGGGCGGGCTGGGCGCTCTCGAGCAGAGGGGGGGCGAAGGCGCCAGCCGACAGCGACGCCCTGCGACGCGCCATCGCCGCGCTGCGTCGACTGCAGGGGACGGTGGAGCCAGCGGCTGCCGCTGCGCTGGCCGCGCGCTTCCCCGCCGCGACCACGACCGTGATCACCGTCAGCGCGGGGAGACAGCGTCGCGTGCTGCGCTTCGGCCCAGCGGAGGCCGAAAGGCTGCCCGTCCGTCGCGACGACGAGGCCGCCGTGCTCTGGTTGAAGGCGCCGCTCCCCGCCGCGGCGCGGTCGCTGCTCGCCGTAAACGCGCTGAGCTGGCGCGATCGCACCGTGCTCCAGATCCCCGGCTACGAGCTCGCGGCTGTCACGGTCGCGCGCAGAGGCGAGGCGAGCCAGCGCTGCGAACGACGCGCGGGTGCCTGGCGTCTCATCGCCCCGGCGACGGGGGCTGTCGACGACAAGCACCTCGCGCGGCTCTCCGAGCGGCTCTCAGGCCTCTCCGTCGCGGTGTTTCTTCCTCCCTCGTCGGCACCATCCGGCCCAGCGGATGCCGTTGTGACGCTGCTGCGCAGAAGGCGCCTCCTCAGCGGCGAGACCCGCCAAGAGCGCCATCGTATCGAGCTCTGGCGACCAGGAGGCTCTACGGGCCAGGGCAGCTGCATCGGTCGCCTCGGTAGAGCGGTCTTCCGTCTCGATAGGCCGATCTGCTCGATGTTGAGCGGACCCTTGATGCAAAAGCGCGCCAGGTGATCGCGATCACCGAGGCGAATGTGTCGGGAAGCTCTTAACGGCGTCTAGGCGACGCAGGCAGCCGATCACGCGGTCCGACCGTGTGATCGTGGCGACGGGGCTCTGCATCGGCTGAGCAGCTCGGTGATCAGCTCGGTGCGTCGGCGGCTCAGCGCTCTCTAGCGGTGGGCGGCTTCGGTCGACGTGGCGTTGAGAGGCAGGGGGGGCAGGGCGAGGGCTTACTTGATCGGGTCGGCCGGCACGTGCTCACGGAAGACGAGCACGCCATCGGCAGACGAGAAGCCGGTCCCCGACCGCTTCGCGAAGAGCCCGGTGACGATGTAGCGCGTGCCCTTTTCGATCTTGATCTTCTTGTTGGTCTTCATGTCGCGCTCGGGGTAGTCGCTGACCAGCAGGGCTTTGTCCTTCGGGCCGTCCTTACGGTCCGAGAGATAGTAGTGCGGCGCGTCGCAGGTCTTGCACTTGGCGCCCTTGGGGCACTTTGGGCACTCATAGATGTCGAGCACGAAGCCCTTGACCCGCACGGTCTTGTTGACCAGCTCTTTGATCTTCTTGCGCACCCCGTACACCGAGAGGGTGTTGTCGGGGTAGAGCGCCGGTGCGTGGTCTTTCTTGAAGCTCGGGGAGGGCGGCAGCCGAACCTGCAGGGCTGGTAGGGCGCTCTGCTTGAGCTTGTCGCCACCGCCGATGCGCCCGGCCTTGTCGTCTCCGGCTTCGCATCCGGCGACGAGGGCGCCCACGAGCAGCAGCGAGGCGCCCGCGCAGAGCAGCGCGCGAAGACGCGGTCGACGCGTGCCCGCTAGAGCACTAGAATTCGGCAGCTGTGAACCCGTCTGCATTGACCTCACCTCACACGGTGGAAAAACATCTCGCGATTACCATAGGTTCGCCCCTGCCGCAAGCAAGGGCCGGGTCCTCGGGCAGCCTCGGAGCGCCCCTAAGAGCCCCCCCACACCTGCCTTTCGTCGCCGGGCACAGCCCTGCCGGCCGCTTTCGACCCCTCAGAACGTTCGCCGTACCACCTGGATGGCTCACGTCTTCGGCTACGAACTCGGCTCGGCAGCTCAGCACCCGGCTCGGTCCCGAATGGGTAGGGGGGCTCCTAAGGACAGCTCCTCGAACGAGGGTTTGGGCGGCCCTGATCGCGTCGCTCGTCAGCCTCGGGGCGAGCGCTTGCAGCGCTTGTCGCGAGGCTCCGATGAAGCGAAAGCCGCCGCCGGTCGAGACGGTCTCGGCGGACGCCAGCGCCCCTCGACAGCCCCCAGGGCGCCCGCTGACGATTCAGCTGCCGAGCCTGCCGGCGAACCTCAACCCGCTTCTCGGCAGCGCCGACATCTGGTGTCGTCGCGTCGCCATGCACAACATCTTCGAGCCCCTGCTGCGCCGCGTCGGCGAGACGGGCGTGCGCCCCCACCTCGCGCGCAGCTTCGAGTGGTCGGAGAACCGTCGACGCCTACGACTCTCGCTGCGGCGCGACGTTTTCTTTCACGACGGTCGGCCGCTGACCTCCGACGACGTCTCTTACACCCTCGAGCGGCTGCTGCGCCGCAACACCGTCAACCGGCTGCTAAAGGTGCGCCTCTCGGCGATCCGTCAGGTCCGCGAGGTCTCCGAGGGGACGGTGGAGCTCGTCCTCAGCCGCGTCGACAGCGCGCTGCCCAAGGTGTTGGCCGATGTGGGGATCGTGCCAGCCCATCGGTATCGGCGCTTCGGCCTCGCGAGCCCCCGGCTCAACGCGTCCCCCATCGGGACAGGCCCCTTTCGCTTCGCACCGACCGCAGATGCGCGGAGTCTGGTGCTGACGAAAAACGACAGCTATTGGGGCCCACCGCCCGGGTTGAGGCGGGTGGTCTTCAAGGCGATCAGCGATCCGGCGCGCACCTTGCCGGCGCTGCGCAATGGCACTGTCGACGTGCTGGCAGACCTCTACAGCGGCTACTACCCCAAGCAAATCGCCAGCGAGCGCTTCAAGGCGCGCTTCTCGATCTCCCGGCTGCATCCCTATCGGCTGCGGGTGCTGCTCTTCAACCTCGAGCGGGGACCGCTGAAGGACCGTCGCGTACGCCTTGCGCTGCTGCGCGCGATCGACCGCGCCAAGGTTCTGCGCGAGATCCGCGGTGATCTGGGACAGCTGCTCAGCGCGCCACTCTGGCCGCTCTCGAGCTGGTACGACCGCACGCTGCATCCGCGCTCGGTAGACCGCAACGCGGCCGCTAAGCTGCTGGCGCAGGCTGGCTGGCGAGGCGGAAAGGGCGGCAAGCGTTGGCACCTGGATCGTTCGCTGACGCTGCGGATCCTCCGCGCCAAGGGGGACGTGCCACGGCAGGTCGGCGATGCCATTTCGAAGGATCTCGCCGCCCTCGGCGTCGACAGCGGCGTAGACGTCGCTGACTTTGCCTTCTTCCGTACGCTGCTGCGCAGGGGCCGCTTCGACCTCGCGGTGCTCGGCCTGGCCCTGGGGCCGCACGAAGACCTCGCGATGTACCTCCATAGCAAGGGCCGCAAGAACTACGGGCGCTATCACAATAAGGCCGTCGACGCTCTTTTCGACGGACTGCGCAAGGGGCCAGCCGAGGGCGATCACACGCGAGATGGGCGCCAGCTCCATCGGCTGCTCTACGAGGATCCGCCGATGGTGGTGCTCTACGAGCCGATCGAGCTGGTGGTCGCGCATCGCCGAGTGCGGGGGCTAGCCAGCGGCAAGGGCCGCTGGCCACAGCTCTCCGACCTCCGCCTGGACGAGGAGGACCCATGAGCGCCTCGACGCGATCCGTTGTTGTCGTCGTGTGGTCGGTCGTGTGGTTACAGCTCTTCACCCTCACCTGGGGCTGTGACGGCTGCCGGCGTCCAGGGCAAGGGGCAGGTCGCGGATCGGCGGGCAGCGGCGAGCGTCCGAGGCCGAGGGAGCTCGTGATCGCGATCAGCACCGAGCCGCCGGCGTTGGTGCCGATCATCCATCCCGACCAATGGGGCCACCGGATCGCGATGCACCAGCTGCTCGAGACGCTGGTCGCCTTCGACCCGAAACCGCCCCATCGACTGCGGGGCGAGCTGGCCGAGCGTTGGCAGGTCTCGAGCGACGGCCTGACCTATGACTTCATCCTGCGGAAGGGGGTGCGTTGGCACGATGGCAAGCCGCTCCGCGTGGCCGACGTGATCTTCACCTTCGATCGGGTGCTCGATCCGAAGGTCCGCGCGGTGAGCACTCGGAGCACCCTGGCGCCCTTCATCGCCCGCTATGAGGCGGTGGGTGAGCGAGGGTTTCGTATCGTCTGCAAGCGCCGGTCACCCTACTTTCTCAAGGCGCTGGCCGACGTGCCGATCTTGCCCGCCCATCGGATGAAGGGCGCCGACCTCAACACCCATCCGCTGCTGCGCAAGCCCGTGGGTACGGGGGCCTATCGCTTCGAGAGCTGGGAGAGCGGGCGCCAGATCGTGCTGAAGCGCAACGAGGGCTACTGGGGCAGAAGGCCCGCCATCGCGCGCCTCGTGTTTCGCCTGGTGAGAAGTCCAGAGCTCGCGTTGCAGCTCCTCCGCCGCGGCGAGATCGACCTGCTGCCGCGGATCCACGGGGCGCAATGGGCTCAGCGCGTGTCGAGAGATGAGCGACTGCTCGCCCGCTACCGGCCGATTCATCACGTGACGCCGGGGACGGCCTTCGTGCTGCTCAACCACCAGCGGGCGCTCTTCTCCGATGCGCGGGTGCGGCGCGCGCTGGCGCTGCTGCTCGACGTCGACACCATCGTAAACAAGATTATGCACGGTCAGGCGCAGCGCATCGCCTCGTTGATTTGGAACGACGATCCGGATCATGACGCGTCGATCAAGCCGATACCCTTCGATCCCCCAGCGGCGGCGAGGCTCCTCGACGCGGCGGGGTGGCGCGACACCGACGGCGATGGCCTCCGCGATCGCGCGGGCAAGCCCTTTCGGTTCACCTTCCTTTTGATCGCCTCATCGAAGAGCACGCGGCGTTGGTCGACGATCTACCAGCAGCAGCTGAAGCGGGCTGGCATCGCGATGCGGATCCGGCCGATCGAATGGACGGCCTACCTCTCGAAGATCCGATCCCATGCCTTCGATATGGGGACGCTCGGGATGGCGATCTCCGGCCCCTGCACCGATCTCTACCTCCAGCTGCACTCGAGCCAGATCAAAGACGGGCAGAACTACGCGGCGTTCTCGAATGAGGCGGTTGACGCGCTGCTCGAGGCGATCCGCGTCGAGCTCGACGACGCCAAGCGTCGAGTGCTGAGCCATCGCCTCCAGCGCTTACTCGCCGAGGAGGTGCCCGTGATCCCGCTCTTCACGCTGAAAGAACCGGGGCTCGTCACGCGGCGCGTCGAGGGCGTCTACCGCTCGCCGCTGTGGTACCAGCTGCGTGACTGGCGCTTCGCGGGGCAAGCGCGGCCTGCCGATTAGCTGCCCCCGCGTGGGCGCTGTATGATCACCGCCGTGGCGCTCTTCCGCTACACGCTGCGTCGTCTGCTGGCGGCGCTGCCCACGCTCTTCGGCATCAGCCTCGTCAGCTTCGGGCTGATCCAGCTCGCTCCCGGCGACGCGATGAGCGGAGCGCTGGGGGCAGGGCGGCCGCTCTCCAAGCGCGAGGTGGCAGCTCAGCGGCGGATCTTCTTTATGGACCTGCCGCTCTTTTTCAATGTCGACCCGCGCGGTTTCGGAGCCCGGCTCGACCGCATCTGCGCTGATCTCGCGGCGTCGGAGCCCGCTCAGAGGGAGCGCGGTATGGCGGCCTTGGGGCGCTGTGGAACCCGCTGTTTGCGGCCCTTCGTGGCCGGCGAGGGGCGCTGCGCGGGCGTCGCCGAGGCCTGGCGTGAGGCGCTCGCGGGCCGACTGCTAAGAAAAAAGCCTGCCTTGGGGCCGACGCTCTCGGCGGCCACGGCGGCGCTCGAGCCGAAGGCGCTGTCGGCGTTGGCGGCGAGACTTGGTGAGGACACCTCAGCGATCGACGAGCTTCAGCGCCGGGGCAGCGCAGCGCTGCCGGCGACCATGGCGCGGCTGCTCGAGGCCGACGCCACCTCCAAGCAGGTCGAGGCTGCCAGCGCGGTCGCCGCACGGCTCAGCGGTCTCTCGTTGAGACTGGCCGGCGATGACCGGCCGGCGACACGGCGACGCAAGCTCGCCCGCTGGCGCGCGTTCTGGCGTCAGCATCGCCGCGACTACGTACGCTACACGGGATGGGAGCGAGCCCATGGGCGCCTGACCGAGACGCAGTACGGGAAATGGGTCGGTCGCCTGCTCCGCTTTGACTTCGGCGTGTCGCTGCACGACGGCCGGCCTGTCGCCGCGAAGCTCGGCGAGGCCTTGCCCGTGACGCTCTTGCTCTCGGGGCTGTCGATCCTCCTCGCCTACCTGCTCGCCGTGCCCATCGGTGTCCACGCGGCGGTGCGCCGGGGCAGGTGGGGGGAGCGGGCGCTGACGACGCTGCTCTTCGTGCTCTATTCGCTGCCCACGTTCTGGGTGGCGATGCTGCTGATCGTCCTCTTCGGCGGCGTCGGCTTCCTCCACGTGTTCCCGATCCACGGGCTCTCGAGCCCGGGGGCGTCGGAGCTCGGCGCCGTCTCCTGGTTTCTCGATCGGGTCTGGCACCTCGTGCTGCCGGTCTTCTGCCTCAGCTATGGATCGTTGGCGGTGCTCTCACGCTACCAACGGGGTGCGATGCTCGAGGCGCTCAGCCAAGATTACATCCGCGCCGCGCGGGCCAAGGGGCTCTCGGAGCGACGTGTGATCTGGCGCCACGCTCTGCCCAACGCGCTGCTGCCGACGATCACGCTCTTCGGGCTGCAGTTCCCCTACCTGATCAGCGGCAGCGTGATCATCGAGCGGATCTTCAACATCCCCGGGATGGGACATCTGACCTTCGACGCCTTCCTCCAGCGCGACACCCCGGTGGTCATGGCCGTGGTGGTGCTCTCGGCTGCCTTGACCCTGGTCGGGTTGGTGCTGGCTGACGTGCTCTACGCCGTCGTGGATCCGCGCATCGCGCTGCGCTCGAAGGTCGACACCTCTGGGGAGGCCTCATGAGGGTGGGGCTATGGGGCCGCCTGCGGCGCGACCGCGGGGCGTCGGTGGCGACGGTGCTCCTCGCGGCGTTGGGCCTCTCGGCCCTCTGCGCCGATCTGATCGCTAGCGATCTCCCCATCGCGCTCTCGTGGCGTGGCGAGACCTACCTGCTGCCCGCGCTGACGCGGCCCGCTGCGCTGCGCGCCTACGACAACCAACGGATCCATCGCGAGCTGAAGGGCGACGACTGGGGCTGGTTTCCGCTCTGCGAGTTTGGTCCGGAGCAGCAGCCGTCGATCCTGCGGCCGCCCCCCGCGCCGCCGGGGCAGGGGCATTGGCTGGGCACCGATGATCGCGGCCGCGACGTCTTCGCGCGGCTGGTGCACGGTAGCCGCGCCTCCCTCGCGGTGGGCATGCTCGCGGTGGCGATCGACGTGCTGATCGGGCTCTGTCTCGGCTTGCTAGCAGGCTATCACCGCGGTTGGGTCGACGTGATCGTGTCGCGCGTCATCGAGCTAGGGCTCAGCTTTCCGGCCTTCTTTTTGATCCTCACGGTGATGGCGCTGCTTGGACGGAGCTCGCTGTGGACAATGGCGCTGGTGATCGGCTTGACCCGCTGGACTGGCGTCGCACGGCTGGTGCGGGCCGAGGTGCTGCGCCTCCGCGAGCTGGACTTCGTCGCCGCTGCCCGGATCTCCGGCGTCAGCAGCCTTCGGATCATGGTCCGGGTCGTGCTGCCTCACGCGCTAGGTCCAGTGCTGGTGAGCGCGACCTTCGGGGTGGCCTCGGTGATCCTGGTCGAGTCGGCGCTCTCCTTTCTCGGCTTTGGCGCGCCGCCGCCGACCGCGAGCTGGGGCGAGGTGCTGGGGCAGGCCTACGAGAACCCTCATGCGTGGTGGCTGGTGTTCTTTCCGGGCCTGCTGCTCTTTCTGGCGGTGAGCGCGATCAACCTCCTTGGCCAGGGGCTTCGCGATGCTCTGGACCCACGCACACAAGGCACCCTGGGGCAGCGCGAGTGAGCTTCGAGCGGGCAAGCCCTCGAGGTCGACGGTAGGTCCTGCTCGCACTATAGTCGGCGGTGATGGGCGCGAAAGGCGAGACACCACCGGCTGGACACGCCGCGATCGAGGCTCCGGTCGCTGCGCCTGGTCCTCACATCGGGCCGGAGGGTGATCGGGAAGACGAGCACACCACCGCGATCCTGAACATCGCCAGCCTCGAGTCCGAGCGCCTGCAGGCCGCCGCGTACGTCACGGTCCTGGCGGGATCCCGAGTCGGCGAGATGATCAAGGTTACAGAGGCGTTGTCGGTTGGGCGGGCGAAGGCCGCCGGACTCCGCGTCACCGATAAGGGCGTCTCGCGCGCCCATCTGCGGCTGGTGCCGGAGAGCAAAGGGGTGATGCTCTACGATCTCGACAGCCGCAACGGGACCTTCGTTAACGGCAAGCGGGTCGCCGTCCGGCTGCTCGAGGACGGTGACAAGATCCAGGTCGGCGAGGCGGCGATCCTCAAGTTTGCCTACGCAGACGTGCTCGAGGAGTCGTTTCAGCAGCGGATGTACGACGCGGCCGTGCGCGATCCGCTGACCAAGCTCTTCAACCGCCGCCACCTCGAGAAGCACCTCGAGCTGGAGCTGGCCTTCGCGGCTCGTCATAACACCCCGCTCTGCGTGCTGATGATGGACATCGACCACTTCAAGGCGGTCAACGACACCTACGGTCACGGCGTGGGCGACGCGGTGCTCCACCGCTTCGCCGAGCTGCTGGCGTCCGGGATCCGAAACGAGGACCTCGCCGCGCGCTACGGGGGCGAGGAGTTTGTGCTGGTCTGTCGCGGGATCCGTGGACGCGTCGGCGCTGCGGTCGGCGATCGGCTGCGTCAGGCCCTCGAGGCGACCACCCTCGTCGAGGAGAAGCCAAGGTTGCAGGTGACCATGAGCGTCGGCGTGGCGGCGGTGCCCGACGGGCGCTATGGCGATCATCAAGCACTGCTCGAGGCCGCGGACAAGGCGCTCTATCGAGCCAAAGAGCGCGGCCGCAACCGCGTCGAGCTCGCCTAGGAGCACCCCACACCTCCCTGCCGTCGCCGGGCACAGCACGGCCGGCCGCTTTTTCGGCCTCAGAGAGCTCGCCGTACCACCCGTATGGCTCGTTTCTTCGGCTACGAAATCGGCTCGGCAGCTCAGCACCCGGCTCGGTCTTGGATTTGTGGGGAAGCTCTTAGGGAGAGGGGATCGACGTAGCCCCTCGAAAAAGCGGCGCCAAAAAGTTGCCCGCCTCGATCGTCTGCCGTGTACTGAGGGCAGGCAGCAAGCACTCTCAGACCAGCTGACGGAGGCGGACGATGCTCAGCATGGGCACCATCGCAGGGAATAGGACCACACCATCCTCCTGGCGGAGTCAACGCCCGACGCGCGAGATCGAGACCTCCGAGATCGCGATCAAGCGCTTCTCGCGGCGCGTGCCCTATGGCGCTTGGGTCGAGGCCATCGACGAGGGCGCTCCGAGCTTTTACCTGGCGCATAGCCTGAGCCCCCAGGGGCTGCGCCTCCTCGCGGCCAACGACCACACGCCGCCCGTAGGGCCCGTGCAGCTCCGTCTCGTGGTGGAGAACGAGACGCGAGTGGTGTCTGTACAGGGTGAGGTCGTGAGCGATGAGCCGGCCGGCGCGCGTCACCCAAGAGCCTTCGCGATCCGCTTCACCGAGCTCGACGAGGAGCGCCGACTCTTCTTGACCGATCTCTACGACGAAGCCTGCGGTTTCTAGGTGGCGAACGCTCCACCGCCGCTGGGGCCGTCTTCATCGCGTGGATCGACCATGGCGTGAGGCTACCCGTGGACGCGGCGCGGTGACAACAGGCATACTCGGTCAAACGGCCCATGCCTCGCTCGCGCTCCCATCACCTCCTTCATCGTGCTCTCGTGGCGCTGATGGCGCTCGCCGTCGTGACCTCGGTGCTCGCGGGGGCGACTCCGGTCCACGCGCTGAAGCTCGACGTGCGCAAGAGATACGAGCGGCAGCTGATCCGCTGGGGGCTGAAGAGGCGCGGGCTGAAGCTCGATCCGGCGCCGGCGGGCAAGACCATCGCCAAGGTGTTGATCGAGCGTGAGGACATCATCGCGCCCAGCGACCCTTGGCCGGGGTTTCTAAACTGGTTTCACGTCAAGACCCGCGACGTCGTGGTGCGCCAGGAGATCTTGCAGCGCCCTGGACAGGCCTACAAAAGAGAGCTGATCGACGAGAGCGAACGCAACCTGCGCGCGCTCTTCATCCTTGGCGTCGTGCGCATCGTCGCCTGCCAGCATCGCGACCCGACCAAGGTGATCGTGCTCGTCGTGACGAAAGACCTCTGGTCTCTGCGGCTGAACATGATCTACGAGCAGACCGGTTCGCTGGTGCAGGTGCTCGACTTCACGCCGACCGAGGAGAACTTCCTCGGTCGGAACAAGCGCGTCAGCGCCCACCTGCGACTGGCGCAGCTCGATCTCGATGGCTTCGTGCTGCGCGATCACCTGGCTGTGGGGCAGCGCTATTTCGACCAGCGGCTGCTCGGCTCCCGGCTGCGCGTGCTTCAGGTGTTCGACGTGATCATCGACGGCAAGGTGCCGGCAGGGGGCTTCATCGGCGATCCGGCAGACGAAGGCGCGCGGCGAGGCGCGGCCGCCTGGAAAAACAGCCGCGGGGCGGGGGCCGTCGCTGGCGTCTTCGCGCGGCTGCGCCTCGACCGGCCGCCGGTCCCGCTGTCAACGAGGTGGAGCTTCGTGCTCGATGGCTACGCGGACGTTCGCCAGCGGCGGATCTACCGTCAGCTCCGCGATGGCAAGCTCGCCCTGAGCACCGTGCAGGCTCCCGAGCGCTTCGCCTGCCCGTCTGGCAGCTCTGGCGGCGTCGCGTGCCGCTTCAACGTTCCACGGGTCTACGACGCCACCGTGCTCGTCGGCTCCTTCTCGCTGACGCGCTCGGTGGGCGAGTCGGTCAAGCACGACTTCGGCTGGGGACTCTTGGTCTACCAGATCGACTACTCGGCCCCAGATGGCTTCCCCTTCGATAAGGCCGTCCGCGCCTGGTATGAGCGCGCCTGGCTACCGCGCAGCGAGGCCGCTTCGGCCTTCGTGCTGCGCTACGGCACGCGACCTACGCGCTTTATGCGACTAAAAAACATCGCCTCCCTCGGTCTCTCGGAGAACATTGGCATCGGGCCCAGCTCAAAGGTCGAGCTGCGCCTCGCGCAGAACCTCCGCACGGCGCGGCAGACCTTCTTCGAGATGATCGCCAGCGCGTCCTACACCTGGGCGTGGGGGGGCAACCTTTTCACGCTGGCTGCCGATGGCACCTGGCGCTACCAGCTGGGCATCGAGGAGCGCGGCGTCGGCCCCTGGGTCAACAAGAAGCTGACGACGACGGCGCGGAACATCACCCCGATGCTCTGGATCGGGCGGCTTCACACGCGGGTGTCGTTGACCTTGCGCGACGACGACCTCGACCGCGGGTCGACGCTCTTCGATAGCGGCCTGGTGCGCGGGTACCCATTGACCAACGACGTCGGGCGGAACGTCTTTTCGGCCAACGTCGAGTACCGCACCGAGCCCTTGAACATCCTTACAGCGCATGTCGGCGGGGTCGTGTTCTACGACGCCGGCTCCGTCTTCGGCGCGCCCACGGGAGACGCCGCCGGCGACTTCGGCTTTCGCTACCGTCATAGCGTCGGCCTCGGGCTGCGGGCGCTCTTTCCCCAGTTCGACCGCGAGACGCTCCGCGTCGACTTCGGTATCCCCCTCGCCGCCGAGGGCCGCGGCGCACTCGGCACCTGGTTCTCGTTCAGCTTCGGCCAGCAGTTCTAGAGCGCGCTGATCAGCTTACCGGACCGAGCTGCGCGAAGGATGCGGAATCACAGCGTAGGAGCGAGAAGGGCGCCTGCTGGTAGCACGCAACCGACGAGCGACGACCGCTGTGATGTCGCAGACCAGCGCGGCGACGGGAGCGTAGCGAATCAAGCTCGGAGGGCGCGCCAGATCCGTTCGGCGGTGAAGGGGCCGCGGAGTATCCGGACGCCGACGGCGTCGACGATCGCGTTGGAGAGCGTCGGCATGGGGCCGTTGATGCAGATCTCGCTCACGCTCTTGGCGCCGTAGGGGCCGGTGGGCTCGTAGGTCGGCACGAGGATCGTCTTCATCACCGGCATATCCGCCGGGCTCGGGATCCGGTAGTGGCGGAAGCTCGGGTTCTGACAGGTGCCGTCAGGGCCAAAGTTGAGCTCCTCGGTCATGGCGTAGCCGATGCCGTTGGCCACGGCGCCCTCGACCTGCCCCTCGGCGAGCTTGGGGTTGATCGCGGTGCCGCAGTCGACGGCGGCGACGTACTCGAGGACCTCGCAGGAGCCCGTCCTGGTGTCGACCTCGACCTCGGCGAAGTGTGCTGAAAACGGCGGGGGCGAGACGTGGCTGATCGCGGAGTTTACGGCGCCAATCTGAAATTGGTTATGCGAATAGAGGGCGTAGCGGGCGATATCCGCGTAGCTGACATGCTTGCCCTTGGCCTCCGCCTGGGCCTCGCCGACGCTGACCTCGGAGGGCTCGACGCCAAGCATCTCCGCGGCCACGGCGATGATCTGCTCGCGCACCTTCAGCGCCGTGCGCCGCACGGCCTCGCCCGAGAGATACGTGGTGGAGGAGGCGTAGGCGCCGACGTCGAAGGGCGTGAGGTCGGTATCCGACGAATAGACGAGGATCTGCTCCAGCGTCGTGCCCAGCGCCTCGGCGGCGATCTGGGCCAGCACCGTATCCGAGCCGGTGCCGAGGTCCGTCGCGCCGATGGTGAGGTTGAATGAGCCGTCGTCGTTGATCTTCAGGTTCGCCGCGCCCATGTCGATCTCGGGCACCGACGAGCCCTGCATCAGCGTGCAGACGCCCACGCCGCGGCGGTAGCGCCCACGGTCGCGGTAGGCCGCGTCTTTTCGTTTGCGCGCCCAATCGATGGCCTCGGCGCCGAGCGCCATACATTGGGCGAGGCCACAGGAGCCGATCGTCTGGTCGACGCCCTCTTTGCCCTCCCCAAGGGCGCGGAACACGGGTGAGGTCTGCCCCTCGAGGATGTGGATCTCGCGGCGCAGGTCGAGGGGATCCACGTCGAGCTTGCGCGCGGCCTCGTCTATCGCCACCTCGAGGGCGAAGGCGGCCTGAGTGGCCCCGTAGCCGCGATAGGCACCGCCGACGGGGGTGTTGGTGTAGACCGAGTCGCCATGGAAGGCGATGTGGTCGGCGCGGTAGAGCGGCAGCGTCTTGGAGCCGCAGTTGGACATCACGGTCAGCGCGTGGCTGCCGTAGGCGCCGGTGTTGGTCCGGGCGCGCATCTTGATCGCCTCGAGCTTGCCGCCAGCGACGATCGCGCCGCTGCCCGCTGGGGCCTTCTTCAGGCCGAGCTGCACCCGCACCACCGAGGGGTGGCGGATCCGGCTCGAGACCAGCTCCTCGGCGCGGGTGTACTCGAGCTTCACGGGGCGGCGTGTGCGCAGACAGAGCAGGGCCGGGAGGTCTTCGAGGACCTCCTGCTTGGCGCCGAAGCCGCCGCCGATGCGAGGCTTGATCACGCGGATCTTGCGCACCGGGATGCCGAGCGCCTGAGCCACGATGCGGCGCACGTGGAAGGGCACCTGCGTCGAGGTGCGGATGATCAGCCGGTCGTAGGGGTCGAGGGAGCAGATCGTGATATGCGGCTCGAGGGGCGCGTGCTGGGCGTGCTGCGTCTCGGTCTCGACGTCGACGACCACGTCGGCCTCGTCGAGGGCCTTGTCCGGGTCGCCGACGGCCATCTCGACCTTCGCCGCGAGGTTGCGCTGGGGCTCGTAGAAGACCGGGATCGACGCGACGGCGTCCGCTTCGTCGTGGATCACGGGCTGACCCTCGGCGTCCGCCGTGCGGATGTCGAAGACCGGGTCGAGGCGCTCGTAGTCGACCTCGATCAGCGTCAGCGCGGCCTCGGCGATCTCGCGGGTCTCGGCGGCGACCGCGGCCACCCGGTCACCGACGAAGCGCACCTTGTCATCGAGGATTGGGGTGTCGTAGGGCGAGGGCTCGGGATAGCCCTGACCCGCGGTCGTGTGCATGATCCGCGGCACGTTGTGGTGCGTCAGCACGGCATGCACGCCGGGCAGCGCCTCGGCCTTGCTGGCGTCGATGCGCGTGACTCTGGCGTGGGCGTGGGGGCTCCACAGCACCTTCGCGATCAGCATCCCAGGCATCGTCACGTCGTCGACGTAGGCCGGGCGCCCCGTGGCCAGCGCGTAACCGTCAATCTTGGCTTCGCTGTGGTTGACGACTCGGGCCGCGCTGCCGTTGGCGAGCTTGCCTTCCTCGTAGGCTCTCTTGGTCGCGTCGCTCATTGAGCGGCCTCCTTGGCCTGCGCGATACGCTCGGCGGCGCGCTGAAAGGCCTCGATCTGTTTGACGTAGCCGGTGCAACGGCAGAGGTGGCCGTCCAGGGCCTTCCGCAGCTCGTGCTCGCTTGGTCGCGGGATCTCTTCGAGCAGCGCGGAGACGCTGAGCACCATCCCAGGCACACAATAGCCGCATTGCACGCCGCCCGCGGCGACGAGCTCTTCGACGATGATGTTGGGGTCGTCGGGCGAGTCGAAGGCCTCGATCGTGGTGATCGCGTGATCCTGGCAGGCCGCCGCGAAGAGCAGGCAGGAGGCGTGGGGCATGCCATCGAGGAGCACCACGCAGCTGCAGCAGGTGCCCTCCTCACAGCCGCGCTTCACCCCGTGGTAGCCGGCGTCACGCAGCACGTCGAGCAAGGTCGCGCCGGCGGGGGCGGTCAGCTCCCGTCGCTCGCCATTGATCTGAAAGGTCATCGGCAATGTCGTGCTCATTTCGCACCTCTCGCGCGCTCGACGGCGACGGTGAGGGCGTCCTCGATCATCGCGGCGAGCAGGTCGCGGCGGTAGTCGGTGGAGGCCAGATAGTTGCGGGAGATGGTGGCCGCCTTGGCGATGGACGCCGCGGTCTTGGCGATGGCGTCTCTGCTCGGCTCGCGGCCGACCAGCGCCTCTGGGGCGTCGGTCTTCTGGGGCAGGGGGCGCACGGCGCCGCAGACCACTCGCGCGGCGGCGACCTTCCCGTCCTCGGCGAGGAGCACGCGAGCGGCCGCGGAGGCGAGGGCCTCGTCGGTCTCGTCGCGCCGCTGCTTGCAGTAGGCGCTGCCCTCCCGCGGCTGGGCGGCGGGCACGATGATCGTGGTCAGCAGCTCCGCCGTGTTGATCAGCTTGCTGGGGTGTTTGGCGAAGAAGGTGTCGGCGTCGACCTCCCGCGTGCCGCCCTGGGAGACGAGCACGAAGCGCGCGCCGAGGGCCCAGGCAGCGATCGGCAGATCGGACCAGCCATAGACCATCACGCAGTTGCCGCCGCAGGTGACGTGGTTTTGGACCACCCGTGAATAGAGCAGGTCGGCGGCCTCGCCGAGGGCGTTGACGCTGTGGCGGTGAGCCATGTACTTGCGCAGCGCGCTGACCTTGACCATCGCGCCGACGTGCAGCGCTGCCTGATGCAGGCTGAGGTTGTCGAGGCCCAGGCGGCCGAGATCGACCAGCGCGTCGAGAGGCGCGCCTTTGGCGAAGGCCAGGGAGCTGCCGCCGGCGAGCGGCCGGGCGCGGTCACCGTGTTCCGCTAGCAACCCCAGGGCCTCCTCGACGGACGCCGGGCGGTAGAGAGCTTTGAGATCGAGCATCTGAAAAAACCTCCGGTTGCCGCGCGGCCCTCGGCCGGCGGCGGGGCAGTGTACTACGCTTCGCCGGCCAACGTCGCGCGTTTTCATCCTAAAGCGGAAGTAAATCGCTGTAATTGTCGAGCTTTGTACGATGATGCTCCACCTTCGGGCTGGCGTGCTAGGGTCTGGCCCATTGCGTCATCAGGCACAACACAGCTTGGCTGCACGTCGGGCTGTATTCGGTCGCCGTGAGCTGGGTCGGAGTGCGCCCGCGAGGTCTCGAGTGCCCTGGCCCAGGAGCCGTTCGGCCTCCACTGGAGGCAAGGAGAGTTGGCTGTGAACGAGAAGTACGTCGAGCTTTTGAAGGGGAAGATGAGCACGGAGAGCTATCAGAAGCTAGCCGCGCTCGAGAATGAGGCGCTGATCACCTTCATCGGGGAGTACATCGAGCTCTGTGACCCAGATACGGTGTACATGTGCAATGACAGCGCGGAGGACGCCGAGTATATCCGCCAGCGGTCGTTGGAGCTGGGCGAGGAGGTCAAGCTCGCCAAGCCCGGCCAGACGATCCACTACGACGGCTACGGTGATCAGGGCCGCGACAAGGCCAACACCAAGTTCATGATCCACAAGGATAAGCTCGAAAACTACGGCAACCTCAACACCATCGAGCATGGTGAGGGGCTCGCTGAGATCAAGGGCATCGCCAAGGGGATCATGAAGGGCAAGCAGGCGATCGTGAAGCTCTTTTGCGAGTGCCCGACCCATAGCCCCTTCTCCATCGCCTGTGCTCAGATCACCGACTCCTACTATGTCGCGCACTCTGAGGACATCCTGTACCGCCCCGGCTACGACCACTTCATGAAGATGGAAAAGAAAGACGACTTCTTCCGCTTCGTGCACTCGGCGGGCGAGCTCGATGAGCGCGGCTGCAGCAAGAACCTGCAGAACCGTCGGATCTTCCAGGATCTCGAGCATGAGATCGTCTACTCGATGAATGCCCAGTATGCCGGCAACTCGGTCGGCCTGAAGAAGCACTCGATGCGCCTGGCGATCCAGCGCTCGGGCCGCGAGGGGTGGCTCTGCGAGCATATGTTCATCAACGCGATCCACAATCGGGAGAAGGGCCGCAAGACGTACTTCTGCGGCGCGTTCCCCTCAGCCTGCGGCAAGACCGCCACGGCGATGATCCCGGGCGAGACCATCATCGGTGACGATATCGCCTACTTCAAGCGCATCGACGGCGAGTTCCGCGCGGCGAACGTCGAGCGCGGCATCTTCGGCATCATCAAAGACGTCAACGCCAAGGACGACCCGGTGATCTTCGATGTGCTCCAGCAGGAGCAGGAGATGATCTTCTCCAACGTGCTGACCGGCCCGGACAACAACCCGTACTGGATCGGCTGCCATATGGAGATGCCGAAGGAGGGGACCAACCACTCTGGTCCCGGCTGGTACCCCGGCAAGCAGGACGACAAGGGCAAGGAGATCACGCCCTCGCATCCGAACAGCCGCTACACCATCCGCATGGACTACCTCGCCAACCTCGATCCCGCCTGGAACGATAAGCAGGGCGTGAAGGTGAGCGCGATCGTCTACGGTGGCCGCGACAGCGACACCTGCGTGCCGGTCGAGATGTCCCCCGACTGGGAAGATGGCATCGTGCTCAAGGCGATCACCCTCGAGTCCGAGACCACGGCCGCGACCCTCGGCGCCGAGGGGGTCCGTGTGCCGCAGCCGATGGCCAACCTCGACTTCATCAGCTACCCGCTGGGTCAGTACTTCCAGAACAATATCGATTTCGTCAAAGAGCTCGCCGACGATCAGGTCCCGCCGATCTTCGCCGTGAACTACTTCCTCCTCGACGAGAACAAAGACTTCTGCACCAGCAAGCTCGCCAAGAAGGTCTGGCTGCACTGGGCCGAGATGGCCGCGCACGGCGAGGTCGAGTACCTCGACACCCCGACCGGCAAGATCCCGAAGTACGACATCCTCAAGAAGCTCTTCAAGGAGCTGCTCGACGACGACTACGACGAGGCCGGCTACACGTATCAGTTTAGCTTCCGCTGCGACGCCTGGTTGGCCAAGATCGAGCGCGCGGAGACCTACTACAAAAAGAACGTTCCGGATATGCCGCAGCCTATCTACGATCGCTGGACCGCCACGAAGGAGAAGATCCTGGCGGCCAAAGAGAAGTACGGCGCGGTGATCAAGCCCGGCGACTACAAGGGCTAGAGCGCTGATCAGCATACCGGACCGAGCTGCGCGAAGGATGCGGAATCACAGCGTAGGAGCGAGGAGGGCGCCTGCTGGTAGCACGCAACCGACG
>PDWJ01001979.1_pt1 | contig 63647 bp, 63 predicted proteins | sample 1430881 | NCBI WGS metagenome assembly PDWJ01 (sample SAMN01162460, study PRJNA174530) | Oral metagenome, whole genome shotgun sequencing project. | biome: Marine environment; feature: Marine mammal; material: Swab sample of the gingival sulcus; isolation source: swab sample of gingival sulcus... | reverse complement strand
TCCGGTCTATGGCCAGCGGCGTCCTCACCTGGGCTTGAAACGTCCCTTCTTGCACGCTGCTGAGCTCTCGTTCGAGCATCCGATACGGGGTGAGGTGGTCACCTTCACCAGCCCACTACCGGCGGATTTGAGCGAACGCCGGGACGCATTTCGCCACTGATATCTCGCTCGATCGCTGCCAACACGACGCCAGCAGGGCGTGCCCACGTCAGCCAGCGCGAACCAAGAATGCCGTAACGGTTGAAACTGGGGTCAAAAACTGGTGGACTTGTTCCGCCGTGGATCCTTCTGTTTTGATCAAGCCAGACTATGGCGGTGCCAATGTGGGCAGCATCGTTCCTACCCTCTTGGGCCCCCAGTCGTGGGCATCGGGGTTGCCATCGTGGATGCCCGAACTGGTTGCCGATGCCCGTCAGATCGTGCTCTTGGTTCTCGATGGCCTGGGCTGGGACCAGCTCCGCGACCATGAATCGTGCGCCCCCACCTTGTCGTCGATGGTCGGCGGACCGATTACCACGGTCGCCCCAACCACCACTGCAACGGCACTGTGCTCGATTGCCACCGGGTTGGCTCCCGGCGAACACGGCCTGGTCGGCTATCGCATCATGCTGGGCGGCGAGGTGCTCAATGTGCTCCGGTGGGCAGTCGATGGCGATGACCGTCGCCGACACCACCTCCCCGAAGACATCCAGCGGTATCCAGCCTTCTTGGGCGAAACCGTGCCGGTGATCAGTCCGATCGAATTGGTCAATACCTCCTTTAGCGCGGCCCACCAGCGCGGCGGTTTCCCGGTGGGATGGCGGGCCTCTTCATCGATGCCGATCGAGGTCCGACAACAACTCGCCGATGGGCAGCGGTTTGTCTACGCCTACTACGGCGGTATCGATCGCATCGCCCACGAACGCGGCTTTGGTGAGTTCTACGATGCTGAGCTGAAGTTTGCTGATCGCTTGGTCGCTGATGTGTTGGAGATCTTGCCTCCGGGAGCGGTCCTCTTGGTGACCGCCGATCACGGCCAGGTCTCCGTGGGAAGCAATATCGTGTATCCACCCAGCTCAGTTCTCGATCTGGTTGCCGACCAGTCGGGAGAAGGACGATTCCGATGGCTCCATGCCCGTCGGGGAGCAGGGGACGATCTCCTCGTTGCCGCTGAGGAGGCATTCGGCCGCCAGGCCTGGGTGGTCAGCCGCCACCAATTGGTCGATGAGGGCTGGTTTGGGCCAACCATGTCCCGACCGGTGATGTCTCGGTTGGGCGATGTTGCGGTCATCGCGACCGAACCGGTGTCATTCCACGATCCCGATGACAGCGGCCCCTTCGAGTTGGTGTGCCGCCACGGATCGATGACATCGGCCGAGGTCTATGTGCCCCTCCTGGCCGGAACTCGGCCTTGATGACCTCGTGGGTGAGGCCGGTTGGCTGATTGAATAACCACCACGATGACATCACCGAGCGATACCCCGAACACCCCGACCGAGGAGACCGTTGAGCATCCCGACGTGATCGTTCCCGATGACTCCGGTACCGCACCCGACGACGATGCCCAGGAAACCGCGGTGACGGAACCGGGCAAGGTGATGAGGATCGGCGCCATGGTCCGCCAGCTCCTCGAAGAGGTGCGTCAAGCTCCCCTCGATGAAGCGAGCCGTGAACGATTGGCCGAGATCTATGAGCGTTCGGTCGTCGAGCTCTCCGATGCGCTGAGCCCCGATCTCCAACAAGAACTGCGCATGCTGACCTTGCCCTTCGATGCCGACGATGTGCCCAGCGAGGGAGAGCTCAGGGTGGCCCAAGCTCAGCTTGTGGGCTGGCTTGAAGGGCTCTTCCACGGGATTCAGGCCACCTTGTTCGCCCAGCAGATTGCTGCTCGCGACCAGATCGAGCAGATGCGCCAGCTCCCCTCGGGAGCCGATCAGGCATCACCCGGTCCCGGCACCTATCTGTGAGCTAAGGTCGAACCCCACCCTATGACCGAGTCGTTTACCCATCTCCACGTTCATACCGAGTACTCCCTCCTTGATGGTGCTGCTCGCATCGAGGAATTGGTCGCCAAGGCGGTCAGTGATGGCCAACCCGCCCTCGGGATGACCGACCACGGCAATATGTATGGCACCCTCGAGTTCTACAAGGCGTGCGAGAAAGAGGGCATCAAGCCGATCATCGGCACCGAGGCCTATATGGCCCATGAGCATCGTTCCGAACGTCCAACCCGACGGGGTCGCATCGATGACTCCGGGGGCGACACCGATGCTGGGCAGAAGCTCTACTATCACCTCACCTTGCTGGCCGAAAACGAGATCGGCTATCGCAACCTGATCCATCTCTCGAGCCGAGCCTTTCTCGAAGGGTTCTATTACAAGCCGCGCATGGACTGGGATCTCCTCGAAGAGTATTCCGACGGGGTGATCTGTAGCACTGGCTGTCTGGGGGGTCATGTCCTCCAGTCCTTGATGCAGGGCGATGAGAAGGGGGCGCTGGCCCACGCTGCTCGGCTCCAAGACATCTTTGGCCGCGACAATCTCTTTGTCGAGCTCCAGGACCATGGCCTGCCCGAGCAGCAAGCCACCAATCCCCAGCTCTTGCAGATCGCCAAGACCATCGGCGCACCCCTCATCGCCACCAACGACTCGCATTACATCGATCAGGACGACCACTCGGCCCACGGTGCCCTCTTGTGTGTCCAGACCGGGTCCCTGCTCAGCGATCCGAATCGGTTCAAGTTCAACGGAAGTGAGCACTATCTCAAGACGGCCCGGGAGATGCGTCACCTCTTCGCTGAAGTGCCCGAGGCCTGCGACAACACCTTGTGGATTGCTGAACGAAGTGATCTGACGATCGAATTCGGTGGAACGGTCTTGCCCGATTTCCCGATTCCCGAAGGGTTTGCTGACGATAAGGCCTATCTCGAACACCTGACGTGGGAAGGAGCCAAACGTCGGTGGGGGACCAACCTGTCGCCCGAGGTCATCGAACGGGTGAATTACGAGCTCGGCATCATCAACCAGATGGGCTTTGCCTCCTATTTCTTGATCGTCTGGGACTTGATTCGTTACGCCCGCGAGTCGGGGATCCGGGTGGGGCCCGGCCGGGGATCGGCCGCCGGATGTGCGGTGGCCTATTGCCTCTGGATCGCCGACCTCGACCCGATCAAGTACGACCTCCTCTTCGAGCGATTCCTCAACCCCAGCCGGGTCTCGATGCCCGATATCGATATGGACTTCGACTCCCGATATCGCCAACAGATGATCCGTTACGCCGCTGAGCGATATGGCCGGGACCATGTCGCCCAGATCGTCACCTTTTCCAAGATCAAGGCTCGTAACGCGGTGCGTGATGCCGCTCGGGTGCTTGGCTATCCCTATGGCCTCGGCGACAAGATCGCCAAAGCGATGCCTCCCTTGGTGATGGGACGAGACACCCCGCTGACCGCCTGTCTGGAGCCGACAGAGAAGTACGCCGATGGCTATAAGGCAGCAGCTGACCTGAGGAGCCTGTACGAGAGCGATGAAGACGTCAAGTCGGTGGTCGATGTGGCCAAGGGGCTTGAAGGCCTCGTGCGCTCCGACGGTATCCACGCTGCCGCGGTGGTGATCACCAAGGACCCGGTGATCGACTATCTCCCGATCCAGCGCAAGCCCGAATCGGGCCAAGACCCCGAAGATGCCCCCCTGGTGACCCAATACGAGATGGGTGGGGTGGAGAGTCTTGGGCTCTTGAAGATGGACTTCTTGGGGTTGCGTAACCTCGATGTGATCGCCGATGCCCAGGACATGATCCGTGCGATCCATGATCCCGACTTCGATATCGACGAAGTGCCTCTGGACGACCCGGCGACCTTCGAGCTCCTGAGTCGGGGGGATACCGCTGGGGTCTTCCAGCTCGAATCAGCTGGCATGCGTCAGCTTCTCAAGCGAATGATGCCGGTCTCCTTTGGTGATGTGGCTGCGGTGCTCGCCCTCTATCGGCCCGGGCCGATGGGTGAGAACATGCATATCGACTTTGCTGATCGCAAGAATGGACGCAAGCAGGTCGAGTACTTCCACGACGATGCTCGCGACCTCCTCGAAGACACCTATGGCTTGATGATCTATCAGGAGTCGGTGATGAGGGTGGCCCAAGCCTTCGCTGGCTATTCCCTCGCCGAGGCTGATCTCTTGCGCAAGGCGATGGGGAAGAAGGTCCGCGAGGTGATGGCCGCTGAGCGTGACAAATTCGAGGCCGGGGTGGTCGCCCAGGGCTACACCAAGGAATTGGGCAAGAGCCTGTTCGACACCATCGAGAAATTTGCCGACTACGCCTTTAACAAGTCCCACACCTATGGCTATGGGTTGGTCGCGTACCAAACCGCTTACCTCAAGGCCAACTATCCGGTCGAATACATGGCCTGTCTGCTCACCAGCGTGAAGAGCGACCTCGACAAGGCCGGGGTCTATCTGGCTGATTGCCGCTCAGCGGGGATCACGGTCACCAATCCCGACATCAATCGGTCGGTGATGAACTTTGGTGCCCTCTTGGCCGACCAGGTACCCGATGACATCGAGCTGCCGTTGGGAAGCCCTGGAGTGATCACCTTTGGGCTCTCTGCCGTCCGCAATGTGGGCGAGGGTCTTGTTGAACAGCTTCTCGCTGAACGAGATGAGAACGGCCCCTACGAGTCGTTCTACGACTTTGTTGAGCGGGCTCCGGAATCGGTGCTCAACAAGCGGACGGTCGAATCCTTGATCAAGGCTGGAGCATTCGACCGGTTGGGGCACCCGCGCCGGGGGCTCTTGACCGTGTTTGAGTCGATCATCGACACCACCCTGCATCGTCGTCGGGAGCGTGATCAGGGGATCATGAGCCTCTTTGGCGAGTGGGATGACAGCGCCGGTGGGGAAGAGGTCTTCGATGAACGGGTCGATATCCCCGACATCGAGTTTGACAAGGCTGACATGCTCAAGGCTGAGAAAGAGATGCTCGGCCGCTATGTGTCGGACCATCCGCTCTTGGGGGTTGAGTCGGCTCTGCGTCGCCGGGTCACCCACGACATCTCCCAGCTCTCTCAGCTCAACGATGGCACGACGGTGATGGTTGGTGGGGTGATGACCGAGGTCACCCGTAAGTTCACCAAGCGTGGTGACCAGATGGCGGTCTTTATCCTCGAAGGGCTCGATGAGTCGGTCGAGGTCGTCGTCTTCCCTCAGGCGATGAAGAAGCTGAGTCACAAGATCGACGACGACATCATCGTGTCGGTCAAGGGCCGCCTGAATCGACGGGATGAATCACGTCTCAATGTGGTCGCCCAAGACATCCAGGTCTTAGCGGGATTGGCCGATGGGGGCGCTCCTACCTTGCGGCTCTATCTGCCGTCCTATTCCCTCGATGAGTTGGGTATCCATCGGCTCCGTCGAGTCTTGCGCGAGTTCCCCGGTGAGTCGGTGGTGGAGATTGATCTTGGACAGGGACAGATCGTTCGCCTGGCTGATGAATTCTGCGTTGACATCACTGCCATCGTGGGGGAGATCCGCATGGTCTTCGGTCATGATTCGGTCGTCTTCGATGCCGATGCCACCTGATTGGGGCTGATCTGGGCGGCCTGGTGAGCCGTTGGTGAGGGAGCCAGGGCGAACTGTGGCAGAATAGAGAACTGTTCGCGTCCTGGAGAAGGAAACCATGTCGATCGAAGTTGTGACCAATGATGCCACCGCCCTGACCGATGCTGATCTCGCTGAGATGGCATCGATCGAAGGAGCCTTTGATCTCGACACGATCTCCACCTGCCGCGAAGAATGGGTGCTCGCCACCGTGGCCCGGGTTGATGGTGAACTTGAAGGGTTCATGTTTTCCACCCTTGAGCGCATCGGTGGAACGCCGTGTGTCTTGATCGGGATGATCAGCGTTAAGCGCAATGCGACGAGCGAGAGCACCCTTGAGGGGCTGATGGGTGAGGCCTATCACCGGGCCCTGATGGCGTTCCCCGATGAAGATGTGGTGGTCGGCTCACGGTTTGTCTCTGCCGATGGTCTCCTGGCACTCACCAAGCTCGATGATGTCACCCCAGCACCGGGTAAGGCTGCTGTAGGTGAAGAGCGGGCCTGGGGGCGTCGCCTGGCCAAGCGGTTTGGCGTGGATCGCGGCTATGACGCCAAGGCCTTTGTGGCCACCAACCACCGGGTTGGGCATATCGACATCATCGCCACGAGTGACCTCGACGCCGACCAGGCAGCCATGCTCGAGGTGCTCGATGACGGCCAGGTCATGATCGTCTATGGCTGGACGATGGCTGAAGACCTGGTCGAGCTCGGCGCCCGCTGAACCCGCTGGCTGCGGCTGCGGGTCGTGCGGGTGCACCATTGTCGTAACCGATCTCCCAGGTGAAGAAGGCTTGGTCAGGCGCCCATGGCGTGGTGCCCGCCATCGACATGGATCACCTCACCGGTCGTGGCGGGGAACCAGTCCGACAGGAGGGCCACACAGGCGCGAGCGACCGGCTCGCTGTCGCGAACATCCCATCCCAAGGGAGCTCGCTCATCCCACACCTCTTCGAACTGGGCGAAACCGGGAATCGACTTGGCGGCCATCGTCTTGATCGGGCCAGCGGCAACCAGGTTGCAGCGGATCTGGCGGGGACCGAGTTCGCGGGCCAGATATCGCGACAAGCTCTGGAGGGCCGACTTGGCGACCCCCATCCAGTTATAGGCCGGCCAGGCCCGGCTGTTGTCAAAGTCGAGTCCCACGATCGAGCCACCCTCGGTCATCAGGGGAGCGAAGGCTTGGGCGAGCACCTTGAGCGAATAGGTCGACACATGAAGGGCGACAGCGACATCGTCCCAGGGTGTGGCCAAGAAGTCGTCGCCCAGACACGAGTCGGGAGCGAAGCCGATGGCGTGGAGTACCCCATCAACCCGACCCCACTTGGCGGTGACCGCCTCGACAGCGGCGCCAACCTGGGCTGGATCGGTGACATCGAGTTCGAGCACCTCGATATCGGCGCCGAGCTTGCGGGCGGTGCGCTGGGTGAGGCGATGGGCTCGGCCAGCTCCGGTGAGCACAATCTCCGCGCCCTCGGCAAGGGCGATCTTGGCGACTCCATAAGCCAGCGAGGCATTGGTCAAGACACCGGTGATGACGAGCTTTTTCCCATCGAGGATTCCCATAGACCTGCAAGTTAGCCGCCACGACCCCACGTGACGATGATCACGCCATCGGCGACCACGCTCGATGCGGGCTCACCTGGTCGTGAGCACGGTCGTCGATATGGCAGGATCGACACCTATGGGACTCTCAATCAACGCCAACGCCACGAGGCAGCAGCGATGACCACCTTGAAGCTCTACGACACGGCGCGCCAAGCGGTCGTCCCCTTCGATGCCGATCACCACGTCAAGATGTACACCTGCGGGATCACCCCCTATGACGCCACCCATCTCGGCCACGCCTTCACCTTTATCGCCTTCGACCTGCTCAAACGGCACCTGATCTCCCAAGGGCACACGGTCACCTGTGTGCGCAACGTGACCGATGTCGATGACCCGCTCTTCGACAAGGCTCGTGAACTTGGGATCCACTATCTCGACCTCGCCGCTGCTGAAGAAGCCCGCTTCGATCGTGACCTCGTCGCCCTCAACGCCCTGCCGGTCGCCAGCGCACCGCGGGCATCGTCGGCGATCCCCGACATCCGACGCTTGATCGGCGCGGCCCTCGACGCTGGCGTGGCCTACCAGGCCGGAGGATCGATCTATTTCGATATCTCTCGATATCCCTCCTTTGGTGGGGTCGGCCACTACAGCGAAGCCGAGATGATCGAACTGGCTCGCGAACGAGGTGGCCAGGTAGACGATCCCCACAAACGACATCCCCTCGACTTCGTCCTCTGGCACCCATCGGCATCCGATGAGCCTGCATGGGACACGATCTGGGGCGCTGGCCGACCCGGCTGGCACATCGAATGCAGCGCTCTCGCGTGGCGCGAACTCGGCGACACCATCGACCTCCATGGCGGCGGCAGCGACCTGATCTTCCCCCATCACGAATGCGAACGAGCCCAATCCGAAAGCGTCATCGGAGTGCCCTTCGTCAAGCACTGGATGCACACCGCTCTGGTCTGGATGGATGGTGACAAGATGTCGAAAAGCCTTGGCAACCTGGTCTTCGTCGACCAGCTTCGCGAGCGCTATCCAGCGGCCGCAATCCGACTTGGTCTGATCGAACACCACTATCGCAGCGAATGGGAGTGGGACGATCAGCTGATCGACCGCAACCTCGAGCGCCTGAACCGATGGGCAGCGGCAGCAGACGGCACTCGCACCGATCTGGTCGCGGCGGTCAGCGAACGCCTCGATGACGATCTCGACTCGCCGGGAGCGATCCGCTTGATCGACGAAGCCGCAGCAGCCGGTCACTCAACCGCTGCTGCAGCCACCGTGCTCGGCGTTCGCCTTGATGAAGCCCGTTCTCTGACCCCGTGAATCGAGTGACGCCGCTCTGGTTCTCGTAGGCTGGGCGACTATGTCGAATATCACCATCTCGCTTCCCGATGGTTCCCAACGAGAGCTTCCTGACGGCTCGACTGCTCTCGATCTCGCCCACTCGATCGGACCCGGTTTGGCCCGGGTGGCGGTCGCTGCCACGGTCGACGGTGTTGAGCGTGATCTCAACCGTCCTCTCACCGATGGTGCCACCGTCTCGATCGTCACCGCCAACACTCCCGAGGGGCGCCACGTTCTGCGTCACTCGACCGCTCACGTGATGGCTCAAGCGGTCACCCGGCTCTTCCCCGGTGCCAAGTTCTCGATCGGTCCAGCGATCGAAAATGGGTTCTACTACGACTTTGATCTTCCCGGCGGCGCCACCTTCAGCGACGACGACCTCGAAGCGATCACCGCCGAAATGAAGAAGATCATGGCTGACGATCAGCCCTTTGAGCGCTCAGAAATGTCGATGGACGAAGCCAAACAGGTCTTTGCCGACCAGCCCTACAAGATCGAGATCATCGAACGGGTCGAAAGCGCCAGCGGTGATGCCGATGATGCTGGAGAGGTCGCTGGCGATGGGATCATCAGCGCCTATCGCAATACCCCCGAGTTCATCGATATGTGTGTTGGGCCCCATGTGCCCTCCACCAGCCATCTCGGCCATTTCGCCCTCCAGAAAGTGGCCGGTGCCTATTGGCGGGGCAATGAGAAAGGCCCCATGCTCCAGCGCATCTATGGCACCGCCTGGGAATCGCGCAAGGCGCTGGCCGCCCACCTCCACCAGCTCCAAGAAGCAGCCAAGCGCGACCATCGCAAGCTGGCCACCGAGCTTGACCTCTTGAGCTTCCCCTCCGACATCGGTGGGGGACTGGCGGTGTGGCATCCCAAGGGTGCCATCATCCGCAAGATCATGGAGGACTACAGCCGTCTGCGCCACGAAAAGGGCGGCTACGAGTTTGTCTACACCCCCCATCTGGCCAACGGCCATCTCTTCGAAACCTCCGGCCATCTCCAGTGGTACGAGGACGGGATGTATCCGGCGATGGAGATGGACAACGGCACCTACTACATGAAGCCGATGAACTGTCCCATGCACTGCATGATCTATCGGTCGCGTCAGCGCAGCTATCGGGAGCTGCCGCTGAGGCTGTTTGAGCTGGGCACGGTCTATCGCTACGAGCGGGCCGGCACACTGCACGGCTTGATGCGGATTCGGGGATTCACCCAAGACGACAGCCATATCTATTGCGCCCGTGAGCAACTGGCTGACGAGATCGCGTCCTTGCTGGACTTTGTGTTGTCAGTCCTCAAGGCGTTCGGATTTGAGGACTTCGCCTTCAACCTGTCCACCAAGAACCCCGAGAAATATGTCGGTGACGATGAGATCTGGGATCAAGCCACCGAGGCCCTGCGTCAGGCCCTCGACCGTCACGGGCTCGAGTATGGGGTCAAGGAGGGCGATGCCGCCTTCTATGGTCCCAAGATCGATATCGATGTGCGTGATGCCATCGGTCGCTCGTGGCAGCTCTCCACCATCCAGGCCGACTTCCAGCTTCCCGAACGGTTTGATCTTGAATATGTCGGCGCCGACAACGAGCGCCACCGTCCGATCATGTTGCACCGAGCCCTGTTCGGTTCGGTCGAGCGGTTCTTTGGGGTCTTGATCGAGCACTATGCCGGCAACTTCCCAACCTGGTTGGCACCGGTCCAGGTCAGGGTGCTTCCGGTTGCCAGCGACCATGAGGACTATGCCCGCCACGTGGTCGATCGCCTGGCAGCGGCCGGCTGCCGGGTTGACATGGTCTCAGCCAACGATGCCCTCGGCAAGCGGATTCGAGCTTCCAAGCTCGACAAACTTCCCTACATCCTGGTCGTTGGCAACGATGATGTGGAAGCCGAAACCGTCGGCGTCAACCCCCGTGGCGGCGAGGTGGAACGCGGCGTCGGACTCGACGACTTCATCACCCAGATCACCGGCGAGATCACCGCGTCGACCGAGAGCGCCCTCAACGCCTGATGGTGGAGCACACACTGGGCCTGGTCGCCCAGGTCGGCAAAACTGATGGTCGGGTCGGGCTAGGCTGGCGATCCATGGTCGGTATTGCTGGCGTTGATCGCGTATCCGGTCCGGTCGGCATGATCGGAGCTCACAACCCGCTGTCGGTCACCGCTGGTGTCGAAGGGCGCTCCCATGTTTGATGGCAAGTTTCGGGCCCCGATCGATGCAGCGATTCGTCCCCTCGGACAATGGATGCGCAAGACCCGTCTGACACCGGACTATCTCACCTTCTTGGGCCTCGCAATCGGGATCGGGGCAGCGATCGCTGTCGGAGCTGGATACCTCCATCTCGGACTGATCCTGGTGATCCTGGCGGCCTTGCCCGATCTGCTCGACGGGGCCTTGGCCAAAGCTTCGGGTGCTGCCAGCCAGCGTGGCGCCTTTTTTGATTCGACTGTTGACCGGATCACCGATGCCCTCCTGCTCGGGGGCATCGCCTACTATTTCGCCATCACCTACGATCCCCGGATCGCAGTCCTGCCGTTTGCGGTGTCATCGATCTCGTTGGTGATCTCCTATCAGCGGGCCAAGGCTGAATCCTTGGGGCTCGATGCCAAGGGCGGCTTGATGGAACGGGCCGAACGGATCGTGGTGATCTCGATCGGCATCCTGGTTGAACCCTGGTGGCATGGCGCCCTGATCTGGGTCATGTGGATCATGCTTGTCTTGATCACGATCACCGCTCTTCAGCGATTCGTCAAGGTCTGGAAACAAGCCGAGGTCGCCCCGGTCACCCAGGCCCGTATCGATATTCGTCGGGCCCGGCGAGAATTGCGTCGTGAAGCTCGCGTCGAGTGGAGACGGACCATGATTCCCCGCCGCCGACCGGTGTCCAAGCGTGACTAAAATCTCGCTTCACGATCGGCTTGCCCCCGACGCGCTCAAGGACGCGCTGACGGTTGGAGCTTTCCGGGCAGCATCGGGACTGTCCTCGCTGATACCCGGTCGTCGCGCCCACCCGATCATTCCTTGGATGGGACGAGTCAGTCGGATGATGAGCCGCTCCGAACGTGCCCAGATGGTGGCCCGCCACCTTCACCGGGTGGATCCCACCCTTGATGGCTCGGCGCTGGCGTCTGCGGTCGATGCTGCATTCGGCTCCTACGCCCGATACTGGGCTGAGAGCTTTCGCCTCCCTCATCTCCCTTCCGATGAGGTCGCCGCCAAGATGACCGTCGATGGGCTGGAACATATCGAAGCTGCTCATGAGCGAGGCAAGGGGACCATCTTGGCCTTGCCCCATCTCGGCGGATGGGAATGGGCTGGCCGGTGGCTGATCGAACTCGGCTATCCGATGACCGTGGTCGTCGAGCGGATCAACCCGCCAAAACTGTTTGACTGGTTTGTGGATCTGCGCCAATCCCTCGGCATGACGGTTGTCCCCCTCGGAACTGGGGCTGGCAAGCGGGTCTTGGGCGCCCTGCGCAACAATGAAGTGGTCTGTCTGCTCTGTGATCGAGATATCGCCGGTGATGGTGTTGAGACCGAGTTCTTCGGCGAAACCACCACCCTCCCCGCTGGCCCGGTCACCCTCGGCCTGCGCACCGGCGCAGCGGTCTTGCCCACCGCGGTCTATTTCACCGATGAAGTCGATGGCCACCACGGCGTGGTTCGGCCACCCCTGGCGCTTCAACGCACCGACCGTCGCCTGGCTGAAGATCGCCACGATGGGCTCGCCCTGCTTGCCGGTGAGCTGGAGTACCTGATTCGCCAGGCTCCCGAGCAGTGGCATCTCTTCCAACCCAACTGGCCGTCCGATCCGGGGTATCGCCGATGACTGCAACGACCGATCAGGCTCTCAAGGTGGCCATGGTGTGCCCCTACAGCGTGGGTGTTCCCGGAGGGGTCCAGATCCAGGCGATCGGGTTGGCTCGTGAGCTGCAACGGATGGGGCACGAGGTCGATGTTCTGACCCTGTGCGATGGGCCGACCCCTGATCCGGTGGTGATCCCGCTGGGGAAGAGCTTGCCGATGTCGGCCAATGGCTCGGTTGCCCTGATCTCGTTGAGTCCGTTGACGGCGGTCAGAGTCCGTCGTGCTCTGCGCCAGGGGGACTATGACGTCGTCCACATCCATGAGCCCCTGATTCCGGCGGTGTCGCACATGGCCCTCATGGGCAAGTGTGGGCCCAAGGTCGGGACCTTCCATGCTGCCGGTGTGCTCCCGCTGTATCGGCTTTTCGCCCCGGCCTTGCGCTGGATGCTGAAACGACTCGACTATCGGGTAGCGGTATCCAAAGATGCCCGAGCCCTGGTTGAAACCACCCTCGGTGGCAGCTACGAGACCCTGTTCAACGGGATCGAACAGGCCGAGTTCGAGGCAGCGATTCCGCATCCAGCCACTCGGCCGACCATTTTCTTTTTGGGTCGCCACGAAGAACGCAAGGGGCTTGGCGTACTGCTCGACGCGATCTCAAAGATCGATCTTGATATCGCCTGTTGGATCGGGGGAGTGGGGCCCGATACCGATGAGCTGAAGAAGCGTTATGGCGATGATGATCGGCTCGAATGGCTCGGACGCATCGATGAAGCGGACAAGCTCGCTCGGTTGCGCGGCGCTTCGGTCTTTTGCGCTCCATCGTTGTATGGCGAATCCTTCGGCATCGTCTTGCTGGAAGGGATGGCAGCCCTCACCCCGGTGGTCGCCAGCCGGCTCGATGGCTACCAGAACGTGGCTACCGACGGTGTCGACGCGCTCCTCGTGCCGCCTGGCGATGCCGACGCTCTGGCTGAAGCCCTGGTGAAGGTGCTGACCGATCACGACCTTGCCGATCGTCTGGCTGCTGCTGGTCGTGAGCGAGCCCGCCAACTCTCGATGGAAGAGCTGGCATCGCGCTATGTCGAGATCTATCGCCAGGTGCTGGCTCGTCGCGCCACATCCTAAACCTGGGGCCTATACCTCCAGCGGTCAGGCGGTGACCCTAGACTGATCACCATGATTTGGCTTCTTGTCATCCTGGTGATCCTCGCTCTCATCGTCGCCTATGTGATCGCGGCGTATAACGGGCTGATCCGTCGGCGTAACCAGATTGAGAATGCGTGGGCCCAAATCGATGTCCAGCTCAAGCGGCGCCTCAATCTGATTCCCAACCTGGTCGAAACGGTCAAGGGATATGCGTCCCACGAACGTGAAGCTCTCGAAGCGGTGATCGCTGCTCGTAGCGCCGCTGTCGCTGCTCCCGACACCCCTGAGGCCCAGTCCCAGGTTGAAGGACAGGTCCGTTCCACTCTGGGTCGGCTTTTCGCCCTTGGTGAGTCCTATCCCGAACTCAAGGCCAACCAGAACTTCTTGTCGCTTCAAGAAGAGCTCAGCGCAACCGAGGGCCGGGTCGCCTACGCCCGCCAGTTCTACAACGACGCGGTCTTCCAGTACAACAACAAGATCGAGCAATTCCCGACCGTGATCTTCGCTCGGATGCTCGGGTTCCAGCGTCGAGCCTCATTCGAGGCTGATGAAGCTGCTCGCAGCGTCCCCAACGTGTCGTTCTGATCACTCGATGTACGAACTGATCCAGTCCAACAAACGACGCAGTGCAGCCCTGATCGCGGGGTTTGTCCTGCTCATGGTGGCTGTGGGAGCTGCTGTCGGCGTCTTGATCGGCCACGGTCCGCTGGCCACCGTGGTGGCTCTGGTGATCGGAGGCCTGCTGGCCTTTATCAGTTATTGGAAGTCCGATTCGATCGCCTTGGCTGCCAGCCGGGCCCATCCAGCTGATGAACGCGAATATGCCCGACTTCACAACCTGGTGGAAGGGCTCTGTATCGCTTCGGGTTTGCCCAAACCGCGGGTCTATGTCGTCGATGATGCGGCGCCCAATGCCTTCGCCACCGGGCGTAATCCCCAACACGCGGCGATCGCCGTGACCACCGGTTTGTTGGACAAGCTCAACCGGGTTGAGCTCGAAGGTGTGGTGGCCCACGAGTTGAGCCATATCCGCAATTACGACATCTTGGTGTCCACCTTGGCGGTCACCCTGGTGGGAACGATCGCTCTCCTGTCCGATCTGGCGATTCGAGCGATGTGGTGGAATGGTGGCCGGGTTCGCCGGCAAGGCGATCGTCGTGACACCCTCAACCCGCTGGCCTTGATCGGTTTTGTCTTGATCCTGGTCGCGCCCCTCGTCTCCCGAGCGATGCAGGCCGCGGTCTCTCGTCGGCGGGAGACCTTGGCCGATGTCTCCGCCTGTCAGATGACCCGGTATCCGCCAGGCCTGATCTCAGCGCTCGAAAAGCTCAAGGCTGACACCACGGTGACCCATTCGGCGTCGACGGCTACCGCCCATCTTTGGATCGAACAGCCGATGAGTGGTGTCGGTGACCGGGGTAGGCTCGCCCGATCCAATCGCTGGTTTAATACCCATCCGCCGCTCGACGAGCGGATTGCACTCTTGAGGGAACTATGAACAAGACCTTGATCGTTCTCGCCGGTATCGCGTTGGCCGTTGTGCCGGCTTGCTCTGGCGACGACACCAGCGCACCGTTAGATACCGCTGGTGCGACGACCATACCGGTGACATCGCCAGCAACGACCACGAAACCGGCGACGACCGTGCCGGCAACCACGGTGCCCGAAGTCGTGGTCCGTATGCCGCTGACCGGAGTGCCGGTGGGGTCCGAGACCGAGATTCCTGATCGTCCAGCCCTGGTGATCAAGGTGTCCAACGCTGGACCGACCGTGAGGCCCCAAGCTGGGCTCAACAATGCCGACATCGTGGTTGAGGAGGTCATCAATGATGCTTCCACCCGGTTTGCGGCGGTGTTCCACTCGGGTGGATCCGATCTGGTTGGCCCAATTCGATCGGGTCGGGCCCAAGACCCCGAGCTCTTGATGATGCTCGACCAGCCGCTGTTTGGCTATAGCGGGGCAAATCGGTATGCGACCAGGGTGATTCGCAATAGTGGGATGATCGATGTCGGCGTCGATCGAGCTGAGGGCTATTACCGCCGCCAAGGAGCGGGCAAGCGGGCCCCGAACAACCTCTATAACGACACGACCACCCTGTGGCAGTACTCCGATAAGACCGCTGGTCGGCCCACCGAGATCTTCACCTTTGTCGACAGTCCTGAGGAGATTCCTGGGTCACCGGCAACCCAGATCGATCTCAAGCTCGACAGTGTGCGAGCAATGTGGAAGTACGATGCCGAGACCGACATGTACTACCGGTACCACGCTGGTGAGCCCCATTCGACCGAGAACGGTTCGGTGGTCGAGCAGATCTCGGCAAAGAACATCGTGGTGATGGTGGCCGACTACAGCCGATCGGAAGACGGCAACCCGTTTGCCCACGTGATCGGCACCAATACCGCCTATGTGTTCAGCCACGGCACGGTCCAGGTGGGTACCTGGAACCGTGATGAGGTCACCGCTGGGCTCAATCTCACCGATAGCTCTGGCACTCCGCTGGTCGTCCAGGTGGGACGATCCTGGATCGAGGTGCCTCGCAATATCGAGGGCACGGTGGCCTATAGCTGATCGCTCGACAGCTGCCGAAAGTCGGGAACGAACCGGCTGTCGAAGGTGATCGTTAGACCAGCCGTCGAGCGGCAGCGGTCACGATCTTGATCGCGTTGTCTTCAACGCGGGCATGCACCGAGGGATCGGGGATCTCCTGGGCAGTGCGATTGACCAAGACTCCGGCGACCATGCCGGCTCGCCATCCATTGGTGGCGCACTGGGTAAACAGGGTCGCCGATTCCATCTCATAATTGAGGACATGGAGCTGGGCCCATTCATCTCGCGACCCCTGGAGCGAGCGGCGAACATAGCCTGACACGGTGTCGTAGCGTTCTTGGCCGGGATAGAAGGTGTCCGACGCCACCGTGATGCCGACGTGATAGGGCATCTCCGACTCGCGGGCCGCGGCGACCATCGCTTCGACACAATCGAAATGGGCGACCGCCGGGTATTCGTAGGGGGCGAAATGGCCGCTAGCGCCGTCGAGACGAACCGTTCCGGTGGTCACGATCACGTCAGCAACACCGATCTCGTCCTGGATCGCTCCGGTGGTGCCGACCCGGAGGAAGGTTCGGATCCCAAGCTGGCCAAGCTCTTCAACAGCGATCGAGGTCGCCGGGAAGGATGGCGATGGTGGCGCCCTCGAGCTGGTCGCTGGTCAGGTTGAGATGGAAGACGTCTGACATGGGTGACACGGTATCGACTCGATGCCGCGGTGGCTGATCTCATCGATGGGTTCCGGCCGCGAGGGGTGGGGTCCGATATCGCCCGGAGTATTACATTTTGTTAAGGTGTGGGATCCCTAGAGGGACAACCGCCCGACCGTCGGGCTGGTTGAGCGCACGGAGGAGGACGCGGTGGAGCTCGCTGGAAGACTTGAGCGATTAGGCACGGAAACGGCATTTGCAGTCTCGATGGCTGCTGCTGACTGGGCAGCAAAAGGAAACAAGGTATATCCCTTCCACTTGGGTGATATCAACCTGCCCACTCCAGCCAACGTGGTCGAGGCGATGAACCGAGCGATCTCCAATGGCAAGACCGGCTACTGCCCAGCAGCGGGCATTCCCGCCCTGCGTGAGGCGTTGGCCAACAATATTGGTACCGATCGACAGATGACCTTGTCGGCCGACAATATCGTGGTCGAGCCTGGCGGTAAGCCGGTCATCTCCAAGTTCATCCAGACGGTGATGAACCCTGGCGATGGGGTGCTCTATCCCAATCCCGGCTATCCGATCTATGAGAGTCAGGTTGACTATTTCGGTGGGGTGCGCATGCCGTATCGCTATGTACCGACCCCGACCGGATTCGGTATCGACCTCGACCAGTTGCGGGAACTTGCCCCCAAGGCGCGAGTCCTGATCTATAACAATCTTCAGAACCCGCTGGGGTGCGAAAGCAGCCCCGAAGAGATGGCCGAAATCGCCAAGATCGCCATCGAGAACGACCTCATGGTGCTGTCCGATGAGGCCTATTTTGAGATGCGCTACTCAGGAACCTCCCAGTCGATTGCTGCCGAGCCGGGCATGGCTGAGCGGACGGTGATCCTCTACACGTTTTCCAAGAAGTTCGCCATGACCGGATGGCGTCTGGGGTGCGCTGCCGCCCCGGTCGAGTTGGCTCAACAGCTGGCCAAGCTCAACACCAACGATGAGTCGTGTACCACCCACTTCGTTCAAGAAGCCGGGGTGGAAGCTCTGCGGGATCCCTCGGGAGCACAAGCCCTGCTCACCGAGCTTCAGCGTCGTCGCGATGCCGCCCACAGCGCCCTGATGGAGGTGCCTGGTCTGGTCTGCCCCAAACCTGAAGCCACCTTCTATCTCTTCCCCAACGTGACCGAGACGATGGCCCAGGTGGGCATCGATTCGGTGGCCGACTTTGCTACCGCGGCCCTCCATAACACCGGGGTCTCGTTCTGTACCCGTCACCACTTCGGTACCGCCGGAGCCGATGAAACCGATCACTACATCCGCTTTGCCTATTCCGGCATCGAGGTTGACCAGATCGAAGAAGGAATCCACAAACTTGCTAACTGGGTGGGAGGTCACCGATGAGCCCAAGAATTGTTGTTACCGGAAAGATCCCCGCCGCGGGTCTCGACATTTTGGACCAGGCCGGCGACCTGTGGGCCTGGGACTCTGAGGACCAGATTCCCGTTGACGTTCGCGACCAGCACCTCGCCGATGCTGACGCTGTCGTCACCTTGCTGACCGACCAGGTCAACGATGAGTTTCTCGACAAGGCCCCCAAGGCCAAGATCATCGCCAATGTGGCGGTTGGCTACAACAATATTGATGTTGCCGCGTGTGAGCGGCGCGGGGTCATCGTCACCAACACACCGGGTGTGCTCACCGATGCCACCGCTGATCTGACCATGTCCTTGCTCTTGATGGTGACTCGCCGCTTGGCTGAAGGCGAGCGTCTGATTCGCTCTCAAACGCCCTGGCAGTGGGGGATGTTCATGATGCTCGGTACCGGGATCCAGGGCCGCCAGCTCGGGATCATCGGGATGGGAGCGATCGGACGAGCCCTGGCTCGGCGAGCCAAGGCATTTGGGATGACCATCGTCTACCACGACCAGATGCCCCTCGATCCGGACACCGAGGCCGAGCTTGGGGCTCGCAAGGTGTGCATGGATGAACTCTTGAGTACCAGCCTGGTCGTTTCGGTCAATACGCCCTATCTGCCCGAAACCCATCACCTGATCGATGCCGATGCCTTGGCCAAGATGCGTTCCGATGCCTTCGTGATCAACTCGGCCCGCGGCCCGATCATCGATGAGGAGGCCCTGGTCGAGGCCCTGCGTTCCGGCCAGATCGCTGGAGCTGGCCTCGACGTGTTCGAGAACGAGCCCACGGTCCACCCGGGACTCCTCGAACTGGACAATGTCGTCATGTTGCCCCACCTCGGCTCAGCGACGATCGATACCCGTTCAGCGATGGCTGAACTGGCGGCTCGCAATGTGGTTGCGGTCTTGGCTGGCCAGGACCCGATCACCGGGGTCTCGTCCTAACCCTCGACTCGTCGGCTTGATGGTCGGCTGGAATTGCTACTGCCCAGGCCGTTTGGCCTGGGCAGTAGGCGTTGAGGAGTGGCGCGAGCGATCAGATCGCGTCGATGATCCGATTCAGGGTGACGCTGGGCCGCATCGCTGCTGCTGCCAGCTGGGGATCTGGCTGGTAATAGCCGCCGATGTCATTTGAGATGCCCTGGACAGCGATCAACTCGGCATCGATGTCGTCGATGCGGGAGCTGAGTTCGGCAGCGACCGGAGCAAACCGAGCAGCGAGCTCAGCATCATCGGTTTGGGCAGCCAAGGCTTCAGCCCAATAGGCGGCCAGCCAGGCATGGCTGCCACGGTTGTCAACCTTGCCCAAACGGCGAGCCGGCGATCGGTTCTCGTCGAGCACGCGCCCAACAGCGGTTTCGAGTGTGGTGCCGAGCACCTTGGCTTTCGGGTTGTCGTTGACCCCAGCGAGATGTTCCAGGGAAACCGTGAGGGCAAGAAATTCCCCGAGTGAGTCCCAACGAAGATAATTCTCTTTCTCGAACTGTTGGACATGCTTGGGTGCCGAACCGCCGGCCCCGGTTTCAAACATGCCGCCGCCGTTCATCAGGGGGACCACCGACAGCATCTTGGCACTGGTTCCCAATTCGATGATCGGGAAGAGGTCGGTGTTGTAGTCGCGCAGCACATTGCCGGTCACCGAGATCGTGTCGAGCCCCTCGCGTGCCCGGCTGATCGAGAGCTTGGTGGCCTCCACCGGCGACATGATGCGGATATCGAGTCCCTCGGTGTCATGGTCGGCCAGATAGGTGTTGACCTTGGTGATGAGCTGGGCATCATGGGCCCGGTCGGCATCGAGCCAGAAGACCGCCGGAGCACCGGTGGCCCGAGCGCGGGTAACCGCCAGCTTGACCCAGTCCTGGATCGGGAGATCCTTCACATTGCACATCCGCCACACATCGCCTTCACCGACCTCGAAGGACAAGATGGTGTCGCCAGCCTGGTTGACCACCCGGACAGTGCCGTCGGCGGGTACCTCGAAGGTCTTGTCGTGGCTGCCGTACTCTTCGGCCTTTTGGGCCATCAGACCAACATTGGGTACCGATCCCATCGTGGCGGGATCAAAGGCGCCATGGGCGATGCAGTCATCGATCACCGCCTGATACACGCCGGCATAGCAGGAGTCGGGGATGACCGCCTTACAGTCCTCGGTTTCGCCATCGGGGTTCCACATCTGGCCACCCTGGCGGATCATGGCCGGCATAGAGGCATCGACGATGATGTCGCTGGGAACATGAAGATTGGTGATCCCCCGATCGGAATCGACCATGGCCATATTCGGACGTTGGGTCCAGACTTCAGCGATATCGGCAGCGATCGCATCACGGGTTTCCGGTGACAGGGTCTCGATGGCTGACAGTACATTGCCCCAGCCATTGTTGGGATCACCGCCAGCATTGGCGATCACCTCGCCCCACTTGTCGAAGACCGGAGCGAAGAAGACCTTGACCGCATGGCCGAAGATGATCGGGTCGGAGACCTTCATCATGGTGGCCTTCATGTGGAGGGAGAACAACACATCCCGTTTGGCGGCATCGGCGATCTGGTCGGCCAGGAAGGCCACCAGGGCCTTCTTCGACATAAAGGTGCCATCGACCACTTCACCAGCCAAGACCGGGACCGAGTCTTTCCCCATCGAGTGAGGATGACTCTTGGCATAGGCCTTGACCACCGCGGCAGCACGGCGGTCGGAATTGCCCTCGCGCAAGACCGGGTTGACCGCCGACCCCTTGGCCCGGTCGTAGCGAGCCTTGATGTCACGCTCAGCATCATCGGCTGGGTTGTCCGGATAATTCGGCACCGCGTAGCCATGGGCTTGGAGTTCGGCTATCGCTGCCTTGAGCTGGGGCATCGAGGCCGAAATATTGGGCAGCTTGATGACATTGGCGCCCGGCGTCTTGACCAGTTCACCCAGCTCGGCCAGGTCGTCGCTGACCGCGTGATCTCCGAGCAGATCGGGGAATTGGGCGAGGATGCGACCCGTCAGGGAGATATCCCGGGTCTCCACCTCAACATTGGCGGCCCGAGCAAAGGCCTGAACGATCGGAAGGAGTGAATAGGTCGCCAGGGCTGGCGCCTCGTCGGTGTGGGTATAGATGATCTTGGAATCGGTCACGCCGCGAGCGTAGTCGCCCACGAGTCCCCGCTTCGAGAGGTGCTCAGCCTGGTCCGCGAAAGCGTTGGTCAGTCGGCAGTGCCGGCCACCTGATCGAGCCAGGTGACCAGATCACGGTAGACCACCAGATGGTCGGGCTCGTTGAAGACCTCGTGATACCAGCCTTCGTAGTAGTGGGCGGTGATATCAGCCGTGGTGGCCGATGCTTCGAGCTGGCGACTTCCATCGACCGAGGCCAGCTTGTCGGCGGTGCCATGGAGCAACAAGATCGGCAGATCAAGGCGGCTGTAGTGGTTGGGGAAGGTTGCCATCTCCGCAAGTAAGGCTCCACCGAGACCGGCCGAGATCTTGCCGTTGAACACCAAGGGATCGTTGAGATATCTGTCGACCACCGCCGGATCGCGGCAGATCGAGGTGGCATCCAGCTGGGTGAGCCGCAGCCTCGGGGCCAGTCGACCGATCAGGGGAGCGAGGGCCGCGGTCACCGCGCCCAGATCGTCACCGGCCACCAGCGCCGGCCCTGACAAGACCGCTCCAGCAAGGCCCTTAGGAGCTCGAATCAGATGGCCCATCACGATATGTCCGCCCATCGAGTGGCCAGCGATCACGAGTGGCCGATCGGGGTGTTCGGCGGTCACCAGAGAGCGGAACTGGGCGACATCAGCCATGAACTCGTCGTAGGAGCGGATCATTGCCCGCGGGCCATCGGAGCGTCCATGCCCTCTCAGATCAAAGGTCTCAACGCCATACCCAGCGCTGTTCAGATAGCGAGCCAGGTCGGCATAGCGTCCCGAATGCTCGGCGAGACCGTGGATCAGGATCACCACCGCGGTGATGTCGGCATCGGGTAACCATGATTGGCGGTAGAGCACCCGCTTGTCAGCGGTGGTGAATGAGCCCTCGTGATGTTGGGTCATCTGCCTAGTGTGCCATCTCGACCGGATCGAGGGGAGCGTTCCTAGTCGGTGAGATGATCGTCGATCGAGACCAGAGCGGTCGATCGAACGTAGCCGAGCAAGGGGGTGACCTTGACGGTGACCAGGGCTCCCTGAGGAGCGGTTGTCGCTTCGCCGGCCATCACGGCGATGATGCGCTGCTGGGTGCCATTGTCGATCGCCAGATAGGTGGCGAAATGATCATCGCGGGCAAATGGTCGGACGATCGAGAACCGATAGCGGCCCAAGACCTCGCGAGGTCGGCGTGAGCGCACGATCGTGCCGGTTCGTTCAAGGGTGACGAAGGAATCGATGATGCCGGCCACCATGGTCCACAATCCCACGACCAGGGGGATGAGGACGATGATCCCGACCACATCGGTGACGATGCCCACCATGGTTGATCGTCCTAGTAGCCGGTCGACGAGGTCGGCAAAGAGCTCGCCATCACCGATTCGGGTCAGCCAGATCGCCACCACTCGGGCGACGAAAAAGACCACAGCCCCGATCACGGCAGTCCACACTGGATGGCGGCCATAGCCGAGCCAGGCGGGATAGATCGTTCGCACCGTTCGAGGTGACTCGCCAGCGGACGACCACACGATGCGATGGTCTTCGGGAGTGATCGGGAGTTGGGCGAGGACCTGATCGTTGACCCCCAGGACAGCAGCCATTGCCAGCCATGACTGTTGGGTTGGTGAAGCGATCACCCGGGCTTGAGCGGGGATGCGCTCGGTTAACCGGCGCCGGAACCCCATCCATTGGCGGGCTCGGGCAATGCCGGCTTGGGTCGGAGTGGCCTTGGTGATCGAGAGGCGTCGGAGGGTAGCCACCGCCAGGGTGATCAGGGCCGCGACCGAGACCAGCCACCACACCCGCGGTGTTGCCGATTCGGCCAGACTGGTCGGGGTCCCCCGGTGAGCTCCAAACCAGGCGGCCAGGAGCCCGATCATGATGACTGCACCGATCGGGGCTAGGTCGATCACCGAGTAGCGCTTCTTGATCAACCCCATCGCCTGAGCGGTGTCATACACCGAGCGCCGGAATCGGTTGAGCCACCGACGGTTGAGACGGTGGTGCGACTCAGCCAGGATTCCTGCTGTGGTCATCCCGTTCGATGAACGCGAAATGAGATGGTTGAGCACCTGATGCTCAAAGGGATGGAGCGCACCGGTGGGGAGATCCGGGGTTCGGGTGATGACCACCAGCTCACCGTTTGCGGTTGCCAGACGGATCCATCCCCGAGATGCCAGATCGAGGGCGGTGGCGGTGACCGCTGAGAGCGGAATGCCGCGCTGGCTGGTGAGGGCGGCCACCACCGCCGGTGGCTCAAGCTCATCATCGACCGGGGCGGGACGACCTTGGTCGGGCCCGTCCGCACAGTCGGTGCGGGTGGACCATTCAGTGAACCAGTAGCCAGCCCAACCGATAAGGGCCGCAAGGGTGGTGACCACCAGGGTGGTGACCGATGGGCGATGAAGTACAGCGCTCAGCTCAACCGACGCGATCGTGAACATGGTGGTCACCATGATATGCCTCGACCGGTAGGGGATGTGTTACTCATCGAGCGGTGCTGACGGGTGGTCGGGCGTGGCCTGATCATGGCGAATCCAAACGGTGCGCTGGGGGAACGGGATCTCGATGCCGGCATTGTCGAGCGCGGCTTTGACGTGTTGGCGAAGCTCTCGCTGGATCCGGTATTGAGAGCCTGGTTCGACCTTGACGGTGAGGCGGAGAGAGACCGCATCGGCACCGAGATCCTCGACTCCGAGGACTCGCGGCGGCTCCAAGATGTCCTCAACGATTCCTTCTTTGGCAGCGACCTCATCGGCAGCCTGTTGGATCAGACGTTGGGCTTCCACAAGATCGGCGTCGTAGGCCACCGAAAAGTCGAGCAAGGCGATGGAGAAAACCTGGCTGCGGTTGCCGACTCGATTGATCACCCCGTTGGGCACATGCCATACCGTGCCGTTAAAGCTGCGTACCACCGTGGCGCGCAAGGTGAGCTTTTCAACCACACCGACCGCGTCGCCGATATCGACGATGTCACCGATGCCGAGCTGGTCTTCGATCAGCATGAAGAGGCCAGCGATACAGTCTTTGACCAGGGCTTGAGCACCAAAGCCAAGGGCGATACCGGCGATACCGGCGCCAGCGATGAGGGGAGCGATATCGATCCCTACGATGCTCAGCATGGTGATGCCGGCGATGGTCCAGATCGCCACGGTCACCGTTGAGGTGATCACGGTCGAGACCGAGGTGGCTCGGGCTTCTCGCCGGGTGGCGGCGGTATGGAGCAGGTTGCCGGGGATATCGGATTCGCTTTGAACCGAGAACAAGGGAACATCGAGGAGGGGGCCGTCGGGAGCGATAGCTCGCTTGACCACGGCTCGGATCCATCGACGGGCAAGTCGGGACACGATCCAGGCGACGAGGGCGACGATGACCACTCGCAAGGGGCGGCCCACCATCCACATGACGACCGTGGCGATGGCTGTGGAATCGCCAAAGGTCGAATAGGCCCACTGGCAGAGGACGTCAGCGTCGGTACAGGGGGATGAAGCGAGAATCGGCACATCAAGACCGTAGCTTCCTTTGGTGGTGTGATCGCAGCAAACCACCTCGACATGCAGGAGATTCCCCGCGTGGCACGGTTTCGTGGCCTAGACTTTTATCCCGTGCTCGCCGATCGATTGAGGGTTTTTCGTCCCAAAACCTTTGAACTTGGTCGAGTTGAGCTGCGCGAGCTCATGCGGCGCTCTCGTGAGGTCGTCTTGTTGGCCGCGATCACCGGGATTCTGACCGGTTTGGCGGTCCGAGGCTTCGACTATGTGGTCGAGTCGCTCTACCACCGAGTGGTTCACGCTCCACTCTGGTTGACGGTGGTGACCCCCGCTGCTGGTCTGGTGGTCTCGGCCCTCATCCTGCGCTATGTCGGCAATGGTGCCTCCTCAGCGACATCTGACGAGTATTTGCGGGCCTACCACGATCATGCCTATCGACTTCGTCCTCGCTTCGTGGCGGCTCGCACCATGGCTGCCATCGCCACGCTCGGTAGCGGGGGAGCGCTCGGTCTTGAAGGTCCCTCGCTCTATGGCGGCGCGGCGCTCGGTCGCTTTATCCAAGAACGCCTGCCCCGTCCCTTCCGCGGAAGCGATCATCGCATCTTGCTGGTCGCCGGAGCGGCGGCCGGGGTGGCGGCCATCTTTAAGGCTCCGGCAACCGGAGCAATCTTTGCCCTCGAAGTGCCCTATCGGGACGAGCTTGGCCGCCGCATGTTGCTGCCAGCCCTGGTCGCCAGTGCCAGCGGCTATCTGACCTTTGTCATGTTGAGCAGCACCACGCCTCTGCTTGGTGTTGGTCGATTCACGATTCGGGAATTCGATCTGCGCGATCTAGCTGGTGCCCTGATCGTGGGCGTGGTGTGTGCCATCGGGGCCCGCACCTTTGCCCGCATGATGAAGATTGCCAAGCGCTACACCAATGGCCCAATGTTTCCTCGGGTTGCGGTCAGCGCCTTTGGACTGATGGCCCTGGTCCTCATCTCTCGTCAGCTGACCGTCTCGCAGGGATTGACCGATATCCCCTTGAGCATCGGTGCTGGGTATGAGGTCTTCCGAGATCTCCTCTTGGTCGAATCGGATATCGCCATCTGGGTCTTGATGTGTCTCTTCGTGATCCGAACGTTGGCATCAGCCCTGACGACCACCGGATCAGGCGTGGGTGGACTCTTTATTCCCCTCGTCGTTGCTGGAGGTATCACCGGGCTGGGAATCGGCGAGATCGTCCACCACAACCGGGCCCAGATGTACACCCTCCTGGGGGTGGCCGCCTTCTTGGGTGCCGGCTATCGGGTACCGCTGGCAGCGGTCATGTTCGTTGCCGAAACCACCGGCAAACCGAATTTTGTGGTGCCGGCGCTCCTGGCCGCGGTGGCTGCCGACCTGGTGATGGGCAGCCACTCGATCACTGCCTTCCAGCGTCGTCCCGGCGACGTTGACCACCACGAATAGGCTCGGTCTCGCTGTTCGGTCGACCGATGGTCTCAGCTGCCAAGGGCGGCGAAGACCGCATTTGATCGTTTGACCTCGCCCATCGGTGCATGACCGGCCGGTGAATAGCGGTGGCCCGGATAGAGGATGACCTCGTCATCAACGGTGGAGAGTCGACGCAAGCTCTCCACCATCTGGTCAGGATCGGCCCCCGGAAGATCGGTGCGGCCACAGCCATCGAGAAAGAGGGTGTCGCCGGCGACCAGCTTGTCATCAACGAAGAAACACTGGCTGCCCGGGGTGTGGCCGGGGGTATGGACCAGTCGAATATCGATCGTTCCCACGGTGACGATATCTCCGGAGGCATGCCCGATCAGATCGCTGACCCCGGTGGTGCGCTCGATCCATGGAATCTCGTCAGCTTGGGTGTGAATCGGGCACGAGACATGGTTGAGGAGTTCAGCGATGCCGGCGATCTCAAAACCGAATACCGAACCGCCGATATGGTCGGCGTGGTAGTGGGTTGCCAAGACCCCGGTGATCGTCATCCCATCGGCTCCCACCGCTTCGATCAGTCCAGCCGGGTCATAGGCCGGGTCGACCACCAAGCATTCACCGGTCTGGCGATCACCGATCGCATAGACGAAATTGACCATCTGAACGGCGATCGGATCATCGGTGGCAAAGTCGATTCCTGACAAGAGTTGACGGAAATAGAGCCGGTCATCGTTGAGGTGGGCCATCTCAGGAGCGTACGCTCCCTTCCCATGACGGCAACTATCGCGGCGGCATCGGCACGACTTGACCATCTTGAGGTGGGCCAGGTGATCCCCTATGGAGGGAATCGGGTGGCCATCGTCGATGCCGACCTGGCAGCGGCCTTCGCTCCCGGCGATCGGATCGTGGTCGACCCGTCCACCGGCGAGATCCTGCACATTTCGCAGGCCGATCACGACACCGTTGCCGCCAGTGTGACGCAAGCGGTCGATGCCTTCGCTGCCCTCGGAGCCTGCACCGATGACCAGATCACCCGGTTCTTTCACGAGTTCGCCCAACGTTTGGCCGATGATGAGAGCTTTGCAGAGATCGCTGCCGCCAATGCTGGCGATCTCGCCGCGGCGCGCCAGAGAGGGCGTTCGACCACCCGGTTAGAGCTCACCCCAACGATGCGATCCGACATGGTGGCCGGATTGAGAGGCTGGGCCGATCAGCCCGCGGCACGCGATCGCCTGGAACAGCGGATCGACCATGACGGTTGGTCGATCGAAGCCCGTCGGGCTCCGCTCGGGGTGGTCGGATTCGTCTTTGAGGGGCGTCCCAACGTGTTTGCCGATGCTGCCGGTGTGGTGCGAACAGGCAATACCGTGGTTTTTCGTATCGGATCGGATGCCCTCGGCACTGCCCGGGCGATCGTTGATCATGCCCTCACCCCGGCGCTGGTCTCCGCTGGCTTGCCAGTCGGCACGGTCGGCCTGATCGATGCGAGTGCTCACGCTGCCGGATGGGCCCTGTTCAGCGATCCTCGACTCTCGTTGGCAGTCGCTCGGGGATCGGGTCGAGCGGTAGCCCAACTGGGAGCGGTCGCTCGCCAGGCTGGGGTGCCGGTGAGCCTCCACGGCACCGGCGGAGCGTGGATGATCCTGGCCGACGATGCTGATCCCGATCGGGTCGCCGCCGCGGTGCGCCATTCGCTGGACCGCAAGGTGTGCAATACCTTGAACACCTGTTGTGTGGTTGCTGACGGTGCTGATGAGCTGGTGCCAATCGTGGTCGACGCCGTGCTCGCGGCCGGTGAAGCTCGCGGGAGTGGGGCTCGTATCCATGCCACAGCGTCGGCCCTCGGCGCGATCTCCGATCAGGATCGTGACCGTCGGGTGACCGTGGATCGCTCCGATGGTGCTCACGATGAAGCCTTCATCACCCCCACCAAGGATCTCAGCCACGAATGGGAGTGGGAGAACTCGCCGGAGATCACCCTCCATGTCGTCGCCTCGGTCGATGACGCGATCGCGGCCTACAACCAGCACAGCCCTCGGTTTGTGGTCTCCTTGATCTCCGAGTCGCCCGATCAACACCAGCGATTCGCCAACCTGGTGGATGCCCCCTTTATCGGTGATGGATTCACCCGCTGGGTCGATGGCCAATATGCGCTCAATACCCCCGAGCTGGGCCTGTCGAACTGGGAAGGCGGCCGGATGCTCGGTCGGGGTGGCATCCTGTCGGGGGATTCGGTCTATACCGTGCGCTATCGAGCCCACATCACCGACAACGATCTCCATCGCTAAGGACCGCTCGACAGGTTGTTGGCGGCAGCGATGATCACCAGGTTTGGCGGTGTCTCGCCGATTGTTCCATCATGATCGGGGTCCCGGTACGGTCAACGACCATGACCAGTTCGGGATCGCCCTGGGCACCACCATCGTCGGCCGCCGCCGGATGGTATGCCGATCCAACAACCGGTCTGCCGCGCTATTTCGATGGGATCAGATGGGCTGACAACCAGCCAGCGACCCCGGCTGCCAAGGAACCCATTCCCACCCTGCCGTTCAAGGTCGCGGTGATCTCCGTTGGTTTGCTCGCGCTCTCCCTGGTGGCAGCCAACCTGTTCGAACTGGTTGCCGACTCGTCTCATCTGCCCCTCATGGCTGCACTCGTGGTGGGGCTCTTGATCGTGTATGGACCATCGGTCGTGTGGATCGCGATCGTTCGTCATCGCTTCGGAGGTCCGGCCAGCGGACTCAAGATCCGATGGAGCGATCTGGGATGGGGTCCAGTGATCTGGATCATCACCGTGATCATCGAGGTGATCACGATCGCCATCCTGACCGGATTCGATGTGCCGATCGAGAGCAATGTTTCCGACATCACAACCGGCCAGGTCAGCACGGTCTATCTCGTCCTCACGGTGATCTCGTTGGTGGTCATCGCCCCCGTGGTGGAAGAGGCGGTGTTCCGGGGCCTGGTCCTCCACGGCCTCTTGAGTGGGTGGCCAGCGTTTCCCGTGATCCTCGTCCAGGGGATCCTGTTCGGATTGGCCCATTTCATCCCGGCCTTTGGGATGAGCAATCTCGGCTTGGTCGCTGTCTTGTCGGCGGTGGGAGTGGTGCTCGGCACCGCTGCCTATCTCCTGAGACGGATCGGAGCGACAGTTATCGCCCACGCCATCGTCAACGGGGTGGTGGTCATCGTGGTGTGGACAGGGGTCTTCGACCAGTTCTCAAGCCTGATCTGAACCCAACCACCCGAGATCGGGTTGAGAGGTCAGATCTGTGGTGGTGAGATGACCAGATTGTCGATCAAGCGCACCTCACCGCACCATGCTGCCACCAAGACCGCACAGGGCCGATCGATCACCTCGACCGGTGTCAGGGTGAGGGCATCGACCAGTTCGACATACTCGGCCGAGAGATGGGGTTCAGCGTCGATACGAGATCGGGTGCGGTTGACGACGATGACCGGATCGGTTTCCCCGTCAGCGACCGCGGTTCGGGCAGCGAAGAGGGCTGAGGAGATCGCCGGAGCAGCGGCTCGCTGTTCGGGGGTGAGCCGACGATTCCGACTCGACAGGGCCAGCCCGTCGGGTTCGCGAACCGTGGGCACACCGATGATGTCGACTCCGAGATCGAGATCGACCACCAAGCGTTTCACGATCGCCAGCTGTTGGTAGTCCTTTTGGCCAAAGATCGCGTAGTCGGCCACGGTGGCGGTGAGCAGCTTGGTCACCACGGTCGTCACACCTCGGAAATGACCGGGACGCATCGGGCCTTCGAGACGGTCAGCCAGATCGCCGGGTTCAACATGGGTTTGGAATCCGGTCGGATACATGGTGGCCGCGGTGGGGGCATAGACCGCGTCGACACCGAGTGAGGTGCAGATCGCCACATCATCGTCGATCGGCCGGGGATAGAGATCGAAGTCGGTGCTCTCGTTGAATTGGAGGGGATTGACGAAGATGGTCACGATCACTCCGTCGGCCATCGAGCGAGCGGTCTCGATGAGAGCGATATGGCCCTCATGCAGTGCACCCATCGTGGGGACGACAGCGATCGTGTGCCCCTCGGCGCGTGCGGCACGCGACCAAGCTCGCATCGTGTCGGGCGTGGTGAAGGTCTTCATGGTCGCTCGATGACGCCATGGGGGCACAGGCTGGCCCACGATGGCACCGAGTCGGTCGGGCTGGCCGATACCACCGCATCGGTGCAGGCCAAGGCGACCAGGTCGGCAGCCACAGCGAAGAGGGTGTTGAGCAGGAAGGGACGCAGGGTGCCGGATCGATCCATATCCACATCGCCGGTTTCGATCGCCACCGTGCCGGTGGACAGGCCAAAGATCGTGTCGCCATCCATCAGCCCATGGGCGGGACGGATCGCTCGAGCGAGGCCATCATGGCCCGACAGCGCCATCCGGCCAGCTTCGGGTCGTGACAGGGCGGCATCGGTCGCGATCACCCCGATCGTGGTATTGAGGGGTGGGCTGGCCCACGCTGTCTGGAGAGCGGTGGCGACCGCGGTGCGCTCATCTTCGGATGGTGACTGGATCCCTGCCACAGGAACATAGGGAAGTCCAGTGGCGGGATCGATCGCTGACCCCGACGAATTGACCACCATGAGGGCTCCGACGGTGACCGTATGAGCTCCGATGGTGACCTGGGCTGAAGCCATACCGACTCCGCCCCTGATTCCGCCAGATTGGGCTCCGGTCCCCGCCCCGATCGATCCTCGTCGGGAGGTACGTCGAGCGGCCTTGAGAGCCCGTTGGCCAAACTCGGGTGTGGGGCGGCGGTCGAATCGCCCACCTCGTCCGAGATCGAAGATCACCGCGGTGGGCACCACCGGAACAATTTCGTGGGGAGCGAGGCCCACCGGTACACCGAGTTGGCGAGCTTCGAGCTCGGCCATCACCCCGTCGGCGGTGGCCAGACCGTAGGCGCTGCCACCGCTCAAACACACCGCATGAACCCGATCCACCAGGTTGCCGGCTGCCAGGGCATCGGTTTCACGGGTGCCTGGTCCGCCGCCGCGCACATCGACAGCAGCGACCGCCCCATCGGGTGCAAACACCGTGGTGGTGCCGGTCAACCAGCCTCGTCCCTGTCGTTGATAGTGGCCGACCTGGATGCCGGGTACATCGGTCAGGCTGCCGAGGGAGAATCGATCCATGCTGGAAGGGTAACGTCCAGCGCGGTGACGGCTAGTGTCATCGAGGTGATGGCCCGTCGACATCGAGTGATCGGATGGATCAAGCGCTCGATCGGCTATCGCTATGCCCGCACCCGCGAGGCCGTGACCGCGTGGGCGGCCATCGGGCCCGATGATCCCCGTGGTCGTCGGTTTGGGCACTTCGGTCGAGGCAGCGTGATCTGTTATCCGCCGACCACGATCATGAACGAGGCCTATATCCGTATCGGTTCCGGGACCATGATCGGTTCTCACGTGGCCCTCAGCGCGGGGATGGTTCCCGGCCAAACCTGTGTGACCGATCCAGTGGTCTCGATTGGCGATCGGTGTTTGATCGGTCGGGGGAGTGGGATCGTCGGTCATCTCTCGATCACGATCGGCGACGATGTGTGGACCGGCCACCATGTCTATATCACCGACCAAAACCATGGCTATGACGATCCTGATCGGCCGATCTCCCAACAGGTCCAGCCCGAACGCCCGGTCTCGATCGGGGATGGATCATGGCTCGGCCACGGCACGGTGGTCTTGCCCGGTGCCACGATCGGGCGTCATGTGGTGATCGGGGCCAACAGCGTCGTCACCGGTGATATCCCCGATTTCAGTGTGGCTGTCGGGGCACCAGCGCGGGTGATCCAACGCCACGATCCCTCAGAACTCTAGACGTCCACTCCAGTCACCGTTGGTGTCACGAATCGGTTCGACCTCAACCCCGAACGGCAGCGGTCCATGGACGATGAGGCGGAGATCAAGATCAGAGTTGCAGACTCGGATGGAGGGTGGCACCTCGACGATGGTCACCCAGTCGATCGTGGTGCCAGGGGCGACGCTGGTGACCTGTTCAAGATCGAATTGATCGTCGATGATCGTAAACACCGTGAAGTCGGCGGGATGGTCACTGAGATTGGTGAGGGTGCCGGTGATCATGGCATCGCTGGATTCGAGAATCTCACACGACGAGATCGCCACCTGGTGTTCAGCAGGGCTGATGAAGGTGACGACCGCTCGAAAGAGGATCACGGTCAAGACGACACCGACGGTGGCCACCACCAGGCCGAGGCTTGAGGCGATGATCGCTCCCACGGCGCGTTCTGATGAACTCCGCTTGGCCTTGATCCCGATGATGAGGGCCACGAGGGCGATGATCCAGAGCAGGACCGCGAGGAGGGGAATCCATCCCAACACGATGGCCACGATGCCCATCACCAGGGCGACGGTGGCCGAAGTTGACGAGGTCGATGACCTTGCTGGCATGGACGGGGTTGGCGTGTCCACCTCGCGCTGTCCACCAGAGGACACATCGGCAGTCCATTCGGTGCCGTTGAAATAGCGGTACTCGTAGCGGCGGTGGGGATCGGGATACCAGCCAGCGGGCGACCGTGAAGCATTGGGAGGGGGAGGCGCCGGATCACTCATCCCTGCCGAGAGTAGCGCCTCGGAGATCGCTTAGGCCGGAGGGCGAAGCGAGACGAGCGCGGCAGCTTTGGCAAGACGATCACCAAGGGCGACACCGAGTCCGCTCGGAGGTGGAGTGACGACCACGAGGATGTCGAGGCCGTGAGCATCGGCAGCTCGCAGATCGGCATAGAGCCGGTGGGCAGCATCGACGAGATCGTCGGTGCGGTCGAGGACGTCGATGCTCCATCCACGGTTTCGGGCCAACTCGGCCCACCCTTCGGCGGTCGAACGATCCGGGGCGAGCCAGATATCGCAGTCTGGGGTGTAATGGCTGGTCAGCATGCCCGCAGCTCGGGATGGCCCGCTCCCGTTATCGACCGAACGTTGGATGATCTCAGCGATCTCCTCGGCGGTGATCGCCCCAGCTCGCAAGATCTGGGGTGTTGGGGTGGTCAGGTCAACAATGGTCGATTCAACCCCGATCGCCGCTGGACCACCATCGAGAATCAGGTCTCGTTTGGGATCGAGGACTGCACCCAGATCGTCATAGACATGGGCTGCAGTGGTTGGACTGACCTTGCCGAATCGGTTGGCCGATGGGGCGGCCACAGCAATCCGATAGGTCGTCAAGAGGGTTCGGGTGAGCGGGTGGGATGGAACCCTGAGACCCACGCTGGGCCGCTTGCCGGTGACCTCATCGATCACCCGCTCCCCCCGAGGAACCAAGACGGTCAAGGGGCCCGGCCAGCAGGTGGCCGCGAGGGCTCTCAGCTCGGTGGAGACCTGACCAACCCAGCCATCATCGATCAGTGAACCGTCGGCCAGATGGACGATGAGGGGATGGTCATGGGGTCGTCCCTTGACCTCGAAGATCCGCTTGACCGCTGCTCCGTCTTCGGCATTGGCAGCCAGGCCGTAGACGGTCTCGGTCGGCACGGCCACCAGGCCGCCAGCGATCAGGCGATGCCCAGCTTCATCGATGTTGGACGAGATCACCCCGGGATCGGTCATCGCCGCCCCAGCTGGTGGTAGGCAATCTTGGCCAAGCTCATCCCCTCAGGGTAGGGCTATCATTCTCGTGGGGCACCGTAGCGATCGGCACCCAGGTGGGTCGCTGGGCCCACGACGACGACAACAAGGGAACCGGGGGTGAGACCGGGTGAACAAGTCTGGCGCACAGGAGCAAGCACGGTCATGAAACTGATCCATCCTCATCCCCCCTATGACCTGACCTATAACGATGTGTTTATGGTGCCCCAGCTCTCGGCAGTGGAATCACGCCTTGATGTCGACCTGACCACGCCGGATGAGATCGGGACCACGATCCCACTGGTGGTGGCCAATATGACCGCTGTAGCCGGTCGTCGGATGGCCGAGACGGTCGCTCGACGGGGTGGGGTAGCGGTCTTGCCCCAAGACATTCCCGTCGATGTGCTGACCAAGGTGATCGCCACCGTCAAGGCGTGTCACCCGGTCTTTGATACCCCGATCACCCTGTCGCCGGATCGCACGATCGGTGATGCACTCGGCTTGATCAATAAGCGGTCCCACGGAGCGGTCTTGGTCGTCGATGATGATGGCTATCCCCAAGGTGTGTTCACCCGTGGTGATGGGGAAGGATTCGATCGCTTTACCCAGCTCCAGCATGTGGTGTCCACCGACCTCGACACCCTGCCGTCCACGATCAGCCCCGAAGAAGCCTTCAACGCTCTCCACGATGATCGACGTTCGCTCGCCCCGGTGGTCGGCGACGATGGCCGTCTGGTCGGCATCATCACCCGTAAGGGAGCCCTGCGATCGACGATCTATCGTCCAGCGGTCGACCATGATGGCAAGCTCCTGATCGCTGTTGCGGTGGGGATCAATGCTGATCCGGTCGGTCGAGCGACCGCCCTGCGCCAGGCCGGAGCCGACCTGGTGGTCATCGATACCGCCCATGGACACCAAGCCAAGATGCTGTCGGTCATCGAAGAGGTGCGCGCTGCCTGCCCCGACACCACGATCGCTGCTGGCAATGTGGTCACCGCGCAAGGTACCCGTCAGCTCATCGACGCGGGAGCCAATATCGTCAAGGTCGGTGTGGGGCCGGGGGCGATGTGTACGACCCGGATGATGACCGGTGTGGGGCGTCCCCAGTTCAGCGCGGTCATGGAATGTGCCGATGAAGCCAACCGGTTGGATGGGCATGTGTGGGCTGACGGTGGGGTTCGGTTCCCCCGAGATGTTGCCTTGGCCTTGGCTGCTGGCGCCTCGAATGTGATGGTGGGTTCCTGGCTGGCCGGGACCCACGAATCTGCTGCCAACAGCATGCTCGATCCCAACGGTCGGCTCTATAAGGAGAGCTTCGGGATGGCATCCAACCGGGCGGTCAAGCATCGCACCCGCGGCGATTCGGGGCTCGATCAAGCTCGCAAAGAGCTCTTCGAAGAGGGCATCAGCACCTCGCGCATGTATCTCGACCCCCAGCGCCCAGGGGTGGAAGACATCATCGATCAGCTGGTGTCGGGAGTTCGCTCGGCAGCGGCCTATGCCGGAGCATCGACGATTCCAGAGTTTCACGATCGGGCCTTGGTCGGGATTCAGAGCCATGCCGGATACGACGAAGGCCAACCCCTGAAGACCTCGTGGTAGGAAGGTGAGGATGAATCGGGTGATCATCGCCATCGACGGCCCCGCGGGGGCGGGCAAGAGCACGGTTGGGCGAGCGTTGGCTGCCCGACTCGGGGTTGGCTATCTCGATACCGGGGCCATGTATCGGGCGGTGGCGTTCGCCAGCCTCAGGCGAGGGGTGGATCCCCACGACCGAGACGCGGTCGCGACCATGGTGCCCGAGGTCATGATCGAGATCGATGATCGTCAGGTGATCGTCGATGGGCACGATGCGACCGAGATCATTCGAGGGCCTGAAGTGACGTCGGTCGTGTCCCAGATCGCCGCCAATCCTGCTGTCCGAGAGGTCTTGGTCGATCGTCAACGCGAGTGGGTTGCTCAGCGTGGGGGAGCGGTGGTCGAAGGACGCGATATCGGCACCGTGGTCTTTCCCGACGCTGATCTGAAGGTCTATGTGACCGCATCAGCTCGGGTGCGCGCTGTTCGGCGAGTTGCTGAACAGGGCGGTGATATCAACGAGATCGAGGCTTCGATCATGGCTCGCGATCGTCATGACTCGACCCGATCCCACAGTCCTTTGGCCGAAGCCGATGATTCGGTAGTGGTCGATACCACCGAGATGACCATCGATGAGGTTGTCGACCACCTGATCGAGTTGACGGAGCGATCGTGAGTACCCCCGACACGTTCTTGGCCGGCAACGGCGTGATGGCCCGAGCGTTCTACACGGTCATGCGCGCCCTGGTGGTGGGGCTCTTCCGGCTCTACAACCGGATCACGGTTGAAGGAGCCGACCGGATTCCAACTGAAGGAGCCTTCATCTTGGCTCCGGTCCATCGCTCGATCCTCGACACTCCCTATGCCGCCTGCGTGACCCGTCGTCGGATGAGGTTTATGGCCAAGGATTCGATCTGGAACTCCCGCATTTTCGGCTGGATCGTCTCGGCGTTGGGAGCTTTTCCAGTCACCCGCGAAACCGCCGACCGGGAAGCCCTGCGGCGGGCGATCACCGTCCTCGGCGCCGGTGAGCCCCTGGTGATGTTCCCTGAAGGTGGTCGCCGAGCTGGGCCGCGGATTGAGCCGCTCTTCAATGGTGCAGCCTATGTGGCGGCCAAAGCCGGGGTGCCGATCGTGCCGGTCGGGATCGGGGGCAGTGAACGGGTGATGCCCAAAGGGGCGTGGTTCATTTGGCCTCGTAAGGTCCGCGTCGTGGTGGGAGCACCCCTCGCGCCGCCGATAGCGGCCGATGGAGGTCGGGTCAAGCGCCAGGAGCGCGACCGGTACACCGCTCAGCTCACCGAAGCCCTCCAGGCCGCCTTTGATGCATCGATGGACGGTGTCGGTTGGTCATATGACGAGGTCCCACAACCCCTCACCGACTGAACCACGCTGTCAGTGCTTGGGCCAGCCAGACCGGATCCTTGACACCGCAGACCTCCCGGGCTGAGTGCATCGAGAGTTGGGGCACGCCGACATCGACGGTGGCGATTCCCAGGCGGGTGGCGGTGATCGGCCCGATCGTTGACCCACAGGGCATGGCGTTGTGGGAGACAAAGGTCTGACACGGCACTTCAGCGGTTGTGCACGCTGATTGAAATTCGGCCGCGGTCACCGCTGAGGTCGCATAGCGTTGTTGGGCGTTGATCTTGATCGCTGGGCCGTGGTTCACGATCGGGGCGTGCTCAACATCGTGGCGATCGAGATAATTCGGGTGGACCGCGTGGGCATTGTCGGCCGACACGCACGATGAGATGGACAGGGCGCGCAAGAAGTCATCACGCTCGCCGCCGCGGGCGATCACGTGACGTTCGAGGATTCGCTCCAACAAGGGGCCAGCAGCGCCGGTGGTCGACGATGAGCCCACCTCTTCATGGTCGTTGAGCACGATGAACTCGATCGCCGATCCCGCTGAAGCCTCGATGAGTGCCTTGGTGGCCGCCCAACACGAGACCAGATTGTCAAGACGGCCGCTGGCCAGGAGGGAGCGATCGGCTCCGAGCAGAGCTGCTGGCTGAATGTCGTACAGGCCAAGCTCCCAGGTTGTTGGGTTCTCGATGCCGGTGTGTTCTGCCAGCCACGAGCGGAACCCGCCCTGATCGGTGGTCCCCCATACCGGGCGGAGGTGTTGTTGGGCATTGAGGATCAGACCAGTGGTGTTCACCTGGCGATCGAGATGGACCGCCAGCTGGGGTATCCGGGCGACCGGTTCGGCGATATTGACCAGATAGGCAGTCCCGTCGGTGTCGATCACTCGTCCGGCGAGGCCCAGATCACGATCGAGCCAGGAATTGTTCAAGATGCCGCCATAGACCTCAACATTGAGCTGGTTCCATCCCGCCGATTGATGATCGGGGTGGGGTTTGACCTTCAACCCTGGGGAGTCGGTGTGGGCCCCAACGAGACGAAAACCAGTGGTTGGCTCAGCCGAGCTCGGGGTATGCCATGCGAGGATGGCGCCGTGGTGGCGCACCACTCCACGGTCGGGAAGGTCGCTCCAGCTCTCGCTAAGGCCGAGTTCGGTCCAACCGGCATCAACAAGTTGTTCGGTGACCATCGCCGCGGCATGGAACGGGGAGGGAGATCGGTCGAGAAATCGTTGAAGGTCGCTGATGGACATGGGTGCAGCTTTCACCAAACAGGGTCTGGAACTCGTGAGATCGGGATGGAGATCGGCAGGAAAGAATCAGGCTCGTCGGGGTCTGAGGCCATATGCTCAATCGAGAGAACCTGTGTTGGATGGGCTATCGCGGTGCTGGCCAATGTGACTGCTCCGGTGACGACCCCTGCCATAGAGGACGATGATACGCGATGACACGACGAACCAAGATTGTGGCAACGATCGGACCGGCGACCGATGGTGATGATCAGCTGAGGGCCTTGATCGAGGCCGGCGTTGATGTCGTCCGGCTCAATCTCAGCCATGGCACTGTCGATGAACATCTGGCTCGCATCGAACGGGTCAGGCGGATCGCTGGTGAGGTCGGCCGAGTGGTCGGAATCCTGATCGATCTGCCCGGACCCAAGATTCGTGCTGGGGAGTTTCCCACCGGTGGTGTGATCATCGAGACCGGTCGCACGGTCACCGTGTGTCACGCCGAGGGGGCCAGTACCGGGTCGAGGATCACGGTGGATTTCCCGGTTGCTGGATTGGTCGAGGGAGCCAAGATCGCCATCGGCGATGGGGCGATCACCCTGGTGGTGACCTCCCTGGTGCCCGATGGAGCGGTCTGCGAAGTCCTGACCGGGGGGCGTATCCAGGGCCGTCCTGGGGTTCACTTCCCCTCTGATCGCACCCATCTGGAAAGCCCCACCGATCGTGATCGTGAGCTTGCTGCTCGCTTTGCCGAGGTTGGGGTCGACTTCGTCGCGGTCTCCTTTGTTCGCCGGGGCACCGATATCGCGGTGATCTCTGACCTGGTCGATGGCCGAGCCGAGGTGGTTGCCAAGATCGAAACCCAGGCAGCGATCGGCCATCTGGACGAGCTCTTGGATGCCGCTGATGTGATCATGGTCGCTCGTGGTGATCTCGGCATCGATTGTGACCTCCAAGATGTTCCCCATCTTCAGAAGTCGATCATTCGTCGCTGTGTCGAATACGGGGTGCCGGTGGTGACCGCCACCCAGATGCTCGAATCGATGCTGGTGGCGCCGGTGCCGACCCGGGCCGAGGTCTCCGATGTCGCCAACGCGGTTCTTGACGGAACCGATGCCCTCATGCTGTCGGGGGAGACAGCGATCGGTCGCTATCCGGTTGAATCGGTGACCACCATGTCGTCGATCGCCGAGCGGGCTGAAGCTGAGGCGTCCTATCGCCAGTGGGCCAGCCGGCTCGGGCGGATCCAGCGAGAGCGATGGGATTCGATCACCGATCGGATCACCGCAGCGGTCAGTCATGCAGCAGCCGATGCAGCATTCGATGCTGGAGTGAGTGCCATTCTGTGCTGCACCCTTTCGGGACGAAGCGTCAAGGCGATGGCCCGCTTCCGTCCTGAGTCAGCACTGATCGGGCTGTCGCCGAATCCCTCAACCGTGGGTCGGATGAGTTTGTCGTGGGGGGTCAATCCGGTGGTGGTCGATACCTACGAATCGACCGATGAGATGGTCTGGTTCGCCGTCGAACGAGCCCTCGAGATGGGATGCATCAGCCATGGTGATGTGGTGGCGGTCATCGCTGGAGCACCATCAGGGCAGAACGATGCTGCCGCTGATGTGTTGCGGATCGTGACCGTCGACTGAGCTGGTCTCAGTCCCCGAGGGGGATGGAGATGTCTTGACCGAAGAACTCGCAGGTGGCGTTGGTGACACCATCGGCAACGATCGTGTTGGCGCAATCCTGTAGCGAGGAGCGTTGAGACCACACCAGGAAGGCCAAGACGGCGAAGACCGCGGCGCCAACCACCTTTTGGGTGATCTGCTTGACTGTCCACGCGATGACGAGGGCTCCGATCGCAAGGGCAGCGGTGACCACCACTCCGGCGATCTTGGCTTGTTCAAGACTGAGGGCAACCACGGGAGTACCTTAGCGGTCGCCGCGTCGTCACGGGGATCGTGGCCAGCGCGATCAATGGTTCTACTCTGGAGCGATGGGCCAATCCGCTGTTCCTCATGACTGGGTCGGAGTGGTGCTTGCCGGCGGTGCCAGCCGTCGGATGGGGGCCGATAAGGCCCTGATCGAGGTGGGCGGGCGCCCCATGGTGACGCGGGTTGCCGATGCTCTGCGTGTCGCTGGTTGCGATCCGGTTGTCGTCCAGGGTGGTGACCGAGATCGGATCGGTGCACTCGGTCTCACGGTCTGGGCCGATGCCCAGCCGGGTGCTGGGCCGGTTGCGGCGCTCTCGTCGATCCTTGAACGTCTGGATCGACCGGTGGTCATCGCGGCGTGTGATCTCCCCGATCTTGATGGCATCACCGTCGAGACGGTGATCGCTGAGGCCGATGCCCATCCCGAGCTTGTCGCCGTCGCCGCGGCGGTTGATGGCCGCCCAGCGATGGTGTCGGCGTGGCGGCCGAGTGCCCGTGCCCACCTGCCCAGCCCGAACGGAATGTCGTATCGGTCCGCGCTGGCCGCGGTGGGGGCGCTCCTGGTTCCGATCGATGCTGGACCGGTCAAGAACGTCAACACGGTGGCTGATCTCGGTTGACTCATCCGGTGCTGGTGTTGCCGAGAGTCACTGAAGAGGGGTTCGGTGCGACGCTACGCTGTGGCCCGATGACTGGGCCGACCACCACCGATCAGGATCTTGCCAGCACACACCGGGAGCGCACCTATTTTCCGGCCTTGGCTTTGGTCCAGCTCGCCTGGGACGGCGACCTGGTCTTGATCGATCCAACCGCGGTTGATATCACTCGTCTTCAACGACTCTTTCACGCCGATATCGACGCTGTGTTTCATGCTGCCCAGCAGGATCTTGATGTCTTGACCCATGCTGTCGGGGCAGTGCCCGAGCACTTCGTGGACACCCAGATCGCTGGAGCCTTCTTGGGCTATGGCACGGCCTCCTTGTCCGCCCTGCTCAAGGGGGAAATGAAGATTGACCTTCCCAAGGGCGACCGGCTGACCGACTGGTTTCGGCGTCCTCTGACCGATGCCCAGCGTCGCTATGCCGCCTTGGATGTCGCCTACTTGCTCGAATTGGCTGATCGGCTCGATGCCAAGCTGGCCCAGGTTGGACGTCAGAGCTGGGCGGCTGAGGCCTGTGATGAGCTCGCGTCTCGTCCGGTCAGCGGCCACGATCCGGATCAGGCATGGCTCAAGCTCAAAGATGTTCGGCGTCTGGGATCTGAGCGGAGGGCGATCGCCCAAGCGGTGGCGGCATGGCGCGAGCGCACCGCTGCCAAACGTGATGTGCCGGTGCGGCAGGTCCTGCCTGATCTGGCGATCTTGGGTATCAGCCAACGCCGTCCTTCCACCCTTCGCGAGCTCGGCCAGGCTCGCGGTGTCGACGACCGATTCCGGTCGGGCAAGATCGCCGAGGAGATCCTGGCCGCCGTCGCCGCGGGAAAGATGGCCTCACCGCCGGAGCGCCCCCAGGGTGGTGATGAGCTGGCCCGCGACCTGCGACCAGCGGTCACCTTGATCTCGGCCTGGGTAAGCCAGGTGGCCAAGGCCGAAAAGATCGATACCGCGATTCTGGCGACCCGGGCTGACCTGGTGGCATTCCTGTCGGGTGCTCCCGATGCTCGTCTCGCTCACGGATGGCGGGCCGATCTCTTGGGAGCGGGGATTCGTCGGCTGGTTTCGGGTGAAGCTGGATTGACCTTCACTCCGGGGAATGGTCTTCGCTTGGTCGATATCTCGTCGCCGGCCTGATCGCGTTCGGGTTACCGAGCAGTACGGAACAATCGGCGGAGAAACACCACATACGCCGGGGTTTTATGTGACGTTTTTCGGTCTTGACGCTGGGGAACGCGGTCCTAGATCAAGACGGAGGGGCTAGACTAGGTCTCAATGTCAAACATCTAGTCTGTGGGAGCCCTGTCGTGAAGAAGGGTCGTCATCGCCGCTTCGAAGAAGCGCGCAAGTTGAAGCAAAGTGGTCCAGGAGCATTTGATCTTGGTCTTGGTGAACGTTCGGACGAGCGTCATTCGAAGGATGACGAATACGCAGCGTTAGCCGAAAAGTACGGCGTGGTCTTCGATGAAGACGACGACGAGTTTGATGACTGACTAGTGAACTCTCACCGTCGGGTGAGCAACTGGAACCGGACGCTCCAACGCGTCGACGATGAGGTCATAGATCTCTGATCCCACCATTTCGACGATGACGTCGCGCTCAGCGCGATAGACCGGCTCAGCTCCGTCGAATGCGTCGGGTGCTTCGGTACACCACCACGAAAACTCATGACCGCCATCGCCCCAATCTCGGCGGGCCCACTCACGCAGGCGGGACACCACATGGCCGTTGTCGTCGGTGAAATGGTCGAGCCGGATCGGGATCTGCCAACACACATTGGGTTTCCAATCGAGGGGTCGTTCGCCGTGTTCGAGAGCTCCTCGATGGAGGGCACATCCACTGGGGCCGTCAAAGTCGGGCCGGTTCAAGAAGATGCAGGCATCATCGACCAGGCGGGTGGCGGTGTCATCGTCATCATCGCCAGGAGCGAGAAACCCCTCGGCGACGGCGTCGTCATAGAACTGCATCAGGTGGGGTGCTAAACGAACAAAGGCTGATACCACCGTCTGAACATCGTCGTGGTCAACAAAGTGAGCGCCATAGCTACAGCATCCTTGGGCCAGCTCGGCGGCAGGACGATCGAGCACCCCCTGGCAGCCCTGACCGAAAATGCAGCGATGGTGGGACCTCAAATAGGTGGCATCGATCATCCAGGTGCGGTCTTCGGTGGGATCATCAAACGAGATCCACTCATGAGCATCCTGGAGCGACACAGGGTCAGGCTAGCTGGGCTGTTCCACTCCTGTTTTGGTGATGCTGGGGACGTGATTATCGGGCCTGATCAGCCAAGTCGGTAGGCTGGCCGCCTATGACACACGTGATCACCGCCGATGAACTCCGCTCATCCTTTATCGAGTTCTTCGCTGCACGTGATCACGCCCGGGTGCCCTCGGCAAGCTTGATCCCTCACGATCCCACCGTGATGTTCACCGTGGCCGGGATGGTCCCCTTCAAGTCCTACTTTGTCGGCGATGAGGTGGCCCCCTACGCCAGGGCGGTCAGCTCCCAGAAGTGTGCCCGAGCCGGGGGCAAACACAATGACCTCGATGAGGTCGGTCGCACCAAGCGTCACCTGGTGTTTTTCGAAATGCTCGGCAACTTCAGCTTTGGTGACTACTTCAAATCCGAGATCATTCCCTGGAGTTGGGAACTGGTGACCGCCGATCCCTCCAGCGGTGGCTGGGGTCTCGACGGTGACCGGCTCTGGATCACGGTCCACGATGATGACGACGAAGCTGAACAGATCTGGCATGACGGTGTTGGGGTGCCGATGGAGCGCATCCAACGCCTTGGTGACAAGGACAACTTCTGGCAGATGGGCGATACCGGCCCCTGTGGCCCGTGTTCAGAAATCCATATCGATCGTGGTCCCGAGTTCGGGCCCGATGGTGGTCCGGCAGCCGATCCGGCCGGTGACCGTTTCATGGAGTTTTGGAACCTGGTCTTCATGCAGTTCAACCAGGCTGCCGATGGGACCCGTTCGCTCCTGCCCAAGCCTTCGGTCGATACCGGCGCTGGGCTGGAACGGATTTTGGCGCTCCTCCAGGGCGTCGACTCGGTGTGGGAAACCGACTTGATGGTCCCCATCATCGACAAGGCGTGCTCCCTGACCGGTCGTTCGTGCCGGGTTGGCGACTATGACGACCGTGACAGTTTTGCCATGCGCGTGCTGGCCGAACATGCCCGCTCAGCGACCATGCTGGTGTCCGATGGCGTCTTCCCCTCCAACGAGGGCCGAGGCTATGTCCTCCGTCGGATCATCCGTCGGGCGGTGCGCTATGCCTTCTTGTTGGGGACCGAACGCCTGGTCATGCCCGACCTGGTCGAAACAGCGATCGCGGTGATGGGCAATGCCTATCCCGATGTGGTGGCCAACAAGGACTTCATCACCGGGGTGATGGGACGGGAGGAAGAACGCTTCCGTCACACCCTCAAGACCGGTCTCACCATCCTCGACAACGCTCTTGAAGAGGGCACCACCCTCGATGGTTCGACCGCCTTCGTCCTCCACGACACCTATGGGTTCCCCCTCGAGCTCACCCAAGAGATCTCCGCTGAACGCGAGATCGAGGTGGACATCGCCGGGTTTGATGCCGAGATGGCTGCCCAGCGGGCTCGAGCCAAGGCTGCCCACAAGGGTGCTGGCAGTGTTGGCGACAAGGACGCGTATCGGGAGATCGTTGACCAGTTCGGTACCACCGAATTCGTCGGCTACACCAGCGATGAAGCCGAAGCTCGGGTGTTGGCGGTGATCCCCACCGACGATGATCAGGTGGAGATCTTCTTGGACTGCACCCCGTTTTATGCCGAATCCGGAGGTCAGGTCGGCGACACTGGCACGATCACCACGCCGACCGGTACCGCTGAGGTGGTCGACACCACCTTTGCTGTGCCCCATCTTCGGCGTCATCTGGCCCGGGTCACCGGCGAGATCACGCCTGGCCAGGAAGCGACCGCCACGGTCAACAGCGATCGCCGCAATGCGATTCGTCGCAACCACACGGCGACCCATCTCTTGCACTGGGCCTTGCGAGAAGTCCTCGGCGATCACGTCAAACAAGCCGGGTCCTATGTTGACGATGAGCGACTTCGGTTCGACTTCTCCCACTATGAAGCGGTCACCGCTGAAGAGATTCGCACGATCGAGCGCATGGTCAATGATGAAACCTTGCGCAACACGGTGGCCGATGCCTACGAAACCTCGATGGATGAGGCCCAGAGTCAGGGGGCGATCGCCTTCTTTGGAGACAAATACGGCGACCGGGTGAGGGTCTTGCGAGCCGGCCCATCGATCGAGTTGTGCGGTGGCACCCATGTGTCGGCCACCGGTGATATCGGCACGGTCAAGGTGATCTCCGAGTCGTCGATCGGGTCGAACCTGAGACGGATCGAGGCGGTCACCGGAGCTGCCACGGTGGCCCTGCTTCAAGATGATGCTGACACCCTGGCCGAGATCACCTCCCTGGTCGGCGGCACCGGTGGCGTTGCTGAAGGGGTCCAGCGCAAGCTCGATGAGATCAAGAAGCTTCAGGCCGAGGTCAAGCAGCTCCGCGCCCAGGTGGCATCGGGTCAAGCAGCTGAGCTGGCCGGCGAAGCCACCGATGGGATCGTGGTCACCCGCGTCGATGGGCTCACCCCTGGGGAGCTTCGCGAGCTGGCGTTGGCGGTGCGCAGCAAGGACGGTGTCCGCCGGGTGGTCGTGATGGGCGAAACCCCCTCTGGTGGGGTGGGCATTGTGGCTGCTGTCGAACCAGCGGAAGGCATCGTCGCGTCGACCCTGATCGCCGATGCCGCTCGCGCCGTTGGTGGCGGAGGTGGTGGCAAGGGCGAGATCGCCACCGCTGGTGGGAAGAATCCCGCCGGCCTCGATGAGGCCTTGTCCCTGGCAACCGAAGCAGCTCATAGGTAAGAGTGCGAGCTCTCGGTATCGACCCCGGCACCAAGCGGATCGGTTTGGCGGTCAGTGACCTGACCGGGTCGGTGGCCTCCCCGCTCAAGGTCCTCCAGCGCAGCCGGTCGCGCCGTCACGACTTGGCTGAGTTGGCTCGGATCGCCCGCGAGGAAGAAGCCGACGTGATCGTGGTCGGATTGCCGATCAGCCTCGATGGCTCGACAGGACGCTCGGCAAAGGCTGCCATCGCCGAAGCCAACCAATTGGCTAGCGTGGTTGATATCCCCGTTGAGCTGCACGATGAAAGGTTGACCACGGTGATCGCCGATCGGTCCATGATCGAAGCTGGTCTCAACGCCCCCCAGCGACGTCAACGGGTTGACAAGGTTGCCGCGGCGATCATGTTGCAGTCATGGCTGGATTCCCGTCGTCATCAGGATTCCGGGTCGTGATCACCTCATCCGAAGCCGAGTGGTCGGTCGATGAGTGGGATCACCCCGGTGAGGTTCCCGAGGTGGAGCGCTTGCGGCAGGAACATCGCCTGCTCAAGTGGATCGTCTGGTTGGCAATGGCTGTGGTGGTGGCCCTCATCATCAGCGCTGGCGCGGTGGGCTGGTGGTACCTCGGCAAGACCCGAGCCGAGCCCTTGCCCGAGGACGTGATCGCCTTCACCGTCGTCGAGTCCGACTCGGTTGAGGCGGTGTCCGATCGTCTGGAAACCCTGGGCTTGATCACCGATGCCGGTGTCTTCGAGTGGTATGTCGAACGCCAAGGCGGCATCGAGCTGACCCCGGGGTTTTATGAGATTCCGACCGGTGCCCATATGGGAGATGTGCTCCAACGGCTTCGTACATCGCCGGCGGAGACCTACCAGAAGATCACCTTCCCCGAGGGGTTCACCATCGTCCAGATGGCTGAACGGTTGGCCGAAAAGAGTCCTCGCCTGAGCGTTGAAGGCTTTATCGCTGCCGCGAATTCCCTCACGGTTCCGTCGCAATACCGCCGCGAGGGGGAGTTGTCGTTGGAAGGTCTGCTCTTTCCCGACACCTATCGGGTCTCCAATGCCGATAACGAAGCCCAAATCGTTGAGCGGATGGTCAAGATCGGGGAACGGGTGGCCCAACAAGAAGATCTGGTCGATGGGGCGGCCAAGCTGGGCTTGACGCCCTATGAAGTCATCATCGTTGCCTCGATGATCGAGAAAGAAGCCAAGCTTGATGCTGACCGGCCCAAGATTGCCCGAGTGATCTATAACCGTCTCGAAGATGGGATGAAGCTCCAAATCGATGCCACCATGCTCTATGGGGCTCCTGAAGGGGCATCGATCTCTGACCTGATCAAGATCGAGTCGCCCTATAACACCTATGTGATCGATGGCCTCCCGCCGACCCCGATCTCCAATCCGGGGCGGGCATCGTTGAGGGCAGCCCTCAACCCGGCCCCCAATCCGCCAGCTGGCGATCCGGTCTGTCAAGTGTTGCCGAATCCAACGATCGGGTGCCGCTATCTTTACTATGTCCTCGCCAATGAAGATGGGGGGCACGCGTTCGCTGTCACCGCCGAGCAACACCTGGCCAATGTTGAACGGGCTCGTTCCCGGGGGCTGCTCGGATGAGTTCGATCACCGCCGAGACGAGGCTGATCGCCGTCATCGGATCTCCGGTGGAACACTCCTTATCGCCGGCATTGCACAATGCTGCGTTTGAGGCCAGCGGACGCAATTGGCGCTGTGTGGCCTTTGAGGTGACATCTGGAGGTGCTGGTCCGGCCCTGTCGGCGATGGAGACCCTCGGGATCGTCGGCTACGCGGTGACCATGCCCCACAAGGCCGATATGGCTGCTGCTGTCGACGTTCTCGATCCGGCAGCATCGGCGCTGGGATCGGTCAACACGGTGGTCCGCAGTGAGGATGGCTCAACGCTGGGTGCCTCGACCGATGGTGTTGGGCTGATCGATGCCCTGGTCGCTGCTGATGCCGATCCTCATGGCCGGCGGGTTGCGGTGGTCGGGGCCGGGGGAGCGGGCCGTTCGATCATCGATGCCTTGGGTCGTCATGGTGCTGCTGAGATCGCCGTGATCAATCGCACTGCCGATGCAGGTGATCGCGCCGCTCGCTTGGCACCCCAAGCGTCAACCGCCTCGGTCGAGGCGATCGCGTCAGCCGAGATCGTGATCAATGCCACCTCGGTCGGGATGGGGAGCGAGGTCGAGGATCTGGCCGCAGTGCCCTTCGATCCCCGCCTGGTCGGTCGGGGACAAGTGGTGGTGGACATCGTCTATCACCCGATCGTGACCCCGCTCCTATCCCAGGCTGCCGACCAGGGGGCGCGCACGATCGATGGGCTGGAGATGCTCGTCTATCAGGCGATACGGCAACACGAGATCTGGACTGGCGATCGAATCGATCCCGACGTGATGCGTCGAGCAGCCCTCGCCGAGCTGGCCACCCGCCAGGATCGTTCGGGGCGCTAATATCACCGCGATGTTGCGCGTTATGACCGCCGGGGAGTCCCACGGCCCGGCATTGGTGGTGATCGTTGAGGGCCTTCCCTCTGGGCTCGAGATCACGGTGGAAGAGCTCCAAGCCGAATTGGCCCGTCGACGATTGGGTTATGGGCGCGGGCCTCGTCAGCGGTTCGAAGTGGACGAGATCACCCTGATCGGGGGGATTCGTCACGGACGCACCCTCGGATCGCCGGTAGCGATCGAGATTGCCAATACCGAATGGACTCGCAGCGACAAGTGGCATGAGTCGATGTCACCTCACCCGGGCCATCATGGCGATCCCTTGACCCTGGTTCGGCCGGGGCACGCCGACCTGGCTGGGATGCAAAAATATGACCTCGACGATGCTCGCTCGGTGTTGGAACGGGCATCGGCTCGCGAGACAGCAGCCCGGGTGGCTGGGGGAGTGTTGGCCAAGAAACTCCTCTCTCAGATCGGGGTCGACATCCTGTCCCACGTGATCCAGCTCGGTGATGTCAGGGTAGGAGATGACGCGCCGACGCCCGGTCGTGATGATCGTGAAGCGATCGATGCTGATCCGGTTCGATGCTTCGATCCGGTTGCCAGCAGCCGCATGGTCGACGCGATCAAGGCTGCCCAGAAGCAGGGCGATTCGTTGGGTGGTGTGGTCGAAGTGCTCGCGTTTGGGGTGCCGGTCGGGTTGGGTTCCCACGTCCATTGGGATCGCAAGATCGATGGGATGCTGGCCCAAGCCCTGATGTCGATCCAGGCGGTCAAGGGGGTCGAGATCGGCGATGGGTTTGAGGTTGCCGGTCGCCTCGGTAGTCAGGCCCACGACGCGATCCGCTGGGATCCGAGCACTGAGCGCTATCGGCGCTTGAGCGATCGAGCCGGTGGGGTCGAAGGAGGGATCACCATCGGTGAGACCGTGATCGCCCGGGCAGCGATGAAGCCGCTGGCCACCCTCAACCGTCCAACGCTGGAAACCGTCGACACCGTGACCAAAGAATCGGGGGTGTCGTTCAAGGAACGCACCGATGTGACCGCGGTGTCAGCGATGGGGGTGGTGGCCGAAACCATGGTGGCCCTGGTCTTGGCTCAAGAAGCTCAGCGCAAATTTGGTGGCGATTCGGTCGCCGAGTTTGTCCGCAACGCTGGCTGGGAGGGATAGCCGGTGTCAGCCCATCGGCGTATCTCCGTTGAGGTGCCTGGGCGGTCCTATGACGTGGTGGTCGGGACGGGAGCGATCGCTGAACTTGGCTCTCTGATTCCGTCGTCGGCTCGACGAGCAGCCATCGTCACCCAGGACGGGGTGCCCTTCACCGGGTCGATCCCTCTTGAACATCAGGTCTTTCGTATCGGGGTTGGAGAATCCCACAAGACCCTGGCCACGATCGGTGAACTAACCAGCGGCTTTGCCCGGATGGGAATGACTCGCGACGATGTGGTCATCGGTATCGGTGGTGGCATGGTGACCGATATTGCCGGGTTTGCGGCAGCGTCCTATCACCGAGGTATCGCTGTGGTCCAGGTGGCCACCACCCTGCTGGCCATGATCGACGCGGCGATCGGCGGGAAAACCGGAGTCAATCTTCCCGAAGGCAAGAATCTGGTTGGAGCGTTTTGGCAGCCATCGGGGGTGATCTGTGACCTCGATGCACTCGATACCTTGCCGCCGCGGGAATACCGTTGTGGTCTGGGAGAGATGGCTAAGTATCACTTCCTCACCGGGGACGATCTCCTGGCCCTCAGCCTGGGTGATCGGATCGCTCGGTGTGTTGAGATCAAGGCTGAGGTCGTCGCTGCCGATGAGCGAGAAGGCGGTCGTCGGGCGATCTTGAACTATGGCCACACCATGGCCCATGCTCTCGAAATCGCCACCGATCATGGCCTGGCTCATGGTGAAGCAGTGGCGATCGGGCTCATCTATGCAGCCCGCTTAGCCCACAGGCTCGGGCGTATTCCGGCATCGCGGGTGGAGGACCATGTGGCGGTGGTCGCCGGCGAATATGGCCTCTCGATCGACTTGCCCGATGGGCTGAACCACGATGTCCTGATCGAGCTCATGAAGCGAGACAAGAAGGCCCGGCGGGGAGTCACCTTCGTCCTCGACGGTCGGGTTGGGGTTGAGGTGGTGACCGGTGTCGATGATGCCGACTTGGCCGCGGTTCTCGATCTCATGTGACCCCGTCGCCGGGACGAACTACGATTCACACCGTGAATCGCCGCCTTCTCCTGCTTCACGGCCCCAATCTCAACCTGCTCGGTGAGCGCGAACCCGAGATCTATGGAGCCGCCACCCTTGACGACTATGTGGCTCGGGTCACCGAGGTAGCTGCACAACATGGTCTGACGGTCGAGGCCTTCCAATCCAACCACGAGGGTGACCTGATCGATCAGATCCAGGCAGCTCGGGGCCACCATGATGCGATCATCTTCAATCCCGGGGCATTCACCCATTACGCCTGGGGACTCCACGATGCCCTGGCAGCCTTCGAGGGGCCGATCATCGAGGTCCATATCTCTCATCCCCAAGCTCGTGAACCCTGGCGTCACACCAGCGTGGTCGCTCCGGTGGCGACCGGCTCGATCGTCGGGTTTGGCATGTTGGGCTATGACCTCGCCGTGGCGGCCATCGTTGACCGCTTGAGCACATGAGCGACCTCCTGCCCTTGCTCGCAGCGGGGCGCGCTGATGTACTTCGAGCGGTCATGGCCGAATCGGGCTGCGATGGGGTGCTGGTGATCGATCCAGTCGATGCCCGCTGGCTGACCGGGTTTGGTGGCTCCAACGCGCGCGTCGCTGTAACCCCCGACGACATCGTGGTGGTCACCGATGGCCGGTATCGCGATCGAGCGGTCGTCGAGTTGACTGCTGCTGGCGTTGAAGCCACCATTGTCGTTCGATCCACTCGAGATGAACAGATCGCAGCGGTGGTCGAGGCGATGAAGGGCTGTCGCCAGGTGGGGATGTCGGCCGGCACGACCAGTCATGCTGAGTGGATCGAACTCGCTCGTGATCTGCCTCTGAAGGCCGGTGATGACGCGATCGCGTCGGTTCGGCGGGCCAAGAACGATGCTGAAATCCAGCGGATGGCGATCGCCGCGGCCGCTGCTGATGCTGCCCTGGCCGAATGTGCACCCCTCATGGGCACCGGGGTGACCGAGGCCGATATCCGAGATGAGCTCGAGTATCGGATGCGATGTCACGGGGCCGATGGTGCTGGATACGACACGATCGTGGCCAGTGGACCTGAGCATGCCGCTCGACCCCACCACGAGGTCAGCCGTCGGGTCATCATCGAGGGCGACACCGTGGTGATCGATGTCGGGGCCAGCGTCGATGGCTATCGCAGCGATATGACTCGCTCCTATGTGATCGGTGATCCCACCCCTCAGCAGGCCGAGATCTATGACCTGGTCGCCCAATCCCAACAGGCGGGACTGGATCGTTTGGCGGCTGGGGTGGCGTGTGTCGACATCGACCAGGCCTGTCGGGAGGTGTGTGAGCGCGCCGGATATAGCGACTGGTATCTGCATTCCGCTGGCCACGGTGTGGGGCTGAGAATTCACGAAGAACCCTTCTTGTCGCCCACATCTCACGCGATTGTTCGCGCCGGTGATGTCGTCACCGTCGAACCTGGCCTCTATCGTGGCGGATTCGGTGGCTTTCGTATCGAAGACCTTGTGGTCGTTTCCGATACCGGCCTCCGCGTACTTACTTCATCGCCCAAGGACACGCCATGCCTGCCATCACCACCAACGATCTAAAGACCGGAATCACCCTCCAACTCAACAACGGCCTCTTCCAGGTGGTCGAGTTTCAGCACGTCAAGCCGGGCAAGGGCGGTGCCTTCGTGCGCACCAAGCTGCGCAATATCCGTACCGGATCGGTGCTGGAGAAGACCTTCAACGCTGGGGTGCGGGTTGAGCAGGCCATCGTGACTCGCGACGATATGCAGTTCTTGTATCGCGATGGCGAAGACTATGTCTTCATGAACAACCAGACCTATGACCAGATCAATATTCGGCCTGAAACCCTGGGCGACACCACCGAGTATCTGGTCGAAGGGATGGTGGCTCAGGTGGCCTTCTTCGAGGACGAGATCATCGGGGTGGAGATCGCCGCTTCGGTCGAACTCGCGGTGACCGATACTGAGCCGGGTTTTCAGGGTGACCGGGTATCGGGGGCGCGCAAGCCGGCCACCTTGGAAACCGGCAAGGTGGTTCAGGTCCCGCTCTTTGTGGAGATCGGTGACAAGATCCGGGTCGATACCCGCTCGGGCGACTACATCACTCGCGTCTGATGGATCGCCCCGACTCACGATCCGATGCCCGAGAACGGGCGCTCTACCTGCTCTATGAAGCCCAGGCCAAAGGGCTCGACCCGGTCGACATCATCGATCTTCAGGTGATCGCTCCCGACGAGCTGACCCAGTTGTTGGTGCGTGGGGTAGCGGCTTCAGCCGACCATCTCGATGAGATGATCGCTGCCCGAGCCGATGGCTGGACCCTGGCTCGGATGCCGGTCATCGATGTCAATGTGATGAGATTGGGCATCTTCGAACTCACCGAGCGGCCCGACGTGCCGACTGCGGTGGTGCTCGATGAAGCGGTCGAACTGGCCAAGCGCTATTCCACCGATGACTCTGGTCGTTTTGTCAATGGGGTGTTGGCAGCGATCGCTGCCGAGGTGAGGGACTAATTCCTGCCCGTGAGTCGATGACCGGGCCGACCAGGCTGGGTCGGTCGATTCGCTACCATTCGCCTGTGGTGGTCCGTCGTCTACATCCTGCTGGTGTGCTGGTTGGCGCGGCGATCATCGCCTATGTGCTCCGATTCTGGAGTCTGACCTATGACATCCATCAGGGGTTGGGCACCTCGTCGTATGACTACGGGCTCTATGACCAAGGCATCTGGTTGGTGTCGCGGTTTCGGGAGCCCTTCATCACCTTGATGGGGCGCAACCTGTTCGGCGACCACACCTCGTTCATCGTGATCTTCTTGGTGCCGTTCTATTGGATCGCTCCGGGGGCGTTGACCTTGCTCGGCTCCCAATCGATCATCATCGCTGCCGGAGCGGTGCCGATCTATGGGGCGCTCAAGTCTCGATTGGGCAATTGGGGAGCAGCCCTTCTGGCAGTCGCCTATCTGGTGCATCCAGCGGTGGGGTGGACCAATCTGGAGAATTTCCATCCCGATGCCGCGCTCGGGTTCACCATCGGGCTGGCCCTGTGGGGAGCTCTCGACCGTCGATGGCGGCTCTATCTGGTCGGTGTCGTCCTCTCCCTCCTGGTCAAAGAGGATGTGTCTCTGGTGATCGTTCCGATCGGGATCTGGGTGGCATGGCGTCGCGATCGTCGGATCGGACTGGCCACAGTGGTTGGGAGCATCATCTATATGGCGATCGCCATGTTTGGGGTGATGCGACTCTTGATCGGGGTGCCCACCCGCAACGGCTGGCGGATCCCCTTTGGTGGGCCTTGGGGAGTGCTCTCGACACTTGTCACCTCGCCGGGTGAGGTGATCTCCTACCTGGTCTCGGATGGTCGGCCCTGGTACCTGTTCCAGATGATGGTGCCGGTGGCCTTCATCTTTGTGCGCCGTCCCTGGGTGGCGATGGCCAGCGCGGTGGTGCTGTTCACCAATATTCTCAGCCAGTTCTGGTACCAGTACCACATCGAATACCACTACAGCCTGATCGCGGTGCCCGCTCTGGTGATCGGCGCTGGCTACGCGATCGCCCAGCTCTCCACCACCGCCCGGCGCCGGATCGCGCTTGGGGCGGTAGCGGTGAGTGCCGGGATCGCCTCGGTTCTCTGGTCGCCGGTGCCGTGGGGACGTCGCTCGGTTCCTCATTGGAGTGGGGACCATCCCGTCGCCGTTGCTGCTCGAGAGATCGTCGCCGAGGTGCCCGATGGCGTCGCGGTCTCAGCCCATTACGCCGCCACCGCTCATCTGGCTCATCGCCCGGAGATCTATCAGTTTCCGAATCCGTTCCGGATCGTGCTCTATGGAACCGATATCGCCGATGAAAACGGCCGGGTGATCGAGCGAGCTGAGCGCGTTGAGTATCTGGTCTTGCCGATCGACCGTCCGATCGAGCTGGAGGTCGATTTCCAGGAGATCGATGCTGCATTTGTGAAGGTGTCAGCCAATGACTATTGGGAGTTGTGGCAACGAGATCGGTCGATTCCGCTGCCGCCGCGCGGCGGTGAGTAGGGCTTTGGTGAGCACAGTCCCCGTTTGACGGTGGCGGGCGGTGTAGCGTGGACTTATGGCACATCCACCTCAGTTGAGTCCTGAGCAAAGGGCAGCGGCACTTGCGAAGGCAGCCGAAGCGCGCGCGGCGCGCGCCGAGATCAAGGCTCGCTTGAAGATGGGCTCATTGACCCTGAAGCAGGCTTTGCGCTCTAACGACCCCCATGTCGACAAGCTCAAGGTGTTGTCGCTGCTCGAATCATTGCCCGGTGTGGGCAAGGTGAAGGCGCGCAAGATCATGGACGACATCGGGATTGCCCGTAATCGTCGGGTCCAAGGTTTGGGGGTCAAACAGCGCGCGGAGCTCCTTGAACTCCTCGGCTAGTCGTTCCCTGATCTTTGTGGTCTCCGGGCCCGGCGGGGTCGGCAAGGGGACCATTGTCAATGCCTTGGTCGAGCGCGACCCCAATCTGTGGTTGAGCCGGTCGTGGACCACTCGTGACCGGCGTGTTGGCGAGAGCGAAGATGCCTATGTCTTCACCGACCGGGCTGCCTTCGAAGCCGAGATCCGCGCTGGCGGATTCTTGGAATGGACCGAGTTCTTGGGGAACTATTACGGCACCCCGTGCCCCGTTGTGCTCAATGAGCCAAACGCTCCAGACATCGTGTTGGAGATCGAGCTCGATGGGGCTCGACAGGTGGTTGACAAGTATCCCGGTGCAATCCTGATCTTTGTCGTGCCGCCATCGCGTCGGGAACAAGAACGGCGCCTGCGGGGGCGGGGCGATCCTGGCCACAAGGTGGAGCAGAGATTGATCAAGGCCAAGCGCGAGGAAGCGATCGGTCGAAAGGTCGCTGACTATCTCGTGGTCAACGACAATCTCGAGCGCACGGTGGATGAGATGATCTCGATCATCCGCACCGAACGTGGTCGCTCAGAGCGCCCGCCATCGGGCTGAGGATCGGTTGGTGGGATCAGGGAGTTAACGGCAACCGATTCGACTAGGATAGATAGGCCGTTCGTTCCCGGAGGAAGCAATGCCCCAGCCCCATGACACGATGATGACGCCCCCGATCGAGGATCTTCTCGGTCGCGCCGACTCGAAGTTTGGTTTGGTGACCTTGGCCGCTCGCCGGGCTCGTAACATCAACTCCTATTTCAACCAGCTTGGTGATGGGCTTGGCCATATGGTGCCACCTCAGGTGTCGTCCACCTCTCGCAAGCCCTTGAGCATTGCCTTCGAAGAGATCGCTGCCGACAAGATCACGGCGACCGATGCTCCCGAAGAGACGGTCGATCCCCTCGACCTGCCCACCGGTGATGCCGATCTGTCTGCTGACACCGCTGACGATGCTGCTGAGTCGGCTGACGACTCGGCTGACGAACCAACCGACGACTAAATTCAGCGTCGTGCTGGCCGGCAAACGGATCGTTCTTGGCGTCACCGGGGGCATTGCTGCCTATAAGGCGATCGAGATTTCTCGTCGTCTTGTCGATGCTGGAGCCCATGTCATCCCGGTGATGACCGAGGCAGCCCAGCGCTTTGTTGGCCCCACCACCTTGTCAGCGTTGGCCAGCGAACCGGTTCGCACCCGGCTCTGGGATGATCCCGACACCCCGATTCCTCACACCAAGCTCGGTCAGTCGGCCGATCTGGTGGTGGTTGCCCCAGCGACCGCTCGGGTGATTGCGGCCTACCGGATGGGGCTGGCTACCGACCTCTTGACCAATGTCTTGTTGGCCACCGCCGCTCCGGTCATGATCTGTCCAGCGATGCACACCGAGATGTGGGACAACCCAGCGGTGGTCGACAATATTGCTGTTCTTCGCCAGCGCGGTGTTCATATCGTCGAACCGACGATCGGACGGCTGGCCGGTGGTGACCAGGGCGCTGGACGGCTGGCTGATCCCGCTGCCATCGTCGCCGCCATCGATGGGGTTTTTCACGATGATGACCTCGATGGCGTCAAGATCGTGATCAGTGCTGGAGGCACTCGCGAACCGATCGATGCAGTTCGGGTGATCGCCAATCGCAGTTCAGGCAAACAGGGCTATGCCCTGGCCGCCGCTGCTGCAGCTCGTGGTGCCGAGGTGACCCTGGTTTCCACGGTTGATCTTCCGGTGCCCGCTGGGGTCGAGGTGATCGGTGTCGATACCGCTGCCGAGATGAAGGCGGTGATCGAACCGCTAGCTGCTCAGTCTCAGGTGGTGATCATGGCCGCTGCAGTGGCCGATTTCCGTCCCCAAGCAGCATCAGCTCACAAGCTCAAGAAGCGTGACGGCATCCCTGACATCGTCCTCGAGCCCACCCCCGACATCGTGTCCGAGCTGGCAGCCCACAAGCCTGAGGGCCAGATCGTGGTGGGGTTTGCTGCCGAAACCGACGACTTGGAGGCCAACGCCCGTCACAAGCTGGTCACCAAGGGGCTCGACATGATCGTGGCCAACGATGTGAACGCTCCCTTGACCGGGTTTGGGTTTGATACCAATGCAGTCACGATCTATTCGGTGGACGATGCGCCCGTCCACATTGCCTTGACGAGCAAGCGCGATGTTGCTGAAGCGGTTCTCGATCGGGTTGCCGATCGTTTGGGCCGGTAGAGGCTCGGCTTGGCGTCGGTTAGGATCCCAGGTCACGTGACCGTTGTGAGGAGAATTCATGGCCCGGTGGACCTTTAGCTCTGAAAGTGTGACCGAGGGTCATCCTGACAAGATGGCCGACCAGATCAGCGATGCGGTGCTCGACGCCATCTTGGCTGTTGATCCCGATGGTCGAGTGGCCTGCGAAACCCTGGTGACCACCGGGTTGTGTGTAGTCGCCGGTGAGATCACCACCAGTGAGTATGTGGAGATCCCTCGGATCGTTCGCCAAACGATCAACGAGATCGGCTATGACAACGCGTCCTACGGGTTTGATGGCAATACCTGTGGGGTGATCGTGTCGATCGACGACCAAAGCCCCGATATCGCCCAGGGTGTTGACCACTCCGAAGAGGTTCGCTCGGGTCTGGCGAGCCCTGATGATCTGATCGATGAACAGGGTGCCGGTGATCAGGGGATGGTCTTCGGGTATGCATGTGATGAGACCGAGGCCTTGATGCCGTTGCCGATTTGGACGGCTCACCGGTTGGCTGAGCGGCTGACCGAGGTGCGCAAGTCCGGCCAGTTGCCCTATCTCCGGCCTGATGGCAAGACCCAGGTTGCCTTTGCCTACGAAGACGGCAAGGCGGTGGCGTTGGAGAGTGTCTTGATCTCCACCCAACATCTTGGGGGGATCGATCGTGACACAGTGATTCGTCCTGACCTGATCGACCACGTGATTCGTCCGATCATCCCGGAGCGATTTGCCGATGACGACTATGACGTCTTCGTCAACCCGACCGGCAGTTTTGTGGTCGGTGGTCCCCAGGGGGATTGTGGCTTGACCGGGCGCAAGATCATCGTCGATACCTATGGTGGGATCGGGCATCACGGTGGGGGTGCCTTCTCCGGCAAGGATCCGTCCAAGGTTGACCGTTCTGGTGCGTATGCGGCCCGCTGGGTTGCCAAGCATGTGGTGGCATCGGGAGCAGCGACCCGGTGCAGCCTCCAGGTGGCCTACGGGATCGGGATGTCCCACCCCTTGAGTGTGTATGTCGACACCGAGGGCACCAATACGGTGCCCGTCGAGCAGATCGATCGAGCGGTGCGTGAGGTCTTTGACCTGCGACCGGGAGCGATCGTCAGAGACCTTGATCTGAAGCGACCGATCTATCGTTCGACCGCTGCCCACGGCCATTTCGGACGTGATGAGTTCCCCTGGGAACAGCTCACTCGGCTTGACGAGTTCCGCTCGGCTGTCGGCCTCTAGACAGGAGATGATCGCCCGGGTCCTTCCCAATGTCAGCGGTCTCGACAAGACTTTCGACTTTGAGGTGCCGGCTGACTGGACGCTAGCCCTCGGCGATCTGGTGCGAATCGAGCTGCATGGTCGCCGGGTTGGCGGCTGGGTGGTCGGGCTTGATCCCGACGATGCTCATGTCGGCGAGCTGAAACCGTTGGCCAAGCGAACCGGGTGTGGACCTTCAGCAGAGATCATCGAGTTGGCCGAGTGGGCAGCAATTCGCTGGGCTGGACGGCGGCGTCACTTTCTGCATGCTGGATCGCCAAGGCGGGCGGTGGTGGCGCTCGGGTCACCACGTCGGTCGGGAGCGACGATCTCGCCTCATTCGCCAGCTACCGAGCGGGTGCTGAACGAGGGGGGAGGAGTGGTCCGATTGCCGCCGACCAGCGATCCCTTGCCGGTGATCGCCAGCGCGGCCCGGCTGGGGCCGACGGTGGTCATCGTGGCCTCGGTCGAGACTGCCAGCGTGTTGGCTGGGCGGCTGCGCCATGGTGGGCTCACGGTGGCTCAGGTCCCCGATGAGTGGGCAGCGGCAGCCAGTGGGGTTGATGTGGTGATCGGGGGGCGGCTGGCGGCCTGGTCACCGTGTCGCGATCTGGCGGCCATCGTGGTCCTCGATGAACACGATGAAGCCTTGCGCGATGAATCGTCGCCCACCTGGCACGCCCGTGATGTGGCGATCGAGCGGGGACGTCGCCAAGGGGTGCCGGTAGCGGTGGTGTCGCCCTGTCCGACTGTGGATGTTCTCGAGTGGCGGTCGCCGGTGGTTCCGCCGCCCGAGCGGGAAGGTCGCGCCTGGCCGGTGGTTGAGGTGGTCGATCGCACCGGTGAAGAGCCGTGGAAACGGTCCTTGATGACCTCAGCCTTGATCGCCGAATTGCGTGACTCAGAGCGAACTGTGGTGTGTGTCAGCAATACCACCGGGCGGGCTCGGGTATTGGCCTGTCGGAGCTGCCGGGATTTGACCCGCTGTGAGGTGTGTGATGCAGCGGTTGGGCTTGATGATGACGACACCTTGAGATGCGGGCGATGTGGCGCTCAGCGTCCAGCGGTGTGTCAGGCCTGTGGTGGGACCCGGTTTGCCAATCTGAGGCCTGGGGTGACTCGGTTGCGAGAAGAGATCGAAGCTGCTGCAGGGCGCCCAGCGGTCTTGGTGACCGCCAAGGGGCCCCAATGTCCACCGGTTGCCGGGGTCTATGTCGGTACCGAGGCAGCGCTACATCGTGTGCCCGCCGCATCGACGGTGGCGTTCTTGGATATCGATCGAGAGATCTTGGCTCCTCGCTATCGGGCTGGCGAGCAGGCGATGGCCCTGATCGTGAGGGCTGCTCGCTTGGTGGGGCCGGGCTATCGGGGTGGCAAGATCCTGCTCCAGACCTTTGTGCCCGATCACGATGTCATCCGGGCAGCGGCGGCGGCTGATCCGGGGGTGATGGTCGGCCCTGATCGGGAGCGCCGCCAGATGCTGGGCTTGCCGCCCTTTGGGGCTTATGCCGAGGTGTCGGGAGCTGGCAGTGAGGAGTTTGTGGCGTCCTTGTCGGGAGATGTCCGCATCGGTGGGAGCGAGGGGCGGTACCTGATCCGATGCGATGACTGGATGACCCTGGGACAGGTTCTTCGTGATGGGGTGCGCCCATCGGGAAGTCGATTACGGGTAGCGGTCGATCCGCCCCGGTGATCCGTGAATCGTCGTCTTCGTCGACTGTTCGATCACCGGATGGATCGGGTGGTGGCGCTAGCGCGCCGCGGTGACCTCGAAGAGTCGATATCCCGCCCGGCTGGTCAGGCGGTCGGTGGGGTAGCCCTGGCTGATCAGCCAGCGCTGGAGTGAATCGGAGCCGAGATGCTTCTGAACCACCAGGATCGCGGTGCCGTCGAGGCGGGTCAGCCAGGTGGTCAAGAGCTCATGAAGGGCCGACTTGCCGATCCGGATCGGTGGGTTGGACCAGATCGCTGAGAAGGTCACCGTGTCGGGAACATCATCGGGAGCGGCCACAGTGATATTGGTGAGACCGAGTCGTTCGGCATTGGCGTGGGTGAGCTCGCGGGCTCGCTGGTTCACATCGATCGCCCACACGGTGGCCTGGGGTGATCGTTGGGCCAGGGTGAGGGCGATCGCCCCGGTGCCGCATCCGATATCGGCCAGGTGGCCGGTCGCTGGTGGTGGCGGGGCCTGGTTGAGCAAGAGTGCGGTGCCGGTGTCGAGTTTGCCGTGGCTAAAGACACCACGGTCGGTGGTCATGGTGAACGCCAGATCAGCCAGGGTGACATCGATGGTGGTGGTCTTACTGGTCGTTGCCGGATCGGCGTCGAAATAGTGTCCCACGACTTCAGCTTGGCAGCTGCCGAGCTGGATTGCTCACTGGATCGCTTGTTGGATCGCTTATCGCTGTGGTCGTCATCGCCTGTTTGTCACGCCGTTCGTTGAGAGTCAGCCCGGTAGTGTGGGGACGTGACCTATGCGATCCGCACCTATGGCGACCCGGTGCTCAAAACCAAAGCTGCCGCGGTCGGCGATATTGATGCCAAGGTGGTGCGCCTCGTCGATGACATGTTTGATGCCCTTGCTGAGAGTGGCAACGGGCTGGCGCTCGCAGCTCCCCAGATCGGAGTGCGCAAGCAGGTGGTCGTGTGGGATCTGGGTGAGGGGCAGCGTCACGCCATCATCAACCCCGAGGTGGTCGAATCCGATGGTGAATGGGTCTATGACGAAGGCTGTCTATCGATTCCTGGGCTCTATGTCGAGATGGTGCGTCCCAAAACGGTCTTGGTGCGGGGTTTCGGCATCGATGGTGAAGCGGTCGACTATGAGGCTGACGAGCTGGAAGCTCGCATGTTTCAGCATGAGATCGACCATCTCAATGGCATCTTGATGTTCGATCGTCTGCCTCCCGATCAGCGTCGGGAAGCGCTCGCCGAGTATCGGCGGATCCAACGTGCTGGCGAAGCTGGTGAGCTGACTCGATCCGATTCGCGTTTCCGTCGTCTGCGACTGCGGTGAAGCTGGTCTATCTTGGCACCCCAGCGCTGGCGGTGCCCCCGCTGGAAGCACTGGTTGAAGCTGGCCACGAGATCGTTCTGGTCGTTACCAATCCTGATCGCCGTCGAGGGCGAGGTAAGCAGACCTCCCCGTCTCCGGTCAAAGAAGCAGCTCAGCGGCTTGGGTTGAAGGTGTCTCACGACATTGACGAGGTGGTCGACTCGGGCGCTGAGCTCGGTGTGGTGGTCGCCTTTGGCCAGATCGTCAAGGAGCATGTCCTCGACGCCGTACCGATGGTCAACCTGCATTTTTCGCTCTTGCCGCGCTGGCGAGGCGCGGCCCCGGTCGAGCGAGCGATCCTGGCTGGCGATGAAGTCACCGGGGTGTGTGTGATGAGGGTTGAGTCGGGCCTTGATACCGGGGGTGTCTATGCCCGAGTTGAGGCGCCGATCGGGGACCGGGCCACCGCCGACGAACTCAGGGCCGAGCTGGTTGCTGCTGGGAGTCAGCTCGTGGTCGACACGCTGGCCGGTATTGCTGATCAGGGTCTGGTTCAGGGTTTGGGCGAACCCGAGCCCCAGGTGGGTGAGGTGACCTATGCCCACAAGATCACCGCTGATGATCGCCATATCGACTGGTCTGATCCACCGATCCAGATTGACCGGGTGATCCGAGCTGGGGGAGCGTGGACCAGCTTCCGAGGCCAGCGGGTCAAGATCTTGGCAGCTGATCTGGTCGATGGCGATCTGGTGATCACCCGAATCCAACCGGCAGGCAAGAAGCCGATGGACTATGACGCTTGGTGTCGCGGTGCCCAGCTTGATCCTGATGAGTGGTTCGAGTGAGCCGATCATCTCGTCAAGTGGCTTATGACGCCCTGCTGCGTATCGATCATCAGGGGGCATTTGCCAACCTCGTTGTCGGCGCTGAGCTTGACCGGTCCGAGTTGTCGGATCGGGATCGTCGCTTTGTGACCGAGTTGGTCTATGGCACCACCCGGATGCGTCGTGCCTGTGATGTGATCATCGATCGGTTTGTGACCACCGATCCACGTCCACCGATCCGCACCCTCTTGCGGATCGGGGTCTATCAGATCGTGTTCGGCGATGTCGCCCCTCATGCTGGCGTGTCCGAGACGGTGAACCTGGCACCACGGTCGCAGAAGGGATTCGTCAACGCGGTGCTGCGGCGGATCGCTCGCGACCCCGGTGATGTGTGGCCATCGCCCTGGGCCCGATTGAGCTATCCCGACTGGATCGGAGAGCGCTTAACCGCCGAGCTGGGTGACGATGATGCTGTGGCCGCGCTGGAGCGGATGAATCAGGTGCCGCCGGTGACGGTGCGAACCGATGGCTATGTCCAAGATGAGTCATCCCAGTGGGTTGCTGCTGCAGTGGAGGCCAAGGCGGGGGAGAAGGTGCTCGATGCGTGCGCTGCTCCTGGTGGCAAGGCCACAGCGCTGGCGGCCACCGGAGCTGAGGTGATCGCCATGGATGTGCGGGCCAACCGGGTGTCGTTGGTGGCCAAGAATGCGCAGCGGCTCGGCTGTGAGCTGACCGCGGTGGTGGGCGATGCCAGCGCTCCAGCCTTTGAGCCCGGTTCGTTTGATGCGGTCTTGATCGATGCCCCGTGTAGCGGGCTGGGAGCCTTGCGGCGGCGACCGGATGCCCGGTGGCGGATCACGCCGGATCGTCTTGATGATCTGGTGGCCCTCCAGTCTCGCATCCTGGCGGCATCGGCTCGACTGGTGGCACCGGGTGGCCGCCTGGTGTACAGCGTGTGCACCTTGACCGCTGCCGAGTCGATCGACCACGCCACGCCAGAGGGCTTTGTGATCGATGATCGGCCGCCACCCTTGGGCCAGTGGCGGCCCTATGGCCAGGGGTGGCGGGTCTTTCCCCACGATGCCGACACCGATGGCATGGTCTTGATTCGCTATCGGCGAGTCCGCTGAATGGCGTTAGCGTTCGAGTGGTGGGGCAGGCAGTCATGAATCAGACAGTGAACCTCAGGGCCAAGGTGCTCACCGTGAGCGATGGTGTGGCGTTTGGTGCCCGTGACGACACCGGAGGGCGGGGCTTGGTTGCTCACCTGGTGGCCGCGGGGTTTGAGGTGGTTGAGCATCGGGTCACCCAGGATGGTGCTGATGAGGTGGCGGCTGCCTTGACCGAGATGTGTGAGGGCTTCGCTGGCTTGGTGGTGACCACCGGGGGGACGGGGTTCGGTCCCCGTGATCAAACCCCTGAAGGTACCCGGGCGGTGATCGAACGAGAAGCACCAGGCATTGCCGAAGCGATGCGGCTGGTGAGCCCCTATGGGCGCTTATCGCGCGGTGTGGCCGGGATCAGGGGTACGACCATGATCTGTAATACGCCGGGCAGTCCCAAGGGGGCGATCGAGCAGATCGATGCGGTGATCGATGTGATTCCTCATGCGGTCAAGCTCTTGGCATCCTTGCCCACGGATCACTGAAGACTCACTGAACAGCACTGGGTTATCGCTGAACGATCAGCGATCGCTGACTCGGGGTAGCCTCAGTGGTCATGTTGCATGTGGTGCTGCCCAAGGGGTCGCTGGAGAAGTCGACCTTCGAACTGTTTGAGGCGGCTGATCTGACGATCCGCCGTTCGTCGAGTGTGGCCTATAAGGCCGAGATCGATGATCCGCGTATCGATGAGGTGCGTATTCTGCGGCCCCAAGAGATTCCGTCCTATGTGGCTGAAGGCTTGTTTGATATCGGGATCACCGGCCGGGACTGGGTGGAAGAGACCGGTTCTGAGGTGGTCAGCTTGGGC
>PDWJ01001512.1_pt1 | contig 63856 bp, 52 predicted proteins | sample 1430881 | NCBI WGS metagenome assembly PDWJ01 (sample SAMN01162460, study PRJNA174530) | Oral metagenome, whole genome shotgun sequencing project. | biome: Marine environment; feature: Marine mammal; material: Swab sample of the gingival sulcus; isolation source: swab sample of gingival sulcus... | reverse complement strand
GATTTTACGGTTAAAACAACTCCTTATCGCTTAATTTTTACTAATTTTACATGATGTTTGCAAAGATAGGATAGAAAATTTAATCTATATCTATTTTCTAAAAAAAATAAGATAGAAGACTATTATGTATCAAGTTTCAAAATTAAATATAGGCGATAAAGTTGCCATTGTTTCCCCTGCCGGAAAAATTGATATGGAACATATTACCAAAGCAGTTAAGGTATTGGAAAGTTACGGATTAAAAGCTGTATTGGGCAAAAATATCACACAGGAACATTATCGGTTTGCAGGAACAGATGACCAACGCACTGCTGATTTTCAAGCGGCATTGGATAATCCTGACATTAAAGCAATATGGTGCAGTCGTGGAGGCTATGGTACTATTCGAATTATCCATCAATTGAATTTCGATTTGTTTCTTCGCTACCCAAAGTGGATTATCGGGTTTAGTGATATTACTATTTTGCACGCCTACCTCAATAATATTTTACAAGTAAAATCGCTTCATGCCATTATGCCTTTGAATTTGGGCGATAATGAAAAAGCTTTAAATACATTAATGCAAACACTCACAGCTAAAATGCCGGATTATAAGATTCAACCTCATGCTTTAAACCGATTGGGCGAAAGTAAAGGGCAATTGTGGGGCGGAAATTTATCAATTCTTTATAGTTTGCGGGGAACTAATCTCGATTTTGAACCAGAGGGAAAAATTCTTTTTATAGAAGATGTGGGCGAAAGTCTGCATCACCTCGATAGAATGATGCACAACCTGAAAATGGGCGGAAAACTATCGGCTCTACGTGGAATTATTGTGGGCGGAATGACAAAAATGGACGACGAAACTCCCTTTGGAAAATCGGCTTACGAAATTATTGCTGATGCAATAAAACAGTACGATTATCCGGTATGTTTCAATTTTCCTGCCGGACATATTGATAAAAATTATGCTTTGGTAATGGGTGTAAATATAAGGCTAAATGTTACCGAAAATGAGGTGGTACTAAATGTGGTATAGAAGTTGGAAGAGGGAAGACAGAAGACAGAAGCCCCCTTTGCGAACTTTGTGTGTTCTTTGTGTCCTCTGCGGTTAAATTAATTGGTTAATGTGACAATTGGACAATGTGGCAATTGGACAATCTGTTAATGTGTTAATTAGACGGAAGACCAAAATAAAATTACTAATTGTAGATTATTAATTGCTAATTGTTCTATGGCTAAGCATAACGATTTAGGGAAACTGGGCGAAGATTTAGCTGCAAAATTCCTGCTGGAGAAAGGATATCATATTATTGAAAGAAATTGGCGATTTCAAAAAAAGGAATTGGATATCATTGCTTATCACGATAATTTTTTAGTGATAATAGAAGTGAAATCACGCTCTACCGATTATTTTGAACATCCTGCCGATGCCATTACACCCAATAAAATAAAATTTATTGTGCGAGCTGCCGAGGCTTATGTGGAACAAAAAGCCATAGAAAACGAAGTACGTTTTGATGTGGTTAGTGTAATAAAAAGAGAGGGAAAATATGAGATAGAGCACATTAAAAATGCTTTTATTGCTCCTATTGATTAATCTGCTAAATATTTATTCATTGTCTCTAACAACTCTTCAAAATCCAGAGGTTTAGTTAAATATTCATCGCAACCAGATTTTCTTATTGATTCCTCATCTCCTTTTAATGCATATGCAGTTTGTGCAATAACTGGAAGTGACTTATACCTGCTTTTAATAATTTTTGTTGCTTCACAACCATCCATTATCGGTAGGCGGATATCCATCAATATCAAATCGATATTTTTTTCCCTTTCAACAATCTCAATTGCATCAACGCCATTATCTGTCCAAAGAAGTTCAGCTTCAGTCTTTCTTAAAACGGCTTCTAAGAATTTCAGATTAACTTCTTCGTCTTCGACTATTAATACTCGTTTATTTTTCCAATTGAATATGGGAATCATAAAAATGTAATATTGTTTAATTTCTAAACCAATTTCCGGAGCCAAAAGTAAAAACATTTTTATAAAAAAACAAAACCCTATTTATCATTTTCATAAAATTCGTATTATAACCCAACTGTTCAATAATACTTAAAAGCCTACAACCTAACACCAATCCTCTTTTATCAATTCACTTCTTCTCTAAATTTATTTTTTTCTTATTTTAAAATATTCCTTTTGGATAACATAAATAAAATTTCTTCACCTTTTTTGACAACACTTCAAGATTCAACATATCCGAAACATCAGAAATATCATTTAATGAACCATCCTTATGCTGAATATTAATATGTTGTTCTCTGGCACTGTAAGCATAATTACTGATATTACCTTTTAATACCAAAAAGTCGAGAGCATGTTTTGAACATCCTATACACTTTTGAACCTTGCTGCGTATCTGCAAAATATAGTCCGATGAAAAATCTGTTTTTTGTATCTCTATTTTAAATAAATTGCGATCGCGAATACTTTTACACAGATAAGATAAAACACTATCGGAATGATTAGCCCACACCTTTATACTAACCATAATATCGTCATCATCCAATTCAGCAAACATCTCCAAAGCACTTTTATTATCTTTTACAGGTGCAGCACTTTCAAAAGCAGCAGCTTCTACTTTGCAGTACAAAAAATAGTGCAAAGCCGGTGTGGCAAACAGTTTTTCACCACGCTCAGCCAGATATTTGGCTCGTTTTAAAATACAAACCATCATCTCTTCTGCAGCCAATACGGTTTTATGCAGATACACCTGCCAATACATCAATCTACGGGCAATTAAAAATTTTTCTACCGAATAAACTCCTTTTTCTTCTACTACCAAATTATCGTTACACACATCTAACATTTTAATTATTCGAGAAGTGCCAATTGTCCCCTCTGAAACTCCAGAAAAGAAACTATCGCGTCGCAAGTAATCCAACCGATCCATATCTATCTGACTGGAAACTAATTGATGCAAAAAATGTTTATAATATTGATTTTTAAATATTTGTATTGCTAAATCGAGTTTCCCTTTCATTTCTCGGTTCAACTGCTCCATAAATAACGTCGAAATTCTCTCATGGGTGATACCATTTACAATACTATACTCCAATGCGTGCGAAAAAGGACCATGACCAATATCATGAAGTAAAATGGCAATTTTTACCGCTTCGGCTTCGGCAGCAGTTATTTCGTTGCCTTTAGAACGCAATACCTCAATTGCCAAATCCATTAGGTAGGCGGCACCCAAAGCATGCTGAAATCGATTATGAAAAGCTCCGGGATAAACCAGATGCGATAAACCCAGCTGTTTTATCCTTCGCAGCCTCTGAAAATAGGGATGTTCTATTAAATCGTAAATAATACCTGCCGGAATATCGATAAATCCGTGAACAGGGTCGTTTATAATTTTCTTTTTGGGTAACGAGTGACTATTCATATCCGCTTAATTATTAGGAATCACAAAGTTAATGCAAAGATTGTATTTTGCAATTAATTGTTCTATATCTAATAAATCTATTATTAAAAAGTAATTCCAAAACAAAAAAAAACACTTCAACACTATTCAAAATAACTTGAAATTTATTACTTTAGTGCAAACATTAAACCAATATCAATAATAACCAACATAAATGTATATTCAAATGCGAAAAGAGGTAAAAATTGTTTCCATAAAGGAAGCTGCAAAAGTAATTAAACCGGGGGATAGAGTTCATTTACATTCAGTTGCTTTAGCTCCGCACAAATTTATCAATGCGATGTGTGAAAGAGGTCGTAACGGTGAAATTTACGATGTTACGATTCAGCATATTCACACCGAGGGAGATGCTCCTTATGCCAATCCCGAGTTTGAAGGAATTTTCCACTTAGAATCATTATTTGTAGGCGCTAATGTGCGCAAACAAACACAAGCCGGTTATGCCGATTATATTCCGGTATTTTTAAGCGATACCCAAAAATTAATCCGATCGAGAGTTTTAAATGTAAATGTAACCGTTGTACAGGTTAGTCCTCCCGATAAACACGGATATGTATCTTTGGGAACATCGGTTGATGCCACCCGTGCAGCCGTTGAAGAAGCCGATACCGTTGTGGCAATCTTTAATCCGAATGTACCTCGTGCTTTTGGCGATGCAATGATGCCTCTAAGCTATTTCGATATCTTTTGCGAAGACAATGCCCCGCTTGTGGAACACGCCGCAGCGCCACTTACCGACAAGGATATTGCCATTGGTAAAAATGTGGCAGCGTTAATTCCTGACGGAGCTTGTCTGCAGATGGGAATTGGGGGTATTCCAAATGCTGTTTTGGCACAATTGGGAAATCATAAAAATTTAGGCGTACATACCGAAATGTTTGCAGATGGATTACTTCCGCTTGTATACAGCGGCGTAGTTAACGGAATGAATAAAAAATTGGATAAGGGTAAAATTGTTGCCGGTTTCCTAATGGGAACAAAAGATTTATACAATTTCGTAGATGATAATCCGGGAGTTTTAATGATGGATGTAGCCTATACCAATGGTATTGAGTACATCTGCCAGAATCCTAAGGTTTGTGCCATTAATTCTGCCCTATCCATTGACCTTACCGGACAAGTATGTGCCGATTCCATAGGAACAAAACACTACTCGGGCGTGGGAGGACAAATCGACTTTACCCGCGGTGCTGCAGCATCAGAAGGAGGTGTGCCCATTATTGCAATGCCTTCGGTTACCAGTAAGGGAATATCAAAAATCAGTGCAACCCTACTACAGGGCTCAGGAGTAGTTACCACCCGTAATAACATGCACTGGTTTGTAACCGAATACGGCGCTGTTAACCTGTTTGGAAAAACCCTGCAGCAACGCGCCAAAGCAATTATTTCTGTTGCCCACCCCGATTTTAGAGAAGAATTGGATAAAGCAGCATTTGAACGCTTTGGCAGTCATTACCATTTTACAGGTAAAAAAGCAAAATAATATTGCTTCCAAATATTATAAAAAAGAAAAGGCTGTACGATACTTTTCGTACAGCTTTCTTATATTCTCCCCTCCTCAAACAATATTTCGGTATATTTGTTGTATATATTTTACAAACAAAATTGCTCACCAATATTTTCCTATTATGAAATATTTTATCCTAATATTAACGCTGGCAACAATAACACACTGTAGTTTCGGACAGGTAAATCCACAGGAGAAACAAAAGAAGATGCAACAGGATTTTGAAAACTTCTTAAAAAAGGAGAATGCCAAATTCAAACATTATAAAGACAGTGTTCTAACCGATTACGAAAACTTTAAAAAGGCTCGCTGGCAGGAGTTTGAAGCTTTTCGTACCAAAGGCGTGTTTACGGTGCCTAAGCCGCGGGTTCTGCCGCCGGTAAAACTTAACACCATGCCTTTAAAACCAATAACTGTAGCTCCTCGCATTCCTAAAATTATTACCAAACCGCGAATTACTCTGCCTGAAGATGATTTTAACAAAAAAACAGAAGAGAAAAACAAAATTAATCTTCGGCGTATTATCAATGCCTCATCACAAAAGGTAAAGGTGAGTTTTTACGGTGCTGAATTCTATTTCTTCTATAATCCCATCAACTTTTCGCTGTATCATCTGTCGCAAGAAAGTATTACCGAAGCAGTTAAAACCATCAACAGCGAAGAGGATAAATACAAACCATATCTGCAGCAATGGAGTGCTTATGCCAGATTAATGCACCTAAACGATTACGGTTTCTTTCTGATGGTAAAAAAAACCTGCGAAAAAATCTATTCCAATAGAAACGAGACAACGCTTTTTGTGTGGTATATCTTAAATAAATCGGGATTCGACAGTAAATTGGGATATACACAGCAAGGCGATTGTTTGCTTCTGCTGCCATCGAAATATCCGCTGTTAAACCGTTATCAGTTTACCATTGACAACAAAAAATATTACGCATTCGATTTTAACCCCGATCCTCCGGAGCGATATGGCAACATTTTCACTTATAAAGGCAATCCTTTTAATGCAAAATATCAACTTGATTTTCTTTTGTCGGAAGTTCCCAGAATAGAATCCAAACAAAAAATCAATCTGTTTCAATCGTGTAATATTCCTGAGAAAATAGAATTATCAAGTAACATTAGTTACGTCCAATTTTTAAATGATATGCCAATGCTCGATTATCAGGCTTATTATTATATGCCAATGAGCAAAAAAGCAACCGAGCGTTTAGACAAAGAGATAAAACCTTTTTTAAAAGGGAAAACAGCATTACAGCAAATTACTTTCTTGCTGAATTTTGTACAAACTGCTTTTCCTTATCAGTATGACAAAGAACAATTTCAAAAAATGGAGCGTCCGCAATCTGCAGAGGAGATGCTTTTTTATACCAAGGGCGATTGCGAAGACCACGCAGCACTATTCTCCTATCTGGTATTGCGATATACCAATTGCGATATGGTTGGGATTTTATACCCTGGACACGCCGCTGCTGCAGTAAGACTTCCAAACGGGAAGCGGATTAAGGGCTGCCATCTGCCTGCACCGTACAACGATTATATTTTATGTGAACCTACCAGTAATATGCGAACTCCGGTAGGATATATCCATAGTCAATACTACGGTGTTGTTCCCGAACGAATTTTTAAAGTCAGCAGACCAAAAGAGTAATCCGCAACTTAAAATTCTTTTTTTTAACTTAAACAGGAAAAATACATAAAAATTTAGTAATATTGCAAACTCAAAGCAACCATCCTTTTTTCGAAAAGAAGTTTATTTCTCTAATATTCAATCTCTTTTCAGAATAAATAATAGAAAGTTATCCATTTAAGTATCTGCAAATACTCATATAGGACATATCTGATAAATGAAATTAATATTTGCATAATATGGATTAAAAAAATATCAAACTTTAAATAACAAAAACCTATGAAAAAAAGAGCAATAATCGCTTTATTCTTGACAGCAAATTTGATTCTTGCAGGAAATTTATTTGCTCAAGATAAGAAATATACCGTAGCAGCAGTTGGTTTCTATAATTTAGAAAATCTTTTTGATACCATTCACGATGCAAACAAAATAGATTTTGAATATCTTCCCGATGGTCTAAAGAAATGGAACCGCGAAAAATATAACGACAAGCTTTTTAATATGGCTCACGTTATTTCACAAATAGGAAGAAATGAGAACAACAAAGGATTGGATATTTTGGGCGTTGCCGAAATTGAGAATCGAGGTGTGCTGGAAGATTTGGTTAAACAAACTCCCATAAAAAAACGAAATTACCAGATTGCCCATTTTGAATCTCCTGATAAGCGAGGGATTGATGTTGGTTTGCTCTACAATCCTAAAACTTTTAAACTATTGAATACTAAAAAATACCGCTATCAGCCAATTCTTACAAAAGACGACACTCTTTTTACCCGTGACCAGCTATTGGTTAGTGGATTGCTTTACGGAGAAAAGATACACGTAATTGTTTGTCACTGGCCATCGCGCAGAGGAGGCGAAAAACGTAGTCGTCCGTTAAGAAACGGAGCAGCAAAAGTAACACGCCATATTGCCGATTCAATATTAAATGCCGATAATGGGGCAAAAATATTTATTATGGGCGATCTAAACGACGACCCAACCAACCAAAGCGTAAAGGAAGTAATTGGAACAAAAGCGAAAAAAAGAAATATGTCTCCGGAGTTTTTCTACAACCCTTGGGAAAACCGCTATAAACGAGGAATTGGAACTTTAGCTTATCGCGACAGTTGGAACTTATTCGACCAGATATTACTTTCGTATCCGGTGTTAAAAGCAAAGTCGGGATTTGTACTTGCCAAAACAGAGATTTACAAACAAAAATATATGATTACCCAGGAGGGACGTTATAAAGGCTATCCTAAACGTACTTTCTCCAACGGAAAATATGTTAGCGGCTTTAGCGACCACTTTCCGGTGTGTGTATATCTGATAAAGAAAGTAAAATAAAATCCTTACCTTATTCAAGAATCCGAAGTAGTAAATACTTCGGATTTTTTGTGGTTATCTGCTAATTTTATAAATTTGGTACTTCCGAACATTTTGATAAAACCAATATGGACAAACAACAAATTAGAAAAATTATAGCCAAAAGAGCAGCACAGGAGTTGCACGATGGAGATGTGGTTAATTTAGGTATTGGATTGCCTACGCTTATTCCAAATTATGTAGCTGATGATGTTAATGTAATTCTACAGTCGGAGAATGGATTATTGGGTATGGATGCCACTCCTGCCGAGGGAGAAGAGGACTCTGATTTTATCAATGCAGGCGGTGGATACATTACCTATAAAACAGGTGCAAGTGCCTTTGATAGTGCCACTTCGTTTGGAATTATTCGTGGCGGTCATGTTGATGTTAGCATTTTAGGGGCTTTGCAAGTTGATGAAAAACTATGGAACATACTACACAAGGGCAACCCAAAATAATGAAAGAATGTACTTTGCCTTTAACAGCTACCGGAAAAGTAGAGATGATTATTACCGAGATGGGCGTTATGCATATCACTAAAGAAGGGATCGTGTTAACCGAATATAACCCGATGTTCACCATCGAACAAATTCAGGCAGCTACCGAAGCAAAATTGATTATTTCAGACAACATAAAACCTTTTGCTTAATCCAAAAGCTTGTGCAGATAATATAACGTTCTCTTTCTGTCTTTAGTCTTAGTTATAAAAAGTCCATATTAAACCGTATTTAAACATACCTGGAGCAATGGGATAATGATATGCTGAAAAATAATCTCTGTTTCCAAAAGAGGAATTAATATGCTCATACATAAAAAAGAGGCGGGTACGTCGAATCCTTAAATTCACGTAAACATTCAACTTGGGATAGTCTCCTATTTCCTTTCTATTTTGCAGATAAAACTGCCCTGTTGCGGGCATATAGGCAGGAGCATTAAAAGCAGTGTTATAATGCAACGATACTCCTGCCTGAAAACCTAAAGCTCCTTTAAAAAAAGTATTTTTATAGTAGTTGTTGCTATAAACTGAAAATCTTGGCAATGGCAGTATATTATCGCTTGAGCTTTTTTGTGCTACTAATTTTTGGTTAAAATAAAAATTTCCTAGTCTAAAATCCTTATCAGCATATGCTGTTAATACGGTAACTCCTGAATTGGCTTGATGCGGCAATGTATCTAATCCAAAATACACATAATTTTCAATTTGATTGATACCTGCACCTATTCTGAATTTATATTTTTTGTTGAAATATTCACCTTTGGCCTGCAGTTCAATTACTTTATCGAAGCTATTTTTCCAGATCTGATGATTTCCATAATATTCTTCGAACAGAAAGTTCGGTTTTTTCGCCTCTAACTTTCCTTCTGCCCGGAAACCATTCTGCTGTTTTTTATCTCCAATCCATTTGGTTATATCCCCCGAAAGTTTGAAGTCGTTTTGTGCATACCCTTCAAAAATATAAGTTCCCACTGCCTGCCAATTCAACGATTTTCCCGACTGGCTGAACAGACTTGCCAACAGCATAGTATTATGTATATCCTCAGGCTGTTGTTTCCAGGTATATTTATTCATCTGACGGCGCAACCTATAATTGCAAATTTCACTAACAGCCCCCAATCGGGCTCCTAAACGAATCCATTTGTTTTCGTTTTCGTTAAAGATTACCTGAAATGTATTCCGCAACACCTTCTCATCGACCTTATCGAAAGTAGATAAGCTGCTTAGCAGATTTTGGTTGTAAAAATCAGCCGTCAGGTCATTATCTCTATACTGCCAGCTATTAACCTGATAATTAAAAGTATACTGAACATCCATAGGATACGAATAAACAGTATCCTGTTCCGAAACGATCTGTTTTTCTTTTCCAAATCCGTATTTTCCATTAACAAACAGATTGAAATTACCAAGTTTAGAGAAAGCTCCCGACAGAGATGTCTGTAAATTTTCTGATTTTTCTGATTTATCCGCCAATAGAGAATCAGCTTTTAATCCACCATTCTCCTTTAGGGTTAAACGATTACTGTTTATAATAAAATCGAGAGCAACACGTTGTTTCTTATAGCTCGAAAACAGCGTAAAATCATAAACTTTCGTTTTTTGATTTTGGTAACTTCCATAGCTCGATATCAAATTATATTGCACACCGGCATTCCAATAAGGTTTTATATTCTGAGTGTGCAAAACTTTCAAATAGTTCTCGTCACGCCCTTTTGATCCACCCGTTTCGTAAAAAAGAACGGTATAAGGAGTGGTGGTATTGTAAAAAGCAATATTTTCAGGCTGCTTCAAATAAGCTGAATAGGGGCGGAAAAACAGAAAAGAATTACGACTATCTCTATCGATATATATATTACTAATATTTGCAGAACCGATATTTCCCAGATAACTATTAGATATACTTTGCTGGTAAATTGGATTATAGTTTTGCAGATTACCCAGAACGGTATCTAAAACGACTGTTTTTTTAGATGTAAAGTTATTGGTTAACCGCCACACCTTTATCACCGATGGCACGTTATATCCCAAACTGTCCATTTGCTCTGAATCATCTTTATTACCGTTACCAAATGATTTGCGTAAATCTCCCCCCAGCTTATCGGGAATTTCCTGAGCAAAGCCAAAATATGTAACTATTACTGTAAATATAAGTAGAACTATCGATTTTTTCATCTGTTTGTATCTCTTTTTTTGAGTTTTCTCGGCAAATATACGCAATCGTAAATTAAAAAGAGATTTGAGATAAATTTATTTTCACGGAGCTTATAAAAGCAAACGCAAAGATATACAGGGAAGAAATATCACAAGAGTTAACCAATGTATCCCGGTTGTCGGCGTTTCTGGCGTTTTTTTCTTCTACACTGGAAAATAAAAAAGCCGTAAATAATCACAAGTAGAATGGGCAGAAAGAAATTTACGCATTTTATAAGAAATACAGCTCTATCCGATAAATTATCCAAAGGACGAAACACCATACCTTTGGCTCTTAAGTTAATTAATCCCGAATCATCAGATAGCCAGTTTACAATATTTGCAAAAAAATTAATATTATCTTTGGGTATCAACATATTTTCAACTCCCATTGTGTTAACTACGAAATCGCCATCACCAATAATACATATTTTTGAATTAATATTGCCTCCAAACTTCCCCTCCAAAGTTGCGGCTACGGTCAAATTGGGCTCGCTAAATTCCGAATCATACCAAAAGCCATCCACTTTTAAACGAATAGGAGCTTTTATTCTTCCCGATTCAATTGATGAAACAGCCAAAGGGATAAAACGCTTTGTAGTATCGCCAATGTAAGTAATCGGACTGGTAAATTTCAGAACCAATTGGTTTATTCCCTCTGCAATTGCATGATTTCTGTTAAAACGTTTAATAATCGGATAATAAGGGAAAAAGATATTTTTTTCTAAGCTAAAGAAACCTTTTTGGATGTTGATTTTTAGACTATCGCAGATATTATCTACAATAAAATCGTTATGAACAGTTACTCCTTTACCCTGCAACCATCTTTCCAAACCCGTATTTTGCGTTACTCCCAAAATATCGGTTAAATTTCCATTCACCCTATTCATGGCAATCATTAAATTTCCCCCGGCAGCCAAATAGTTATCCAATTGATTTAATTCTGCATTATTAAATTGTTGCTCGGGAGCTACAATTAATAATGTTTTGTATTTTTTTACGCTGGGTGTTTGGTTTAATTTTATTTTATCAACATTATATTGCAGTGTAACCTCGTTCAGGACCTGTTTTAACCGAAAAAAATCAGGCTCGCCATGCCCCCAAACATATCCTATGTTTTCTTTTTTTGTTACGGTTAATTTTTTAATTAAAGCTGATATGGTATATTCCATACCCTTTGCTTTTATCAATGGGATGGTTTCTGATTTATCGCCCACCTGAATCACCATTCCTAAAAAAAGATTCTGTCTTTTCTCCTTATCTTTTTCCCTAAACCTTACGAGTATAGGAGTAATACCGGCATTCAGAGCCTCAATTGTAGCTTCTTCGTTTTTACTGGGATTTACATATTCAAAATCGATGGTTTCATTACAATATTGACTATACTCATTTAGTAAATTCTTGGTTTCCTGAACTACAGCTGCAAAACTTGGAGGTAAATCTTCAGAAACATACATTGTTACAATAATCGGTTTTTTAACCTCCTCCAATATTTGTTTGGTAACATTATCAAGCGTAAAACGTTTATCAGCAGTACAATCTACTCTGAAAAAAAATTTAGAAGCTACTAAATTTACGACGATTACCAATATTAGTATGCCTAATATCTGATACCTTATATGATGTTTTTTCAACATGAAATATATTTTTAAGATTCTACTCTTCTCAACGATAATAATGATTTGGCGATAAAAAGTGATAAAAAAACAATAGATAAGAAATAAACCAGATCTTTAGTATCAATTACCCCCTGTGATATAGATTTAAAATGAGTAGTCATGCTTAGATAATTAAAAAAACTTCCTGCTAATCCCAAGGTATTAACTGCAAGCATTCCGAAAATAGCATGAAAACAGATACCAATAGCCAGAGTTAAAATAGATGCAGTAATGGCATTTGAGGTTAAACAACTACTCAAAATACCAATACTAATATATACACTACTCATCAGCAATAGTCCTACATATCCCAATATTACAGCCGATGTATCAATAGAGCCAATATTATACAGTGTAACGTAATAGATAACAGTTGGCAGCAGAGTAATGGCTATCAATATAAAAGTTGAAGTAAATTTCCCCCAGATAAATTCCCAATCGGTAATAGGTTTGGTTAGCATTAATTCTAAAGTCCCGTTCTTCTTCTCCCCTGCAATAGAACGCATGGTTAATGCCGGAATCAAAAGAAATAGAGTCCAATAAGCAACAAAGAAAAATGTTTCTAAACTTGCCTGACCAACAAAAAATATATCAGCTCCGTAAACCCAGGTAAAAAAGCCACTAAAAGCCCAAAATATAACTATGAGCAAATATGCTGAAAGAGAGTTGAAAAAAGAGTTTATCTCACGAAAAGCAATATGTATTATCTGTTTCATCGGTTTATATTTTTCTAAAAGATAAAAAACTGATTACCTTACTGTTAATTGTCGGAAAATTTCTTCTAATTTAGCTTCAATAGGTGTAAGTTCTGTCAGGTAATAGTTGTTCTTAACACAAAAATCGAATATTGGCTTTATTGAACTCTCACCCTCAGAGGATTGTACTTTGAATATCTGTTTTTCAATATCTAAAAAATCAATAGTTTCAATGGTTTCTATATCTATTAAATATTCAAAAATAGTATCCACATCAGCACCCTGTATACCGACTCTTAAAACTTCGTTACCGGAAGTATGCTTGCGTAAATCCGATGTTTTTTCATCAATTACAATTCTCCCTTTGTTAATAATAATTATTCTATCGCAAGTAGCTTCAACCTCATCTAAAATATGAGAACTTAAAATTACCGTTCTGGTTTTGCCAATATCTTTTATCAATTCTCTGATTTCTACTATTTGATTAGGATCTAATCCAGTAGTAGGTTCATCAAGAATTAAAATTTGTGGTTCATGAATTAAAGCCTGAGCTAATCCTACCCGCTGCTGATAACCTTTCGAGAGTTCGTTTATACGTTTATGCTTTTCGGCCTCCAATCCGCAGACACGAATCATTTTCAGAATACGTTCTTTTATCAGCGATTTTGGAATATTGTATAGTTTAGCTACAAATTTCAGAAAATCGATAACATTCATCTCATCGTATAAAGGATTATGCTCTGAAAGATATCCTATATGTTGTTTAATAGCTTCCGGATTTTTACAGATTGATTTTCCTCCCACGATAATATTACCTTTATCGGGTTGTAAAAAACAGGTTATCGCTTTCATGGTAGTTGTTTTTCCCGCCCCATTAGGACCTAAAAACCCAACTATCTCTCCAGGCTCTACTTTAAACGATACATCATCAACAGCTATTTGTGAGCCATAGCTTTTCGTCAGATTTTTTACTTCAATATTCATAAAAATATAGGGTCTGTTTTTACGAAAAGCAAATTTAACAAAATAGATTTCTATTGTCTATTTTACGCCAAACATTTAACATACGTTAACGTAACAACTCAAAAGATAAATATCTTAATTGTCAATTAGTTTATTTTTTTTAAAACTATTGTTTTTCAGGTAAAAAAAAAGATAATGCATTCTCAAAAAAATAACCTCTAATACTGTTAAAATAAAATTTGACCTTTAATTCACATAAAAAGAAACAACCCTTATACAAATCTAATAATCAAAACAATACCTTTTATTTACAATTAAAATAAACATAGACTTAAACTATTTTCCAGAAGTCTAAAAATTTTATTATTCCCGATAAATAAATATTTTATTATTATTTTTTTGGAAATAAAAAAAGAGCATTATATTTGCACCGTCTTTAAAGAGACACACATGATTGACCCATGGTGTAATTGGCAACACACTTGGTTTTGGTCCAAGCATTTAAGGTTCGAGTCCTTATGGGTCAACGTAAAATTAAGCTTCGAGATTTCTCGGAGCTTTTTTTGTGCCTCTCTATTTATGAGTATATAAAAAAAACCTTACAAATATTGAAATTTGTAAGGTTTTTCTAATATTGAACCAATATCTTAATGGAGCTTCTAAAAGTATTTATTTCTCTAGTTATTGCTCAATTAACACAGATGCAAAACATATTTTGCATTTACAATACCTCGAACATTAATTTTTTCGGCTCTACTGTTTAATAGTTATCTACTTCAAATTTTTGATTTGCCGAAACAGAATTTGCCGCTTTATCGGTTACTTTTATAGTTAAACGATAAACTCCGGGTTTTGCATCCTTGCTTATCAACATAGGAAAACTGATGGTACTGTTTTTTCCCGATATTTTAGGTAAAGCCTTACCGTCTGCATCTTTATCGGTTTTACTATCGAATTTAAATTCTTTCGTTGTTTTAACACCGTTCTTTGCTCCCACATAGTTAACAGTTAACTCATAACTATCTAATGCTACATTATCGGAAACTTTTATATTTACCGTTAAATTTTTCTCCGCTTTTACAACAGTTGAGTTGTTTGGGGAACTAATTTTTATAGTCGGTTTTGTAGTATCATTATCATCGTCGCCGCCGTCACTGCCGCAACTCATTAATCCCAATGATAAAATAACAGCTAATGTATAATTTAATAACTTCATAATTGATATGTTTTTTAATTAAAAATAGGTTGCATAAAAGTAGTGATATTTATCAGACTAACAAGCAACAATTAAAAAATAATTTTTCTTGCCCTTTTGTACCAATAAATATTTATCTGCAATCAAATAGCTAGCATCTATTTCTGCTTCAACACTTTGTAATTTTTCTTTGTTTATACTAATAGCATTTCCCTTTATCAAGCGTCGCAACTCACCTTTCGATGGAAATACCTCTGTTCTTACAGCCAATAGTTCCAACACATCAACTCCGGCATTTAACTCCTCTTTTGAAATATTAAATTGAGGAACTCCTTCGAAAACAGAAAGGAAAGTATCTTCATCTAATCTTTTCAGGGTTTCGGCAGTAGCCTTTCCAAACAATATCTGTGATGCCTCTACCGCCGCATTATAATCCTCCTCAGAGTGAATCATAATGGTTACCTCTTTGGCTAATCGCTGCTGCAGCTTTCGCAAATGTGGTGCTTCTTCGTGTTCGGCTATAAGAGCTGCAATTTCATCACGAGGAATCAGCGTAAATATTTTAATATATTTTTGGGCATCGGCATCAGAAGTATTTAACCAGAATTGATAAAATTTATACGGAGAAGTACGTTTCGGGTCTAACCAAATATTTCCCGATTCGGTTTTTCCAAATTTCCCGCCGTCGGCTTTTGTAATCAACGGACAAGTTATAGCCCAGGCATTACCGCCCTCTTTTCTACGAATTAATTCTGTTCCGGTAGTAATATTTCCCCACTGGTCGGAACCACCCATCTGCAGTTTACAGTTTTTAGTTTTGTACAATTCTAAGAAGTCTGTTCCTTGTACCAGTTGGTAGGTGAATTCAGTAAACGACATCCCCGACTTTGATTCAGAACCCAAACGTTTCTTTACCGAATCTTTACTCATCATATAGTTCACAGTAATATGTTTACCTATTTCGCGAATAAAATCAAGAAACGAATATTCTTTCATCCAGTCGTAATTGTTTACCATTTCAGCAGCATTAGGAGCTTCGGAATCAAAATCCATAAATTTCGACAGCTGTGCTTTTATACACTCTTGATTGTGACGAAGCGTTTCCTCGTCTAAAAGATTACGCTCCTGCGATTTTCCCGATGGATCGCCAATCATTCCAGTAGCCCCCCCCACCAATACCAAAGGTTTGTGTCCGGCTTCCTGAAAATGTTTTAACATCATCACTCCTACAAGGTGTCCAATATGTAATGAGTCGGCAGTCGGGTCTATTCCCACATATGCTGAAGTCAATTCTTTTTCTAGTTGTTCTTCAATGCCCGGCATCATATCGTGAATCATGCCGCGCCATTGTAATTCTTCTATAAAATTCATCTGTGTCTAATTGATATTTTTATTATTGCCCCAAAGATAATGATTTTTAATATATCTGCCAGCCTTTTTTAGGGACTAACTGTTGGCCTTTAGGTTACTGAGATTTTCAAATTTAATTGGGATATTTTCGCATTAACAAATTTGCACATTAAATAATTCCTGCAACCTTAAATTACCAAAAATTATACAACACCAAACCGAACGTAAGAACAAATATTCCGAAAAGTAACACGCCGTATAAAGCGAATAAAAATATAAATTTTATAGTGGTAGTTTTATTGGATTGATTGTAATAATTCTTTAAGGTACGAAACATCTGTATGGGTATTAACAGTAAAATATAAACGGTGTATGTTTGAAAATGTCGGAACGTTATAGAAGAGATAATTATGTACGCAATAACTATCATAAATAAAAACGTATGAAAGTTAAGCGACAACAATAAATGTTCTAAAAAATATCGCTTCTGTTTGTAATAAAACAGAGCCAATAGCAATGCAAAAAGTGGCAGCAATACAAATAATGCTTGCGAAGCTTTCTTTAAAATAGTATCGGCAAATAGTTCCGGTTCTCTATTAGCAAATAAAGTTGCTTTCTTCATTGCTGTTTCAAAATGATTTCCAGTTGCAGAAGTATCTGTTTTAATGGTATCTTCTGTATTTATAATATTGGTTTCATTGGGAGACAGGTAAAACGACAACAATAAAAATGCAAAGAAAGTGGCAAACAAATACATTCTAAACGGTGGTGTATAACACACCCTTTTTCCTTTCATAAAATCTTGGGTAAGCACCCAAGGTCGAAGCAATAATAACTTTAACGTATGATAAAACTTTCCGTCAAAAGATAACGCTTCGCCAATAAATGCAACAATAATACGCCAAAACGGCTGATGCATATCCTTCACAGACTGCCCGCAATTACTGCAAAAATTTCCTTTTACCTTTTGGCTGCAATTGGCACAAAGACTGGACTTATGCTTTTTTACCCGATTATTTATCATGTTAATCAACCAACTATAGATTATATTTTAGATTTTTTCAGGGTGAGCGTTTATAGCATCTTCAATCTTTTGGGAGGCTTTAGTAAAATCGGAATTGAACCAATCGAATAACTTATCTGATATATCTAACATCGGCTGATAGAATATGCTTTGTTCTTTTGTTTCCTTGGGGATAAATTTCATTTTTTTATCTACATAATCCACAAAGAATATAATAATACTCAAAATTAACGCCCATTTTAACAAACCAAAAAGTACGCCCAAAATCTTATTTAAAACACCCAAAGCAATCGCATCGGCAAGCGAACTAAGCAGTTTCCCCAATAAATTAACAGCTATTACTATTAATAAAAAGGTGATGGCAAAAGCGATATAACCCATATATTGGGAATCATAGTTGAATTTATCACGAATAAAATCAGCTGTAAAATCAGAAAAATGAATTGCTCCATAAATACCTAATATTAATGCCAATAATGATGATACTTCTACTATCAACCCTTTTTTAAATCCGTTATATACCGCCCACAAAAGAGGTATACCAATTAAAATATCAATAATATTCATAAACTTAAATATTTGTAAAAGTTATAGAAACCAAAAATAACAAAACCATTTAACTTTACAAAACAGAAAAATAGAGTCAATATCTTTATTTTTTATTGTAAAATTTATAAACAATGGTTACATTTGGACATAAATTTTAAACAATAAAAAAATGAATATCATGAAACAGCTATTTGTACTGGCAATATTTTCAATTGCCTTTCTTTATGGAAAAGCCCAGGAAGTAACAATTATTGCCGAAACACACAATTTTAAAACCGGAGATTTAGTATTAAAAACACCCGGCAAAAACTACAACTTGGTGATTAAAAACAATCAATTTAAAGTAACAGTTCCTTTAAAAGAAAAAATGGAAGTTTTTGCATTACAAAACTTAAAAAATAGAACAGGAAAATATATCTATGTTGAACCGGGAGTAATGAAAGGAAAAGTGTATAAAAAAGGTTTTTTAAAACAGACCACATTCTCCGGTTCAAAAAATCAGGATTTAAGAAACGATTTATACAAATATTACAAAACAAAAGAGAAGGATAAAGTTTATCAGCTGTTATCACAACACACCGATATGTATGCTGCAATTGCTTTTATGCATAGATATAAGGAAAAGTTAAACCCGGATAAATTAAAGAAAATTTTAGAAGAGGTAAAAGCTCCTTTTTTAAATGAAGCTAAAGAGATAAAGATATACCTTGACACAAAAAATATAAAAAAAATGAAAGTCGGCTCTAAGGCTTACGACTTTGAATGGAAAGAGGGAGACAAAAAAGTGAAACTTTCCGATTTTAGGGGGAAATATGTAATGCTAAATCTTACAAGTTCTAGCTGTAGTTATTGCTGGAGAACTTATGAAGATATGAATAAATTAGAAGATAATTATAAGACGAAACTTAAAATTATATCCGTACACATTTGGGGCGATACAAAAAAATATTGGGAAAAAATGAAAAAGGGAATGAAAGAAAGAAATCCAAACCAAGCAATATTTAAAGGAACAACTCCCTGGGGCACTAAACTGCAAACAGAAATAGAACACATTTACTATTCCAATACACTGCCTACGTTTATTCTGATAAATAAAGAAGGAGTTATCACTAACTGGTGGAAAGGACACCTTCCCATGAAAAAAGTTTTGAAAAGAATTCAGAAGTAACCTGCATTTAATATTTCACAAATATTAATGTACGATAAGCGGCTCCGTTGGAGTCGTTTTCTTTTTGTCTACAGCAATACTATTTTCCGTCTGAATTTAAGTCCTTATCTTTTCATCATTCATAAAGAAAAATAATTATATTTATCCCTTCTAAAAAAATATAACTTTATGGCATTTATAAACTCTCTGGTTACTTGGTTTAACACCAAGCGGTTGGCTCAAATTGATTTTTTTAAAGAGTGTCCTATTGATGTACAAAACGACACTCTTCAGAATCTGTTAACTCAGGCGAAAAATACCGAATGGGGAAAAAAATACGACTTTAAAAGTATTCAATCCTTCAGCGATTTTAAAGAGCGGCTGCCTATTTTAAGCTACGAAGATATTGAACCATATATCGACAGACTGCGACAGGGTGAGCAGAATATTTTCTGGAACACCGAAATAAAGTGGTTTGCCAAATCTTCGGGAACAACCAATTCGAAAAGTAAATTTATTCCCGTGAGTAAAGAGGCATTGGAAGATTGCCATTTCAGAGGAGGAAAAGATATTTTGGCCATTTACACCGCTCTGTTTCCCGATACCGGAATACTTTACGGAAAAGGTTTGACTTTAGGCGGTAGCCATCAAATAAATAATGCAAGCAACGACTCTTATTATGGTGATTTATCAGCAATTTTAATCCAGAACCTACCTTTCTGGGCAAATTTTATACGCACCCCCAGCACCTCTATAACACTATTGGATAAGTGGGAAGAAAAGCTGGAAAAAATAACCAAAGTAACCATCAACGAGAATGTTACCAGCTTATCGGGTGTACCATCATGGTTTTTGGTATTGCTGAAACACATTTTAGAAGTTACAGGAAAGAGTAATATCCATGAAATATGGCCCAATTTAGAACTTTTTGTTCACGGAGGAGTCAGCTTTACTCCTTATCGGGAACAGTATAAAATGCTGCTACCCTCTCCCAATATGAAATATTTGGAAACCTATAACGCTTCAGAGGGATTTTTTGGTATTCAAGACGACTTAAACGACTCGGCCATGCTGCTGATGCTGGATTATGGTATCTACTACGAGTTTATACCAATGGAAAACATCAACGATAAAAACCCCAGAACCTTAAGTCTAGACGAAGTTGAACTACATAAAAACTATGCTATGTTGATTACCACCAACGGCGGATTATGGCGGTATAAAATCGGCGATACTATCCACTTTACTTCGTTAAGCCCTTTCAAATTTAAAATATCGGGAAGAACAAAACTCTATATGAATGCTTTCGGAGAAGAAATAATTATCGATAATGCAGAAAAAGCATTGCATAAAGCTTGTGAAGCTACCAATGCCGTTATCAAGGACTATACTGCCGCTCCGGTATTTATGGACAAAGATACCAAAGGCACACACCAGTGGCTGATTGAATTTGAACAGCTGCCCAAAAACATAGAAGAATTCAACCATACGTTGGACAAAGCATTGATGTCTTTAAACTCTGATTACGAAGCGAAGCGCTATAAAAATATCACTTTAGGGCAGCCTATTATAACCATTGCAAAACCCAACTTATTCTATAAATGGTTGGAGAGCAAAGGAAAACTCGGAGGACAAAACAAAGTACCCCGCCTATGGAACAATCGTGATATTATGGAAGAATTATTAGAAATTAACAGTAAAATGTAATTATGTGGCTGCTTTTTATCTACATCAACAGTCTGTTGCTGCAAAGTGATACCATCACCTGCACCAACCATTTTTTTGATGTCAGTCCATTGGGCAATATTTATGCCGTAGATGGTTCGCAAATCAAAAAGATAAATTTACAGGGCAAGGTGCTTTACACCCACAGCAGCAACAGTTTTGGCAATATCTTTTCAGTTGATATTTCTAATCCGATGCAGCTATTGGTTTATTACCGAGATTTTAACCAATTGGTTTACCTCGACAGACAATTATCACCCATAGGCAGTGCCATTGATCTGTACGAATATTCCAACAGCGATAACAATTTGGTATGTGCCTCACAAAAAGGCGGCTTCTGGATCTATAACAATACCGATAATCAGGCTATTCGGGTAAACACTAATGGCAGTATCACAACCAAAAGTATGTTATTATCGGGCTTTTTCGGTTCTACAGCTATTCAACGCATTGCAGAATTTAACAATCAGCTTTATCTGCTTTATCCCCGTAAGGGAATTGTTATTCTAAACCAAGAAGGACAGTTTCTGCAAAAACTAACTCTTCCCGATATTCAAACTATGCAATATCAAAATAACCGTCTCTATTTTACAAATGTTGATTGTGAATTATTTACGTATGATTTTGCAACGGTTTCTTCGCAAAAAATATGGAAAGGAAATAGTACTATTCAGCAAATAAAAGTTGCCGGCAATAAAATCTATTATTCCGATGGAAAAACCATAACAGCAGAAAAGATTCCCGAAAACAAATAAGACTGTTTATGGAATATCAGCTAAATATTTCTAGTTTTCAACATATTATCTATTACAGAAAACAGGATATAAACCCACAGTATTGCCGGAATAACCAACCAATGAAGCGTAATCGCCAAAATAATCAGCGTTATCAGAAATAAATATCTGATTTGATTACTCTGCCAGGCAAGTGTCTTTATTTTCAGCGCAAACATTGGTATTTCTGCAACCAGCAGCAGCGAAGTAAGAACAATAAAAATTAACAATACAACAGGCAATTGTATCCACGATGCGATAACGGGATAATCGCCATATGTCAGCACCAAAGGCAACGATGCCCAAAACATTGCATTGGCAGGTGTAGGAACACCAATAAACGAAGTAGTTTGACGCGTATCCACATTAAACTTAGCCAACCGCAAAGCAGAAAAAACAGGAATCATAAAAGCCGACAGCAACCACAATATCTGTGTTACTGATAAATCACTATCCATAGCTGCGGTAACGCTTCCCAATACAGCTTGTTTCATAAAAGCCATTGCAATTAATCCGGGAGCAAAACCAAAGCTGATTAAGTCAGCTAAAGAATCTAACTCCTTACCCATAGGCGAATATGCTTTTAAGACACGTGCAGCCAAACCATCGAAAAAATCGAATACCGCCGCTAATAATATCAACATTGCTGCAACATTTAAATAGCCCTCAACAGCCAAAACACTTGCAGCACAACCCGAAAGTAAATTCATACAGGTAATTGTGTTGGGAATATGTTTGACGATACCTTTTGCCTCTGACATAATATTTTTATTTTTGTTTCTGCAAAAATAGGTCTTTTTTCTTATAACCTAAAATCCGTAAGACGTTTCGTAATCAAAAGCTCGAATATTGGTCAGATTTAGAACTTGCAAACATAGCCATAGCTATGATAAAACCTCCCAAATTAGCATTGTCTTTAATGACAGACTGTAGAGTTCTGTAATAGATATACTTTACATATTTTAGGAAAAACAATAGTTTTCTCCACAAATTATGCAATGAATTAAAAAAAGGATACTATTTTTACAGCAGTTATATTCAACAATAGTATGCGAAAATTAATTTTAATATTCCTATTTATCGGTACTCTTTGCGGAAAAATAGTTTTAGCACAAACTCTTCCCACCTACAGCAACGAATTTCTATCTTTAGGTGTTGGAGCAAGGGCCTTTGCAATGGGTAACGCTGTTACGGCATCACAACAAAAAGCCGAAGCAGCCTATTGGAATCCGGCAGCATTGTTACAAAATAATAATACCTACGACATAGCAGCTATGCATTCTTCTTTTTTCGGGGGGCTATCAGCTTATGACTATTTAGGATTTGCTATGCATTTAGACAACCGCAATGCAGTGGGAGCAACTCTCATTCGCTTTGGAGTTGATGATATTCCCAACACGTTGGAATTAATGGATAAAGATGGAAACTTAAGATACGATCTGGTCAAAACCTTCTCGGTTGCCGATTATGCACTATTGCTTTCGTATGCTCGTAAAACAAAAATAGAAGGATTGGATATTGGTGCAAATGTAAAACTAATTTACCGTCATACCGGCGACTTTGCATCTGCTTACGGATTTGGTTTTGATATTTCCGCCACCTATCAATTCAAGCAGTGGCGATTTGCTGCAGTACTTCGCGATGCAACAGGAACTTTTAACTCCTGGGTTTTTCAAACCGACAAATTAAGCAAGGTTTTCGAACTAACCGACAATAAAATCCCCGAAAATTCCACAGAAATAACATTACCCCGATTAATTCTGGGTGCTAGTCATAATTTTACAATTACCGATAAAATAAACTTATTAACCGAAATTGACACCGATTTTACATTCGATGGACAACGTAACGTATTAATTAGCAGTAAAAGTATTAATATCGACCCGCATTTGGGAGTTGAAGTTGGTTACAATCAGTTGATTTTTTTACGAATGGGAATCAATAATTTCCAGCAGGAAACCGATTTTGGAAATCAAAAAAGATGGACATTTCAACCCAATCTGGGATTGGGTATCCATTATAAAAACTTTCGTTTAGATTATGCCTTAACCGATATCGGAAATCAGTCCATAGCACGATATTCCAATATCTTTTCGCTGGCTTATGCTTTTGATTAGGAGTTATAATTTATTCCACAAAAAAAGCCAGAGCCTAAAGCTCTGACTTCTTTTTGGGTGGAAGACCGGATTCGAACCGGCGACCTCTGGAACCACAATCCAGCGTTCTAACCAACTGAACTACATCCACCATTTTGCTAATGCGGTGCAAATATAGACAATTCTTTAATTAACTTCCAAATAAAAGGTAAAAAAAAAGAAAAATATTTTTCCAACAATATCAGTCTGATTTTATCAACTAATCTGTCTCAAGTCTTTTAGAGGACCACTTCACCTAATGCCTGCCAAACTCTAAATACACTATCTTAATTTAGGGATACTATTAAAACAGCTATCTTGCAAATAGATTTGGCAAAGCACAAAGATTTACATTACTTTTGTGCAAGTATCAATAAAAAAAAACTTATGAACTGGGAGCAACTGCTGTCTACCAAACGATTTGGGCAAGAAGATAAACATTCCTCCATCAAAGGAGATGTCCGCACACAATTTCAACGCGATTACGACCGATTAATTTTTTCGTCACCGTTTCGTCGTTTACAAAATAAAACACAAGTATTTCCCCTGCCGGGAAGCATATTCGTACACAACCGTTTAACCCACAGTTTAGAGGTAGCAAGTGTCGGGCGGTCGCTGGGCAGCATGCTGGCAGAAAAACTACTCAGCAAAAAAATGGTTCCCGCCGATTCTGAAATCAGGGAAATTGGAAGTATTGTATCGGCTGCCTGCCTCGCTCACGATTTGGGAAATCCTCCTTTCGGACATTCGGGAGAAAAAGCGCTGTCGCAATATTTCAAATCGGCAGATCCGAAATTTAAAGAACGGTTTACCACAGAACAATGGTACGACCTCACTAATTTCGAAGGAAATGCCAATGCTTTACGCCTGTTAACGCATGCTTTTCACGGCAGACGAAAAGGTGGTTTTGCCCTCACCTACTCTACCATTGCAGCAGTTGTAAAATATCCTTGGGAATCAAACAAAATAGAAAAAGTTGGTAAAAAGAAATACGGTTTTTTCCAATCGGAACTGAAAGATTATCAAAAAATTGCGGAGGAACTGCATATCCCCGAAGTGGAACAGGGAATTTTTGCTCGCTTTCCATTGGTTTATCTGGTGGAAGCCGCCGATGATATCTGTTACCAAATAATGGATATTGAAGATGCGCATAAGTTAAAAATATTAGATACAGCAGAAACCAAAGAGTTATTGTTTCATTTTTTTGATGCAGACACAACAGCCAAACAGAAAATAAACAATGTATTTCAGGAGGTTACCGACACTAATGAACAAATAGCCTATTTAAGAGCATCGGTTATCGGCAAATTGGTTACAAAATGCGTTGAGGTATTTATCAAAAACTACGATGCCATTATGGCTGGACAATTTTCGGGCAGTTTAATTCAACAAATGCCAAAAGTATATGTTGATGCCTATAAAAAATGTAGTAAAGTAGCAGTTAATCGCATCTACAAACACCGCTCTGTAGTAGAGATTGAAATTGCGGGATACAAAATTCTGGGAACACTTCTGCACGAATTTATCAATGCAACTTTTAATCCTGAAGATTACTACTCTAAAAGTCTGCTGTCCTTAATTCCTGAGCAATATGACATCACAAAAGGTTCCGATTATGAAAAAACATTGGCAGTACTTGACTTTGTTTCAGGAATGACCGATGTTTTTGCTTTGGACTTGTACAGAAAAATTAAAGGTATAGAATTACCACTTGTAAATTAGGATTGACAACATTTTAACAACGATAAACTATCTTATGCGGAACAATATCAAAAGAATTATTGAACGTACAACAAAAATTTTAATCCGTTGATAAAATTATGGATGATATTACACTTACATATAGATTGTGGATATTAGCCTCAGAAAGAGAACACCTTTTTGTAACTCAAAAACACAATATATTACTTACTGCCATAGGATTAATTATCTTTTTTGTATCTATTACCGCCAAATTACAGCATTACGGTATTTTAGTATGCTCTCAATTTTAATTTGGTACTATGTTTGTACAGTAGCTCCGAGTTTTTAATTTATCAAAAAGAATGAAGAAAATAATTATTACAACAATAGCTGTGGTCTTTACCTTTTCGGTAACACAGGCACAAGTAAAATGGAAAAAAACAATATCCGAGAAATCGAAAATCAGCTTTTCACTCCCCGATAAGCCCCATATTCAAAATAAGGAGATAGATGGGATACAAACACAAGTCTTCAGCTATCGCGATGCAGCTACGGTATTTGGAATTGTGGCATCGGATTTTAGTGCAAAAAAATTTAATTTCAACAATTCCGACCACACCGAATTTTACGAACATATGAAAAAATCAAGTTTAAATGCTAAATGCAAACTGGTGGTTGAGAATTCAATCCCCTATCAACAGCTATTGGGTAAAGAAATTATCTATACCGAGATGATTGGCAAAAAAGAATATACTTACTACAAGCGTTTTTTCTTTCATAATCATTTTATTTATCAAATCGTTATTGGAGGACCATCACGGTTAAAACAGGTGTTAATCGATAAAAAACGCTTTTTTTTCAACTCAGTAACGTTTTTATAAAATTTTCTAACTCTTAAAGCAAAAATTCTTTTTAAAACATCGGAACATTTTAGTAGATATTTCGTATATTGCAAACGTATTGTGTTGTGATCGTATTTTTAGGAGTTTTCCAGCAAAAGAGTACAGCCCTATAACATAACGTAATTTCAGCAATTTTATTTTATATGATTAGATTTCTACACATATTTCTTATATTAATTTTCACGTTTGGAGGCAATATCTCTGCACAAAAGAAGGGTACCGCAGCCAGGAAGAAAATAGAAATTGTTAACACTTCGCCCGAAAATGGAGCTGAAAATGTGTCAACAACACCTTTTTTGACTGTAGAGTTTAATCAAAAGATTTCTAAAGGAAAAGGAAACATCTATATCTACAACTCTTATGATGAGCTCATGGCGGAGATAGATATTGATCAGAAAAATATTGAAATTGATAATAACGAGTTAATTATCCACTTAGATACTGAACTTGCAACCGATGAAAGTTATCATATCGAAATAGATAAAAATGCAATTGCCGGATATAAAGGCGGCTATTTTTCGGGTATCGCATCCGATAAAAAGTGGCACTTTAAAACTTATGCTTCCAACAATGGAGAAAACAATCTTTTTGAAAAGACAACTCCATCATTTTATCCAAATCCCGCTCGAAGTACAATTCATTTAACCGGACAAAAAAATGTGCAAGAAGTGCAAATTATAAATCTTACGGGAAAATTGGTGCTTAAAGATAAATCTAAAAATTCTTCTATCAATATTAACTCATTACCACGGGGAATGTATATTATTTCATTTCTTCAAAACAGAGGAAATAGGATTTCTAAAAAATTAATCAAAAAATAGGAAGTTAGCACTCTTCCAAAAACATAAAAAAAAGACCTCGCAAAATTTGAAGTTTGTGAGGTCATTTTTTACGCAATTTTTTTATCTGAAAAAAACATTAATTGCCGTATCGGGAGCATTCCTTCGGCGGGAAGCCTTTTTTAACACCTCTTTTTTCTCTTCATTGGTGTATTTACTCCAATTACCAATCTCTTCTTTGGTTCTTTGACAACCAAAACATACGTCGTTGCTATCGTGCCTGCATATTTTTATACAGGGCGATTGTACTTCTTCTGCCATAATATTTCTTTTTTTACTGTTAAACCGCAAGATAGTAAAATATGGACATTCCTACAAATTTAATTCTGATTTACTTCCATACTTGTCTTTACATACCGCAATTCGGCATAGGAAAAATCATCACCCAATTGCTGTTTGGCATCGGCTAACGAAACATCCTTTCCAAGATTCTGCAACACCTTTTTTATTCTCTCCAGCTTATTCTCTTCTACCAAATCGGAAACTGCAATATCGCCCTGCTTTACTAAACGGGCAAGATGTCCTTCAATAGTTGAAACTGCATAATCGCGTATTTTAGCAATTTCAGCTGCCGATTTTCCTTCTCTAAACAGATCTAAGGTAATTTTCCGGGTATCTATTTTAGGCTTTTTTTCTTTTGGTGGTTCGGCTTCGGCTTTTTCTTTCTTTTCATCGTCAGCAGCAAAACTCAACAGCCCCAATCCCTTTTCCTGACGGTATTCCATCACCAATTTAATCAAATCTCCGCCATATCTTTCAATTTTCTTTTTCCCAAACCCCTTAATACCTTTCAATTGTTCAGTGGTGTAAGGCAGTTTATTGCATATTTCCACCAGCGATTGCTGCGATGCAATATAGTATATGGGCACATTTCCGGCATCGGCAGTTTCGCTCCGCCAGCTGCGCAATCGCCGCATCATGACAGGATGCTCTACAGTTACCTCTTTTTTAGCCTTGGCAAAGAACGAGACTTTTTTCAGCATCGCCTTGGCACGGGTTTCCATATAGTCTTTGCTGTCGAATCCTCCAATACAAGCATTTAAACAAGTTATTTTTATATCTATTTTTTCATATAACTCTTTTATGTATTTAATCACCTGAGTAGCTATTGCCTGATTATCGGTTTCAAAACTGTAATCGTTCCAAACGGCTATTAAATCTTCATTTACCTTGCCGATAAAATAACCACAAGCCTTGCCTATTCGCTCTTGTGCTTCGCTGTTATCCGTTAAGCCATCGGACTCAAAACAGTATTGATGCAGCAAAGGAAGAAACTTTTCAGCCGGCTGTTTTATCTGAGAAACAGCCGCATTTACTGCCTTTGCCATTTTTTCGGGCAAATCTCCCTGTATTACAGATTTGTTATCCTGCAGCAGCCTGTCGCAGCGGGATGCCAAACGAATAATCTCCGTAAAATCGAATAGTTCGGTCAGCAGCTGATATTCAAAACTGCGCTGTGCCTGGTTCAATTCCTTTTCACCAGGCTGATGCTGCTCCATATACTTTACAAATCCATTCACAGCATTATCACTGATAATTCCCGCTTTGTTTAATTTGGTTTTCAACACCAATCCCTCCAGGGTTTTACACCTACTCAATGCCACATAAACCTGCCCGTGTGTAAAAGCTGATTCTGCATCGATAATTGCCCGCTCAAAAGTTAAGCCCTGACTTTTATGTATGGTGATTGCCCATGCCAACTTTAACGGATACTGCTTAAACTGCCCGACAATCTCTTCTTCAATGGCTTTAGTTTTATTATCGATACTGTATTTCACGTTATCCCACTCCTCGGGATATACTTCAATATCAGCATAATCACCCTCGCAGCGCACTTTTACTGCTTCATTTTCAAAACCGGTAATTACTCCTATTTTACCATTATAATAAAGTTTTTCCGGCGAGCTGTCGTTCTTTACAAACATCACCTGGGCATCTTTTTTCAACACCAGATTTTCCTGTGTGGGAAAAGAATATTCAGGAAAATTTCCTGTTATTTCGGCAGTAAATACTTTTGGTTTTTCAGGCAGCTGGTCTAATTTGCTTTTATTAATCTCTTCTGCTGATACGTTGTGGGTTGATAATGTAATATATCCTTCTTCCTTATCAGGATCAAAATCGGGTTGATAGCGTTGGAGCAATGCATCAAACGACTGCTGCGAAACACTATTGTTGCGTATTTCATTTAATATCTTAATAAATGCCTCATCGCTCTGCCGGTAAACATGCTTCAACTCAATACAAACATGTTCTGATTGTTTGAAAGCCCTGCTGCTGAAAAAAAACGGCGTTTTATAATGAGAACGCAGTAAATGCCACTCCTCGCTTTTCACCACAGGCGGCAATTGCTGCAAATCGCCGATCATCAGCACCTGTACTCCTCCAAACGGACGATTTTTGTTTCTGAATTTCCGCAGTGCCTCATCAATACCGTCTAATAAATCGGCACGTACCATACTTATCTCATCAATTATCAATAAATCCAGCGATTTTATAATATCAATTTTATCTTTCCGGTATTTTCGGGCAGTATCATTTAAAATCTGATTGGGCAAAATAGGACCAAAAGGTAGCTGAAAAAAGGAGTGAATCGTAACACCTCCGGCATTAATGGCAGCAACACCCGTAGGAGCAGTTACAACCATACGTTTGGGAAAAGACTCTTTCAAACTTCGTAGAAAAGTAGTCTTTCCGGTACCTGCTTTACCTGTTAAAAAAATAGAGGTATTCGTATAACGCACAAATTTATGTGCCAGCTCTACTTGCGGATTTTGTGCCATTTTTAATAATATTGATATTTTTTCAGCACCTAAAATTACGGCTTTTATTTAAGATCCGCAGAATTTCATAACAGTATTATTATTTTTTTATCCGGCAGCATCATAACAAACCTCCTGAAATCTCTTAATTTGTGGGGAATTAGGAGATTTTAGGAAATCATTCTCGAGCGGGTTATATTTTACTGAAATAATTTCTCTGCCTTTTGCAGCGTATTATCTATTTCTCTGATAATAGGATAATATCCCTCATCATCAATCACATCGCGTGCAATATAAGCATTTAATTGTGTAGTAATTACTTTACGGGATATTTTCATCTGCTCAGCATTGTATTTTACACCATTCTTCCTGCCATAAGCTATTAAGCCCGGAAGAGCAGGATTTCGCTGAATAAAATTTAAAATCTGCTTATCGTTTTTTAGCTTTGACAATTTTTCTCGGTGCTTATCCACGTACATAAATGCATATTTGTGAATGTAACCTCTACCAGCCAACTTTCTGAAATACTCCGAATATCCAATGGTATCAACAGGAATAAATACATCGGGCATAATTCCGCCGCCGCCATACACCACATTGCCTTTAGGCGTGGTATATTTTAAAGAATCATTAAAATGAATAGAATCGGCTTTCTGAAATTCGCCGTGCATAAATCGTTTGTTAATATCGTTATAATATTCAGCTTTGCCTTTGTTATAAGGCTTTTGAATACATCTTCCGGTGGGAGTATAGTAGCGTGCAACAGTTAAACGAAGAGCCGAACCATCGGGTAAACGGTGCTGCTCCTGCACCAAACCTTTTCCAAACGAACGGCGACCTACAATTTTACCCCGGTCGTTATCTTGAATTGCTCCTGCAAAAATTTCACTTGCCGAAGCCGATATTTCATCTACCAGAACAATTACAGGCAGCTCCTGGAAACGACCACTGCCAGTGGACTTATACTCTCTTGTGGGCTGCGATTTCCCTTTGGTATAAACAATCATTTTTCCTTCCGGCAGAAATTCATTAATCATATTTATTGCCTCTCCCAGATACCCTCCGGTATTGCCACGCAGGTCTATAATTAATTTTTTAACATTTTGAGTTTGTAATTTCTCCAAACCTGCAGAAAACTCAGAAAAAGTAGTGGCTGCAAACCGGTTTACTTTAATATATCCGATAGTTTTATTCAGCATATATGCCACATCAACGCTTGGTACCGGTATTGCTCCTCTAAGCAGCTCTTTAGTAATAGTATCATTAGTACTTGGACGATAAATTTTAATATTTACGGGAGTTCCCACCTCGCCTTTAAGGCGTTTCATTATCTCCTGCTGCTTCATTTTTACACCGGCAATCACCGTGTCGTTTACCTCCACAATTCTATCTCCAGATTTTAATCCTGCCAAATCCGATGGTCCTTGCGGAATAACACGAACCACCGCCACCGTATCATTAAGGGTAATAAACTGCACTCCTATTCCACCAAAATTACCTTTCAGTTCTTCGTTCACATTCTTTAAATTCTTAGCAGGAATATAAACCGTATGCGGATCTAAATCTTTTAAAAAGGCAGGAATTGCTTTTTCCATTATCTCTTTGGTATCGACTGTATCTACATAGTTTCTGTTTATCAAATGCAGAATAACATCTAATTTACTACTTGCCTTGCTACCGTATTTTGTTTTTTGTGATATGTTACGTAGAAACATAGAATTGATAAACATTCCTAAGATAACGGCAGAAGCCAGTAATATGGGGAATAGTATGGTACTTTTTTTATTATTCATTTTTTCTTTTTTTACAGCTGTTAGTTTCTGGTTATTAGACTTCAGGAAACGATTGTCACATTAAATTTAACCGAAAAGCACGCAACGAATACACAAAGGCCACAAAGAATTTCTTCGGTCTTCTGACTAATTGATATACTACTGCATTAATCTTTTCTTTTGGATACAATTATTTTATTTCGATATATTTCAGATCTATTCCAGCACGTTCCAGCAATTTTTTTCCATCGGAAGTATGATACTCTTCAGAATAAACCACTCTGGAAATACCAGCTTGAATAATTAGTTTGGCACATTCAATACAAGGCGAAGCAGTAACATACAGCGTTGCTTTTTCACTACTGTTGCTCGATTTGGCAACTTTTGTAATAGCATTTGCTTCAGCATGCAGCACATAAGGTTTTGTTTTGTTATTCTCATCCTCACATACATTCTCAAAACCTGACGGCGTACCATTATAGCCGTCGGAAATTATCATCTTATCCTTAACAATTAATGCTCCTACCCGGCGCCGTTTACAATAAGAATTTTCAGCCCAAATCTGAGCCATTCTTAAATACCTTTTGTCCAATTTATGCTGTTTATCGTTTTGTTCTTTCATGGTTATTTCTCTTTCCATAAAAACATTTTACGTTCATATTTTCGAGGCTTGCCGATTATTTTATTTACATGATCTTTTGTTTCTGCTAATATACCCTTTTGCTGAATATATCCTTTTCCCATAGGAGCAGAAACTTTCCACAATCCACTATACACAGTATTATTGAAATCGATTATTTTAACAATAGTATGATTATCCACCGTAATAAAAACTGTTTTATATTGTTTTGCCAAATCTAAAGCCTTCTCAATATTTTGTTTGGTTAATGTGATTGTAGTATCTGCCTGCATAGCAGCCAGTTTTTTTATTGATTTAATGGGCAGATAAACATTGGTATTCTCCTTTTTCAACACCAGAGTTGGAGATACAAACTCTTTTAATATCTCAAACTTTGTATTTTGAGCTTGAACAGCTGCACCTATCAACAAAAGTGCAGTAAAAATAATATTTCTCATCTGTTTCTATTTTATGTATACAATGCTTTTATCCTTAATAATTTCAACGCTTCGTTAAGTATTGGCAATTCAATGAACAAACATACAAAAAATATTGGGGTTATAGTCGTGTAGAAACAAAAAAAGCTCCGAGAAATCTCGAAGCTTAATTGCGTTGACCCATAAGGACTCGAACCTTAAATGCTTGGACCAAAACCAAGTGTGTTGCCAATTACACCATGGGTCAATCATGTATGTCTTTCTAAAGACGATGCAAATGTAATAAAAAAATTTAATGTGCAAATAAAAAAGTAAAAAAAGATTATTTTTTTCATAAAACAATCCGAATTTTATCTATTTTCGTGGAAAAATTTAATGTTTTTGTATCGAACTGCGATATAACTCTAAAGAATAATTACAATGCAGAAAAATTACAAAAAGGTAAACAACCTAATGGGATGGATAGCATTTTTAATTGCTACCATAACTTATATGCTAACAATAGAACCCACTACCAGCTTATGGGACTGTGGCGAATTTATTACAACAGCCAACGGATTAGAGGTTGGACACCCTCCGGGAGCTCCTCTTTTTATGATTATGGCTCGATTTTTTGCACTACTTGCTCCATCACCTTCTTATGTGGCATATATGGTAAATACCATGTCGGCATTAGCTTCGGCATTTACTATTCTGTTTTTATTTTGGACAATTACCCATCTCGCAAAAAAGATAGTTATAAAAGGGAGTGAAATTACCACAGCTAATTTAATAGCCATTATGGGAACTGGTATGGTAGGTGCTTTAGCCTATACTTTTTCCGATACCTTTTGGTTTTCAGCGGTAGAAGGAGAAGTTTATGCCTCTTCATCACTATTTACAGCAGTTGTTTTTTGGGCAATATTAAAATGGGAAAATGTAGCCAATGAGCCGCACTCCAACCGTTGGTTAATATTAATTGCCTATCTAATGGGGCTTTCAATCGGAGTTCATCTATTAAACTTACTGGCAATTCCTGCCATTGTATTTATCTACTATTTTAAAAAATACGAACCTACAAGAAACGGTATTTTGGCTGCCGGAGGTATATCAATAGCTATTCTTGGTACCATTATGTACGGTATTATTCCCGGAATTGTAACAATTGCATCGTGGTTCGAACTGCTCTTTGTGAATGGTTTCGGATTACCTTACAACACCGGGGTTATGGTCTATGCCATCTCTTTAGTTGCGCTTGTGGTTTGGGCAATTAACTATTCCATAAAGAAAAAGATGGTAATCTTAAATACCATAGTTACAGCTTTTGTGGTTATTGTTATTGGCTACTCCTCGTTTGCAATGATTGTAATCCGCTCGTCGGCAAACCCGCCGATGGACGAAAACAATCCCGATAATGTATTTGCACTACTTTCGTACTTAAACCGCGAGCAATATGGAAACCGTCCGTTATTTTACGGAGAATATTACAATGCCCCTGCTTTAAGTTTAGAGAATACAAGTCCTACTTATATTCAAAAAAATAGCAAGTATGTAATTGCCACTTACAAAAATAAATACAATTTCGACAGCCGATTCGAAACGCTATTCCCTCGTATGTATAGTCCAAATCCGGCACACGTTAATCAGTATAAATACTGGGGAAATACCAATAAAAGAAATGCGATTCGTTTAGAGAACGGCGAAATACGTTATAAACCAAGTTTCGCATCTAATTTGATGTTCTTCTTTAGTTATCAAGTCAATTTTATGTATTGGCGATACTTTATGTGGAACTTTGTAGGACGACAAAACGACTTACAAGGACAAGGAGGTATCTCACGAGGCAATTGGATTTCAGGTATTCCTTTTATTGATGAAGCACGATTGGGCAATCAAGATAAATTATATCCTGAAATGAAAAATAAAAAATCGCGCAATACTTATTTCTTTTTGCCATTAATTTTAGGCTTAATTGGTATGCTGTATCATTATCAATCCGGGAAAAAAGGGAAACAAGATTTTTGGGTAGTGATGCTACTATTTTTATTTACCGGACTTGCCATTGTGGTTTATCTGAATCAAACACCGCTGCAGCCTCGTGAACGTGATTATGCATATGCGGGTTCATTTTATGCTTTTGCCATTTGGATTGGCTTAGGCGTACTCGGCATATATGAATTATTAAAAAAGAAAATTCCGGCAGCTGCATCGGCAGGATTGGCAACGGTTATTTGTTTGCTTGCCGTTCCTACTTTAATGACGCAACAGAATTGGGACGACCATGACCGTTCAGGCAGATATAACGATACTTTCCCATTGTGGTATGCTCAAGAGGTGGAGGGGATTCGCAGAGATATTCGAATTGTAAATTTAAGTCTGCTTGCCGGCGATTGGTATATCAATCAAATGCGGCAGAAAGTATTCGATTCGGCACCTCTGAAAATGAGCTTCAGCGCCGAAAAAATAGAACCCGGAGTCCGCGATGGTATTCCAATTTTAAAGAATAAAGAACGATACAGCCTTTCTGATGTGTTGAAATTTGTTGGCAGCGAATCGAAGCGGGCAAAAGTAGAAATGCAGGAGGGCAGCTGGGTAAATTATATGCCGACCAATAAATTCTTTATAAAAATAGATAAAGAAAAAGTGATGGCAAACAAAATGGTACAGCCTAAAGATGCTCATTTAATTCAAGATACCTTGAAATGGGAATTGAAACGCAATTATTTGTACAAGAATGATTTAATGGTTTACGATATTATTGCCAACAATATGTGGGATAGACCTATCTATTTCTCTGTAGGAATGGGGGCTAAAAGTTTCCTTGGCTTAGACAAGTTTTTTGAATTAGATGGTGCCGCTTACCGATTTGTACCTATCGAAACTAAAAACGACGGCTTGGAAATAGGTTTTATCAATACCGATGTGTTATATAATATCTTAATGAATAAATTTGAATTTGGACGTATCAATCAACCCGATGTTTATATGGATCAGTTCCATATTGTCACTCTAAATATTATGATGTTTAGAAATACCTATTGCCGATTGGCAAGTAAGCTAAACGACGAGAAAAAGCCAGAGAAAGCTATTAAGGTTTTAGATAAATGTATGTTAGAATTACCCGTCAGCCAGGTTCCTTACGACAACTCGTTAATTGGATTTATTCAGGAATATTACCGTGCCGGCGCAATCGAAAAAGCCAATAAATTGGTTCGCGAAATGGCACAGCAGTCACACGACAAACTGGATTACTATTTCTCGTTAGATCCTGAATTAGCAAGGGAATTTAAAGTCAACGAAGAACGTGAAGTAAGAGTAGTTCAAATGCTTTTAGGTTTAGCCGAAATGGGCGAACAAAAAGACCTTCAGAAAGAGTTAGAACAGAAATTTGAACTACTGTTTAAACAGTACCAATAGGAGACATAGCAAGAAATAAAAAAGGCTGCCGGAGTTTTCCGGCAGCCTTTTTTTATATATAGTTTATCTATTCTATTTTTCAGGAAAGTATCCACGCATAATACCACGTTTCGAATTCTTTACAAACAGAATAATCTCGTCGCGTTCGGGGCTTGCAGGCATTTCAGCTTCAATAGCTTCCAAAGCCGCATAGTTGTTTAATCCTTTTTGATAAAGGTATCTATAAACATCCTGAATTTCGCGTATCTTTTCATTACCGTACTCCCGGCGGCGAAGTCCTATAGAGTTCACACCGATATATGATAACGGCTCTCGCCCTGCTTTTACATAAGGAGGAACATCCTTACGCACCAGCGAACCACCAGAAACCATCACATGAGAACCAACATGAACAAACTGGTGAACAGCAACTAAACCGCTCAAAATGGCAAAATCATCAATAACCACTTCACCGGCTATCTGTGAAGCATTACCAATTATACAATTATTACCAATTACACAGTCATGAGCAATGTGCACATATGCCATTAATAAACAATTACTGCCAACCACAGTTTTACCTTTAGCTGCAGTTCCTCTGTTAATGGTTACACATTCGCGGATGGTTGTATTATCTCCAATTTCAACAGTTGTTTTCTCCCCTCTGAATTTCAGATCCTGAGGAATAGCTCCAATAACTGCTCCTGGAAATACATTACAGTCTTTTCCAATTCGAGTTCCCGATAATATGGTTGCATTGGAACCAATTCGAGTTCCCTTTTCTATTACTACATCTTTGTCAATCGTTACAAATGGCTCAATCACCACGTTATCCGCAATTTTTGCTTCCGGATGTACATAAGCTAACGGTTGCTTCATATCTTTTCTATTTTTATTATTCTTAGTTATTTTTGGCAATCTGTGCCATAAATTCACCCTCGGCAACCACATTTTTTCCTACAAATGCCAAGCCTTTCATGTGAGCAATTCCTCTGCGCATAGGCGAAAGAAACGAGAGTTTAAATATCAAGGTATCGCCGGGCACCACCTTCTTGCGAAACTTAATATTATTCTGCGATATAAAATAGGTTGAATAATTTTCAGGATCTTCCACCTGATTAAGCACTAATATACCTCCACATTGCGCCATAGCTTCTACCATTAAAACACCAGGCATAACTGGTTCGGCAGGAAAATGCCCCACAAAGAAAGGTTCATTCATTGTTACATTTTTTACACCTACAATAGTATCCTCCTGGATATCAATAATCTTATCAACCAGTAAAAATGGTGGGCGGTGAGGCAGTAATTTCATCACTCCATTAATGTCTAAAACCGGACTTTCACATGGATTATAATCCGGAACGGGTACCTTTGCCATCTCTTTTTTAATTATATGATTTAATATTTTAGCCATTTCGGTATTTGGTCCGTGTCCGGGACACGAAGCAATTACCTTTCCTTTTATAAATTTTCCGCATAAAGCAAGATCCCCTATAACATCCAACAATTTGTGACGGGCACATTCATTATCGAAATAGAGATCTATATTACTTAAAATTCCTTCTTTTACTTCTATGTGTTTATGATCGAACAAATCAGCAATTCTGTTTAACTCCTCTTGTTCCATAGGGCGGTCCATAATAACAATAGCATTGTCTAAATCGCCGCCTTTTACCAGGTTATTTTGCAAAAGAAACTCCAATTCGCGAACAAAAACAAATGTTCTACACATAGAGATCTGCTCTTTATAATCGCTTAATTTTGTTAAACGGGCATATTGATTGCACAGTACTTTTGAATCGTACGAAACCATTGTCTCTACACTGTAATCCTTATCCGGAAGAATGGTAAGCTCCGAACCGCGTGCCTCATCTTTATAGGTAATAGGTTCTTTCACAACAAAGTAATCACGATTTGTCTGCTGCTCTACAATTCCTGCTTTTTCTATTCCTTCCACATAGAACTTAGCACTACCGTCAAGAATAGGAGGTTCTGAAGCATCCATTTCAATTAAACAGTTATCTACCTGCATTGCATAAAGAGCTGATAGGGCATGTTCGATGGTCTGTACCACACATTCACCTTTTTGCAAAACTGTTCCTCGCGATGTATCGCCCACATATTTTGCAGAGGCTTCAATAATCGGCTCACCTTCTAAATCTACTCGTTTAAATCTATATCCGTGATTATCGGGTGCAGGTTTAAATGTGATACGTACCTCTCTCCCGGTATGCAACCCTTTTCCCGATAATGTAAATTCGTTTGCTAACGTTCTCTGCTTGTCTGCCATAAGATAGACATTATAATTAATATTTGCCGGAAATTATTTTCCCAGCTCTTTTACTTTACTTTCTATATTAATAATCTGCTCTCTAAGTTTATGCAGATTTCTAAAAATCACATACGATTTTTGATAAGTTCCGAACTCAAATGCCGGAGATCCCTGCAGCACTTCACCTTCTTTCTTCACTGTTCTTGATATACCGGATTGAGCCGCTATTTTTGTGCCATCGGCAACGGTTATATGTCCTACAATACCCACCTGACCGCCAATCATACAGTTTTTTCCGATTTTTGCACTACCTGCAACACCTGTTTGTGCCGCAATTACAGTGTTTTCATCAATTTCAACATTGTGGGCTATCTGTATCAGGTTATCTAACTTTACACCTTTACGGATAATAGTAGAGCCCATAGTCGCACGGTCAATACAAGTATTGGCTCCTACCTCCACAAAGTCTTCGATGATTACATTTCCAACCTGCGGAACTTTTTTGTAGTCATTGGCCGATGAAGGTGCAAAACCAAAACCATCACCGCCTACTACAACCCCCGAATGCAAAATACAATCTGCCCCTATTTTACAGTTTTCATAAACTTTAACACCAGAATTTAATATGGTATTATCTCCAATAACCACATTGTCGCCGATATAGGTCTGGGGATATATTTTTACGTTATTGCCGATTTTTACATTACTGCCGATGTAGGCAAAAGCTCCCACATAAGGTTTTTCTCCCAAAGATGCAGTTTTACTGATATACGAAGGCTCTTCTATACCTATTTTCTGAGGTTTGCTCTGTTCGTACATCTCCAATAATTTCGCCACTGCCTGATAAGCATCTGCTACCTTTATAAGTGTCGGTTTTACAGGTTCGGTTGGTTCAAAATCATTGTTTACCAATACTATTGACGAATTGGTAGTATACAAATAATGTTCATATTTCGGATTTGCCAGAAAAGATAGCGTTTCGGCACGTCCTTCTTCAATTTTTGATACATCACTTACAGTAACCGATGCATCTCCAACAATGCGTCCTTCTAAAAAATCTGCAATATCCTGCGCTGTAAATTTCATTCTAATATCTGTTTATCTGTCTCTTAATTAGATTTAAATCCATTTTAAAGAAGACAAAAAATTTTTGCAAAGCTAACAATTATTTAAGTTACTTAAAACTTTTTGTACTAATTCTGCCCCAGAACCTAATTTTATGATAAAAAACTAAAACCCGGACAGCTGTTCTTCCTTTTTTTATATTTTGTATCTACTAAAAGAAGTCGTCATCCTCAACAGTTGAGGAGTCGTCGGTTTTTCTCTCTTTTTGAGTATCGCAGTCAAGATTGATTTTTATACCGTAAGGCTTCTCAAAACTCCCTTTGTAAATATTCAAACTTGGGTCAGCATACACTTTCTGCATATATAATGCCCAAATGGGAAGAGCCATATTGGCTCCCTGCCCGTATCTGATGCCCTCGAAGTGTACAGCTCTGTCTTCTGCTCCAACCCATACTCCCGACACCAACTCGGGCGTGATTCCCATAAACCAGCCGTCAGAATGGTTCTGGGTAGTTCCTGTTTTACCTCCGATGGGATTGTTCATATGGTATTTTATACGCAGTCGAATACCTGTGCCTTTATCAACAACTCCCTCTAACAGATTACACATTAAATATGCTGTTTTAGCACTCATCACTTCCCGTTTTTTTGGTATCGAATGAGAAATAACCTCTCCTTTTACGTTTTCAATTTTCTTGATAAAACGGGGTTTGATATAAACTCCCTTATTGGCAAAAGTACCGTAAGCACCAACCATTTCGCAAAGCGATATTTCCGAAGTTCCTAAAAAAAGCGATGGAACGGGATCTATTCTGCTGGTTATTCCCATGCGTTTTGTCAGCGCAATTACCGATTTGGGAGTAGTCTGCTTTAACACCCAACCCGAAATATTATTTACAGAATGAGCCAGTCCCCATTTTAAAGTAACCATTTCACCGGTTCGTTTTTTATAGGAATTTCGTGCCGACCATGGCGTACCGTCGGGCAAAATAAAAGTCTGCGGATTATTGGGCACTTTATCACAGGGCGATAATCCCTCCTGCATTGCCAATGTGTATAAAAACGGCTTAATGGTAGAGCCAACCTGGCGTTTTCCCACCGTAACCATATCGTACATGAAATGTTTATAGTTGGCTCCTCCGACATAGGCTTTCACTTCTCCGGTCTGCGGTACCAACGACATAAATCCTGCACGCAGCAAACCCTTATAATAGATAATAGAGTCCATCGGAGAAAGAATGGTATCCCGTTCTCCTTTCCAGGTAAATATCCTCATTCTCACTGGTGTTTTGAACACCTTTCGAATAGAATCTATTGATAACTTATGCTTTTTCAATACTCTGTACCGCTCGGTTCTCCGCATAGTCAACTCTAAATTGTGCTTCACCTCTTCATATTCCAGATCATCAGAAAACGGAGGATTTTTATGATTCTCTTTCTCTCTGTCGAAAGCTTTCTGCAAATCCAAACCGAGATGTTCGTTTACAGCCTGTTCTGCATATCTCTGCATTCTAGAGTCAATAGTGGTATAAATTTTTAACCCATCGCGATACAAATTATAATTGCTGCCATCAGATTTTTTGTTTTTATTACACCAGCCGTAAAAAGGATTTCTTTCCCATTCAATAGAATCTTGTATAAATTTGCGGATATTCCATTTAGGGTAATGCTTACGCTCCGGTTTTTTTGCTGTCAGCGATAAACGTAAATACTCACGGAAGTAAGGAGCAATACCTTTTTTATGATCTGCCTTTTGGTAACTAATTCCTAAAGGCAGCATTTTCAAAGAATCGTACTTCCGGCGGCTTAAATAGTCATATTTTACCATTTGCGAGAGCACCACATTTCTTCGTCGCTTGGTTAACTCAGGACGACGCAGCGGATTAAAATACGATGAATTCTTAGCCATTCCCACCAACATTGCCGACTGCTGCAGATTAAGGGAATCCGGAGTCGTATTAAAATAGATATGAGCCGCAGATTTTATTCCTACCGCCAGATTCAAAAAATCATATCGGTTAAAATACATTGCTATAATTTCTTCTTTTGTATAACTGCGTTCCAGTTTTACTGCAATTACCCATTCTCTAAATTTACGAAGCGCAATTTTCACAGTGCTGTTCATTTCTTCACGGGGAAACAGCATTTTTGCCAGCTGTTGTGATATGGTACTGCCTCCTCCGGCACTTTTATTTCCGGTAACAACTCCTTTCACCACACGAGCCAAGCCCCGAAGATCTATCCCAGAATGCTCTTTAAATCGTGCATCTTCGGTAGCAATTAAGGCATCCACTAGATAAGGGGAAAGTTCTTCATATCCCACATGTGAACGATTCTGGTAATAGAATTTACCAATTAACTCATTATCGCAAGTATAAATTTCCGTTGCAAAACTGCTTTTCGGATTTTCCAGTTCTTCGAATGAAGGCATAAATCCGAACCATCCTTTTGAAATCCCCCAGAAAAAAAAGACGACAAAAGCGACACCGAATAAAAATAATGCCCAAAAAGCAATAAATTGTTTTTTATATTTCCTGATTTCTAACATACCATATATCTTTTATGAGGACAAAAGTAACAAAAACAATACAATCAAAGGAATATTATCACACAATTAATACATCCATTATTCTTAGTTATTGATTTTACCGTTTGCAAATATGGCTCTACAACATCAACTTTTTTTTAGATACCCCCTGTTTATAAAATTAATCTACGCAATGCCCTTGACTAAAAAAACAGACACACAACGGCATGATTATTTGGCAAGAAGTCAGAAACCAGAAGTTGAGAGACACATTTTTTTTTTGCATTCTTTGCCGTAAAACCAAGCCAAAGGCTACAAAATATAAACGGATAAAAAAACACCTTTTTATTTTTTAATTTAAAGCTCCCACAAAGCCTATTTCATCAAAATAATGGAATCGAAAACAAAATAAATAGCTTAAAATTTTGAAGTTAGCCAACAGATTGTTTTTCTTTGCAAAAAATTTCAGAATCAAAAAAGCAAACAAACATGGTTAAAAACTTAGTAATAGTCGAGTCACCGGCAAAAGCCACAACAATAGAAAAGTTTTTGGGAAAAGATTTTACTGTAAAATCCAGTTTCGGGCACATTCGCGACTTAGAGAAAAAAGATTTTGGAATTGATATCAAAAATAAATTTACTCCTAAATATACCGTTTCTTCTGATAAAAAGAAGATAGTTGCCGAATTAAAAAAAATGGCAAAAGAAGCGGAAATGGTATGGTTAGCATCCGATGAAGACCGCGAAGGAGAGGCTATTTCGTGGCACTTATTCGAAGTATTGAAGTTAAAACCAGAAAAAACAAAAAGAATTGTTTTTCACGAAATTACAAAAGATGCAATTCTTAATGCCATAGATAATCCGAGAGACATAGATATTAATTTGGTAAACGCTCAACAGGCCCGTAGAATCTTAGACCGTTTAGTTGGTTTTGAAATATCTCCGGTATTGTGGAAAAAAGTAAAACCTCAGCTTTCAGCAGGGCGTGTACAGTCTGTAGCAGTACGTTTATTAGTAGAACGTGAACGTGAGATTATCGCTTTTAAAGCGGATTCAGCCTATAAAGTAATTGCCAATTTCTTCGTTAATGAAGAGAATGGAACAACAAAAACGTTAAAAGCAGAGTTATCTTCTCGTTTTAATAATAAAAAGGAGGCTTTAGCATTTCTAGAAAGTTGTAAAAATGCAATTTATACCATTAATAATATAGAAACCCGTCCGGGAGTAAGAAAACCTGCTGCACCATTTACCACTTCCACTTTGCAGCAAGAAGCTAGTAGAAAATTAGGTTTTTCGGTCGCACAAACAATGGCAGTAGCACAGCGATTATACGAGGCGGGAAACATAACCTATATGAGAACCGATTCGGTAAATTTATCGAATATTGCATTGGCTGCAGCTAAAGAGGAAATCACCAAGCAACACGGATCGGAATACGTAAAAATACGTAAATACAAAACTAAAAACAAAGGAGCTCAAGAGGCTCACGAAGCGATTCGTCCTACCTATATTAACAGAGAAACTATTTCAGGAGAACCCAACGAAATAAAATTATACAACCTGATCTGGAAACGTACCATTGCATCACAAATGGCTGATGCAAAGTTAGAAAAAACCAATATTAATATCAGAATATCATCAAATAAAGAGCAGTTTATTGCAACAGGAGAGATGATTAAGTTCGATGGATTCCTAAAGGTTTATATGGAATCAACCGATGACGATACTACTGCCGACAGTACAGGCTTGCTACCAACAGTAAAAAAAGGGATGGTTATTACAGAAGAGGATGTTATGGCAACACAAGTATTCACTCATCACCCACCCCGCTACACAGAGGCAAGTTTGGTAAAAAAATTAGAAGAATTGGGTATTGGTCGTCCATCAACTTATGCCCCAACTATCACTACTGTACAAAATCGCGGATATGTCGTAAAAGAAACCCGTGAAGGCACAGAGCGAAAATTCAATGTACTCATTCTATCTGATAATACAATAAAAGAAGAAGTAAAAACACAAATGACCGGAGCAGAGAAAAAGAAATTATTTCCTGCCGACATAGGAATGGTGGTTACTGACTTCCTAAATGAATATTTCCCGAATATTATGAATTATAATTTTACAGCTAAAGCTGAAAAAGAGTTTGATAATATTGCCATGGGAAAAGCCGTTTGGCATGAGATGATTGGTGAATTTTATAATCCTTTTCACGAAAATGTTGAAAAAACATTAGAAAACTCAGAACGAACCACCGGAGAACGCATATTAGGCAAAGATCCAAAAACAGGAAAGGTTATTTTGGTTCGTATCGGACGATACGGCCCAATGGCACAATTGGGAGAAGCATCAGACGATAAAGATCAGGAACCTCCTAAATTTGCAAGCTTGCGTCCCGGACAGCACCTGGAAACAATTACCTTAGAAGAGGCAGTTGAATTATTTAAATTACCTCGTGATTTGGGAACCTATGAAAATAAAAAAGTCGTAGTGGCCATAGGACGTTTTGGGCCTTATGTGCGCCACGATGGCAAATTTGCTTCATTAAAGAAAGATGTTGACGACCCGATGACTATTGAGCTTCCAAGAGCCATTGAGTTAATTGAAGAAAAACGGGAAAAAGACCGCCAGAAGTTTATCAAGGCCTTTGATGAAGATTCAGAGATGCAGATATTAAACGGTAGATGGGGACCTTATATTTCCTACAAAAAAGAAAACTATCGATTGGCTAAAACCATTGAAGATCCTAAAGCCTTAACTTTTGAGGAGTGTCTGAAAATAATTAAAGCTGCTCCGAAAAAGAAAACAACGGCTAAGAAAAAGACAGCAGCAAAAAAAACAACCGCCAAAAAGAAAACTCCTGCAAAAAAATAGTTTTCTGCCGACGGCAAGAAAAGCAACCTTGAAAAGAATTGAATATTTTAACTTTAATTTTTTTCGAGGTTTTATTTTTTCCTATTCTTACAATTTATTCGGTTCTATTTCATATCGATAATACTACTTATAAGAAACGTCCATAACTAAAAGTTTTAAACACACAACTGCACGAGTATTTAGTCGGAAATCCGAAAACCGAAGCCGAAAGTAAAGAGACTCCTTATTTTGCGAACTTTGCGAAAAACTTTACTTCTTTACGGTTAAGCCAGGAGACGTAAATACAAACAGCTGAAAATAATAGAATCCAATAAAAAATATAAATTCTTGTTTTTATTATGGTGGTTTGAGTATCTGTAGTTGTTTTTTTATTATAAAAGAATTCCTTTTTACTATAAAATTAAAGGAACTATTTTTTTCTAGTTATGTTACAATTAATATTAGCAATGTGCAATCGTAACGATAATGAACATCCCTAAATAAGGTTGACCGTTTTTACAATTGAAAACGTCTTGGACGGGATTGGAATGAAAAATAAGATGTTTTTTTGCTACAGATACAATATTAGCTGTTCCTTTACGTTGAGAAATACGGTTATAATTACAATTTGAGTTAAAAAGTTGATTGAAAAGTACCTCTATTTGCTTGTTTGATGTAAAAGAATAGAGGTATTTATGTTATATTTAGTTATCAGCTGTAAACATTTTTTTGATTAGAGCTGTTGAATCGTGTATAAAACTTGTTAGAAAAATATATTTTTATTTCCTTTACTCGTTCTAAATTTAATACAAAATAAGTAGTTAAGAATACGAAATAAAAAAGATGAAAAGAATATTATTAACCTTTGCTGTTGTATTGTGCACCCTTTCATTAAAAGCACAGCAAGACCCACAGGTCAGTCAAAATATGTTTAATCTGATTTCGATTAATCCTGCTTACGCCGGAGTTGAAAAGAGCATGGTTGCTTCTGTTCTTAACCGTCAGCAGTGGGTAGGATTCGATGGTGCACCGACCACCACTTATGTAAACTTTAGCATGCCCCTTTCCATTGGCAACACCAATCATGGGATAGGGTTGTCTATTATTCGCGATGAATTAGGAATGGAAAAAAATACAGGAGTTCGCATCAATTATGGTTACGAACATCAATTGGGCAAAGGAGCACTTTATATTGGTGTAAATTTAGGCGTACAAAACAATGCACTCAGCGGTGAGTGGTTTGTACCTGAAGGAGACGGATTTAGCAGTCCAATTTCCGATTTAGGAGGTGCATCCATTGACGATGGAAACACAATTTTTGATGCTGGAGCAGGATTTTTTTATAAAAATGATAACTTTTACGGTGGTTTATCCGTATCGCATATCACCGAGCCATCCATAGAGTATAACAAAAGTGTAAAAATGAAGTTGGCTCGTCACTATTATCTTACTGCCGGATATACAATTGCAGTCGATAATAAATGGGAAGTAATTCCATCGGTATTTTATAAAACTGACGCAGTTGTATCGCAGATCGACATAAATAGTTTGGTTCGATACAATAAAAGGCTTTGGGCAGGCGTTAGTTATAGACCTGAAGATGCAGTGGTGGCAATGGCAGGGGTGTTATTTAATAATGGAATTCAGGTTGGATATGCTTACGACATATCAACATCGAGAATCGCAAAGGGATCACATGAGTTCTTTTTGGCTTACCGATTCAACACGAGATTAGAAAAGAAAAGACAGAAATACAAGAGTATCCGTTTTTTGTAAAAGAAGATGATTAAATTTTATAAAATTACTATGAATAAATTATTTGCAACACTTAGTGTAATTATTTTATTGTTCCTGTCGAGTTGCGGAAGCAAAACAGGAAATGGTGAACTTGTCGGCGTAGGCGGAAGAGGAAAATGGTTCGAGCCTAAGCCATATGGTATGGTACTCGTCCCTCGTGGAAGTTATACCATGGGTGCAAACGATCAGGATGTTGCGTGGGCATTAAATGCTACCAACAAAACGGTGTCCGTTGAATCTTTTTGGATGGACGAAACCGAAATCACCAATAACGAATATCGTCAGTTCGTATATTACGTACGCGATTCCATTGCCCGTCAGCTATTGGGCCAGCAGTTCGATCAGTTTTTAATCTCTCAGGATAAAAAAGGAAATCCTATTGAACCTCCAGTTATTAATTGGAAGGAAAAATTAGACTGGGACGATCAAGAGTATAAAGAAGCTTTATCGGAGATGTATCTTCCAGAGAATGAACGCTTTTTCAGAAGAAAAGAGATTGATGCCCGCAAATTAAACTACGAATATCAGTGGGTAGATTACAAACAAGCTGCAAAACGCTCGAATCGATACAATTACGAAACCGGTGAATATGAGGGTATGGTAGATAACTATAAAGGCGGAAAGAAAAAAATTGAAGACCGTTCTGCTTTTATTATGAAAGAGTCATTAAATATTTATCCTGATACTTTGTGCTGGATCAGCGATTTTACCTACTCTTATAATGATCCTTGGACCAAACAATATTTTTGGCATCCCGGTTATGACGATTATCCGGTAGTGGGGGTATCATGGAAACAAGCAACTGCTTTCTGTATCTGGAGAACACGATATCATAATTCCGCATTACGTCGAAGTGGTAATTATTCAGTACATCCTTATCGATTACCAACCGAAGCAGAATGGGAATATGCCGCTCGTGGTGGTATTGACCAAAACATGTACCCATGGGGAGGATATTATACCAGAAACCCAAAAGGCTGTTTCTTGGCAAACTTTAAACCTCTTAGGGGGAACTATGCCGATGACGGAGGTCTAATTACTTTACCTGTGGGAAGTTATTATCCTAACGAATACGGACTGTTAGATATGGCTGGTAACGTTGCAGAATGGACTTCCGGGGCTTATGATGAATCGGCATATAGTTTTACACATGATATGAATCCAAACTATGAATATCATGCCTTGCCAAACGACGCTCCGGCATTAAAACGCAAGGTAGTTCGCGGTGGTTCATGGAAAGATATTGCTTTTTATATGCAGTGTGCTACACGAACTTACGAATATCAGGATACAGCAAGAGCGTATATAGGGTTTCGTTGTGTAAGAACTCATTTAGGTAAATAAAAAATATAAATAAAAAACGTAAAATAAGATTGATATGAATTTAACGGAATGTATGCAATCGCGTCGTTGGAAAAAAATCATGGGATACGTCTATGGTTGGGGTGCTTCTATTGTATTGATTGGTGCTTTATTTAAAATACAACATTATCAGGGAGCCGGAGTATTACTAATTGTGGGTATGGGAACTGAAGCTATTATTTTCTTTCTTTCAGCATTTGAACCACCACACGAAGAACCCGATTGGGGACTTGTTTATCCTGAATTAGTTGGTTTAGAACCAAATCACAACAGTCCCAGAGGAGGAGGTGTTCCTGTGGAAGGATTAGAACAATTGCAACAAATGTTAGAAAAAATCAGTGTACAACCTGATAAATTATCACATCTGAGTAACGGACTGGAAAAATTAACCAAAACTACAGAGCAGCTTTCCGATTTATCTAATGCAGCAACAGCAACAAATGGATATGTTGAGAATATGAATAAAGTAGCTGAATCAGCACAACATTTAAGTGAATCATACCAAAAAACTGCTACCGCAATAGAAAATAGTGGAGCTTCCATTCAATCGGATATGGAAAAAATGACAACTAATAGTAATGATATGAATACATCAATGGCTGCTATTAGTAAAAACTTATCGTCGTTGAATGCCATTTACGAAATGCAATTAAAAGATAGTAACGAACAGATAAAAGCCGCTAAAGGTTTAGATAAGGTAATGGATACACTTACTGTTACTTTAGAAAACGCCGAAGCATATAAAAAGGAAACAGAGAAATTAAATCAGAATCTTGCAGCATTAAATACTATTTATGGAAATATGCTGAGTGCAATGTCGCAAAAATAGAACTAATAATATTCAAGAAAAGCGAGTATGGGAGCAACGAATTGTAAAGAAACGCCGCGGCAAAAGATGATTGGAATGATGTATTTATTCCTGACAGCAATGTTAGCGATAAATGTATCCGGTGAGATTCTTGATGCGTTTTCTATTATTGATAATGGTTTGAAGAAAACGATAAATACTTTTGAAGAAAAAAACAAAAGTACTTATTCCGATTTCAGAAACGCCTTGGAGGCAAACCCCAAAAAAGTAAAAGCTTCATGGGATAAAGCTGAAATTATTCGTAGAAAATCGGATAGCTTGTGTGCTAAATTGGAACAACTAAAAAAGTTGATGGTAAAAAAAGCCGATGGCGAAGAATTCGATATGAAAAATATTAAAAGCAAAGACAATATTGATATTCCTGCCGAAGTAATGATTGTTGGTCGAAAAGGAGCGAAACTAAAACAACAAATCAACGATTATAGAGAAACAATTTTAGGTATGATTGATCCCAAAGACTCTACGTTACGTCATGCCATAGCAACAACATTAAATACATCAAATCCTGAAAATAAAGGAATCGATGCTACAAAATACACCTGGGAATCGTTACGATTTGCACACATTCCTTTAATTGGAGCGGTAACCTTACTATCGAAACTACAAACTGATGTTCGTAACACCGAATCAGATGTAATCAACTATCTTTTTAACCAGATAGAAGCAGAATCGTTTAAATTTAATAAGCTGAAAGCAGAAGTTTTTGCTCCGTCGAATTATATTTTAAAAGGAGATGTGTATAAAGCTCAGGTATTTTTAACTGCTATTGATACGACTCAAAATCCAAGAGTTTTTGTACAAGATAGAGAGTTAATGAATTTTGAAGACGGGCGAGCCATATTTACTGAAAAAACTTCAAAAGTAGGGGAACGTAAATGGGGCGGTGTTTTAGTTTACAAATCGCCATCGGGCATTGAAAAACGATTAGAATTTTCATCGAGCTATACTGTAGCTGAGCCGAATGTGGTGGTTTCACCAACTAAAATGAATGTTTTCTATATGGGGGTTGATAATCCGGTAAGTATTTCTGCTCCGGGATTTGCTGCCGATAAGGTAAGAGCAACAATGACCAATGGTCAGTTAATCAAGAAAGGCAACGAATATATTGCAAGACCCAAAGTAGTTGGTCGCTTGGCAAAAGTTAGTGTAGAAGCAAATTTCGATGGTAAATGGAGACATCTGCATACCGTTGATTTCAGAGTAAAACCAATTCCCGACCCAATTGCCAAAGTTGCAGGTAAAAGCGGTGGTAAAATAAAGAAGAATTTACTATTGGCGCAATCAGGAGTAGAAGCAGTTTTGGATAACTTCGATTTCGATTTAAAATTCAATATAAAGAGTTTTACCGTATCCACAATTGTTAAAGGATATACCGTAGATAAGCATTCAAATAGTGCACGTTTTACAAACGAACAGCTTAGAATGATTAAAGGTTCTCGAAGAAATCAAAAAGTATATATCGAAGATATTAAGGCAGTAGGTCCCGACGGAACAACAAGAAATCTGCCAACAATAGTATTTAAGATACAGTAAAAAAGGTCAGAATTAAAATTTAAGAAGAGAAAACCAAGTAGTAAATAATTCTACGCCTGTGGTATTTCAACTAAAAATTAAAAAAAATGAAAAAGATAATTTTGCTTATAATGGGAGTTGTTTTATTGGGAAGTGCTGCCTCGATTGCACAACCAATGCCAACAAGTATTTATAAAAAGAATAATATTAAAAACAGAAAACCAATTCCTTTTGCTTATGTTAGTGAAGCAAACGTAATGTGGTCAAAAACGGTATGGCGTATCATGGATTTACGAGAAAAAATGAACCTTCCGTTCTATTATCCCATAGAAAAAATGGACGACCGTTACAGTTTAATAGACCTGTTGCTTTACGGTATCGAAAATGAAGGATTAACAGCCTACGATACAGAAGACGATGAGTTTAAAGTTCCAATGACTTTAGACCAGATAAAAGTAAAATTTGGTGCTGTTAGCGACACTACTATGCAGAGAAATAACCTTACCGGTGAAATGGAAGAGAAAATTATTCCCGGTGAAATGCATACCGATGATGTTAAGCGTTATTTAATAAAAGAACAGTGGTTCTTTGATAAGCAAACTTCAACCATGCAGGTTCGTATTATCGGAATATGTCCCATTAGAGAATATTTTAAAGATGGCGATGAAGAGATGTCGGGTGTACAAAAGAAAAAACTGTTCTGGATTTATTTCCCGGATGCTCGTCCGTTGTTAGCATCTCACGAAGTATTTAATCCTTTTAATGATGCTGCCCGCAGCTCTTTCGATGATATTTTTATGATGCGCCGCTTTTCAAGTTTCATTACACAAGTGTCGAATGTACATAACAACAGAAGTGTTAATGAATATACAGTAGGAATGAATGCCCTGTTAGAATCAGAGCGTATCAAAAACGAAATACGTGTATTTGAACACGATTTATGGGAATTTTAATCTTCTCATTTCATTAAAACACAAAAAAAGGTTTCAAAATATTTTGAAACCTTTTTTTGTGCGGTTTGTCTATTACCCCTTAAATATAGATTATAAAATTCCCCACACTCAAATTACGAAACTCTAATGCATAATCAGGGTTAAAAAAAGATAATTATATAAAGGTTTAAAAAGGGAATTATATCTTTGCCCTTTATTACAATAAATTTACAGTAAATGGAGTTTTTTATAGACAATGCAGAAATAGAGGCAGAGTATCAACAAATACAGAAAAAAATAAAACTGCTGCGCAATGGCGAAACCCACGATGATATGAAACAGCTGGGGCTCGTTTACCAAAAAGCATTGGGAGCAAATGTGGCAGAGTTACGAAAATTGGCTAATTTATACGACAAAAATCATCTGTTGGCAAACAAATTGTGGTGTGCTGGTTTTCGTGAAACAAAAATTGTGGCAAGTTTGTTAGACAAACCAGAAAAAGTAACGATAGAACAAGCAGAACGCTGGCTTTCCGAAATAGATACCAACGAAATGTTAGAACAGCTGACTGTTAACTTATGGGTATACCTACCTAAAAAAGAACAGCTGTTTGAACAGTGGTTAAAATCCGATGACAGAAAAAAACAGCTGTCGGCAATTATGGGAATCGGGCGTTTGGCTCTAATCGATGCTGAAAATAACAATGTGCTGTTTCTGCGTTTTTTAGAACATATCCCTGCCGATTTAAGCGAAAGCTATTTACGGAATCAGGTGGGGCGAGCATTGGGCAAAATAGTGCGATTAGATAGTATTCTCGTGGATAAGGTAACCACACTGGTACATCAGAAAAGAGCAACAGACCCAAATTGGCAGGAAATATGGGAAAATTTGCAATACGAACTTTAATCACTACTTTTGGTCACGAAAAAAGGAAATAAATAATTAAAAAAATAAACATTATGGGATTCACAAAAAGTTCAAATCCGGTATTCAGCGATAAAATTTATGCTAAGTCTTATCAAGAAGAGGCTGCCGGGGTAATGACCGTAAGCGGAACGGTAAATAAAATTGCATTTTTAATGCTCTTTTTAGTTGCAGGAGCATACTATACATGGAATATGGCTACCAACACAATTATTAACGGCGAATTAAGTTCTGCTGCCACAGGTTGGATTTTTGGAGGTGCAATAGGCGGTTTTATATTGGCAATGGTAACCACATTTAAACCCAAATGGTCGCCGTACACTGCACCATTTTATGCTCTTTTCGAAGGATTATTCTTAGGTGCAATATCCGCAATGATGAATGCCTACTATCCGGGAATCGTAGTACAGGCAGTAGGTTTAACTTTTGCTGTCCTTTTTACCATGCTATTCTGCTACAAAGCAAACATTATCCGAGCTACCGAAAAATTCAAATCGGGAGTAATAATAGCTACCGGAGGAGTGTTTGTATTCTATATGGTAACATGGATATTAAGCTGGTTTGGCGTTCACAGCAGCCTGGCTTACGGCTCAAGTTTGCTCAGCATCGGCATTAGTTTGGTTATCGTGGTAATAGCTGCATTAAACCTGATCTTAGATTTCGATTTTATTGAAAAAGGTGCCGACGCACAAGCTCCTAAATATATGGAATGGTATGGCGCATTCGGATTAATGGTAACACTGGTTTGGTTATATGTTGAACTGCTTCGATTACTGTCTAAAATATCAAGCCGTAATTAATTTTCAGCCCCAAAATACTGAATAAAAAACAGACATAACGTGAAAATAATTGAAGTAGCAACAGATGCACACCGAAAAGCATTTTTAGATGTTGTAAAAATCATCTATAAAGGCGATAAAAACTACGCTCGCCCTCTAGATGCCGAAATTGAAGGGATTTTTAATCCCAACAAAAATTCGTTTTTTACACACGGAAAGGCTACCCGCTGGATTTTGCAGGATAACACTGGCAAAACCATTGGGCGAATAGGTGCTTACATCAACAATAACAAGGCTTACACCTTTGAACAGCCAACCGGAGGATGCGGTTTTTTCGAATGTATCAATGATAAAAATGCTGCTTTCCTTTTGTTTGATACTGCCAAGGCATGGTTACAAAACGAAGATATGGAAGCAATGGATGGCCCCATTAACTTCTCAGAAAACGATAATCACTGGGGATTGTTGGTAGATGGATTTATGCCGCAGGGTTACGGAATGCCTTACAACAAAAGTTATTATCAGGCATTTTTCGAAGAATATGGTTTTCAGGTTTTCTTCGAGCAGTACAGCTATCATCTCGATTTAAGGAAGAAATTTCCCGAACGATTTTGGAGAATTGCCGAATGGGTTGCAAAAAAACCGGGATTCAGTTTCGAGCATTTCCGCTACGATAATATGGAGAAATATATACAGGATATTATCTCTGTCTATAACGAAGCGTGGAAATTTCATGATAATTTTACCCCGATAAATCCTGATGATATTCGTAAAATGGCCCACGAGGGAAAAGACGTTATCGAAGAAGAATTTATCTGGTTTGCCTATCACGAAGGTAAACCCATTGCTTTTTTTGTAATGATGCCCGATGTAAATCAGGTACTGATAAAAATGAACGGCAAGCTGAATTGGTGGAATAAGTTGAAATTTTTCTATTATCTGAAAAAGAAGACCATCACCCGTGCCCGAATAACCATTATGGGAGTTGTGCCTAAGTATCAGCGTTTCGGAATAGAATCGGCAATATTTTGGCATATGGATAAGGTAATGGCTAAACGTCCGCACTATAACGAGTTAGAACTTTCGTGGGTAGGCGATTTCAACCCTAAAATGATTTCCATTTACGAATCGGTGGGCGGCGTGCGAATGAAAACACACTATACCTATCGCTATTTGTTCGATAGAAACAAGCCTTTTCATCGGGCACCGATAATTCCATTAGAAAACAGAGCAAAATCAGATAAAAAATAAATACCGTAATTATTTGCAGAATAAATAACTATGCCTATCTTTGCCGCTCATTGGAAAAAGATTATAAGTAACTAAAAGGATATTTAAAATGAAAAAGGGAATACATCCGGAAAATTATCGTTTGGTAGCATTCAAAGATATGTCAAACGATACAGTTTTTGTCACAAAATCGACAGCTAACACCAAAGAAACAATTGAAATTGAAGGTGTTGAGTATCCATTGGTAAAGTTAGAGATTTCTAACACATCACATCCTTTCTATACTGGAAAGATGACTTTAGTAGATACCGCAGGTCGTGTGGACAAGTTCATGAACCGTTACAAAAAACACATGAACAAGAAGAAGTAATAGTTAAGAATTACCATAAAAAAAGCTCCGTTATCGGGGCTTTTTTTGTATGTTTGTACTATTGTATAACAGGAAGAAAGAACTCTCGAAAATCAGTAATTTAATTACTTCAGACTTCGATATTCCCGCTAAAAAATATACTCATGAATTACATACTTTTTGATGATAACACATGGCAAGAGCTGCTGCCTTTAACTTTTACCCGTCCTACTGCTGAAATCCGTATCGGCATATTAACTATTCGCGAAAAATGGGAAAAATATCTGCAGGCTGCTTTCAGTTGGCAAACACAAGATTATCTTGCTGAAAAATATCCTTTAAAAATAGCAGAAGATAACCTGTTGATAAATGGAACAGTATTACCCGATAATCATTTGGTAAAATGTGTGCAGAATTTACAAATGGGCGAATACTTGGCTGCCGGCAGTACCATTGTTGCAGCCCGGCTTCCACAAAGTAGCATTTGTGAGGACTGGCATCAGGATACAATCGGTAAAAAAGTAATAACTTATAACGAAAAACTATTCAGAATTGAGCAAACCTACGATATTTTTGGCAGAAACGACGATGCTTTGGCAGCCGATTTTCAACTGCTAACTGCCGGACGAGAATCGCAGCCCATATCATCTACCGTAAACGTAATCGGCAGAGAAAAAATATTTTTAGAAGAAGGAGCAAAAGTAGAATACGCAACACTGAATGCTGCTGATGGGTATATTTATATCGGTAAAGATGCCGAAATAATGGAAGGCTGTTTGGTACGGGGATCTCTAGCAATGTGCGAACATGCCGAACTAAAACTGGGAGCAAAGGTTTACGGCCCAACCACTTTAGGCCCCTACTGCAAATGTGGCGGAGAATTGAATAACGTTGTATTATTCGGATATTCAAGCAAAGCCCACGACGGATTTTTAGGAAATGCAGTGTTGGGAGAATGGTGTAACATCGGAGCCGATACCAATAATTCGAATCTGAAAAATAACTATGCAGAAGTTAAACTTTGGAATTACCGTACAAAACATTTTGAAAAAACAGGATTGCAATTTTGCGGAACTATTATGGGCGACCATTCCAAGTGCGGTATCAATACAATGCTGAATACGGGAACAGTAATTGGTGTTAGTGCTAATGTGTATGGTTCGGGATTTCCACGCAATTTTATACCTTCTTTCAGCATGGGAGGAAATCACGGATTTGTAGAATATCGTTTAAACAAAACATTTGAAGTTGCCGATTTGGTAATGCAGCGTCGCAATAAAAAATTCGATAAAGTAGAAGAAAAAATACTTACTCATATTTTTGAACAGACAAAAGAATTCCGTAAATCGTTTTAATGAAGCAAGGTTTGGCATAGCAATTGCCAAAGCAGAAAAGTTAAATTTAAAAAGAATAATATGGACAAATTGTCAGCAGGCTATTTCTTTCTGACAATTTGTTCTTCATAATAAAAAAGAAAAGAATGGATTTCAAAATACAGGACATGATGTTGTCTCATGCAATAGACGACGATGCTGATTTTATTCCAATAATCACCGATGAGGACGAAAATGCCATTGATGATTTTCAGGTACCTGATACTGTACCTATACTACCACTGAGAAATACGGTGTTATTTCCCGGTGTGGTAATTCCAGTGGCGGTAGGGCGTGAAAAATCGTTGAAGTTGGTGCGGGATGTTTATAAAAACAAAGGAATGCTGGGAGCGGTTTCGCAGATTGATGTAGAGGTAGAAGAACCGCATTTCGAAGATGTCTACAAAATAGGAACAATTGCTCAGATTATCAAAATCTTAGAAATGCCCGACGGCTCAACAACTGTTATTCTGCAGGGAAAAAAACGTTTCGAATTAGATGCCATTATCGGCGAGGAGCCATTTCATGTGGGAATGATACACACCTTAAAAGATGTGCGTCCCGATAAACACAATCCCGAGTTTGAGGCGGTTGTATCATCGGTTAAAGACATGGCTGTAAAGGTGATTAAATACTCACAGCACATTCCGAACGAAGCAACTTTTGCCATTAAGAACATTGAAGGTGCATCGTTCTTAATCAACTTTATATCTAGTAATACCGACGTTAAGAATGATCGCAAACAGCAATTACTGGAAATTGGAAATGTTCATGAGCGGGCCATGAAACTGCTGGAAATTTTAGTTGCAGAAGTGCAGATGCTCGAGTTGAAACACGATATCCAATCGAAGGTAAAAAGCGATATGGATCAGCAGCAGCGCGAATATATGCTGCATCAGCAGATGAAAACCATTCAGGATGAACTTGGCGGAGAACCCGGCGATCAGGATGCACGAGAACTGGAAGAAAAAGCCAAAACAAAAAAATGGAACGATAATATTGCTGAGGTTTTTTCCAAAGAACTGAAAAAATTACAACGTTTAAATCCGGCATCCCCTGATTACTCTGTGCAGTTAAATTATCTACAGGAGATGCTAGATTTACCATGGAATGAATATACCGACGACAATCTTGATTTAAAGAATGCACAAAAAACACTCGATAAAGATCATTTTGGATTAGAGAAAGTAAAAGACAGAATTATCGAACATCTGGCTGTTTTAAAACTGAAAGGCGACTTAAAATCACCTATTCTCTGTCTGTACGGTCCTCCGGGAGTAGGAAAAACATCGCTAGGAAAATCCATAGCCGATGCACTAAACAGAAAATATGTAAGAATGTCGCTGGGTGGGTTACACGATGAATCGGAAATCAGAGGACACCGAAAAACCTATATTGGAGCAATGCCGGGAAGAATTATCCGCGGTATGAAAAAAGCAGGCTCAAGCAATCCTGTGTTTATTCTCGACGAAATAGATAAAGTGGGGAACGATTTCCGCGGCGATCCGTCATCAGCTCTTTTAGAGGTGCTTGATCCCGAGCAGAACAGCACTTTCCACGATAATTTTTTAGATGTGGATTACGATTTATCGAAGGTAATGTTTGTGGCTACTGCCAATAATATCAGCTCTATTTCCGCTCCGCTCCGCGACCGAATGGAAATGATTGATGTAAACGGCTATATCCAGGAAGAAAAAGTGGAAATTGCCAAACGTCATTTAATTCCCAAACAGATGGAAAATCATGGAATTAAAAAAGGTCAGATTAAATTCTCAAAAGAGGTGATAATGGAAATTATCGACAAATATACCAGAGAATCGGGAGTGCGTGCCTTAGATCAGCGTATTGCAAAAGTAATGCGCAGAGCAGCCCGGAAAATTGCCATGGAAGAAGAATTCGATGCAGATCTAACCAAAGCCGATTTAAAAGAATATCTGGGAGCTGAAATTTTTAATCGTGAAAAATATCAGGGCAACGAATATGCAGGATTGGTAACCGGATTGGCATGGACTGCTGTTGGCGGCGAAATACTGTTTGTGGAATCGAGTTTGTCGGCAGGAAAAGGTAAATTGACCTTAACCGGAAATCTGGGTGATGTAATGAAAGAATCGGCTCTGCTCGCACAAGAGTATTTAAGAGCGCACTGCAGCGATTTAGGTATCCGTAAAGAGGCTTTTGAACAGTGGAATCTACATGTTCACGTTCCTGAAGGCGCTATTCCTAAAGACGGACCGTCGGCAGGTGTAACAATGGTTACGGCTATGGCATCGATATTTACCCAGCGCAAAGTAAAAAAGAATCTGGCAATGACCGGAGAAATCACCCTGCGTGGAAAAGTACTTCCCGTGGGCGGAATAAAAGAGAAAATTCTGGCAGCCAAGCGTGCCGGTATCAAGGAGATTATCTTGTGTAATCAAAATAAAAAAGATATCGATGAGATTAAAGATGTTTATTTAAAAGGATTACAGTTTCATTTCGTTGATGATATCAAAGAGGTGTTAGATATTGCTCTAACCAATCAGAAAGTGAAGAATCCGATTAAAATATAAGTTTATGGCAGTTATTGAATTAGAAGGATTAGAATTTTATGCTTATCACGGCTGTTTTAAAGAAGAGCAGGTGGTAGGAAATAAATTTATCGTAAATGTCCGAATGGATTACGATGCAGCCAAACCGGCACAATCCGATTTTATCGGCGATACCGTAAACTATCAAAGAGCTTATGAACTGATAAAAGAACAGATGATGATTACCTCACATCTGTTGGAACACGTAGCTCAGCGGATTTTAGATACACTGTATGCTAATTTTCCGCAGATAACATTTGCATCGGTAAAAGTATCAAAAATGAATCCGCCAATGGGAGGACAGATTAAATGTTCAAGCCTGACCATGAGCAGATAAATATTAATGTGATAATGCAGCAATGAGTTAATGCGGCAGTTATTACCATTACATAATAACTATTAAAAAAAGCGATTAAGAAATTACTCTTTAATCGCTTTTCTTTTATCCTGAAGGCAGTTGTTTTTTAGCTTTAGCTCCCAGCTCTTTCAGCTGTTCAGTTTTCCGTATTAAATTTCCTTTTCCGGTTTTTAATTTATTTAAAGCGGCATCGTAGCTTTTTTGAGTTCCGGCAAGCTGTCTGCCGATATTTTCCATATCAGCAACAAACCCGGCAAATTTATCGTACAGCTCTCCCCCTTTTTTGGCAATTTCCAATACATTTTTATTCTGATTCTCCTGTTTCCAGATTGAAGCAATAGTCCGCAGAGTAGCCAGTAAGGTTGAAGGACTAACAATAATAATCTTATTGTCCCAGGCATAGCCAAACAGCTCCTGGTCATGTTGTACCGCAACAGCAAACGATGATTCAATGGGAACAAACATCAACACAAAATCGGGAGTATTTAATGCTGAAGAACTTGCATAATGTTTGCCCGCCAACTCTTTTACATGATGCTTTAATGCAGTAATATGCTCTTTGGCAAATCGTTCTTTTTCGGTTCTATCGTCAGCGGTCACATAACGTTCATAGGCATTCAGCGACACTTTGGCGTCAACAATTACGTGTTTATCTTCAGGAAGATATATAATGGCATCGGGACGGATATGCTGCCCCTCATCGTTTTGCATTGCCACCTCACGCTTGTATTCACTACCTTTGGTTAAGCCCGAACGCTCTAAAATCCGTTCTAAAATAACCTCTCCCCAGTTACCTTGTTTTTTCACATCGCCTTTTAGTGCTTTAGTCAGGTTATTTGCCTCATTACTAATCCGGTTGTTTAATTCATACAAACGTTTGACCTCCTCTTTTAAACTTATTTTATCGCGGGTTTCTTTATCATAAGTTTCCTCAACTTTTTTTTCGAAAGCTGTAATTTTCTCCTTTAACGGATTGAGCAGGTCTCCCAAATGCTTTTGATTACTGCTATTTAACTCCTTTGAATTTTCCCGTAGAATTTTTGCAGCAATATGTTCAAATTCCAAAATGAATTTCTGCTGCAGCTGCTCCAATTCCTTTTTCTGATTTTCTAACCGTTCAAGCAGGGTGCCGTTCTCCGATTTTTGAGCTGCAGCAGTCTGCAGCAGCTGTTCTTTTTCGTAACGCTCAGCATTTAAAACATCCTGTATCCGCTCATTATCAGTCGTCAACTGATGATTCCGCTCCTTTAGAGCTGCCAATTCCTGCTTTAGGTTATTGTTCTCTGACAAACTTTTTTTCTGCACGCTCCATATCTTTTTCTGTCCTATAAAATAGGATACTGCAAACCCTGCGGCAAAAGCTGCCAACATAAAAATAATTTCCATAGTTTGTATTTTAAAAATGATAAAGCAGCGAATCTACGAATTCTCGAACTTGCAAAGCTCCATAGTGTCGCCGTCGAAAACGGCATAAGTAAAATTGGTAACCCAATCGCCGGTGTTGATATAACGGCTGTTATTTCCCAAATCAATATTGCATGGAATATGGCGGTGTCCGAACACAAAATAATCGAAATGTTCTTTTTTCAGCTCCTCTTTGGCATACAGCACCAACCACTCTTTATCATCACCCCGAAATTCATCAGCGGCAATCATTCCATTTTTTAACCGGCTGTGCCCCGACCATTTTGTTGCCAACCAAATGCCGAAGTTAGGATGTAAACGGGCAAAACACCATTGCAGAAACTTATTGGTAAATATTTTTTTCAGAAACTTATACCCTTTGTCAAAAGGTCCCAGTCCATCGCCGTGAGCAATAAAGAATTTCTTTCCTCCCAGTTTGGTTTTTACAATATCCCGATGAACAATTACGCCAAGTTCTTTGGGCAGATAATCGAAAACCCAAATATCGTGATTTCCTGTAAAAAAATGCACCGGAATGCCAGAATCGGTTATTTCAGCTATTTTCCCCAGAAACCGGGTAAATCCGCGGGGGACAACACGCTTGTATTCAAACCAAAAATCGAAAATATCTCCCAATAGATAAATTGCTTCGGCATCGTTTTTTACCGTATCCAACCACTTTACAAACAATTTTTCACGTTCACTGTTGTTGGTCATTACGGGTGCTCCCAAATGCACATCTGATGCGAAATATATTTTCTTTCTTTCTGTCATAATTATTTAATGTACTCCCCTACTTTCTCTTCTAAGTTTCTGCCAAACAGATTCTTTCCTACAATTACTCCACGCTGATCTATTAAATAGTTAGCCGGCACCTGCTTTACATTAAATGTTCCAAAAGCAATACTACTGCCGTTTTGGGCATCGCAAACATTAATCCATTTTAATTTTTCAGTTTTAACCATATCCTTCCAATGCCGGGCATCGGTATCGGCAGCAACCTGATAGATTTCCAGCCCTTTACGGTGGTATTTCTTGTAAAGTTTTCGTAGCGTTTTATTTACCTTCAACGAGTTAATATCTTTTGATGCCCAGAAACTTAGAATCACAAATCTCCCTTTTAATGTACTTAACTTTCGTTCTTTTCCATTGGTATCGGGCAATTTAATCTCAGGAAAATCTTCGCCCTTGGAGGCAATTACTTTCGATAATGCCAGATTCGATAATCTTTTTTGTAACTCTTCGTAATTCGATAAAACAGCTTTGGTGTATTCGTGTTTAGGATACAGTGCCCGCATTGATGAAGCTACAATTCGTACAAATTTAATATCCCCATTTTCATTCAGGGTATATGTGTTATCGTATAATTTTTGATACAACGCCATATAACTCGCCAATGAAGGTGCATTCTTAATAATAAAATTAGCACTAAATTCTCGTTGTTTTTGAATTACATCAGCATACGCTTTAAGCAGCTGGGGTGTCTTTTTCTTATCGTTTTTCGATTTTTTTATCGATACTGCTAACTGCTGCAATTTATTGTTGGTGATATTTACTCTGTCTATCAACTCCTTTACTAAAGCTGAACCTTTTGAACCTTTCACAGTATAATTTTCGTTCATCAAATCTGCCTTACTCTGCACCGACACCTTTTCGTTTGGAGCGGTAAGCAGCGTAATAAATTTACCTGATTTTAAACTCAGCAGATAAAATTGAGGAACTGTATCTAATATTTTAAACTGAAAATGTCCTTTTTTATTTAATTTCACAGAATCTATTTTTTCCGCACTTGCAGCGTGTAATTTTTGAAGATATAACATTTTACCATCAGCTCCTTCAATGTTTCCCTCTATGTTGATATTTGTTTTTTCAGAACACGACCAAAGCAACAGCAAAGGCAGTAAATAAATTAATCTTTTCATTTTTTTATGATTTTGTAATTCTAAAATTTGTAGTTGATATTCCTTTTTCAATTTATCAGCCCGAAAGTAGTAATTTTAAATTCAACTATCAAAAATTAATTATTGCGGAAGGCTAAATTAACGTTTCCTTAAATCCAAATTATGTATTCAAACTTTACCAAGAGAATAAAAACACCTAAATAAACCACACTTTTGCATAACAAATATATCCCCCGATACTGACGCAGCAGAAAAAACAATAACACATTTAATTTCAATGAGTTTTACTAAAGGATTTGTTTTTTTAGTTTAAAATATTAATAGTGGGGCATTTCATTCTTTTTTTTGTACTTTTGCAGTTTCAATAGAAATAGATTTATAATATCTCAAAATAAATAAAAAATGGAGTACAATTTTAAACAGATAGAGAATAAATGGCAGACATTTTGGAACGAAAACCAAACCTATAAAGTAGATGTGGATAGCAATAGTCCTAAATTTTATGTGTTAGATATGTTTCCTTATCCATCGGGAGCAGGATTGCACGTGGGACATCCGCTGGGATATATCGCTTCGGATATTTATTCTCGATACAAAACATTAAAAGGTTTTAATGTACTTCACCCCATGGGATACGATGCTTACGGATTACCTGCCGAGCAGTATGCCATACAAACCGGACAGCATCCGGCAATTACCACTGAGCAGAATATTGCACGATATAGAGAGCAGCTAAACAAAATTGGTTTCTCTTACGACTGGAGCCGTGAGGTGCGTACCTGCGACCCCGAATATTACAAATGGACACAATGGGTGTTTATTCAAATGTTTAATCACTATTTCGATAATAAAACCGAAAAGGCAGAACCCATTACCAGTTTGATAAAAACCTTTGAACAAGAGGGTAACGTAAATATAGATGCTGCTTGCTCTGAAACACCTATTTTTACTACCGAGCAGTGGAATAATTTCAGCGAAAAAGAACAGCAGGAAATTGGACAGATTCTTTAAAAGAGATACAACGCAACTGGATTGGTCGTTCCGAAGGAGCAGAAGTCAACTTCAAGGTAAAAGACAGCGATGTAAATATGGAAATATTTACCACTCGCCCTGATACCATTTTCGGTGTAAGTTTTATGGTTCTAGCTCCTGAAAGCGAGTTGGTGCAACAGCTGACCACAGCCGAACAACAAGCTGAAGTAGAGGCCTATTTAGAGGCAACTAAAAAACGTACTGAGCGTGAGCGTTTAGCCGATGTAAAAACCGTTAGCGGTGTGTTTACCGGAGCTTATGCCGAGCATCCTTTTACCGGCGAAGCTATTCCTGTATGGGTCAGCGATTATGTGTTAGCGGGCTACGGAACAGGTGCAATTATGGCGGTTCCTGCGCACGACAGCCGCGACTATGCTTTTGCAAAACACTTTAATCTTCCTATTGTACAAGTGGTTTCGGGTGGCGATATTAGCGAAGAATCGTACGATGCCAAAGAGGGAAAAGCCATGAATTCCGATTTTCTAAACGGATTAGAGGTAAAAGATGCCATT